>Ga0307372_10006122_pt1 | contig 17759 bp, 19 predicted proteins | sample OX1MG_FD_202533 | JGI IMG/M metagenome (GOLD analysis project Ga0307372, IMG submission 202533) | Soil microbial communities from Risofladan, Vaasa, Finland - OX-1 | ecosystem: Environmental > Terrestrial > Soil > Coastal area > Acid sulfate soil | place: Finland: Risofladan, Vaasa | collected... | reverse complement strand
TTAGCGGTGTAGAGGGGCAGAGCGTTGCTCGCGGCGGTCGCAGCGATCATCAGGTCAGAAGCGCGCTTGCGCGGCTGACGGCCGGCCGCTCGAACTGCCGCGCAGATCTGACCATAAAACCGCGCCGCGTGCTGGTCATATGAGAGTGCCTCGAAGGTCGATTCCACATGCTGCAAGACGGCTACCCGTCCCGCGCGTTTCAGCGGATCGTCGGTGGCATGAGGCCCGTAGGACAGTTCACCCAGCGTGATCGCCGTAATCAGAAATGTTTCAGGCAATTCCGCCGGGTCGTAGAGCCTAAGAGCCGCGATGATGCTGGTGTCCAGCACACCGACCCCATGAACCGTCACAGGCCGGTACCCACATATGGGTCGCGAAGATCCTGGGTCACCGCCGCATCGAGATCAGAGCGCAGCTCATCGACGTCGACCACCGGAGCGGTGGCGAAGATCGCCAGGACTTCATCCTTGGGAACGGCCTGGCGGCGCCTGATCGGGACCATCTTGGCCAGAGGCTCGCCGTTGAGAGTCAGCGTGTATGCGTTCCCTTGCCGCAGACCACGCGTGATCGATCCGGAGTCGGCGACGAACTGGCGGACGCTGACATCGGTAGACTCTCCTCTTGGATGTGCCATGACATCAGGATACCCGGCCGTACTACTCTGTACCACGGCACTACGCGCACCGAGTCGCGCTAGCCGCCGAAGTGGCGGCGCTTGAGGCTGACGAGGACGACCGGCATGAGATGCTTGAGATCGCGGTCGGCGTTACGGGGTCATCGTGCAGGCGGACGAGTTGCTGCCGCGTTCAGTGGTCCTGGTCGCGCCCACGTCGCTGAGCGCCAGGCCCCCAGCCGACCGGATGGAAACTACGCTGCGCCAACGTCAGGAAAGGTCAAGGACCAATGGCCTTCCTCAAGGTGCTGATCTTCATCACAAGGCGGAGCGGATTGTCCCGGACCGGCACGAAATCGTGGTGGCGGTAGAACGCCGCCGCCTGCTCATCGATGGCATCAACGACAACCAGCCGACCAGAGGCTACGTCGGCGGCCGACACAACGCGATCAAGCGCATCGTGCAGTAGTTCGCCGCCAAGACCCTGGCCATGCAGACCCTGATCCGCAGCTAGCCTCGCGAGCAGATACCCCGGAATCACGCTCACTCCTCCCGCCAGGCCGCCGGACACCTCCTCGCGCAGCACCTGATGCGGCGTTATCGCGTAGTAGGCGACAACACGGGCGCTACGGCCGTCCGTCCACACGTAGGTCATGGCCGTGCCCGAGACCTGCGCCCGGCGGGCTTGCTCCTTGAACCACGCGTTCAGCGCAGGGACACCGCAATCAAACGCGGACAAGTCATGCGCATCGCCCAGCGGTTCAGACAGCCACTCCGTCACCGTCGCCGGTACCTCCTAGTCCGCTGGCCCGTTTGGACCAGGGTAGGGGCCTCCTCGGGAAGATCCAGCGCGGCGAGCAGTTCGTCGAATTGATCTGCCGGCATAACGGTATAGCTGGCACGTGCCAGCACCTTGTCCGCTGCCGCAGCGGCTGCAAGCAGTACAAAGGAGCTGACAGACTCATTGCTCAGCTCGGCTGCTCGTACGATGTGCTCCTTGCTGCGCTCGTCGAGCCTTAGCTCAAGTCGGGCTTCCTTCGTCGTCATCGTCTCGACCTCCACGACCAGTGTACGGCGCTTGTACGGCGCATCCAAGCTGGTCATGCCGGTTCGGTCCCGGTCACCCGCTCCGAGAACCCGCAGGCCAGCGGCCATCCTGGCACCGGGTCAGACCGGACCGGCGACGCCCCTCCGCTCAGGGCCCGCTGCCAAGGTCGGACTGGCCAGAAGCAGCTTCACCTATTACCTGTGGATCAGATGCACTAGCACAATCTGGATATCTTCATCAGCGTCGAATGCCTGCCGGCCCTTGCCCGTCCGCACCGAGATCTTTTCCGCAGCCTCGGTAATGTCGGCAAGCCGCTCACCGTCACGTCTCACAAGACGACAGCCTCACGGAGAATACGATCCCTGATCCGGAGCTTCAGGCCGCGGGAAGTGGCCACCTGAGTGAAGACCCCAAGCTGGTCCTCGACACCGAGGGCGAACCCGGCCATGTCGATGTAGCCGTGACCCCGGTCGACATCGACCAGCAGGTCCAGGTCGCTATCCGCGCGAGCCTCGCCACGCGCGACCGATCCGAAGACCCGGATGTTGCGCACCCCGAACCGCTCGCCGAGCCGCAAGATCTCCTCGCGGTGAGCACGAAGCTCATCCAGCGTGACGGCCCGCCGCGGCGTATCGAGTTTCACATGCGCACCTCCCTCCGTTGCTCACCCACAGGATACGGCGACCGGATCAGGGACCCTGACAGCCCGAGCATAGGCCCGCTGTCTCGGTCTCCCGGGCGGCGCTAGTGCTCGCCGCGGAAGATCTGCGCCACCTCCCGGGCGGCGTAGTAGACCAGCACGTACCCGGCGGCCGGGTCGGCCCACCACCAGCCCAGCGCGGCGTTGAGTGCCAGGCCCAGCAGCACGGCCACGGCCAGGATCGCGTCGATCAGCGTGACCCGTCCCTCGGTCCGCAGCACGGGGTTATCCAGCGCCCGGCCGGTGCGCGCCTTACCGGCGGCCAGCGCGAACATCGCCGCCGCGGTCAGCGACGTCCAGACGATGCCGGGCACGGAGTGCCGGGGGTGGTAACCGGTCGCCAGCACCACCGTGGACTGCGCCAGCAGGTAGACCGCCAGGGCAGCGAAGGCGTACCCGATCAGCCGCAGGCCGCGACGCTGGCGTTCTGGCCTGTCGCCGGATAGCTCCCAGATCACGACCGTGGACGCGCCGATCTCGATCAGGGAATCCAGGCCGAACCCGGCCAGGGCCACCGACCGGGCGGAGATCGCCGCGACCGTGAGCACCGCGATCCCGATCACGTTCCAGGCCAGGGTGAGGTACTCGAGGGTGAAACCTCGGCGCAGCAGGGCCTGCCGGGTCGGGTCGGCGGTCGTCACCGCAACATTCTGGCAGCCGCCCCGTTCACGGAGCCCGCCAGCTCGCCGCGTTGATCACCAGCACCATCGAGCGGATGCTCAAGGCGCTTCGCCGACTACGCGTCGAATGTAGCTGGGGCGACCCGAGCACCGGCCGCCCTGGCTCCGGCGTGCAGGCGCCGGTCCCACACAGCGACGACCAGGTCGGGGTCACCGATAGCCAGGGCGCTGGCGAGGTGGACGGCGTCCGCACCCCTGAGCGCGTGTGAGCGGGCCAGCTGACCGGCGTGCTGCTCAACGGCCCTGGTGAACTCGACCGGGCGCGTAGCCGTCCAGTACTCATCCCACGCTTGCTCGGCGGCGTCGAGGTCGTGGTCACCGAGATCATGGTTGCGAGCGGCGCCGGCAAGCGCGGCCCGCACCTCGGGATAGGCCAGGCGGCTCGCGACCGCGGCATCACATCCGTCCCACAGCTCAGCCGCCAGTTCGCTGCCTGCTTCTTCGACCAGCAGTTTCACGAAGGCGCTGGAGTCGAGGTAGACAAGCGGCACTGTCAGCCCCGCTGCTCACTGACGATGTCGGCCAGAGGCCGACGCGCGCGGGGACGGGGACGCCCGGATGCCCGGGGGCGCTGGGCCACCACAGGCCGCCCGATCACCCCGTCGGCGGCCAGGCGCTCCAGCGCGGCTGTGGTCGTCAGGCCGAGCAGCCTGGCGACGTGGACCCCGCGGTCGGTGATCACGACCTCGTCGCCTCCGCGTGCTCGCTCGAGCCATTTGCCGAGATGGGCCCGCAGCTCGGTGACGGCTACATCCATGCCCTAAGCGGTAGTCTGTACAGAGTAATGCTTCCTCGGTCTGGGTCAGCAGCCGACGGTAGTGGTCCTGCGCCGTCGTCAGCTCGCGGCGGCGATCTCCGCCACTACGCCGTAGGTCAGGTGCCGGGGGTGCACGAGCAGCGCCCTGGCCACCTGGCGGACCTTGAGCCGCTGGCTGGTCAGCAGCTTCTCGCTGTAGCGCCACGCGCCCAGCTCGTCCTGCCCGAAGCGCTCGCTGATGGCCCGGCGAAAGCGCCTGGCGTCCCCGCCGTCGCTCCGCCACGCCGCCAGCCACGCGCGCAGGTCCTCGTCGCTGTCCAGCATGGTCCAGTTCATCAGCCGCTCGGCGATCTGGCCGGCCGCGTCGACGACGAAAGTCAGCTCGGCGGCGCCGGTGATGCCATGCACCCGGCCCTGGCTGCCGCGGCCGTGACTACTGGCCGAGTGGTGAATGCTGGCCGAGTTAAAACGAGCCCCCACGGCCAGTGCCGCCACCGCGTGCCCGGCCTCATGCCAGGCCGTCTGGACGGCCGCCGCCCGCGCGGGCGCGAAGCTGGCAAAGGCACCGCCGTCATAGCGCTGCCTGATCCACTTGTCGTGGACGATGGACTCGTCGTCATAGCGGACGACCCGGCTCAGCTCGGCCTGCAGCTGCGCGAGGATCCGCTGCTCGGACGGCTTCATGGGACTATCTTGCCGTTCGGCAGCTCGTCACCGGCCGCCGGCGCGCTCCCAGTCGTCGGCGAACTCCCGCAGCCGGACCGCGGCACCCGCGACCGGATGCCCGTGGCCGACCGCCAGTCCGAGCAGGAAAGCGGAGATCGTCGCGGTCGGCTCGCCCACCGAGCGGGCGACATGACCGGCCAGGCCGAGCACCACCCCGGCCGCGTCCTCCCAGTCGATCCCCAGCTCCGCGCAGGCAGCCTCGGCCCAGTCGGCCAGCATCTCGTCGTCTTCGTCCATGTACCGCCTGGTGTCCCTTCCGCCGGTACAGCGCCGCGCGTCCACCCGCAGATATAACCCGGGCCGACGCCGTCCCATGTCGCGATTTGGGGCACCGGCACAGACAAAGATGCTCCCCCCGCCGAAAGCGGGGGGAGCATCCTGTCTTGCTAGCCGGGGTCCGTGATGTCGGGCAGTGACCCACCTCGGCCCGGCGCCGTGCTAGGTGCGGTACCCGGGGCGATTGGCGTTGCGCCGCCGCCCGCCCGGGCAGTCGCCGAGGTCGGTCAGCTGACCGGCCCGAAGCGGAACGTGAACTCCTGGCTGTCCGGCGCCACGCCGCCCGTCAGCTTGTTCAGCGACGCCAGCTTGAGCTGGTTGATCGGCCGGGTGGTGCCGGGGTCCACCTGCAGGGTGAGCGGGTGACTGAAGTTGGAGCTCGCGCCATTCACCCACGGCATGTAATGACGGCCGTGGTGGAAGGTGCCGTTGGCGATGTCACCGACCCAGATCGTGCTGGTCGAGCTGCCGCAGTCCTGCAGCGTCACGTTCTCGCCGCTGTAGACCGGTGTCCAGGCGCCAACGCACAGGCCGCTCTCGTTGCCGAAAGGCGACCAGTCCGCCTCGAACACCGGGTAGGTGTTCGGGTAGTGGATGCACACGTACGACGTGGGCGACAGCCCGGTGCCGCCCAGGTTCGGGCAGAAGTCGCCGAGGGTGCCGACGAACGCGCCGGTGAAGTCCTCGTTCGGGTGGCTGTTGCTGGCGTAGTTCATGTTGACCTTCTGGCCAACCTTGCCGCCCACTCCGGTGTCACCCGGCACGTATGCGTTCTGGATGGTGTGCGGGCCGAGGACGAGGCTCGACAGGTTGAAGCAGTTGAAGCCACAAGCCGGCGTGGCGTCGGGCTTCGTTGCCGCACTCGCCACACTCGCCGCAGAGAGGCCGATCACAGACGTGACGGCGACCCCAGCCGCGAGCACAGAGCACGCCCTCGCAAAGCGGTTGCGCATTGGGGATTTCCTTCCTGTTTTGGAATTCGCCAGGCCGACTGCCAATTTCCGGCGGCTTGGGCGGTCAAGCCGGAGCCGGTAACGGCTGGCGAAGGTACTGCGACGATGCTGGCTAAGGTTGCACTCTGTTATCCCGCCCTGCCAGTCAGTAGTTTGTACGCTACCACGGGTAACGCCGCTCATACCTGAGGTAGTTAAACTAATCCCCAGGGATTAACTGGACAAGACGGCGAACAATCTGGTATCGCCGTAAAACTCACCCGATTGACGCGAGAACTCCCGGCCACATTGCGCACTTGCCGTCTGGCAAAGAGTGAATTACGGCGATGTTGTTACCCAGCGAACCGCCGGCTGTCCAGTGCCGCCATCACCTGCGGCTGCTGCCCTCGCCCCGCGCACCGGCGTCCCGCGCTCCGGCGTCCCGCGCTCCGGCGTCCCGCGCTCCGGTGTCCCGCGCCCCGACGTCGCCGTTGACGGCGGGCAGGCCCGACGGCGCGGGCGTCTCGTCCGTGGCCCCGCTGATGTTCTTCTTGACCGACTCAAGGATCGTCAGGCCCTGGGCGACGAGGCCCGCCGCGATCTCGCCGAGCCCGTCCGCGCCGTTGAGCACGCTGATGTTGGCCCCGGCCAGCCCGGCCGCCGCCTCCCGCACGATCTGCGGCAGCTGCTCGATCAGCATCCGGTCGAGCGCGACGCGGTTATGCGACGCCGCGGCCTCGGCCTGCATGGTCACTCGCTTGGCATCGGCCACGGCCAGAATCCGGACCTTCTCGGCCTCCGCCTCCGCCGGCCTGATGACCTCGGCGACGAGCTGACGCTGCCGCAGCTCGGCCTGGCGCTGGGCCAGCTCGGCCTGAGCAGACAGAACGGCCATCGTGGCCTGCGCCTGCGCCAGCGGGCCGGCCTGCGCCGCCTCGGCCTGGGCCTTGTCGACCTCCGCCTTGTACTGGGCCTGGACGACGGACGTCTGCCGGGCGTACTCGGCCTGGGCCCGCTGGGACTGCTGCTGCGCCTCGGCCGACGCCTGGTTGGCCTGCGCCTGAGCGATCTGCGCCTGGCGCTGGATGGCGGCGTTGTGCGGCGCCGCCATGGCGTCGATGTAGCCGATGTTGTTGTCGTCGATCGACTGGATCTGCAGCGAGTCGACGGTCAGGCCGATCTTGGCCATCTCCGACTTCGAGCCGTCCAGCACCTCGGTCGCGAGCTTCTGCCGCTCGGTGACGATCTCCTCGACGGTCATCGAGCCGATGATCGAGCGCAGGTGCCCGGCGAAGATCCGCCCGGTCAGCGTGGACATCTGGTCCTGGTCGGACAGGAACCGCTGGCCGGCGTTGACGATGCTCTCCTCATCGTTGCCAACCTTGAACGCGATCACGGCGCGGACGTTGAGCGCGATGCCCTGCTTGGTCACGCAGGTCTCGGAGACCTCGGACTCGGTCATGGACAGCGTGAGGAAGTTGACCTTGCGGACAAACGGCGGGACGAACGTGCCGTGGCCGGTTACGACCTTGAACGGGGCACCATTGCGCCCGAACTTGCCGCCTGAGACCAGCATGGCCTCATCAGGCCGCGGAACACGGTAGCCGAACATCTCTTTCATCTCCAGTCGGGGCCCAGCGAGCGAGTAGCCAGCGGGCTAGTAGCGATGCTTCTGGCAAATACGCCGGAATTGCTTGACTTCTGCTCTTTTTACTCCTCGCTCAGCTCTCGGGGAAGTAGCTCAGCGGGTCGGTCCATTCACTGACGTCGACGGACCTGGTCCCGCGTGACTCGATGACCAGAACGGTGCTTCCCCTGGGCAGCGGCTCCGGGGACCACGCGATAAAGGTCTCCGAGCCACCCCGGATCGGGATCAGCACCTCACCGGGGCCGGCCTGGCCCCTGGTGGCGATCGTGAGAACGCCGATGCTGCCGACTAGCGTGCCGTCCCGATCCACCGGCACTCACCCCTCATGGACCGCTGCTGGAACCACAGCCCCCGGCCTCATTATCCTCCGGGTGCCGAGCCCGGGCGGCAGACGGCCAGGAAGGCTGGAGCCGGCCGCAGGGCCCCGTTATGCGTGAGAATTCCCGCTCGGGGTAATAGAGGCTGGTCATGAACGCGCTCAAGCGATACCTGGACACCCTCGACCGGGCCCAGCAGAGCCGGTCCTGGCTGGCGGTGGCCATCGCCACCTGGAAGAAGTTCGGCGACGACCAGGCCGGGAACCTCGCCGCGCTGATCGCCTACTACGCCTTCGCGTCGATCTTCCCGCTGCTGCTGGTCCTGGTCACCGTGCTGGAGCTGGTGCTCAAGAACAATAAGAAGCTGCAGGACCAGCTCCTGAGCACCGCACTGAAGCAGTATCCGGTGATCGGCACCCAGCTGCAGCACAACCTGCACGGCCTGAGCGGCACCGGGCTGGCGCTGGTGATCGGGCTGGTGCTGACCCTCTTCGGCGCGCGCGGGGTGGCGAACGCCATGCAGAACGCGCTGAACTCGGTGTGGGCGGTGCCGATGGCCCGTCGGCCGGGCTTCCCCTGGGGGATGCTGCGCAGCTTCGGGCTCATCGCCGTCATCGGGCCGGGCATGATCGCGACGATCACGCTGTCCAGCATCGCCGGCGGGACCGGCCACCTGGGCGGCGTGTTCGCCCGCGTCGCGGCCACGGCCGTCTCGCTCCTGCTGAACGTGGGCCTGTTCTGGCTCGGATTCCGGCTGGCGACGGCGAGGGAGGTTCCGGCTCGCGACCTGCGGCTGAGCGCGATCCTGGCGGCGATCGCCTGGCAGATCCTGCAGCTGATCGGCGGCTACTTCGTCGGGCACCAGCTCGCCAGCAACTCCGCCTACGGGGTGTTCGGCGTCGTGCTGGGCCTGCTGGCCTGGTTCTACCTGCAGGCCCAGCTCACCTTGTACGCCGTGGAGCTCAACGTCGTCCGGGTGCTCCGGCTCTGGCCGCGCAGCCTGGTCCCGCCGCCGCTGACCGAGGCTGACAAGCGGGCCTACGAGATATACGCCCTGGCCGAGCAGCGTCGCACCGACGTGGACATCGACGTGGACATCAAGGAGGTCCCGGCCGGCGAGCACCCCGTTGAACATCCCGTTGAACACCCCGATCCGGCGCCCGGCGACAGCTAACGGCCGCGGCCAGCGGCGACCGCCGGTGCGGCAGTACGCTAGCGCATGCGATTCGCCGGCCCCGGAGGAGACAGAACCCATGCCGCTTTTCTCAGGTCAGCAGGCCCCCGCGCCAGGTAGCTGGGAGCCCGAGGCGGCGAACAGCCGACTGGCGCACACCGCCGGCGCCGACCCGGCCGGGGTGTTCACCTCGGACCTGACCGTGTCGGAGTACGCGCTGCTGGGCGAGGCCGGCTTCGAACCGCTGGGTTTCGTGGTCGGGTCGTCGATCTACCACATCGGCCTGCAGGCGGGCCGGTGGTCGCAGAACCAGGAACTCCAGGTGCTCACCCAGTGCATGTACAACGCGCGGGAACTGGCGATGACGCGCATGCGCGCCGAGGCCGACCACCTCGGCGCCGACGGCATCGTCGGGGTCGAGCTCAAGATGCAGATGTATGTCTGGGGCCAGGAGGTGCTGGAGTTCATCGCGACCGGCACCGCCGTGCGGGCACTGAACGGCAGCGGCGCGCACCGTGCCCCGGACGGCCGGGCGTTCACCTCTGACCTGTCCGCCCAGGACTTCTTCCGGCTGCTGGCCAGCGGCGCGGTGCCGGTGGCCTTCGTGCTGGGCACCTGCGTCTACCACATCGCCCACCAGGGGGTCATGCAGTCGCTGCGCCAGATCGGCCAGAACCAGGAGATGGTGCAGTTCACGCAGGGGGTATACGAGGCGCGGGAACTGGCCCTGGTCCGGATGCAGGCCGAGGCGTCGCAGGCGCGCTCGTCGGGCATCGTCGGGGTCAGCGTTGGCGTGTACAACCACGTCTGGGGCGAGCACGCGACGGAGTTCCTGGCGACCGGCACGGCGATCCGCCGCCTGTCGGAGGAGCACCGGCTGCCGGCCACCACGCCCAAGCCCACCTTCACTCTCGGCCTGGACACCTGACCCCGGCTCGGTAGCCGCGGCCGGGCGGGGCTGGCTCGGCCGGCTCCAGCGGCGGCGCGCCGATCGCACAGTTGGTCAGGCATTCCGGCCGGGCCGCCGGCTCGCCGGCCGGCTCGCGGAGCACGTCGCCGCGGATCATGACGGCTGACAGGAGGGCGGCCACGGCCAGGATGACCGCGCAGCCGACCGCCGCCTTGTCGAAGCCGTCATTAAAGAGGACGGGCGAGTGGTAACTAGCGGCGCTCAGCCCGACCGCCGCCGGGATCCCGGCCACCGCCAGCAGGCCCGCGGCCCGCGCCACGGCATTGTTGACGCCGCTGGCCACCCCGGCGTGCCGGACATCCGCGCTGGCCAGCACCGTCGCGGTCAGCGGGGCGACGGTCAGCGTGAGGCCGACCGCGAACACGGTCACGGCGGGCAGCACGTCGCTCAGGTAGGAGACGTGCGGGCCGATCCGCAGCATCAGGAGCAGCCCGGCCGCGCAGACCGCCGTCCCGGCCGACATCGGCCAGCGCGGGCCGATCCGCGCAGCGAGCGCGCCCGACCGCGCGGAGAACGCCAGCATCACCAGCGTCACCGGCAGCAGCGCGGTGCCAGCCTTCAGCGGCGAGTAGCCCGACACCACCTGGACCTGCAGCACGAGCAGGAACAGCACCCCGCCCAGCGCGGCGTAGACCAGGAAGGTGATCACGTTGACGGCGCTGAACTGGCGCGAGGCGAACACGTCGAGCGGCAGCATGGCGGGCACGGTGCCGGGGTGGCTGGTGCGGCGGCGCTCCACGAGGATGAACGCCACGGCCGCCGCCACCCCGGCCGCGGCGGCCGCCGCGATGCCGACGGGGTCGCTGGCCGCCGTCGGCGCCTCGATGAGCGCGTAGGTGATCCCGCCGAGCGCCGTGGCCGCCAGCGCGGCGCCGGCGATGTCGAACTTGCCCGTCGCCGCGGGGTCCCGCGTCTCGGGTACGTGCCGCATCGTCACGGCGATGACGGCCGCGGCCAGCGGCAGGTTCAGCAGGAAGACCCAGCGCCACCCGGCGGTCTGCACGAGCCACCCGCCCAGCAGGGGGCCCGCGGCCCCGGCCACGCCGCCGAGCCCGGACCAGGCGCCGACAGCGCGCGGCCGGTCCTCCGGGGCGAACGACGCCTGGATGATCGCCAGCGATCCGGGCGTCAGCAGCGCTCCCCCGATGCCCTGCAGGACCCGGGCGCCGACCAGCACCGCGATGCCCGGGGCCAGCCCGCACAGGGCGGAGGCCAGGGCGAACCAGACGACGCCGGTGAGGAACACCTTCTTGCGGCCGAGCCGGTCACCCAGCGAGCCGCCGAGCAGGATGAGCCCCGCCAGCGTCAGGGTGTAGGCGGTGACGGTCCACTGCAGTCCGCCCAGCGACGTGTGCAGGCTCCGGCCGATGGTCGGCAGCGCCACGTTGACCACGGTGGAGTCGAGCAGGGCCATGCTGGAGCCCAGGACCGTGGCCGCCAGGACCCACCGCCCGGACCCCTGGCTGAGCCGGAGATCCGCGCTGGCCGAGCCCTGGGTCGCCGTCACCCTACAGGGCGGGCCAGCGGTGCACCGGCTCGTTCGAGGTCATCCGCTCGATATAGCCCTGCGTCATCCGCTGCAGGGCATCGCCTCGGTCCAGCGGCCCGTTCAGCGCGTGCACGGTCTCGGACTGCCAGGTCGCGCCAGTCCGGCCGGTCAGGCAGCGCTGCTCGATGATGCCGAGCAGCCGCTCCGCGTCGGCCGAGTCCACCCCCCAGCGGCCTAGTCCCTCCCAGGCGAGCGGGAGCAGGCGCCGCAGCACCAGCTCGGGGACCGGCACCTGGCCCATGCCCGGCCAATAGACCCGTGCGTCGATCCCGTTCCTGGCCCCGCTGACCAGGTTCTCCGCGGCGGCCGAGAACGACATGCGGGTCCAGATGGGCCGCTCGGCCTCGGCCAGCGCGCGGACCACCCCGTAGTAGAAGGCCGCGTTCGCCATCACGTCGGCGACCGACGGCCCGGCCGGCAGCACCCGGTTCTCCACCCGCAGGTGCGGCCGCCCGTCCACCACGGCGTACACGGGCCGGTTCCACCGGTAGACGGTCCCGTTGTGCAAGGTCAGCTCGGCTAGCTGCGGCGCGTCACCGCGGTCCAGCGCGGCCACCGGGTCCTCGTCCTCGCGCAGCGGCAGCAGCGCCGGGAAGTACCGCAGGTTCTCCTCGAAAAGGTCGAACACCGAGGTGATCCAGCGCTCGCCGAACCAGACCCGCGGACGCACGCCCTGCTCTCGCAGCTCCTCGGGCCGGGTGTCGGTCGCCTGCTCGAACAGCGGGATCCGGGTCTCCCGCCACAGCTCCCGGCCGAACAGGAACGGCGAGTTCGCGGCCAGCGCGACCTGGACGCCGGCGACCGCCTGCGCCGCGTTCCAGTAACTCCCGAATGCCTCCGGGCTGACCTCCAGGTGGAATTGCACGCTGGTGCAGGCCGCCTCGGGCATGATCGTGTCGACGTGGGCCAGCAGCCGCTCTGGTCCCTCGATCGCGATCTGCATCTCCTCGCCGCGAGCGGCGAACATCTGCTCATTGAGCAGGCGGTACCGCGGGTTGGCCGACATGGCCTGCTCGGTGACGTCGCACGACCGCAGGGTCGGCAGGATGCCCACCATCACCAGGCGGGTGCCGGCCTCCAGCGCGCGCTTGTCGGCATGGCTCAGGCTGCTGCGGACGGCGTCCTCCAGCCGGGCGAAGGCGTCCGTGGCCAGGTTATGGGGCGGGACGTTGATCTCCAGGTTGAACTGGCCGAGCTCGCTGGCCCAGTGCGGATCGGCGATGGCCTCCAGGACCTCGGTGTTGCGCATCGACGGCAGCGCCGCGTCGTCGACCAGGTTCAGCTCGATCTCCAGGCCCAGGCGGGGCGTTCCGCCCTCGATCCGGGACTCCCGCAGCATCCGCGCGAACACGTCGAGGCACTGGCGCACCTTCTCGCGGTAGGCGCGCCGGTCTTGCTGGCTAACGGTGATGGCTGGGACATCCCTGCCCATCAGACCCTCCACATGCTGGCAATGGGCTCGGGGCTCGGTACCACATTCGCACGTAAAGTGCCCGCTGGCCAGGTCACACTCGCCCCAGCCGGGCCCGGGCGGGGCGACCTGGCCGGCGGAATATGAAAAAAAGCATGAATAAGAGATCTTGACTTCAGCATTCACGGTCAATCAGGCTTAGCGCCGTACATCCCCTGTACATCAGGCTTTCCAACCAGTTGTCAACCAACCAGGAGGGCATGCATGAGGTTGCTTCACCATCCCATCCGCGCCGGCGCCGTCGCGGTCTTGGGACTGGCGATGACCGGGATGACCGGTTCACTCGCCGCGACCGCCGCAGTCGCGGCACCCCTGAGCACACCCACCTTCTCGGCTCTCAAGGGCAGCGTGCCGGCGACGACCGACAAGGTCACCGGCAAGTACAGCAGCTCGCGCATGTCGATCGAGGTCGCGCTCGCGCCGCGGAACGCCGCGGGGCTGAACGCGGAGCTGAAGGCCGCCTACACCAAGGGCAGCCGCGCCTACCACCACTGGCTGGCCAGGGGCCAGTTCACCGCCCGGTTCGCGCCCAGCAAGGCCGAGCGCGCTGCCGTCGCGAGCTACCTGCGGGGCGCCGGCCTGACGGTGCAGAACTCGACCTCGCCATTCCTGGTCCGGGCCAGCGGCTCCAGCCAGCGCGTCTCGGCCGCCTTCCGCACCACGCTGAGCACCTACCGGGACAAGAAGGGCATCGCCTACTTCTCGAACTCCGCGACCGTGGCGGTGCCCAAGACGCTGGCCAGCAGCGTGCTGGGCGTTATCGGCCTTTCTAATACGGTTCGCGAGCACTCGATGGTGATGCACGCGAAGAACGTCGTTCACCCGGCCAGGGCCGCCGGGACCTCGACCGCGAGCTGTGAGGCCCCGTACCCCACCACCGCGCAGCTGTTCAACGCCGTCAACAACGGCGTGGGCTTCCCGTTCGGCTTCGGCGGCTCCCCCGGCTGCAACGGCCTCACGCCGTCGCAGACCAACTCGATCTACGGCGCGCCGCGCGTCGGCGCCCGCGGCAAGGGCGCCGGGGTCAACATCGCGGTGTTCGAGCTGTCGGCCTATCAGCGCTCCGACATCAACGTCTACGCGCACACGTTCTTCGGCGCCGGATACAACCCGCGACTGGTCGACGTCAACGTGGATGGCGGACCGCTGAACCCGGCCTGCCCGGCGGGCGACACCTGCCCGCCGTCGTTCAACGGGTACGCGGGTGACGTCGAGGTGGACGCCGACATCGAGACGCAGATCGCGCTCTCGCCCGACGCCAGCCACTTCATCGTCTACAACGCCCCGAACGACTTCACCGGCCAGACCGAGCTCGACGAGTACACCGCGATCGCGAACGCCGACCAGGCGGCCTCGATCAGCTCCAGCTGGGCCGTCTGCGAGAACGACGAGAGCGCGGCTTACGTGCAATCCGAGAACATCGTCTTCGAGCAGATGGCGCTGCAGGGCCAGAGCATGTTCGGCGCCGAGGGTGACAGCGGCGCGTTCTCCTGCATCCGCTCCGACGGCACGACCATCCCCAACCTGCTCGACCCGTCGGCCCAGCCCTGGGTGACGAGCGTCGGCGGCACCTCACTGGAGAGCGCCAACCCCGGCACCAACCCGAAACCGGCCTACCCGCTGGGCCAGGAGACGGTGTGGAACGTCGACAACCTGTGCAACGCCAGCGCGAGCGAGGGCGGCCAGCCCGGCTTCTTCTGGTGCGGTGCGACCGGCGCCGGCGGCGGTGGTTCCAGCGAGTTCTGGGGACGGCCGTTCTACCAGATCGGCAGGGGGGTCAATAACCCGAACACGACCGTGGCCAACGGCACGACGCAGTGCCAGCTGGCCAGCACGGGCACGCCCTGCCGCGAGGCCCCCGATGTCTCGGCCAACGCCGACGAGTTCACGCCGTACGCGGAGTACTGCACGAACAACGCCAACACGCCGGAAGGCATCTGCGGCCAGTTCAGCAGCACCAACGCGCCCGGCTGGTTCGGCATCGGCGGGACGAGCCTGTCGTCGCCCCTGTGGTCGGCGATCATCGCGGACCGGGACAGCTTCCAGGGGCACCGCAGCGGCAACATCAACCCGACGCTGTACCTGGCCAACCTCCTGGCCCCGCGGCTGTCCTTCCACGACATCACCGGGGTGGGACAGACCACGAACAACAACGGCCTGTTCCCGACGACGCCCGGCTATGACGAGGCGACGGGCATCGGCACGCCGAGGATGACGGCGCTGATCACCGGCCGGCTGTAAGCACCACCGGCTGAACGCGATGAGGGGGACGGGCTCTGGGCCCGTCCCCCTCATCCATGCCTGGCAGCGAGGTCGCGCGGCACTCCATTCCGCCCGCTGCTGCCACGTCGCGGCGCGGGCTACCGCCAGGCGGCCGCGATCAGGCCGGTGGTCAGCTTGCGGGGCGTCGCGCCGCCCTCCGAGACGTAGAGGTCCTGGCCGGCGAGGTACAGCAGCCACTTGCCGCTGGGGGTCGCGTCGAGGCTGGTGTGATCGAGCGTGGCGTAGCCGACGGCGACCTGGTGGACGAGCGCGCCGGACGGGGTCACCTCCCACATCAGCCGCGAGGTGTTCCGGACGGGAACGCCAGCGCAGCAGGCGCGGCTGATGAACAGCTCGCCGCTGGGCAGGTAGACGCCCTCGCGCAGGTAACTGTCGCGCGGGCTCGGCTGGCCGGTCGCCGGGACGAGGGACACCCCGGCGCCCCTCATGTAGTACTTCGCGACGGCGGTGTCCACGAGCGCGAGGTTCCAGCCCTCGTTATCCTGAATCTGCGAGACAGAGACGGCGACATGCTGGTTATCCGCCGACCAGGACAGGTGCGAGATCGGGGCGGGCAGTCCGTTGCCCTGCCCCGCCGACACCATGGGGTAGGTGACCTCGGCGCCCGTGCCGAGCGTGCGGACGACCAGCTTGTACAGGGGCGTCAGGTCGGGGCTGTTCGGCACGCAGCCCGCGGCCAGGGACGGCTGGTTCGCGAACGCGATCTTGGTGCCGTCCGGGCTGAGGGCCGGCAGCAAGCCGGGCGTGATCATCACCGGGCTGCCGCCGCTCTCCGCGATGGACTCGATCTCGGCGGTGCAGCCGCTGCTGACCGCGAAATAGACCATGCCGTTGCCGGCGACCGAGATCTCGTCGCCGATGACGCCCGCGGGCACGAGCGTGCGCGCGATCGAGCCGGTCGCCCGGTTCAGCACGACGAGCGCCCCGGCGGCCGTGACGGCGACGATCCCGGGCGGGCGCACGGCACTCGTAGCCGCCCTGGCAATGGCGGACGCCGAGGCGGCGGCACTCGCGCTGGCCGTGGCCGAGTCGCTCGCTCCGGCACCGGCCGCATTGCCGCCCGAGCTGCCGCCGCAGCCGGCCAGCAGGGCCAGGACGGCGGCGGCGGCCATCGACCGGGCCAGCAGGGCCCGGCCGCCTGACCGGCGGGCGGGCATGCTGGCGTCAGGCACGCTCATGTCAGGCACGCTCATGTCAGGCACGCTCATGTCAGGCACATCTGGCTCCATCGGAAACTGGGCTGGCCGATGGCGGTACATGAGCGCGCCCGGCAGCGTTCGAGCAAGAAGTCGGAGCCGATCCTGGCAGCACCGGCCGGGCGCGGCAAGGGCTTACCCCAAACCGGTCATAAGCTGTGATACGCGCGCTGCCGGAGGGGGTCCTACCCGGTCGCGGCGGCCATCCGCCGGACGATCTCGGCCAGCAGATCGGGCGAGGTGCCCATGTTCAGCCGCGCATAACCGCGGCCCTGCTGACCGAAGTCCGGACCGGGGCTCAGCGCGACCCGGCCCCGCTCCAGGAACGCCGCCGCCGGGTCGTCGCCCAGCCCGAGCCGCCGGCAATCGAGCCAGGCCAGGAAGCTGGCCTCGGGCGGGGCGTAACCGACGGCGGGCAGGTGCTTGCCGAGCAGGCGGGCCAGCAGCACGCGGTTCTCGTCGATCCGGGCCAGCATCGCGTCGAGCCACGGGCGCCCGCTGGTGAACGCGGCGACGCTGGCCAGCACGCCGAGGTGCGAGGCCAGCAGCGCGTCCCACCGCTCCTGCAGGATCGTGGCGGTCGCCGCCGACCCGGCCACGGCGATGCCGCACTTGAGCCCGGGAATGTTCCAGCCCTTGGAGGCCGAGGTGAAGATGATCACTCGCTCGGTCAGCTCGTGGTCGAGCGACAAGAACGGCACCTGCCGCGCGCCCGGCAGCACGAGGGGCGCGTGGATCTCGTCCACGATCAGCACGACATCGTGCCGCGCGCAGCTGTCGGCCACGGCCATCAGCTGGCCGCGGGACCAGACCCGGCCGACGGGGTTGTGCGGGCTGCACAGCAGGTAGGCACCCACGTCGTCGGCCGACAGGACCTCGTCGAGGCGCTCGAGATCGAGGTCGTAACGGGAGCCGCCGCCGGCGGGGCTGCCGGCAGCGGGGCTGTCGCCGGCGGGACTGTCGCCGAGGAGCAGCGGCGCCTCGACGAGCTTGCGGTCCATCAGGGCGAGCCGGAAGAAGAACGGCGGGTAGACGGGCGGGTTGATGACCACCCCCGAGCCGGGCGGCGTCAGCGCCATCAGCACCTCGGCGATGCCGGTCATCACGTCGGGGACGGGAAACACCAGCTCGGGATCGGGTGACCAGTCCAGGCTCGCGGTCGCGAAGGCGGCGAATGCCTCCCCCAGCTCGCCCTTGTACGCGTAGCCGCAGTCGCCGTCGGCCATGGCCGACGTCACGGCTTCCTTGATGGGCTCGGCGAGGTCGAAATCCATCTCGGCGACGAAGGCGGGCAGCACGTCGCCGGGATAGGCCCGCCACTTGAAGCTCTTGCGTCGCCGGAGCCTTTCCAGGCTGCAGTCCCCGAGTATCGCGTCCATCCGCTGATCCTAACGAGAGCCTGCTGGACCTACCCGGATC
>Ga0307372_10006121_pt1 | contig 17761 bp, 18 predicted proteins | sample OX1MG_FD_202533 | JGI IMG/M metagenome (GOLD analysis project Ga0307372, IMG submission 202533) | Soil microbial communities from Risofladan, Vaasa, Finland - OX-1 | ecosystem: Environmental > Terrestrial > Soil > Coastal area > Acid sulfate soil | place: Finland: Risofladan, Vaasa | collected... | reverse complement strand
TCCCGCTCCACCTCATCGAGCACGACCTCCGCACGCTGCGCCATGATCTCCCCAATCCTCGCGGTTAAGGAGGACGCTTCGACGCGAACCCGCGGGCCCCTGCGAACTAGCGACTCAGGACACTAGATGGTTTGGGCGGCGCCGGCCGCGCTCAGGCCGCGGAGTTCTGAAGAACGTTGCGCAAGTTCTCGAGCTGGCGCTCGACGCTGCCGCAGACGTCGTCGCAGAGCTGCCAGATTCCGTCGTCGACGACGCGGTAGTACACGAAGTTCCCCTGCTTGCGCCGTCCGACGATGCCCGCGGCGGCGAGCGTGCCGAGATGCTTCGAGACGTTTTGCTGCGTCGTGCCGACGGCGACGGCGATCTCCTGCACACTCGCCTCGCCGCCGTGCAGATGGTCGAGCAGCTTGATCCGCGTCGGCTCCGCGAGCAGCTTGAAGCGCGCGGCGATCAGCTCGGCGAGCTCATCCGGTAGTGGGTGGGGAAGGGGCATCGGCGCAGCGTACGCGAGCGACCGGGCGCGGAGGGAGCCGCCGGCTCCGCACCCGGTCGCCGCGATCTCTCAGGCCGGCGTCGGATGCGCGTGATGGTGAAGCTTCAGCGCGCCCTCATGCCAGAGCCCGTAGCCGGAGAGCAGCATCAGCAGGATCCCCGGGATGACGAAGAACCACGTGAACAGCCGGAAGTTCGGCAGGCTGTCGACCGATGCGTAGTCGTTGACGTTCGCCTGCATCGTCGAGACGAGCGGCTTGTAGTGGGCGAGTCCCGCCGGCACCTGCGCGAAGATCGGCATCACCGGCGTCAGCATCGGCATCAACGGCTTGAGCTGCTGCGCCATCTGCGGATCCGTCGCGGCGTTGGTGAACTGCGTCGAGACCGCGCCGAGCGGCGTGAAGACGTTGTTGTAGTAGTCGGCCGTCTTCTGGACGCTCGCCGCCTGCATGAGCGGGTGGAAGTCGTTCAGCATCCGCTGTCCCGCCGCCGTCTTGCCGGGCATCCCCATTGCGAACGGGACGACGACGAGCGCGAGTCCGATCACGAGGATCGGCCACAACACTTTGCGTTCCATCTCTCCTCCTTGGCCTGTGTGTTGCAAGCGTGGTCCCGCGCGGCCGGTTGCCCATCGGAGTCGGACCCGATCGTTGAAGCGGTCAACTACGTAGGAAAGTAGTTGTCCGTAGTCGACTCGCCTCCGACTCCTGATGCGAGGCCCCGCGCTGGAGCGGAGGCTTCGAGCGACGACGAAAAAGAGGAGGAACGAAAGTGACTGCAACGATCGACGAACTCACGAATCTCCAGGCCGACCATGTCGTGGACGCTCGCGGCACGTCGTGCCCGGGCCCGATCCTCGCCGCGAAGAAGGGCATCGTCGACACGCCCGTCGGCGGCTTGATGGAAGTGCTCGCCACCGACTCCGGCACGCTCAGAGACCTGCCGGCCTGGTGCACGAAGGTCGGCCACGACTTCCTCGGCCACATCGAGGTTGCCGGCTACTACCGGCTCTTCATCCGCCGGACGAAGTAACGCGATGGCCGACCGCCAGCCGCGGATCCTCGTCTTCTCCACGACGAACATCTCCGATCCGGGGATCGACCTCGCGGGGAGCCGGCATCTGCACTACCCGACGTCGGTGTCGACGATCACCGTCCCGTGCTCGAGCGGAATCCGGCCGAGCTGGATCGTGCACGCGTTCGAGCGCGGCTTCGACGGCGTCTTCATCGCGGCAGACGGCAACGAATGCAACTACCTGCCCGACTGCACGGACCGGACGGCACGGCTCGCCGCCGAGGCGCAGGAGCTGATGGAGGAGAAGGGCTACGCCGCGGAGCGGCTCAAGATGGCGGCGGTCTGCTCGGTTTGCGCCGAGCCCTTCGTCGCGTACATGAAGGACTTCGCGGAGAAGCTGACCGCCCTCGGGCCGGTCGGCGTCGCCGCGTGACGAAAGGAGCTTCGAGATGACGATCACCCTCGACGAGATCAAGACGGTCGACGAAGCGCCGGCCGAGAAGGCGATGAAGAAGACGATCATCGTCTTCAGCGGTGAGATGGACCGCGTGTTGGCCGCGTTCGTCCTTGCCAACGCGGCCGCCGCGATGGACGACGAGGTGACGATGTTCTTCACCTTCTGGGGGCTGAACGTCCTCCGGAAGGACCATCCGCCGCATCCGCGCAAGACCCTGCTGCAGAAGATGTTCGGCCGGATGATGCCCCGCGGCCCGGAGCATCTCACCCTCTCGCACCTGAATTTCGCGGGGATGGGGCCGGTGCTGATGAAGAAGGCGATGCGCGACGCGCACGTCCTCTCGCTGCAAGACCTGATCGACTCGGCGCGCGAGCAGGGCGTCAAGTTCATCGCCTGCACGATGTCGATGGACGTCATGGGCATCAAGGCGGAGGAGCTCGTCGACGGCGTCGAGTTCGCGGGCGCCGCGGCGTATCTCGGCGAAGCCGACGAGGCGAATGTCAACCTCTTCATCTAACGGAAGTCGCGCCGTCCCGCGCGTTCCTCGGGCGTCGCTGGCAAGCGAGCCAAGCGAGCGAGGCGAGGACAGTACGCCGGGTACGGCCGAGCTGAGCGAGCGCAGGCTCGCGCCGCCAGCGGCGTCAGTCGCCGGCGGAACCGGGCTCCGCCCGGCGGGAGCCGGCGACGGCGAGGGACGCGCGGAGTACGACGCTCTCGTTGTCGGGAGCGGCATCGGCGGCATGGAGTCGGCGCTGAAGCTCGGCGCCATGGGCTACCGCGTGCTCGTCGTCGAGAAGGAGCCGAGCGTCGGCGGCAAGATGATCCTGCTCAGCAAGGTCTTCCCGACGCTCGACTGCGCAAGCTGCATCTCGACCCCGAAGATGGGCGAGACGACGCACCACCCGAACCTCACCGTCCTCACCGACGCGGAGGTTTCCGGGGTCCGGCGCGGCGACGACGGCCGCTTCAGCGTCCGCGTCCTGCAGAAGCCGCGCTTCGTCGACACTGCGCTCTGCACCGGCTGCCGCCTCTGCGAGAGCGCCTGCACCGTCTCGGTGCCCGACCAGTACAACGGCGAGCTCGTCGCGCGCCGGGCGGCGTACATCCCCTTCCCGCAGGCAGTTCCCCAGAAGGCGCTCGTCGAGCGCGCCGGCACGTCGCCGTGCACTTACTCGTGCCCGGCCGGGATCAAGGCGCACGGCTACGTCTCGCTCGCACGGAGCGGGGAGTACGAGAAGGCGTTCCAACTCGTGCTCGAGACGACGCCGCTCGTGGGCAGCCTCGGCCGCGCCTGCTACGCGCCATGCGAGGATGAGTGCACGCGCGGCGAGCTCGAGGGCTCGCTCCCCATCCGCCAGATCAAGCGCTTCCTCGCCGACCGGCACTACGCGAACGCCGACGGGCCCGGTGTCGACGCGGGGGCGGAGACGGACAAGAGTGTTGCGATCGTCGGCTCCGGACCGGCCGGCCTGACCGCCGCCTGGCAGCTCCGGCTGCGCGGCCACCGCGTGAAGATCTTCGAGGCGGCGCCCGAGCCCGGTGGAGCGATGCGCCTCTCGATCCCCAGCTACCGCCTGCCGGCCGAGGTGGTCGAGCGGGACGTCGCGAACGTCACCGCGCTCGGAGTCGAGATCGAGACGAACGCGCGCATCGACGACCTCGAGGCGCTGCGGCGCGACGGCTTCGACGCCGTCCTGCTCGCGACGGGAACGCCGGTGCCGGTGAGCCTCGGTGTCCCCGGCGAGGAGCTGGACGGAGTTTCCCCGGCGCTCGACTTCCTCCGCGGCGTCAAGCTCGGCGACGCCCCGGACTTCTCCGGCAAGCGCGTCGTCGTGATCGGCGGCGGCAACGTTGCGATTGACGCGGCGCGCAGCGCGCTCCGGCTCGGCGCGAGTGAGGTCCACGAGGTCAGTCTCGAGTCGCGGCCGCAGATGCCCGCGTACGAGTTCGAGGTCGCCGAGGCGGTCGCGGAAGGCGTCGTCCTCCACGACTCCTGGGGGATCCGAGGATTCGCCGGCGAGGCCGGCGTGAGCGCCGTCGAGCTGAAGCGCTGCACGACGGTCTTCGGCGCGGACGGGCGCTTCAACCCGCAGTACGACGAGGCGGACACGGACGAGCTCGCGTGCGACGTCGCGATCGTCGCGATCGGGATGCGGCGCGAGCGCGACGTGAAGGTCGATCCGGCGACGACGCAGAGCGCCGAGCAGCCGTGGCTGTTCGCGGCCGGCGACGTCGTCGCGGGCCCGACGAAGATCGTGGACGCGGTCGGCGCCGGCCGGCGCGCCGCGTTCATGCTCGACCGCCACCTCCGCGGCGAGAGTCTGACCGCCGTCCCGTTCGACGAGCGTCTCTCCGCCGTCGAGCACGACGACGTCCTCCGCCGGCAGCGCAGTCACAGCCGCCGCGATTCGCTCGCGCCGGCCCTCGTGCTCGCCTCGCATCCGACCGACTTCGCGGAGCTCGAGCCCGGACTCAGCGAGGAGGAGATCCGCGCGAGCGCCGGCCGCTGCCTCGACTGCGGCGTCTGCTCCGAGTGCCACGAGTGCATCTCGGTCTGCCCGGCGGGCGCGATCGACCTCGACCAGCGCGAGCAGGAGGTCGAAGTCGGCGTCGGCTCGGTGATCGTCTCGACCGGCTACACGCTCTTCCCCGCCGACGCGAAGCCGCAGTACGGCTTCGGCCGCTTCCAGAACGTCATCACCGGCGTCCAGATGGAGCGCCTCCTCGCTCCGACCCGCCCGTACAACACCGTCCTGCGGCCGAGCGACGGGAAGGTGCCCGACCGGATCGCCTACGTCATGTGCACCGGCTCCCGCGACGAGACGGTCGGCAACCCGCTCTGCTCGAAGTTCTGCTGCATGTACTCGATCAAGCAGAACCAGCTGATCATGGGCGCCCTGCCGCTCGCGGACGTCACCGTCCACTACATCGACATTCGCACGCCGGGTAAGGGCTACGACGAGTTCTTCGAGCAGGCGAAGGCGATGGGAGGCCAGTTCGTGAAGGGGCGCGTCGCCTCGATCGCGGAGGGTGAGGAAGGCAACCTCATCCTGCGCTACGAGGACGTCGAGAACGGCGGCCACATCGCGGAGGCGGAGTACGACCTCGTCGTCCTCGCGGTCGGTGTGCGGCCGAACCTCGACACGAAGACGTTCTTCTCCGAGGAGGAGCTCGCGCTCGACGAGTTCGACTATGTCGACGAGCCGGAGGAGGACATCAACCCCGGCGCAACGAGCATCCCGGGCGTGTTCGTCGCCGGCGCCGCCTCCGGCGCGAAGGACATCCCCGAGTCGATCCTCCACGCCGGCGCCGCCGTCGCGCAGGCAGCCGCGTGGCTCGAGCGGGCGAAGGTCACCGCATGAGCGGCGCGCTCCCGGATCGCCGCATCGGCGTCTATGTCTGCCATTGCGGCGGCAACATCTCCGACTACGTCGACGTCGATCGCGTGATCGCGAGCATCGAGAGCGAGCCGGGCGTGAAGGTCGCCCGCACCGCGATGTTCACGTGCTCGGACGCGACGCAGACCGAGATCGTGAACGACATCCAGGGGCAGGAGCTCGACGGGCTCGTCGTCGCCTCGTGCTCGCCGAAGCTCCACACGTTCACGTTCCGCAACGCGGCGAAGCGGGCGGGCCTGAACCCGTACCAGTACACGCAGGTCAACATCCGCGAGCAGTGCTCGTGGACGCATACCGATGACCACGAGGGCGCCACCGAGAAAGCGATCCGGCTCGTTCGGGCCGGGATCAATCGCACACGGCTCACTTCTCCTCTCGAGCCGCTCGTCGTCGAGACCTCGCAGCGCGCCCTCGTGGTCGGCGGCGGCATCGCCGGCCTCCGCGCCGCGCTCGGCCTCGCGGAGATCGGGCTCGGCGTCTTCCTCGTCGAGCGGACTGCCGAGCTCGGCGGCTGGGTCGGCAAGCTCGGCGAGATCTTCCCGCACGGGAAGGACGGCCGGGAGATCGTCGCCGCGCTCGAGGAGAAGGTGCGCGCGCGGCCCGACGTGACCGTCCTCACGAACGCCGACGTCGTCGGCAAGTCGGGGACCTACGGGAACTACGTCGTCTCCATCCGGGTCACCGGAGACACAGGTCCGGAGACGATCGAGGTCGAGGTGGGCGCGATCATCGTCGCCACCGGGTTCGACGCGTATCAGCCCGACGAGGGCGAGTACGGCTACGGGATCGAGGGCGTCGTCACGCTGCCCGAGTTCGAGCAGCTCCTCTCCGCCTCCGACGGCCCGCTTGAGGTCGACGGCCGCCCCGTGCGCAGCATCGGCTACGTCTACTGCATCGGCAGCCGCCAGCCGGACGGCAACGCGTACTGCTCCCGCTACTGCTGCCCCGCGGCGATCCACGCCTCCCTGCGCGTCGCCGACCGTGACGCCGGCGTGAGCCAGTACCACCTCTACCGCGAGATCCGCGCGTACGGCGAGCACGAGCTCGCCTACTCGGAGTCCCGCAAGCGCGGCTCGCTCTATCTGCGCTTCCCCGACGACGACCCGCCTGAGATCGCGCGCGACGAGGCCGGCCTCAAGGTGACCGTTCGCGACCTGCTCACCGCCGGCGAAGAGGTCACGATCCCGGTCGATCTCCTCGTCCTCGTCACCGGGATGGTGCCGCGCTCGAACGAGGAGCTGATCCAGGCCCTGAAGCTGCCGGTCGGGCGGGACGGCTTCTTCAACGAGATCCATCCGAAGCTGCGGCCGGTCGAGACTGTCGTCGACGGTGTCCTCATCGCCGGCGCATGCCAGGGACCGAAGACCTCGAGCGAAAGCGTCGCCTCCGGGCTCGCGGCCGTGACGCAGAGCGCGGCGATGCTCAAGCTCGGCCGCGCCGAGCTCGATCCGCAGGTCGCGGTCGTGAACGGCGAGGCGTGCACCGGCTGCGGCGACTGCGTCGCGTCGTGCCCGTTCGGTGCGATCACGATGACGGGACCGAACGGAAGCGCCCTCGCGCTCGTCGACCCCGCCGGCTGCAAGGGCTGCGGCGGCTGCACTCCCGTCTGTCCTGAGAACGCGATCGATCTTCTCGGCTACACCGACGCGCAGGTTCGCTCGATGATCGACGGACTCGCGGAGGTGGTCGCACTATGAGCCGTGATGTCCGGGAGATCGTCCGCGAGGAGCCGCTCGTGCGGAGCCGGATCCTCGGCGCGCTCGCCGACGGCCCACACACGGTGCCGGAGATCGCCGCGGCGATCGGCGCGCCCGAGAACGAGACGATGCTCTGGGTGATGGGCATGCGGAAGTACGGCCTGCTCACCGACCTGCCCGAGCCCGAGGGCGACTACTTCCGCTTCCAGGCGGTGGCCAAGTGACCGCGCTCGTCTCCCCGCTGTTCGCCGAGCGCGTGCGCGAGGCCGGCGCATTCGACGCCGAGGCGTGCATGAACTGCGGCGTCTGCACCGCGACGTGCCCGCTCGGCCTCGACGTCCTGCCGCGCCGCGTCTTCCGCTACGTGATGCTCGGCCTCGAGGACCGGGTTCACGACGAGAGCGAGACGGTCTTCTCCTGCCTGCTCTGCCGCCTCTGCGAGGAGAGCTGCCCCGCCGGCGTCCACATCGCGGAGAACGTCCGCACGCTGCGCCACCACCTCAACCGCTCCGAGCACGGACTGGTCGTCTGATGGCCCTCGCGACCGGCGACGTGCTCGGGATCCTCTCCGACAACCTGCGCCTGCGCGGCTCGGTGCTGCCGCTGCCCGCGCGCGACGTGACCCGCTGGACGGAAGGGCTCGATCTCGAGCGCGGCGGCAGGACGGTGCTCTACACCGGTCAGATGTACCAGCTCATGCCGTACATCGAGCGCCTCGTCGCGGCGGAGCAGCGGCTCGGCAATTCGCCACTCGGCCGGCTGAGCGGCCTGGGTCGTCGCGCCAACAGGATCGTCAACGTCTCGTCGTTCCTCGGCCGTCCACCGCGGCATGAGCGCGAGGAGGCGTGCCGTGTGCCGCGCGCGGTCGCGACGCTGCTGCGGGAGGCCGGCGTCTCGTTCGGCAGCCTTTTCGAGGACGACCTCTACTCCGGCGCGCTCGCCTACGACCTCGGTCTCGACGCCGTCGTCGCGGCCCAGGCGCGCCGCGTACACGAGCGCCTGCGCGGAAACGGGGTGAAGCTCGCGATCACCATCGACCCGCACACCACGCACATGCTGCACACGGTCTATCCGCACTTCCTGCCCGACTGGGACGTCGCGGTGCGGAGCTATCTCGAGATCCTCGCGGAGCGGAACGGGCACAGCGTGGCCGCGCACGGAGAGGTCGTGCTCCACGACTCGTGCGTCCTTGCCCGCGCCGAGGATGTCGTGGAGGAGCCGCGGCTCCTGCTGGCGTCCGCCGGTTTCAGCGTCCTCGAGCCGGAGCAGAGCGGCCGCTCGACATGGTGCTGCGGTGGCCCGGTCGAGGCGCTCTACCCCGAGAAGGCGCGTGCGCAGGCCGAGCGCCGTGTCGAGCAGCTGCGGGCGGCGGGCTCGGAGTGCGTGACGATGTGCCCCCTCTGCCTCGTCAACCTCTCGAAGGCCGCCGGGGACACGCTCGTGTTCCGCGACATCTCGGAAGTGCTGCTCGAGGCAAGCCGTCTACGCAACTGAGCGCGTGAGAGCCGCGTAGGCTCCCGCTCATGACCGAACTCGAGAGGCTGTACACGCATCCGGCTCCCGCCAACTCGATCTGGTACGGGAGCGCCCTGATCACCTTCCTCGCCACCGCCGAGATGACCGGCGGCAGCTACTCGATGATCCGCTGGTGGATGACGAAGGGCTTCGCCCCGCCGGCGCCGCACCGTCACGGCCCCGAGGATTTCCTGATCCTCCGCGGCTCCGTCCGGTTCTGGGTCGGCACGGACGAGCTCGTCGCGAGCGAGGGCGATTACGTCCGCACGATTCCCGGCGGCTGGCACACGCTGCAGGCGGAGACCGACGAGGTCGAGATGCTCGCCATCTTCGCGCCGGCCGGGATGGAAGGGTTCTTCCGGGAGCTCGGCACCCCCGCCGAGGCGATGGAGCTACCCGGCGGGCGCGTCGGGCCGCCCCATCCCGACAAGCTGCGCGAGCTGGGGGCGAAGTACGGCGCCGAGTTCGCACCGCCCGGAACGACCGCCGCCGACATCGGCAGCCTGCCGGCCTGGAGCTCCTAACGGAATGACGACGCGCTGGCTGGGTGCGATGGGTGGATGCGATGCAAGGACGCAGGGAGCGGGAATAGCAGAGCTATTCACGCGACTGAGGACGCAGTCAGCGCGTCCGCGCAGCGCGGCCAGACGGCCCGTCCTTCACTTGTTAGGAGCTCTTAACCGGCTGTGAGCTCCAGTCCGCCCTTCCTGACACCTGCGCGGCGTGCCAGGCGGTCCCGGCTCCGCGCGCGGCGGCTGCGGGTGCTGGGGCTCGCGCTCGCGTTCATCGCCGTCGTGACAGGGCTTGTCCTCTGGCTCACCCGCAGCTCGTCGCCCTCCGCCGGCTACGACATCTCCGCTCCGCAGTGCTCGGGGTCGTACCCGTCGAGCCCGCTGTTCGGGATCGTCGGCGTCAACGGCGGCCTCGCGAACAACGCGAACCCCTGTCTCCGCGATCAACTGAGCTGGGCACGCAACGCGCCGGGACAGGAGCGCGGCGCAACGCAGCCGCCCCTGTCCCTGTACATCGTGACCGCGAACCCGGGCGCCCAGCACGTCGCCGACTGGCCGAGCGGCGGCACCGCACCGACCTACGGTGCCTGCAACGGCCTCCTGACCAACGCCTGCTCGTACCTCTATGGCGCGCAGCGCGCCGCCTACTCCTACAGCCTGGTCGCCGCCCTCGACCCGGCCGCAGCGAGGACCGCGCCGTGGTGGCTGGACGTCGAGCTTGGCTCGACCTGGGCCGGCACCTACGAGCTCAACATCGCCGTGCTCAAAGGCTTCGTCGCGGGCCTCCACGGTGCCGGCGCGACCGGAGCGATCGGGATCTACTCGACGAGCGCGCAGTGGAAGGACATCACCGGCCTGACGGCACAGACGACGCGGGCCGCCTTCGGCCGGACGCTGCCCGCCTGGGTAGCCGGGGCCGAGACGGCCACCCTCACGGACGCTCAACTGAGCTGTGCGAGCGGCGGCTTCACCGGCCCATTGCCCACGCTCGCGCAGTATCGAATCGGCGCGTTCGACGCCGACCTCCGCTGCACTGCGCGGAATTAGACCGGCGAGATCTCGGCGACGGGCTGCTCCCGCACGAGCAGCACCCGGGCGGTCCATGCGGGCAGGTACCAGTTCCAGCGGCCGACGAGCGCCATCGTCGACGGGAGGAGCAGGCCGCGGACGAGAGTGATGTCGATGAGGATCGCGGCGGCGAGCCCGAAGCCGAGCTGCTGCATCGTCGGGATCGCGCCGATGATGAGGCCGCTGAAGGCGGCGGCCATGATGAGCCCCGCCGCGGTAACGATGCGGCCGGTGTTCGCCAGCCCGTGCGCGACTGCGCCGGTGTTCGATTTCGTCTTGTCCCAGGACTCGCGCATGCTGCTGACGAGGAAGACCTCGTAGTCCATCGAGAGCCCGAAGAGGAGGGTGAACATGAAGACGGGGATCCATGCCTCGATCACCGGCGACCGCGTGAGGCCGAGCCCGCTTCCCCAGCCCCATTGGAAGACCGCGATCATCAGTCCGGTCGCGGCGGAGACGGTGAAGAGGTTGAGCACGATCGCCTTCAGCGGCAGCAGGAGCGAGCGGAACGCGCGCACGAGCAGCAGGTACGTGAGGGCGAGCACGCCGAGGATCAGGTACGGGAACGAGCCGAGCGTCCGGGAGATGAAGTCGGCCGCGTAGGCGGCACCGCCGCCGGCAAGCACGTGCACTCCCGCCGCGAAGCGCGCCGCGGGGATGATCGTCCCGCGCAGCCGGCCTGCGAACGCCTGCGCCTGCGCGCCGTACGGATCGTGGCGCGTGACGACGTTCACTTCGAAGTAGCGGCCGGTCGGATCGTGCACGGCGGGCGCCACGGTCGCGACCTCGCGGTCGTGGCGGAGCAGCCCGGTGAGCCGTGCCATCGCGGGCGCGGTCGCGGCGCTCTGGTGCGCCTTTCCTGCGTTGACGACGATCGTGGTCGGGTCGAGCGTGTTCGACGGGCTGCCGTGCTGGAGGACAGCCAGCCCCCGCATGGCCGGCAGCGACTTCGGCAGGCCGGTGGGCGAGCCCGGGCCGAGCTGCATGCCGAGCAGCGGCATCGCGGCGAGCGCGAGCAGCCCCGCGACCAGCGGCGCGACGATCCGTGCTCGCCGCATCACCCAGCCTGCGTGCCAATGCCAGAGGCGCGACTCGCCGGCGTGACGCCGCTCCATCAGGCGGTGGGGCACGAGGCGGATCCGCTCGAGCCGGTCGCCGACGAGCGAGAGCAGCGCCGGCAGCAGTGTCAGTGCGCACACCACGCTCACCGCGGGGACGAGAAGGCCACCGAGACCGAAGCCGCGCAGGAACGGAACCGGCAGCAGCAGCATCAGCGCAAGCCCGAGGGAGACTGCGAGACCGCTGAACAGGAGCGTTCGCCCGGCGCGCATCATCGTCTCGAAGACGGCATCCTCGTGATCGAGGCCGCGCCGCCGCTCGTCGCGGTACCGGTGCACGACGAGCAGCGAGTAGTCGATCGCGATTGCGAGCCCGATCATCGACGTCATGTTCAGCAGGTAGTTCGTCAGCTGGAGGTAGTGGGCGACGATCCACGCCAGCCCGAGCGAGGTCGGGATCGTCGCGCCCGCGATCAGGAACGGCAGCAGCGCCGATCCGCTCGCGAAGACGGCCAGCAAGATCAGGAGCGCGATCGGGACGGCGAGGTACAGCTCGCCGACCTTCAGCGCGTGTGCAAGCACGGGGTTGATGGCAGCCCCGAGTGCCGCGTCTCCGGTGACGAGGATCCGTGGACCGAGCAGCGTGCGCAGCGGCCCGATCGCGTTCGTTTGCCGGCTGTCGGGAAGTGACGTCTGCACGAACGCGACGGCAGCTCCGGACGGGAGCCGCTCCAGGTCGGTGATGCGACCGCCGGGCAGCGCGCGCTCCGCGGTGTGAGCCGCCGCGACCGCGCGCGCGTGAGCGTGCGAACCCTGCGCGACGAGGACGATCGGCGCGTTTGCACCGTTGCCGAAGCGCGTCGTGAGGATCTGCTGGACGCGCGTGGAGTCGGTGCCGGGGAGCGTGAACCCGTTCTGCAGGAGTGGCACGAGGCGCAGCGTCCCGGCGACGCCGAGCACGACGACGGCCAGCCAGGCTGCGACGACGAGCGCGCGGTGGCGAAGACAAAAGGTGGTCAGGCGGGCGATGAAGTGTCCTACTAGTCGCTCGCACCGCGGCGTCCTCACGGTCGCGGCCTACGAGCGCGGGCAGCATAGTGGGCGCCGCTTTAAGGCGGGGTTAAGGGTTCAGGTGCCGGCGCCTCCCTCGTGTGAGTGTCCACCTGCCACCGATCGCGAGCCGATACTCGGGATAGTGCGTCGTCTGCTGCCGCTGCTCACTCTTGTAATCGCACTCGTCTTCTCCGCGGTTGCGGGCGCGTCGCCGCAGCGCCAGATCGAGCTCGGGTTGTTCGGCGATCCCAGCCGTTTCGCCTCGCTCACCGGCCAGAAGACAGAGGTGAGCCATACCTTCGTCAACTTCCGCCAGGGCAAGGCGCTCGGGCGGATCCTCGCCGAGACAGGCCCGGTGCCGATGGTCGCCCTCGTCCCTGGCTCGTACGGCCACCCGGTGACCGCCACGCCGGAAGGCATCGCCAAGGGCCGAAGCGACGGCTTCCTCTTCCAGCTCAACGCCGCCATCGCCGCCTACCCGGGATCGCTGTTCTACCTGCGTCCGTTCCCGGAGATGAACGGCTACTGGGAGTCGAACTGCGCCTACAACCAGAATGGCACGCGGCGCCCCGCCCGCGACTCGACCGCCTGGTCGCGCAAGGCGTTCGCCCGCATCGCGATCATCACCCGCGGCGGCACCGCAGCCGAGATCGACGCCAAGCTCGCCCGGCTGCACCTGCCCGGGATCCACCGGGATCTGCCGGTGACCACGCCGAAGCTCCAGATCGTGTGGAACCCGCAGGGCTTCGGCGCGCCCGACCTGCCCGGCAACTCGGCCAACGCCTACTACCCGGGGAACGCCTACGTCGATCTCGTCGCCGACGACCTCTACGACATCGCCGGGCACGGCGCCACCTGGGCGGCCGCACAGAAGCTCTACGACTCCCACCCTTCGAAGCCGTTCGGCTTCGGCGAATGGGGCTTGTGGGGGATCGACGACCCCGCGTTCGTGCGCGAGATGGCCGCGTGGGTGCACACGCATCACCGTCTCGTCCTGCTCGCGTTCTTCAACTACTACAAGGGCTCGATCTGGGACCTCCGCGACAAGCCGCGCTCCGCGGCGGCCTACCGCAAGTACATCTCGCCGCTCGGATAGACGACCGGAGGCTTGGTCGAGCTGATCGAGACGTTCTCGATCGAACGCAGCTGAACGCACCCACGCTTTGATCCGCCGGCAGGATTCCCTAGGCTGGCGCAGTGACCGAGCGAGTCGCCGCGGCATGACGAGCGCGCCCGCCGATGCCGTCGTCGTCGGCGCCGGGCTCGCCGGCCTGACCGCCGCGGCCGAGCTCACGCGGGCGGGCAAGCGCGTGCTGTTGCTCGACCAGGAGGGGCCGAACAACCTCGGCGGGCAGGCGTTCTGGTCGTTCGGCGGCCTGTTCCTCGTGGACAGTCCCGAGCAGCGTCGCCTGCGCATTCACGATTCGCTCGAGCTCGCCTGGCAGGACTGGACGGGCAGCGCGGGGTTCGACCGCCTCGAGGACGAGGACAGCTGGGCGGTGCGGTGGGCTCGCGCCTACGTCGAGTGGGCCGCGGGGGAGAAGCGATCGTGGCTCGAACAGCAGGGCATCTCATTCGTGGCGACGGTCGGATGGGCCGAGCGCGGCGGGATGCGCGCCGACGGGCACGGCAACTCCGTTCCGCGCTTCCACATCGCCTGGGGCACCGGCACGGGCGTCGTCAAGCCGTTCGTCGACGCCGCACACGCCGCCGTCGACAGCGGCCTGCTGACGATCTGGTACCGGCACCGCGTCGACGAGCTGCTCGTCAGCGGCGGCGCCGTCACCGGTCTCCGTGGCGTCGTCCTCGCCGACGACGACGCGCGTCGTGGAGCGGCGACCAACCGCGACGTCGTCTCCGACTTCGAGCTCGCCGCGCCCGTCGTCATCGTCACCACCGGCGGCATCGGCGCGAACCACGACCTCGTCCGGCAGTTCTGGCCGGCGCGTCTCGGCGCGGCGCCGCGCTCGATGATCACCGGCGTGCCCGCATATGTGGACGGGCGGATGCTGGAGATCGCCGCGGCCGCCGGCGTGCGCCTGGTCAATCGCGACCGCATGTGGCATTACACCGAGGGCGTCCGGAACTGGGACCCGATCTGGCCCGAGCACGCGATCCGCATCCTCCCGGGGCCGTCGTCGCTGTGGTTCGACGCGCTTGGCCGCCGCCTCCCCGATCCATGCCTGCCCGGCTTCAACACGCTCGCCACCCTGAAGCACCTGCGCACCACGCCGGACATCGCGGGCTACGACCACTCCTGGTTCATCACCTCGCAGCGGATCGTGCGCAAGGAGTTCGGCCTGTCCGGCTCGGAGCAGAACCCCGACATCACGAGCGGCGACAAGCGCGAGTTCCTCCGCCAGCGGGTGCTGAACAAGGCGGCCCCGGATCCGGTCGAGGCGTTCAAGCAGCACGGCGAGGACTTCGTTGTCGCCGGCCGCCTCGAAGAGCTCGTCGCCGGCATGAACAGACTCGCGCCCGACGCGCCGCCCCTCGACGCCGCCGCCATCCGGGCGCAGATCGCCGCGCGCGACGGCCAGCTGCACAACCCGTTCACGAAGGACAGCCAGATCATGGCGATCCGCAACGCTCGCAGGTACATCGGTGACCGGCTCTCCCGAACCGCGCCACCCCACGCGATCCTCGACCCGGCCAACGGGCCGCTGGTCGCGGTCAAGCTGCACATCCTGACGAGGAAGACGCTCGGCGGCATCCAGACCGACCTCCAGTCCCGCGCCCTCGACGGCGCGGGCGCCCCTATCGAGGGCCTCTACGCCGCAGGCGAAGTCGCGGGCTTCGGCGGCGGCGGCGTGCATGGCTACAACGCCCTGGAGGGCACATTCCTCGGCGGCTGCCTGTTCAGCGGCCGCGCCGCCGGACGCGACGCGGCTGTAAGGCTCGGGGGTTGACGCCGTCGCTCGGTCGGAAGGGACCGTGTCAGACCGTCGCCCGGAATCGGTCAAAGCGCTCCGCTAGCCGCTCGCGATCTGGCTGCCAGTTTCGACGGTTCGGCAGGTCGATCATGTGCGAGTGGAACGTCTTGAGGAGCTCGAGCATTGGGCCGTCCTCGTCCTCGAGTAGGCGTTGCGCCACGTGGACTGTGTAGTCGGGCGAGATCCCGACGAGGTTCTCGTCGAAGGCCCGGTGATGGATCGAGCAGAGCGAGAGGCCATTCGACACCATCGGCTCGCCGTGGACTTCCAGGTCGCCAGCGATGTGCGCAGCGTCGAGAAGCCGCGTCTCCTTGAGTCGGCAGATCGTGCAGCGGCTCGAGTACGCGACGAGGATGCGGCCGCGGAAACGCGCCTGATGGAGTCGGACTCGCGTGTCGCGCACGGCGTATTGCCGCTCGAGCGGATCTTCGACGAGTATCGGATCGCGCTCGTCCAGCGGTCCGACCATGCGGCCAGGAGCGACGAGTACCCGCTGCGCGACCGGATCGTCCACGATCACATAGGACGGGTAGAGGGGTTTGTAGAAGCCCGGTCGTGTCGCGATGAAGTAGACGAGCGGGACGGCATCCGCGTACGCGGCGCGAAGCGCGCGGTTGTCCGGCTGGTCGATTGAGCCGGCACGGTAGGCGTAGAAAAAGCCGTCGGGTGTCTCCTCGTCGTCGTACGGCGAATTTGCGGATGTGTTGACGGAGAGAGCCGCCGGCCCTTCTTGTGCCGCGGCGCGGAAGATTCCCTTCTGCGGCGAAAGAAATGGGATGCGCCGACCGCGGAACGCAAATCCGAATTCGAGACCTCCGCGGTAGGGGATGTCCTCGCCGTGCGTTGCCGAGAGCACGTCGAGCGACGCGAAGCAGGACGCTCGGAGGCTCTCGTCGGACACCTCGCGATCCTACGACGATCAAGCGCGGCAGTCACCGCCCAATAGCCGGGGTCTAAAAGAGCCCTCTGACGGACTCGAACCGTCGACCCCCTCCTTACCATTCTTGGTCGGAGGGGGTCTTCGTGTCTCTGTTTCGCGTAACCATGCCTATTTGCGCGTCTCGCGAGGTGCCGCGGGGATCTGCGTTTCGCCTTGGCGTGCACCCTTGGTGCACCCCTGCAAGGAGCGTTGTTCTGATCGCGCGGCGTGCGAAGACATAAGCATCTTCATGGTGTGATTTAGACGAGTCGCTCGCGAATCTGCTCGGCGAGTTCTCCTGGTTCGAGTCCGACGCTGAGGGCGATGATCCAGGACGCGAGCTCGGGGTCGGTGGCGTTGACGCGCTAGCTGTTGGCTTCGAGGAACGTCAGCGGCGTAGAGCTCGAGTGCGTCGTCGAGTGTGAGGTAGACCAACTTGAGGTCATCGTCCGTCACGGGTTGAGGATCGTTACCGGTGTGGCGTGGTGGTCTCGGAACTGTCCTCGGCGAGGATCTTCAGTGCTTCGGGATGCTCGGCGACGACACGTTGGCCGAGATGTTTGATCTGCTCGCGGAGCTTGTCGGTCGGCACGATGCGGAGCTCGCCGCCTGGTAGCTCCTCGATGAGTACCGAGGAGCCAGGCGCGTAGCCGCTTGCCTCGAACTCGCGCGGGATCGAGACCACGTTGCTGTTCCCGACACGGCGTACCTTCACGATCCTCATGGATCAAGTATATACGCGGATGTCCGAAATGCTGTAGGCCGGGTCTCGATGTAACAGCCGATGGCCAGCTCTTCGATCAGCCCGTCGAGTTTCGCGGAGCTGAGGGTGCTCACGCTGCTCTTCGGCGGTCGAGATCGGGGATCAGCCCAAGCCGGCGCGCCTCGTGCTGGATTTCGTCCGGGAGTGTCCGTCCGTCGAACGGGATGCCGTTCACGGTCACCATCCACGCAAACGGGTTCTGCTCGAGCTGTTCGCAGCGTGTCAGCTCCGGCTCGTACCAGGAAAGTCCGAGGAGTGAGCGGATGCGCGCGGACTTGTTCGCCATCGTGCTCTGCACAACCCCGACGTGCTCGGCGAGCTTGTCTGCGCGGAGGTGCGGGGGCTCCGACTTGTCGAAGAGGAAGTTGATCGAGCCCACGGTGTAGATGACGCCGGCGGCCCAGATCCGGGGATCACCACGTTCGAGCGGCGAGGGTCGCTTCCGGGCGAGGCGAACGGTGAGCGTTCGGCAGAGAGCGGCGTACTCGTCGTCGAGATGCTGCTCGCAAACCAGGTCTGTGATCGCCGCGATCGTCGTCACGTGCTCACGTAAGGCACGTGGCACCGTCCGGTCGTCGTTACGCGGAAAGACATCTGACTCCGACATCCCGTTCAGGATTGCGCAGCCTCCGGACGGAATCGCGCGGGCGTGATCGTGCCGCAGCGAGGTCTCTGAGCCAGTATCGATACATGGCACGGTGGGGACCGTCGAGGCCGTGGCCGCCACTCAGGGCCGTAAACTGGATGGGACGATGGCGCAACACGCAGTCTCGAACTCGGGCACGCGGCGCGGCCAGTGGCCATACCCAGGGCGATGCTGAGCCCGCTTCAGGAACACGTCGCCGAGGTCATCGCGGGCCAGCGAAACCGTGAAGCCCGGCT
>Ga0307372_10006120_pt1 | contig 17761 bp, 6 predicted proteins | sample OX1MG_FD_202533 | JGI IMG/M metagenome (GOLD analysis project Ga0307372, IMG submission 202533) | Soil microbial communities from Risofladan, Vaasa, Finland - OX-1 | ecosystem: Environmental > Terrestrial > Soil > Coastal area > Acid sulfate soil | place: Finland: Risofladan, Vaasa | collected... | reverse complement strand
TTAGCGGCCGCCGCCGATGTCTCTGCATCGCCGGATAGCAGGTCGGTGAGCAGGGCGTGCCGACATTCGACGGAGATGAGCTGGTCGGCGTACTTACCGACCAGCTTCGCCCGCAGCGTCGGCTGCGAAGCGATGACGGTCAGCAGCTCGGTCCGGTTACGGGCGATAAACGCCACCCGGTCGATATTGCGTCCGGCGAGCGTCCTGCTAGCGAGTGCTGCGTCGGCCGCTTCGCTAACGAGGAGGATGAGCAGCTGGCCTGGACTTGCGGCCATCACTCGCCTGCCGCAGGTGAACTGGCGCAGGCGGCGGCCGCAGCAACGTCTTCGAGCCGCAGTTGGCCATCGGCAGCGTCGACAACCAGGACGCCGAGGGTGCGGAAGACGTCAATGAGCGCTTCGGTATTGCTGTAGCCAGCAGCGGTGAGCCGCTCTGGCGTGAGCGCCCCGTACTGCTCCTCGGTCGCGGACAGCGCCATGAGTTCGGCGAGGGTGCGGGCGTCGGACGCCTCCCCGGATAGTGCGGTGATGAGGAAGTTCCATGCGGCATGTAGCACTTCGTCGGTGCGCACGCCGAGAGCGTCGAGGAACGCCTCCGCGTTGGCGGGCTGAGCGAGCCAATCGCGCAACTCATCGAGAGCGTTGGCGCGCCCGTCGGCGTCGTGCTCACTGGCAGGGGTCTCGGCGACGCGGTTGAGGAGCATCGGCCATCCGCCAGACACGGTGAGCAGGTCGGCGCGGGAGGCATCGTCCTGGAACGGAATGGTGGTCTCGTTCAGCCACAGCCGCAGGCCAGTGTTGTCGAATCGGTGCAGCGCGGTCAGGCTCGATGACGCGTCAGCCTCGTCGGTGGCACGGATCCACAGCGGCGCTTGTGCGGCGTCAGCGATGAGGACGATGCCGAGCGTGCCGCCCACCCTAGTGGCGATTGCGTCACGGGCCTTGGTCCACGCCTCTGCCGCTGAGACTTGGTCGACGGTACGCAGGTCCACGAGCACAACAGAATGCCCGGCAGTCTGTGCTGCGGAGCGGCAGACACTGTCTAGATTGGCAGCGGTTGCTTCCCTGATGGGGATCGTTCGGGTGCCGTAGACAGCGTGAGCGTTCTCGTCGCGTAGCACTCGCGCACATCGTGCGACGGTAAGGGCGTCGGTTCCGGCGATGACACGGACCTGGTTGCGGGCGGTGAGCAGGTCACCAATTTGCGTGGACGTGAGCGGGCTGCGGGTAATGCCCCCGGCGTAGGCTGGGCGTAGCAGCGACCCGTCGAAGCTGTCGGGCAGGCTGGTGGACTCGGCAGCGTCGAGGACGTCCTCGACCTCGTCTCGTGAGCCCAGCAGCGCGAGGACATTCGGAGTGCGAAGCCGGTACGCGCCCTCTGCCGCGGCATAGGACAGGACCCCGAGCGCGACGCATTCATCGAGCAAGGCGCGGAACTCGCCGGTGCGGACGTCTTCGGCGGCGAAACCCTGCGGCCACCACTGCTCGCACTGGCTGCGCAGCTCCGTCGGGCTGAGCGCGGACCCGACGCCGTGGGCGTGGGCGTGGTAGGCGACCGTGTAGGCGATGATCTTGTAGCGCGGGTCAAGGTTGAGTGTCCAGTCGAACCGCTTACGGAAGCTCTCGCGCAGCGACTCGTCGGACCAGACCGCTTCGATGTCGGCGGCGGTGACGATCTCCGGCAGCGTGGCCGGGATGCCCTGCCGGTTCAAGTGACTGAGCAGCTTGGCGCCGAACAGTTGGATGAGCGACGGCTGGTTGTTGGCGAGTGCGAGGACCCGCGCGGCGACGTTGTCGTCCTCGAACCTGTAGCCGAGCGCGCGCAGCGGGTCGGTGAGCAGATCGTATGCGTGCTGCGGGGTGAGCGGGCCGACGCAGACGGGATCCCCGAAGTGCGCGAGCGGATGGTTGGCGAGCCGCTCGAAGCGGGCAGTCTGGTGGAGCCCGGCGAAGACGACTTTGACGGCGCGTTCGGTCTGCTCCATCAACTCGCGGAACGCGGCGACGTGGATGAACTTGCCGCCTTTCGCGTCGGCGTCGAGGAAGAAGTCGGACTCATCCAGCAGTAGAAGCAGCTGCCGCCCGGGAACTGCGCTAACCCAATCGGTTATGTGCCGGGTCGCGGCAGTGGCAATGTCTCCGGGAGGCATGCCCGGAGACGCGATGCCTTTCTCCGCCAGACGCGGCCACAGCGTCGTCCACACTTTGTCCGCGGGAATGGCCCCCTGGCCGACCTTATAGATCGACTGGTAAATCGCCTGGCGGTGGTCGCCTTCGTTGAACTTCCGGGCGGCGGCGCGCAGCAGCGCGGACTTGCCGAGCTGCCGGCCGCCGTAGACGATGCACGAGCCCATCATGTCCACGACCTGGTCGAGTTCCTCGGTTCGGCCGTAGAACATCTCCACGGGCACGAGCCCAGCGACATCGGGGGTGAACGGTGCCGATGAGGCGAAGGGCAGCGTGATCGCCATGGTCGTGTCGCGCCGCGGCGTCGGCTGCGCGATGAGGTAGCCGAATGCGGCGGCGTCCACGACGATTGTCGTAGGCAGCCTCGGGCCAGAGCGGAACAGTGCGGCGAGTTCGCGGCGAGCGCGAACGCCCAGCGTGCCGAAGTACAGCACAAGGACCGAGTGCTGGGGTGGCTCGTCACGCAGCAGCTCCACCAGCTGCCCGGGGGTGGGAGATTTCCACAGGGCGAGCACACGGAGCGTCTCACCGGTCGGGCTGATCCTCGACCCGAACGCGGGGATGAGCGCCCCACCTTCGGTGCCGCGGACGCCGGTAAGGTGCACCCAGTAGCTGACGCCCGGCACCGGGCCCTTGCGATGGCGCGGCGTATCCGCCTTCGTGACCAAAAAGCCCAGCTGCTCGAGGACAGGCTTGACCTGGGACAGCTTGCCGTCAAGCGTGCGCGACCCAGCGAGGTTTTTCCAGTGCTCGAGGCGCGACGACGCGGTCGAGTGGCGCTGGATCAAGGCGATGTCGATGCCAGCATCGGTGAGTACGTCTGCGAGCCAACCGTGGTCGGGGTTATGTCCGGCGTCGATGGCCCGCTGAAGTTCGGCGAGCGGGGAGAGGCCGCGGGTGGTTGCGGTGAACATCGCCGGGAACGTGGGGAAGAGCCGCTTGAGGTGGTCAACGTCGCCGCGCGGAGCTGGCAACTCGCTGCGGGAGCCGACTGTCTCGATGTACTCGTCGGCGGTGGTGATGTCCTCGGCGGCGATGCAGCTGGCGATACGTGTCGCCTGATCGTCAGTGAGCAACTTGGCGTCTTGGAGGTCATCTAGCTGCCGCCACTTGGCCAAGATGGTCTCGGCGACTACCTTGGCGCGGTCGTCCGCGATAACGGCCAGGTCCGCTTCCATGACGTCGAAATCGCGGCGTGAACCACGGTTGTCCGCTTCAAATGCACGGGCGCGGATCGCTAGTTGCGCCCAGGCGTCGGCGTCAAGGCGGCCGAAGCGGCGGTCGGAGTCGATGCTTGCGGCGAGGTTGGCGACGTGCTCGTCGAGGGCATCGGTCGCAGCGGCGACGTCACGGTCGCGGATAGCCGCCAGCCGGCGGGCGAGTACCGGGTCGTATCTGCGGAGCATCTCGACGATGACGGCAGTGCCGACGTGGTCAGCGCGCTCGGCTCGTCGGTTGAAGGCCGTGGTCCACCCGGATGTGTCGGCGGCGAGCGCCGCGGCAGCCGCGGCGATGCCGGTGACAGTCACCGCACGGCGCGGACTGAGGGCCGGTCCTGCGTCCAGCGGAAGATCGCTAGCGAGAGAAAGAATGCCGTTGCGGACACGATCGGCGGGCAGTTCGGGGTCAGGGTCCAACTGCGCCCCGGCAGTGAGCAGGTCGAGCGAGCTCTCCAACAGCGCACGCCCGGCATCCACTGCGGCGTTGCGGGCGGCATTGTCGGACCCGCTCAGGGTCGCGAGCTCGGCAAGCGCGGAGGCACGGGCCGAGGTAACCCTGGCGCGCAGGTCGGCGATCTGCCCAGACATCCAGCCGGTGCTGGTGGACTCGGTGAGCGCTCCGGTCGTCTCAACCCACGAGGCGAGGATCTCGGCGACATCGGTGGCGCGTTCGATGACCTTGTCGCGGGCGCGCGCCTCGATGCGCCGGAGCCGCTTAGCGTGCGCCAGGGCGGGCGTGTCGCGGTCGATGGCAGTCTGCAGCTCGCTGCGGGAGCGGAGCTGGGTGACGCGGTCGCGGACGAACTTGATGTCTTCGGCCCGGCGCGAGCCAGACGCAACAATGGTCAGTGCGGCACCAAGATAGCCGGTCGGGGCCATCCACGCTTTGAACAACTCAGTCGCGGCGGCGTGCCGGATGCTCCGCGAGAAGGCGGTGTCGAGCATGGTGCGGGCAGTCTCAACGAGGTCAGCGTACTCGGACTCGAGGCTGGCAACTTCGGCGACCGCGTTGGAACGGCCCGGGGTGAGGTAAGCGCCGCTGTAGATGCACGTCAGCAGCGCGTCAGTGAGCTCCCTCACGTTGGGTCCGCTCCTGACTATGGCCGGGCACATGTCACGCAGCGGGTCAGCGGCACCGGCGGTCAGTGACAGCAGCCCGGCCCGGACGGAGGCGGCGTACACGAGCATCTGCGCGCCAGGCAAGTCATGCAGCGCATCCGCGTCGAGGGTGGCGACGAGTTCTTTGAACGCGGCGACGTTCGGGCCAGTCGAACTGCGCATCGCGAGCGCGTGCGCAGCGAGACGGTGGGAGGCAGCCGCTACAGTCGGCCCATCGACGGTCTGCACGAGCCATGCAGCAAGGGCGTAGTGCCTAGAGCCCATGAGCGATGCGTAGAGCGCGTCGGTATCGAGGGCTTGCTCGCCGAGAGTCTTGTCGGTAGTCGGCCCGGCTTCGCCTTGACTGCTGTCGGCGGCCGTGGCCGCGGGCACGTCCGCCGGCCCGGCCCGAACGACTGTGCTGGTGGGAATGTCGAGGTCGAGTCTGGCGAGGACCTCGTCGATGCTCGGCTCTTCGACGCGTGCCGTCGTGGCAGATACTTCGTGGTCTCCGTCAGCGCGGGCTCCGGCCGCATCTGCGGCTTGGGCAGGCGCAGGGTCAACTGAAGGGACACCGCGTACCGCGAGGTTGTCGGAGTCAGTGGCCGAGTCCGTGTCCATACCGCTGAACTGGGCTCCGTCGCCCGGGGTGGCCTCGTCAGTATCAGGCGTGAGCGCGCGCGTGTCGGATGTGCTCTCGGTGTCGGGAGAACTGGTGCTCCTGCTCGGAGCGACTGACTCGGCCTCGGGTGCCGCGCGGTCTGCTGGGCTGTCCTCGGCAGGTTCGGCGCTAGGCGACTCAGATGTGGCAGGGCTGGTACGGGCGTGAGCGGTGTCACTGATGGACAGGACCCTGTTGGAAGCGAGCATTACGAGCACGGCCGCGCTTGGCAGGCCGGTCTGCACAATGCGGACGAGTTCGGTGAACTGCTGCGGGTCGCTGTCGCCGAGGTCGATAGCGGATACAAGCGCGTCCAAGGCGGCAAGCTGCGCCGGATCGGTCTCAGCGTCAACGCGAGCGGCCATCTGAGCGATCTCGGCCGCTTCGGTTGCGACGTACTCCGGCGCGCGCAGCCCGGCCAAACGTCGGACGCGGTCGAGGACGAGGACGACCGTGTGGGCTGTCGCGGCGGCGTCAACGTCGTCCAGTGCCTGCTCGAGCGTGCCGGCGACTGGGGAGCCGGTGGCGTCTGCAATCGCGATGAGCAGGGTTTCCATCTCACTCGCGAGCATCTCGAGAGCGAGCAGAGCCTCCCGGGGCGGCACCCGTCCTGCCGCGACGGCAGTGTTGACCTGGGTAAGCGCGCTACTGCGCGTCTCGTTATAGCGGGCCTGAAAGTCGGTCACCCTTGCGGTGAGCGCTTCCATGTGCGCGAGTGAGAACTCACCGAGCTCCCCCTCGGCGCGGTCAGCGGCGGTGACGACGGCCACGCTGGTGTCGTCGGTGTTGTCGGCGTCGCTTGGGGTGTCGAGAGCGTCTGCTGTCGCTTCGAGCGCGCCAGTGCGCTCGAGGTCGGCGACAACGTCACACAGGGTCGCGAGCGATGCAGGGTGTTCCGGTAGCTCCGGCATCCGTTCGCGGACCTGCGCCCAGACCTCGGTGACTGCTTGCCGCTGGCTGTCGTTCCAGTACTCCGGCGGTTCAGCGATCAGCCAGCCGAGCGCAGCGATGGCACCTTCGTGACTGCTGCAGATCATGGACGACCACGCGGCGGCGCGGGTCTGGGCAGATACGCCAAACTCTTCGACACCAGCGGCGAGTGTGTCTCGCAGCACGTAGTCGGCAAGGAAGCCTAGGTCGGCGGGGTCCGCCGACAGCAGCGCGACGAGCTGCCGCACCTGGAGTTCAGCAGTCTGCGCTGTGCGGCGCAACCCATAGTTCAGCGCATCGTGCAACGCCTGGCAAGCGCCTTCTTCGGCGGCCTTCGCCAGATGCGTACGCAGGGCCTGCGAGACGGCGGCGGCTGGGGCGTTCGCGTTCTTTTTGAGATTGCGTGTGAGTTGGGCGGTGTCCTGTTTGGGCAACCGACGCACTTCGGCGGTCAGATCGCGCAGCGACAGGTGCGTCGCTGCGACCTTGGCGAGCTTGGCCGGGCGCAATGTGCGCCGCTCGTCGTCGGCCAGTTTGAAGTAGACAACATTGGAGCCGTCGCTCTTGCGAGCGTGACAGTGTTGGCTCAGGTGGGCGTCCTCAGGCGTCATCTCTCTATCGGTACCGTGTGCGTCGTCTGCCACTGGTTCTCCTCGCCTGCCGGGTGCGGGAAACGTCGACGGTGCCTAGGCCGCCGGGACCCCGCGTTTGCACGCAGGGACTGAGATAGGCCGGGTACGGGCGAACGTGACCGATTTCAAGTTCTCTGCGAACTACGCGATGGCCAACACCGTACGCGTAGCTGACGACAATTCTCACGCTTGCGATCCTCACGGTCTACTACTGGTCGCAGGGCATGGTTAGAGTCGCGGCCATGAGCCAGCAGCCTGTCTCCCGGTTCGCGCAGCTGCTGCTGGCCGGGCAACTCGGCCGCCGGTTGGGTGCCAGGACGCAACGACTCGCCCCGACCGGGCTGGACGTGGAGCTGCTCGATGCAGGCGACCGAGCGATCGCGACGCGGACGCCTTTGGCGGTCGTCCTTCCTGTCCCGGGCAGCGCCGCCGCAGTCACGCTCGGTGCCCAAGCCGTGGTGCGGGCAGCACTCAACCGCGGGCAGATGGACGTGCGGGTTGGCGTGGCGTCGGCCGCGCTAACTGACCGGGCGCTGTACGACCAGTTGATGTTCCGCGGTCAGCGGCTGGCTGTTCTGGTTCCGAGAGCAAGGATTTCCCCGGGAGGGGCAGTCGATCTCATCGGCGACGCTAGCCCGGCGGCGCCCGGGCGGCTCTACATCACCACCGATGCCGCGCGGCTGCTGCCGCTGCTGCGATCGCTAGAGGTGGTGGTCGCCGATTCAGGCGCTGTCAAAGAGCAGCAACTGGCGGCCTTGCTGGACAACGCTCGCCGACGGACACCGATCGTGTACCTGACCGCGGACCCATTCGACCCGGCTCTGGCCACCGTACGCGGCGTCGGCGGCCTGGTGTGGTCGTGGGACTCCCCCACGCTGGGGCGGCTGTCGCGCTCCACGGTGGCTGTTGCCGGGACCAGCCTGATGCCGCCACTACTCGCGGCACCGACCACGCTGGTCGCAGCAGGCGCGTCCACCGTGGCGGTGCACGTGCCAACCGCGAGCGGCGACCTCGACGACGCGTTGGCGGCGCTTTGGTCGGCGGTCGGCGCGCTGGCCCGGTCCGCTGGAACCGAGGAGACCACGCTGCGCGGGGTCCGCTGGGCATGGGGTGTGTTCAACGCTCTCGCCATGCTGCCGGTCAGCCCACTCCGGTACGACAGGCACATCGGCGCGAATCCGTACATGCTCTCGATCAACGATGCCCCTGGCATCGCCCGCCAATACGCCGCCCATGCGCGAGCCTCGACACGGGCGGCGTGGTCGTCGGTCGCGGCTGCAATCAGGATGGCGGTCGCAGCCGCATCGGCCAGCCCCCGTGAGCAGCAATTGACGGCCAGGGTGGCCGACGCTGCAGCGGCGCGCCGCCGGTGCGCGGTCGTGGTGCGCAATCGCATCGCGGCGGCGGCACTGCGAGCAGCGCTGCGCGAGTCGCCGGACACGCCTCTTGGCTGGGACCAGCGGGTCGAAGTGGTGGGGCTAGAGCAATTCGCCCGGACCGCCGCCCAGCAGTCATGGGATGAGATCGTCGTCGTCGGCACCATTCCACGTTCGCGGGCAGCGCTGCTGGCCGCTCCTCCGGCGGCACGCGTCGCTGTGCTTGCCTGCGGCCCTGCCGAGGGCGTGCGTGCCGTGCGGCAGGCGGTGGCGGCGAGGTCCGCGCTGGCATCGCTTCGGCGCGAGACGGTCGAGGTGTCCGCTCAAGCGTTGGCAATCCCGCTGACTGTCGCTGTCGTCGACGAGCATCCAGCCGATGCGGTGAGCGTCGTCGAGGACGACCGAGAACGGGCCGTTTCCGGCGAGGAGGTCTCCACGAGTTCGGAGGGCGCATGGGCGCCGTTCACGGTGGACCTGCTCGCGGTGCTGGCGGCTGTCCGCGCCGAGGATGACACCGTCCGGCACAGGAGCGCCTCCCGTGACCCGCAGGGTGTCGTCGAGGTGGTCACCGTCTACCTCGACGAGGCGGGCACCGGCGAGCGCGCCGCACTGCTCGTTGCGCCCAACGACCTGCTGACCCGCCGCCGTGGCACCGAGCTACGCCGGGTCGCGGCAAAAGGACTCGACGCTGGTGACACGGTTGTGCTGATCGACCATGCCGCACGTCGTGACCTGAGGGAGACGATCTCGGCGAAGCTTTCTGAGCGCGCGGAGTACACCGCGTTGACAGGGCTGATCGACCTGTGGCACGAGCGCGCCGCGCTGGCAGGGCAGACATCGGGCTTGACTTATAGGGAGATCCTCGCGCTAATGCCGGGGACGTCGATCACCTCGCCATCGACGATCGGCACATGGGTGAATGGGGTCGTCGACGGGCCAGCTGACGGGCAGGACATCGCCCGGTTCGCTCGCGCGGTGGGTGACGAGACGCTTGAGCGGTACGCGCTGAATGTCGTGTGGGCATTGCGCACAATGCACCGGGTGGACAGGTGCCTAGGACACTGGCTCGCCTCCCGTGTCGATGCCGCAACGGCCAGCACCGGCGACGGGATGGTCGACGCCGAACTCGATGTGCATGTGGCTGACCTACTCGACTCGGTCACCGACCATATTGTCGTCGACATCGACCTTAGGCCCGGACGGTTCGCACCAGCAGAAATGCTCGGCATCGTCCTGCCCGCTCGTACAGCTGACGACCTCGTCTCCGAGACATTGGTGCCGTAGCCACCATTACAGGACGGACGCCGTTCGGCGAGCGCAGCGTGGTCGAGGATGTTGAAGCGGTGACGTTGTCGCCGCGATGCTCTACACTCCTCGACATCTCGACGCGGTGGCGGCCGTCACGGCTAGCTGCACAACTGAACACAGCATCGGTCACTTCCCCCATCTCCCACGTCGGCGCCAGAGAGCTTCGGGCTCGACCGCGCCCGCCCGCCGCAGGCGGGCATCACCCACGGAGAGTCCATGACCGTCACTACTCCTGGCACCGCAATGCCTGTGGGACCCGCGGCGCCGGACACCACCGCGCTCGCTCTGCGTTACGACGCGCTGCTGGGCAGCCTCGCCAGGCGTGTCGCCGCCGCCGCGGTCGGCCATCACATCCCCGCCGGTATCCGGTTGCGGAACTCGCCGCAATCGCGGCTGTGGCTCGGGATGCTCGCGTCCGAGCCGCAGCTCATCGCCGACCAGCGCTCGGGGTACGCCTACCGCGGCAAGATCATCCCCGCCGCGCAGGGGGCTTCGTTCCGGATTCCGGCATTGCCGGCACGCTTCGCAGTCACCGTCTCTGCGACCGTCTACCTAGCGCTGCACCCTACCGTCGAGGAGCAGCGCGCCGCCGTCATCGAGCAGCGCGAGGACGACACCGACGATGGAACCAGCAGCGGCACCGGGACTGTGGGCACCGCGCAACTGGGACACAAGCTCGCCCAGGTATGGGCGAAGTGCCCGATCGCCCCGGTCACGCTGACTGTCGACCTGCCGGCCGGGCAGATCGGGTCACGTCGCCTCGGCAGCGACGGACTCACTGCCGCCCTCGCCGCCGCGGCCAAGCCCCCAGCCGGGTCGTTCCTGTTCCGGCAGCGGCGTTCTGCCGGCCCACCCGGATCGCTGCCGCGCGAGGATGACATGCTCGATGAACGCACTTGGGCGCACTACGCCTCCGACAACCTCATTGACGCCAGCGATGTGCGCCCGCCATCGTTCTCGGCTGTTCTGCAAGTCGACGTAAACCCGGTCGAGCATGGCTGGGATGTGCTCCTGACGGTCATCAACACCACTCCCGAGCAGGCCGCTCAGACAATCGACGGCTCGCACACGCTCGAGAAGGACTACTTCGACCCTCTGCTGTACGAAGTCGAAATGACCGCCCACATCGACCAGTCACTGGTGCCATACGAACTCGAGCAGGTCGCACAGTCCTACCGATACGACCGGCAGGTGCCTGCGTTCGGTCACGCGTGCGCAGTCTCGGCGATCAACCACGGCGACGGAACTTCGACCCTGAAGACGCTGTTCGCGGTTGAGGAGGCAACCAAGCGGGTCGACGCGCGCGAGGCGTTCACCGCTGCCGACAGCACCGTCTGGCCGACCAATGTCTCCTTCAGCACCCTTACCGCCGACCCGGTCGCCGCAGTCACCGCCTTGGTGGACGCGCACCAGGCCTGGGTCGAGCAGGAATGGTCGAGGACGTCGCTGGATGCGCTCGCCACCGAGCACGGCTGGGACGCCACGGCCCGCAAAGCCGCCGACGAGGACGCGAAAGCCGCACGGGAGGAGGTCGAATGGGTCAAGGCCGGCCTTGAGTTGCTTAAGACCGACCATGCCGTGCGGGACGCTTTCGTGTACGCGAACCGGGTCGTGGCCGCCGCCGCGGCCGGCTACAGCTCATGGCGGCCGTTCCAGGTCGCATGGATCGTTGGGTCGCTGCCCGGGATGGTCGCCCCGGCAACGCACCAGGATGTCAACATCGTCTGGTTCGCCACCGGTGGGGGCAAGTCCGAGGCGTACCTCGGGCTGATGATCACGACGCTGTTCTACGGCCGGCTGACCGGCACGACCGCGGGCGCGCAGGTATGGGCGCGGTTTCCGCTGCGACTGCTGGCGCTGCAGCAAACCGAGCGGTTCGCCAAAATGATCTTCCACGCCGAGTTGCTGCGCGCAGCCGATGAACGCATCGCCCACGGTGACCGGTTCGGTATCGGTTACTTCGTCGGCGGTGGCAACACCCCGAACAGGCTCGTGGACCCAACCTCGCCGTACTTCACCGGCTTGGACCCATTCGACGCGGAAACCGCCGAGGCGTGCCGAGTGCTTGAGGTGTGCCCGCTGTGCGGCATCCGGCTCGAGGTCACCTTCGACGCCGCCAGTTGGATGATGCAGCACGTCTGCCGCACCGCCGGCTGCGGCATGGAAGGAGTCCTGCCGGTGTGGGGCGTCGACGATGACATCTACCGCAACGCGCCTGCGGTGCTCGTCGGTACCGTCGACAAGCTGGCACAGCTTGGGCAGGCCCGCCAGTTCCAGGTGCTGCTGGGCCGGGCCGCGTCCCGGTGCCCCCAGCACGGCTACACCGGTACCACACAGTGCGCTGTGTACCGCTGCGCGACCGGCCGCTCTCCCCTCCCAAACGGCATGGGCGCCATCCGCTTGGAGATCGCCGACGAGCTTCACCTACTCGACGAATCCCTCGGTGCGCTCGACGGCATGTACGAAACGCTGCTCCAGGCGATCAGCGCCGAGCTCGGCAACGCGCCGATGCAGATTGTCGGCGCGACCGCGACCATCGAGGGCTACCAGGGGCAAGTAGCGCACCTGTACCAGAGGCAGGCGCGCAGGTTCCCGGTAAACGGCCCGCGGGTCGGGGAGACATTCTGGTCGACGACGTCACAGGTCGTGCCGTTGCGGCGCTTCCTCGGGGTGCAGCCGCGGCGGATTACGATGGTGACCGCGGCCCGCGAGGTCGCGCTCGTGCACGCTGCCTGGCTCGGCGATCTGCTCGACAATCCTGCCAAGGTGCTAACCGAGGCCGGGCTCGACCCAGCGAGCGCCGATAGCCTCGCCGCGGCCGGCACCGCTGGGCGGGACCTGTATGAGGTGCTGCTCGCGTACTGTCTGCGCAATGAGGACCTGTCGTCGTTCATCCGTGACGACGAGGTGCAGAACCTGCTGCTGAGCCAGAAGTCGCTTGCGACGATCAACGGTGACGCCGAGCCGGGCGACATCCGCGATGCGGTCCTTCGGCTTGTTGACCCGCCCGCCACCGCTGAGGACCGGGTGCGGATCATCGCCGCGACCAAGGCGATCGGGCACGGGTTCGACGTCGCGCGCTTGGGCGTGATGACGGTAATGGGCACCCCTACGTCAGCGGCTGAGATCATTCAGGCGTCCGCGCGCGTGGGTCGGCGCTGGCCCGGGCTTGTGGTGTACATCATCAATCCGACCCGTGACCGGGATGTGTCGGTTTACCGGTACTTCTCCTACTGGATCTCCTTCCTGGACCGGTTGGTGCACAAGGTGCCGGTCAACCGCAAGTCGCTGCCAATCCTGCTCCGGGTCCTGTCGGGCGGGCTGATGGCGTGGCTGCTGCAGGTCCACGACCGCGGCTGGGTGACTGGCGGCCCGCGCCGGTACAGCCTCGACGACTCGACTGCCTTCCGGGATGCCGTGACGGTCGGTTACCTCGGCCACAAGCTACTAGTGGAGAACCTTCGGATCGGGTTTGGCGTGCCCGCCGAGGGCGTGCTGTATGAACGGCACCGGGCCGCAATCCAATCGTGGGTCGCGGACACACTCGTGACGGTACCGCTCCGCGCCGAGGGCAAGGTGCGACTGCCATCGCTGCTGACACCGCCGGTGCCGCGCAGTCTGCGCGACATCGAGGACCCGATCACAATCTACGCCGACCTGTGACCAGCCAGGCAATGGCGAGCCCAACGACGGCCCCAGCGGCCACAACAGCAGTGGCCGGGGCGCGGCGCTCCGCGATTACCTCCCCGGCCACCAGCCCGCCGAAGGGGCACTGACGTGAGCATCGAAGAACTTAACCGCACCAACATCCAGGCGCTGTGGCGGCACATGCCTGGCCAGCCGTTCAACTGGCCGCGGAAGGCGACCGTTATCGGCGACAACCCCAAGCAGGTATCGCCCCTGGATGTCCCCGAGGGCTGGGTCGTGCCGCAACTGCGTCGGCTGGTCGCCCCGTTCGCCGAGGCCGTTGCCGGCATGCCGAATGTCGGCAACGAACTCGCGACCATCGACGGACTCTTGTTCGAGCTAGTCAAGGCCGAGGACCTGCAGGCGACACGATTCCCCAGCACGTTCCACTGCGGCCAGTGCGGCCGGTTCACCACGGTGAAGGCACACGCCGAGGCACCGAGGTGTCCGCAGCACGGCGCGATGCGCCAATTCACGTGGGCGGAGATACACGAATGCGGGCATCTGGCGGCGCTGACGCCGCCGCGCTGCGACAACCGGTGTGGCGGGCCGATGGCACTGTTGAACGTCCGCGCGCTGCAGACGGCCCGCTGGTACTGGCGGTGCATGAAGTGCGGGACGCGTTCGCGCACGCCAGTTGTGCGCGCTTGCGGCACTTGCCGACGGGGCCGCGTCCGGATCGACCGCATCCCACGATCCGAGGCTTACTACCCGCAGACAATCACTGTCCTGAACCCCCCGACACGCAACGAGTACACGCAGTTGGCGCACAGGCAGGTGTACGCAGCCGCGGTTGCGCAGGCGCTTGGAGTGCTCAAACCGGGCATGGACGGGCTGCGCCAGGCCGGCGGCGCTAGCGCGGATGACCCGGTCGAGCAGTTCAAGGCGACCGCGCTCAACCTCGGCCTCGAGCCAGGCACTGACATGTACGAGACTCTGCTGGCCAAGGCACAGGAGCGCGCAGGCGCTGCACCCGCGTGGCGTGACGAGGTTGATGCGCTGGGCCTGAACGAAGAGACGCTCGAGACCCTCGGCGAGGAGTGCCGGCAGCTCTCGCTGGCGCGAGGTGCCGCGGAACTGACATCCTCTGAGCTGCTCGAAGATACCAAGGGCACGCCGCTGGAACCGATGTACGCGAACTATCCGGCGATGTTCGCCGAGTACGGGTTGGCCGACGTGACGCTACTGCAACGGCTGCCGATTGCGTACATCGCTGCCGGGTACACGCGCAACTCTTCCAAGGCGGAACGGATCAACCCGACCGGACAGCGCAGCCCGACGCACTTCAAGTTCTTCGCCGGGGCGAAGTCCGGGAAAATGCGCATGTACGGAGTCCGGACCGAGACCGAGGGACTGTTGTTCCGCCTCGACCCAGTAAAGATCGTCGACTGGCTGGTCCGCTCGGGCCTCGTCGATGATCCGGGCGTCCCAGACGCAGCCGGTGCGCAGCGGTGGCTGTTCCGGGTGACGGATCCAATGACAGACGTGTTTAGCGCGCCCGAGAACAAGATCAGCCACGCTGTGCTGGGGCTGGTGCACTCGTTCGCGCACCGCTCGATGAAGGCGCTCGCAGCGCGCTGCGGGCTGAACGTGGACTCGCTCGCGGAGTTCCTGTTCCCCTCCAACGCGGCGTTCCTGCTGTATGCGAACATACGCAGCCAGTTCGTCCTCGGCGGACTCGAGCACGTCTACCGCTACGACCTGCCGGATGCGTTCGGTGAACTCGCCGCAGAGTCACGCTGCATGTTCGACCCGCCGTGCCGGACGAGCTTCGGCGGGTCATGCGCGGCGTGCCTGCACGTCTCGGAGGTCGCATGCGCCAGGTTCAACACCGTGCTAGACCGCAATCTGCTCTTCGGAACGCTGCCGCCCCTGACAGGCGCACCAGCACCATCGGACACACCTGTCGGCATCGGTGGAAAGACAATCACATGGCATCCGTACTGGACTCTGTGATGCCGCTGGCGTCCGCCATGCTCGCCAGATTCGGCCCTTGATGACTGGTCGTAGGACTGCGGCTGTCAGAAGTCCTGGCTCAGCGATCATCCACCTTGCCACTGGCCAGGCCATAATGACCTTGTCCTTGCTCCAGAGAACCTCATCCAGCCTGGTTGGCAAGCGTGGTTGTCAGCGTTGATCTCCGTCGGCGAATCGGCGGCGTGCCTTCCGGGCACGCGGCATGATGCCTGGCCATGGTGTTGCAATTGGGCTACCTGGCCGTCTCGAACGTCTTCGCGGTCCTGCGGCTGCTGCCGATGGGTGATCGGGACAAGGATGCGGAGGTTTTGGTTCTGCGGTATCAGATCGCGGTGCTCGAACGGCAGTTCGGCGGGCGGCGGGTGCGGTTCACTGCCACGGACCGGGCGTTTCTGGCGGCGCGGCTGCACAAGCTGCCGGCCCACACCCTTCGGAGGCTGCGCCTTGTGATGCGCCCGGACACGGTGCTGCGCTGGGACCGGGACCTGATCGCCCGCCGGCACGTGGGCCCGGACCAAGCCGAATAGGCCAGACGCCAACGACTCGGCGGAATCCTCAACGAGTACAAAGCATGCCTCCTGACCTGCACGGATGAGATTTCCGGCAAGGACAGGCTGGCCACCGAGAACCCGGACTGGGGGTACAAGACCCTTCAAATGGTGGACGCGCCAACCTGGTGGCCGAGTTTGAGCAGCATCCCCGGGATCACCGCCAACCCCGACGGGCCCTGGACGGACCAGCAGATCCGCAACCTCTTGATGGACCCCGGCGACCGCGCCACAGCTTCCGGTTCCTCATCCGCGACACGGCCGGGCAGTTCACCGCAGCCTTCGACACGGTCCTAGCCGACACCGGCATCCAGGCGGTGAAAATCCCACCCCGAAGCCCCCGCACGAACGCCCACGCGGAACGGTTCGTCCACCATCCCCAGGCCCGCTACGCAAGGACGCTGCCAACGTCGTTGGCCTCAGCCTCATCTCCGCCGGCCAGAACCTCAGCCCACCTCGGCGTTTGAATGAAACCAGTTCGCCGCGCTCGACAGTTCATGCCAGGACCGGAACCCACATCCGCCGCCTCGGGCCGTCTCTGCGACGCGGCCCGGGGACCCGATCCCGGTTCAAGACCCAGGCCAGCATGACCTGTCAGCAGTAACGGCGACGATCAATCTGTGCGTCTAAATGCCGACAGTCGACGTTCACATCGACGGTCAAGTGACGGTCAGACGATCTTGAGGGCTGTCCAGCAGGCTCATGATCTAGGCCCTGACCTGGGAAGATAAGTCAGGTCTTCACGTTTGGCTGTGAGCTGGGCGTTCGCGGCGTGATCGGGGTGCCGCCCACAGGTTAAGCGCGCTGTGCCCACATAGTTTTGGATGGGCTGGTCATGGTTGCTGGCGCGGACCGGGATCGACGATCTGGAGCGTGAGTTCCTGGAGCTCGGCGAGCAGCGCCCGGATCTTCTTCGCGTTGTCGAACAGGGGCTGCCAGTCGGCGGCCTCGGCCAGGGTGAGCCGGCGGGTGACGGTCTTGCCGCTAATCTTGCGGGTCCACTCGGCGTAGGGGCCGTGCAGGAGGGGCGGGCCGGCGTGGCAGCGGCAGGCGGGCTTGCCGCAGGCATAGGAGCGCACGGTGAGGGTGCCGGGAAGGGCTGGCCCGGCGGCCGCGGCGAGCTCGGCGGCGAGCTTGTCCAGGGCCGCGCGCTGGGCTGGGCTTGCTGGCATGCGGCACACCGTCTCAGATCCGCTGTCCTCCGCGCTGTCCACAGTATAGTCCTGTGGAAACGCGGGCATGGAGGCCGGATAGGCGCGGCTGAGACCGGGATGGCCGGCTACATCGCCGCATGGCACCCTGTCCCGGTGCCGCCGCCGGCAGCGTGCTTCGCCCGGCAGGTCGTGGCGGCGGCCGGCCCGCAGGGCCGGGATCGGGCGAAGAACCTGCTGTGGGCTGCGGGCAGACTGGCTGATTACGGGATCGGCCTCGGGCTGGAGCCGGTGCCGGAGGTGCTGCACCCGTCGGTGACCGGGCGGTTCGCCGCGCACGCGCCGGGCCTGACCGGGGTGAGCAGGCGGACGCTGCGCACCAGCCTGCGGTTTCTGGCCCGGGCGGTGGTCCCGCAGCTACGCCCCGCGGACGTGCCGCTGCCCCGCGAGCGGGCTAAGGCACCGTACAGCCCCGCCGAGACCGGCGGCTACCTCGCTCTTGCTGATGCCCAGCCCACGGCGGCGCGGCGGATGCGCGCGGCCGGGCTGGTGTGCCTGGGCGCGGGCGCCGGGCTGATCCGCGCCGGCCTGCGCGCCGTCCGCGGCACCGGCATCTGCTGCCGGTCCGGCGGCGTGATCGTGCAGGTGCGCGGCGCCCGGCCGCGTGTGGTGCCGGTGCTGGCCCGTTACCACGACATCCTGCTGGCCCCGGCGGAGTTCGCCGGCCAGCGCCTGGTCACCGGCGGCACCGGCCCGGACCGGCACAACGTCACCACGCCGCTGATCACCGCGCTGGCCGGCGGGACCGGGCTGCCGAAGCTGGACACCTCCCGGCTGCGCGCCACCTGGCTGGCCGAGGTCGCCCGGCTGCCCGGGCTGGCCGCCTTCATGCACGCCGCCGGGATCACCTGCAGCCAGCGGCCCGGCGGCATCACCGCCACCCCCGGCCCGGGTGGCGAAGCCGAGGCGGTGGCGCTGCCCGGGGCC
>Ga0307372_10006117_pt1 | contig 17772 bp, 10 predicted proteins | sample OX1MG_FD_202533 | JGI IMG/M metagenome (GOLD analysis project Ga0307372, IMG submission 202533) | Soil microbial communities from Risofladan, Vaasa, Finland - OX-1 | ecosystem: Environmental > Terrestrial > Soil > Coastal area > Acid sulfate soil | place: Finland: Risofladan, Vaasa | collected... | reverse complement strand
CGCGGATCATGCAGCAGGCGGCGGCCCAGGTCGCGACCGCCCCGGTTGCGGCGCCTCTTGCGATCGGGGGCGGGGGCATCATCACCGGGGCTTTCGGGCCCTCGCGAGAGGTGTTCGGCTTCGGGCTGGCCAGCAGCCTCGCCGACCCTACGTACGGCTATCCGACCTGGGACTTCTCGCTTTTGACAACGGTCGCTTTCTTCGGCCTCCACGTCCAGGATGACGGCACCTTCGCCGCCGATTCGGGCTTGACGGTTTGGAACTCGAGCCAGCTCACGGGCCTGGTCACCACCGCCCACGGGCACGGGACGAAGGTGGTCCTGACCATCATCCTCCAGGACTTCAGCGCCGGCACTCCGCACATGTGCGCCGGTCTGAGCCACGGCTCGACCACGATCGCCAGCACCGTTGCCGAGGTCAAGGCCAAAGGCGTCGACGGGGTGAACGTGGACTACGAAGGGCTCAACGGCAGCTGCGGAACGGCCGACTCATCGTGGGCCCGGCATGCGTTCACCAATTTTGCCGCGGGCTTGCGCTCAGCCCTGGGGCCTGGCTCGTTTCTGACTGTTGACACCTATGCCAGCTCGGCGTCGGATCCGCTGGGGTTCTTCGACATCGCCGGACTCAACTCGAGCGTGGACGCCTTTTTCGTGATGGCTTACGACCTGGAGTACTCCAACTACTCGAGGCCGCCGACGAGCTGCGTCACCTTCTGCCTCGGGCCGACCGCTCCCCTGGGCGGCTACTACTACAACGACGCGACCACGATCAGCCAGTACACCGCGACGGTTTTGCCCTCGAAGGTGATCCTGGGCGTCCCCTACTACGGCCGCAAGGCCTGCGTGGCCAGCGCGAGCCCGAACGCCTTACCGACGAGCTCGGTGGTCGCGGACATGTACTTGGATGCGTCGGGTGAGTCGACGGCGGCCGAGGTCAAAGCGGGCAGCTACGTCATCCACCGGGACGCCAACGACCCGACCGGCCAGGAGCGCTGGGACACCTGGTTCAACACCAGCCTGAACTGCACCCGGGAGCTGTACTGGGACGACCCCGTCTCACTCGGACACAAGTACGACCTCATCAACTCCACCAACGTGCGCGGAGTGGGCATCTGGACTCTCAACTACGGCGGTGGAGCCCCCGAGCTGTGGCAGCTCCTGAACGCCAAGTTCGCACCCGCCACGCCATGGAACTCGATGGGCGGCATCCTCACCTCCAGCGCAGGCGCTTCCTCCTGGGGCGCAACCCGGGTCGACGTCTTCGCCCGAGGCCAGGACAACGCCATGTGGCAGGACACCTGGAACGGTAGCGCGTGGGGTGGCTGGGCGCCGCTTGGTGGCGTGATCACCGCCGGCCCCGGCGCGGTCTCCTGGGGCACCAACCGGATCGACGTCTTCGCCCGAGGCCAGGACAACGCCCTGTGGCATCGCTACTGGAACGGCTCCGGATGGTCGGCCTGGGAGCCGTTGGGGGGCGGGCTCAGCTCCGGCCCGACGGTGGCCTCGTGGGCGCCGCAGCGGCTCGACATCTTCGTCGTCGGCACCGACGGCGCCCTGTGGCACAAGTACTGGGGCGGCACCGGGTGGGGCGCATGGGAGCGCCTGGGCGGGGTCCTGACCTCCAACCCGGCCGCCGTGTCGTGGGGGCCCAACCGGATCGACATCTTCGCCCGCGGCCAGGACAACCAGATGTGGCACATGGACTGGTCGGGAAGCGGCTGGTCCAGTTGGGAGCCGCTGGGGGGCACGTTCGCTTCCGGACCGGCCGCCGCGTCGTGCACCTCAGGCCACCTCGATGTGTTCGCGGTGGGAGACGACAGGGCCCTGTGGCGCGAGACCTGGAACGGAACGCAGTGGAGCGGATGGCAGCGCCAAGGCGGGTACTGGACGGCGGGCCCCGCAGCGGTCTGTCTGGCCGGGACCACGAACGTCGACGTGTTCGAGCCCGGTCCCGACAGCGCCATGTGGCAGACGGTCGTCCCCAGCTCCTGACGCCCGGCCTGGCAAGAGGCTGCCCCCGGACCCGTCATCATGCCTAGATCGCGCACGCTGAGCCTCGCCGTGCTGGGCCTTTTCGCCCTGTGGCTCTGGCCTGGACCGACAGCAGGGGCCGCGGCCCGGCTCCATACCCAGCCGGCCGCTTCTTCTGGCGCGTGGACGGCGTACCACCACGACGACGCTCATACCGGTTCCGACGGCTCGCTGCCGAACGCCACCGGCGCGATCGCCGGCTGGGTCTCGCCCGTGATGGACCAAGAGGTTTACGCAGAACCCCTGGTCTACAACGGGATCGTGTACGCGGCGACTCTCAACAACACCGTGTACGCGTTCAATCAGTCGAGCGGCCACACCATCTGGTCGAACCACCTCGGCGCGCCACAGGCCGGCGGTTGGGTGTGCGGCAACGTGTCGCCGATGGGAATTATGGGCACTCCGGTGATCGACACCTCCGCCAACCGCATTTATGCCTTGGCCGAGATCGCCGGCAACCCTCCCACGTACCGGCTGTTCGGGCTCGACCTTGCCACCGGTTCCATCCTGCTCAACACCGTCATCGCGCCGCCGGGCTTCGACTGGAAGATCCAGCAGGAAAGGGGCGCCCTGGCGCTCGCCAACGGCTACGTGTACGTCCCCTTCGGCGGACGGGCCGGCGACTGCTTCGACGGCAGCACCCCCTACTACGGCTGGGTCGTGGGCGTTCCCACCGACGGAGTCAGTGCCTCGAACGTCTACCAGACCCCGTCTGGGGCCGAAAGCGTATGGGCAGCGGGGGGCGTGGTGGTGGACGACGCCTCCCACAACGTGTTCTTTGCTACTGGCAACGCGATCCCTTGCGCCGGATCGACCTACAGCGACGCCGTGGTCAGGGTCAGCCCAACGCTCGCCTCGCCCACGTTCTTCGAGCCATCCGACTGGCAGTCGAACTGGTGCGGCCCCGACTCGGACCTCGGGTCCGCGAGCCCGGTCCTGATCAGTCCGAGCCTGATGTTCACGGCCGGGAAGCGTGGAGGAGGTTTCCTCCTCGACCCCGCCAACCTGGGCGGAGTGGACGGCCAGCTCTACCCGGCACGAAGCCCGTACCAGCAGGCGGAGGTGTGCTTGGGCAACCACTCCGATGCGACCTTCGGCTCCTTTGCGTACGCGGCGCCATTCGTCTACCTCGAATGCGACGGCGGGGGACTGGTGGCCCTGAGCGTCAACGCCTCGGCTCCCTCCTTCAGCCAGTGCGACTCGGCCTGTGCCGCGCCCGACTGGAATGCGAGCGGCTCTACCACGTTCGGGCCCCCGATCGTGGCGGGCGGGCTGGTGTGGGCCGCTTCCGACGGTGGTGGCCTGTCCGCGTTCAACGACGCCACGGGATCGCAGGTCTTCCAGAGCGGTGGATTCGGGATCAACCGCTTCGTAACCCCGTCCGAGGCAGGCGGCCAAGTGTTCGTGCCATCTCACGACGTGATCCGCTCATTCAACATGACCTTTTTGCCCTGGGTGTCGCTGGGGGGAATCCTGAGCTCGGGTCCCGACGCCTCGAGCTGGGGCGCGAGCCGTGCGGACCTGTTCGCTGTGGGGACCGACCGGGGACTGTGGCAGGACACTTGGAACGGCAGCGCGTGGGGGGCCTGGGCGCCTCTGGGGGGCATCCTGACCTCGGACCCGGGCGCGGTCTCCTGGGGGGTGAATCGAATCGACGTCTTCGGGCGCGGCCAGGATGGCGCGCTGTACCACCGTTACTACAACGGGAGCAGCTGGTCGGCCTGGGAGTGGTTGGGAGGCGGGCTGAAGAACGGGCCCGACGTCGCTTCCTGGGCGCCCCAGCGCCTGGACATCTTCATCGTCGGCAAAGACAACCAGCTTTGGCACAAGTACTGGGACGGTCTTCACTGGGGTGCCTGGGAACCTCTCGGCGGCTTCCTCACCTCAAGCCCAGGCGCCGTCTCATGGGGGCCCAACCGGCTCGACATCTTCGCCCGCGGCCAGGATGGCCAGATGTGGCACCTGGATTGGTCGGGCGCGGGCTGGTCCGCATGGCAGCCATTGGGCGGCTTGTTCTCGTCGGGCCCCGACGTGGCCAGCTGCGCGTCCAACCGCCTTGACGTCTTCGCCCTCGGCATGGACAAAGGCCTTTGGCGGCTGTCGTGGAACGGGACGCAGTGGAGCACATGGCAGCCGTTGGGCTCACAGTGGACGTCCGACCCGTCGGCGGTCTGCCTTACCGGCACCTCCAACGTGGATCTTTTCGAGCGCGGGTCAGATCAAGCGATCTGGACGGCGACCGTCACTGGCTCTTGAGCCGATCGATCAGCTCGCGGTCATGGTCGTCTGCCACATCGCGTAGTCGATCCCGACGTCGAACAAGTTCTCCTTGCCGGTGCCTGTGATGCACGTGGCCCCCGGATCTGTCAACCACCGACCGCCTTGGGGCTGCCACCCGGTCCAGCCGGTGGCGGTCCAGGAATCACGCCAGATCCCGTGATCGCCCCCGACCGCATAGACGTCCAGGTGGCCCAACGTGCACGAAGCCGCGCCCGGGCCCGACATGAAGCGGCCGCCCAGCGGCTCCCAGCCCGACCAGCTCGTGCCCGACCAGTCCATGTGCCAGATCTGCTCATCTGTCCCTCGGGCGAAGATATCGATCCGGTTCGGGCCCCACGAGACTGCGGTGGGCTTGGACGTCAGTACACCGCCCAGGCGCTCCCACGCGCCCCATTGAGTGCCGCTCCAGTACTTGTGCCACAGGGCGCCGTCGGTGCCGACGACGAAGATGTCAAGACGTTGGGGTGCCCACGAAGCGACCGTCGGACCGTAGCTCAGACCACCGCCTAGGGGCTGCCACGCCGACCAGCTGGTGCCGTCGGAGTATCGATGCCACAGCGCGTTGTCCTGGCCCCGGGCGAAGACGTCGATCCGATTGGTGCTCCAGGAGACCGCTCCAGGATCAGCGGTGATAACCCCGCCCAGGGGCGCCCAGCCGGCCCAGGCGGTGCCGTTCCAGGTGTCCTGCCACATCCCGTTGTCCTGGCCCCGAGCGAAGACGTCGACCCGGCTGGCGCCCCACGACGAGGCGCCGGCGCCTGAGGTGAGCACGCCGCCAAGTGACGTCCACAGCGTGGTGGTCGTGAATTTTGCCGCCAGCAGGTTCCAAAGCTCCGGCGATCCGCCGCCGTAGTCGAGGGTGAAGAGCCCAACCCCACGCAGGTCGTCGGTGTTGACCAGGTCGTACTTGGCGGAAAGGGATGAGACGTCGTCGAAGTACTGCTCCCGGTTGCACACCCAATCTGAGTCGTACCAGGTGTCCCACTCGGCCACGCCCTCACTGGGGTCGCGGTGGGCGCTGAAGCTGTAGACGCCGGTCTGGGAGGGGATGGTCGACGCGTAGATGTAGGTGGGGGCGACGAAGTTTGTGTTCGGGGTGGGGTACTGGTGAGCGACGGTAAGGCTCGCGACACAGCCGCGCCGGCCGTAATACGGCTGGCCGAGGATGATCTTGCTCGCCGGGACCAGTGCTTTGTATTGCGACATGGAGAGCGTGGCGTTGAAGCGGTAGGTGCTGATCGGCGAGATGGGATTGAAGCAGTACGAGGTGCAGTTGAGGGGCGCCTGCGTCGAGTTCGCGTAGTCCATGTCGTAGGCCATCACGAAGAAGGAATCGACGTACGGTGCGATGCCCGTGATGTTGAAGAACTCCAGGTTGTCCTCGGCCGACCCGGTGTAGGTGTCGACCGCGAGGTAAGCCCCCTTGGGCATCGCCGCGCGAAGGTTCTGCATGAAAGAGGTGAACTCGTCGCGGCTGGTCAGTCCGTCGGCGCACGTCGTGTCCGTGGCCTCGTAGTCGATGTTGATGCCGTCGATGCCGTCGGCGGCGATCTGAAGGACGGCCTGGCTGATCGTGTTCTGCGCGTTGGCGGCGATCAATCCCTGGCAGACCTGGTTGGTGGGACTGGTGCTGAAGTCGTGCAGATTGATGGACACGATGACCCTGGTTCCCGCCGCATGGGCCGCGCTGACGAAGTCCAGCATCGCCTGCGAGTGGTAGACCGCCCAGCCCGTATTCGTGGTGACGAGATTTCCGTCACCGCTGTTGACCTGGAGTCCGAAGAACGCCACGGTGCTCAATAGACCTAGATTCCAGGTCGTCCAGCCCACGCTCGTGCTGGTCAGATTGCCGGCGTCGACGAAGCCGAACACCTCGCGCTGAAGGCGGGGGTTGGCAGCCAAGGCGGTGGTGTGGTACGCGGCCAGCTGCGCTGTCGGCTGCGTGGAGGCCGGGGCCGGCGCATCGGCCAGCTCGGCGGCATTTTGCATGACCAGCGGGTGAGTCTGGTCTGCCCCGATCGGGCGCGCGGAGGCAGTTGAAGCCGAAGTCGGTGCCGGCGCCAGCAGCGCGCCGGCCGTGACCAAAGCCACCAAGAGGCTGGTGAGTCGCGGTACTGGGATCACCAAGATCGAGCGGCCACTCTACCAAATGGGAGCCCCTAGACCTACTTCCTTATGTTGGTCTTTGTTGCGATCCGTCAATTCGCGTGAACCCGCTAGCCTAACCTCGCGTTGCAGATCGTATTCATAGGCACTAGAGGCGTACCTTCGAGCTACAGCGGATTCGAGACCTGCGTGGAGCAGGTGGGGCGGCGCCTGGTCGATCGAGGGCACGAGGTCACCGTCTTCTGCCGCACCACGCACTACAGCCAACGCCCTATTAGCTATCTCGGCATGAAGCTCGTTTACCTGCCGGCCATCAAGCAAAAGCATCTGGAGACCATCAGCCACACTGCGCTGAGCATGCTGCGAATGCCTGGGCGCGCGGCCGTGGTCTGCATGGGCGTCGGCAACGCACCGGTGGTTCGCACCATCGAGCTCTCGGGCCGCCGCACCGTCTTCAACGTGGATGGTGCCGACTGGCAGCGTGACAAGTGGGGGCGTTTTGCGAGCTGGTACCTGCGCACGTGCGAGAAGCTCGCGGCCGGGGGTCGAAGCACCGTGCTCGCAGACGCGCAGGCCGTGCGGCGCTATTACAAAGAGGTCTATGACCGGGACACCGAGGTCGTCGCTTACGGCGCTGACGCTCCTGCTGATCAGGGCACCGACACGCTGACGAAGTTCGGGATCAGACCCCAGGATTACCTCCTGTTCGTGGGCCGGCTGGTCCCGGAGAATGCCCCCCATGACTTTCTGAAAGGCGCGGCCATCTCCGGGGTCGATGCACAGGCCGTGGTGGTCGGTGACTCCTCGTACGCGGACGAGTACAAGTCGTCCCTGCGGGCGATGGCTCCGGCCGGCTCGATCTTCACCGGCTATCAGTTCGGCAGCGCTTACCAGCAGCTTTCGAGCCACGCGGGAATGTTCGTGCTGGCGGCCACCGTGGGAGGCACGCATCCAGTGCTGGTGGAGCAGATGGCGGCCGGCAACGCGATCGCGGCTCGGGAGACGGAGAGCAATCGCGAGGTGCTCGGCGAAGCCGGCCTCTACTGGGAGACGCCCGAGCAGCTGGGCGCACTGCTCGCCAAGGTCTGGCCCGACCAAAGGCGGCGTCGCGAGCTCGGCGAGGCGGCTCGGGTCCGCGCGCTGGAGCGCTACAACTGGGAGGAGGTCACGAGCCGCTACCTCGAGCTGTGTGAGCGTTCACTGGCGGGCTGACCTCGGATTGGGCCACGCGGACCGCCGCCAGCAGGAGTCCGATCAAAAGCCAGGTGATCATGAGCTCGAGGGTCTCGGTCGCCTGGTTGGTGATGGCCAGCACCAGCAGCATTGCGGACAAGCCCAGCACGGTCAGGTCGCCTCGATGGCGCCAGGCCACAACAACGAGGGCGACCATGAATGCGACAAAAACAAGCAGGCCAAGCACCCCGGTGTCGTTGACGACGGAAAGCTCGAGGTTGGCCAGGTGCTCCGGCGCGCCGGCCAGGATGTGCCGCTGGCCGTAGCTGTCGATGCCGCCTCCGAGGATCGGACTGTGCTTGAGGTCTGAGAACGAGGTTCGAAACTGGTACAGGCGGCCAAGCACGTCAGTCCCGTTCGTGACGGCGTTACTGAACGTGCCCGTGGTGAACTTGCCCGTGCCCACTTTGTCGATCACGAAAAGAACCGGAATAGCAACCACCATGATTGCTCCGGCCGCCCAGATTTGACGGAAGTCCACTCTTTTGCGCACCGGCAGGATGAGGGTCAGGATGAAGACGAAGATCACTGCCAGCCAGGCAGCCCGGGTGAAGCTGATCGCGCACGCCAAGAGACAGACTGCGATCCCCATCCAAGGCCGCGCGAAGTGTTGTTTGCCCAGGAACGTCCACGCTAAGGCGCCGGCGCCGGCAACCGCCCCGAGAACGTTCGGTTCCCATAGAGTGCCGAAGCCGTTGAGGTGGCCAGTCGCAAGGTTGACGGACAGCGACAGGGTGGGTCCCAAGAGATGGAGCAGGTACGCAAGTACCGCATACAAGCTCTCCGCCGCCACAGCCAGCAAGAGCCAGCGGACGACCTGGTCCAAAGCTTTCCTATCCCTCCCCACCAGGCGTGGGGGGAGAACCATCGCCAACGAGCTAACCACGAAAAGAGCCAGGACCTTGAAGCTGTCGGCGCGCGAGGGCGCCTCCAGGACGCTGCTCACCAGTCCGATCACAAACCACGCCGCCAGCAGCAGCTCGACTGAAGTCGGCCGAAGCCAGGCGAAGTCCCGCCGGCGGAGTCGATCGACGACGAGCACGGCGGCGGCCAGAAGGGCCGCCACCTGCTCGGGCCGAATATCGAGCCGAGCCAGGGGGAAGGTGTAGCGGACGATCAATGTGGTGGCGATCAGCAAGACGACAGGCCCCACGGCCCAGCCCAGGACCCAGACAAAGATCGCGGCGGTGACCATCACCGCGACGACCATTCCCGCGGCTGCCAGGCTTGAGTGGACGCTGGAGAGAACTCCGACCATGGCGCCCAGGGCAACGCCTGTGCCTGCGACGATCAGGGTGGCAATCGGTTGCGACGACCTGATGCGAATCACGCCCTCGATTGTGCGCATCATGGTGGCGCGAGTGTCCGCCCCGATCAAGAAGTAGGCTCCAAGAGCGAACACCGCAGAGCCGACCAGGTAGGCAAACGCAAGCGCGAGCAGCGAGTAGGACCCCGTTTGCCAGATCACCAGCCAGGTCGCGCCGTACGCGACGACGCCGAGCCCGAATGCTTTGAAGTAATGGAAATACCAGGCCAGTGGGTTGATTTGAAGGCACTGGCGGCAGATTCTGGGAACCACGTAAGCAAACGAGAACGCCTGGTAGAAGACGAGTGAGAAAGCGGCGCCGGTAATGCCGTACGCGAAGATGAGGAGGACGGTCACCGGTACGACGATGAAAAGGGCCAGGACGTTGGCCCGGACGATGATCTGGGGCCTGCCCATCGCGACCGACACGGTGTAAGCGGTGTACACGGCCGCGCTCATGTAATAGCCGAGCGCCAGGAATGTCGTCGGAAGCAAGAGCCGGTGGGCGATGCCCAGGTTGAACAAATAGGTGTATGCCGGAATGGCTCCAAAGCAGATGGCGGCAAACATCGGCAGGGTTCCGAAACAGACCAGGTCCTGCAGCTTGTGGTACTGCCGGACCAGCGCTTGGTGGTCTTCCTGCTTGAACAGGCTCGAGAAGGAAGGCAGTGCCGCCTGTCCGACGGCGGTGGTCACCAGCGTGGCACGGCCGACGGTCGCCGAGGCGAATCCGTATAGGCCGAACTCTGAGACCGCGAGCAGCTTGCTGACGACCAGCTTGTCGACCAGGCTGAGCACGGTTGCCAGCAGCGAGTTCGACATCATCATGGTCGTGAATCGCAGGTTGCGCCTGACCACAGCGCCGTCGAACTGCGGCACCAGCGCGCGCCAGCCGAACATGCGACCGGCGATTGCAATGTACACGGCGACTGCGGCCAGCACGCTCGCGGACATCCAGCCAGCCACCACGAACGGTCCACTACCCAGCTTGAGCAGCACCACCACTCCGAACTGCTGCACGATCAACGTGACCACGTCGATCGAGTTGTTGATCACCATGCGCTGGCGACCGCGAAAAAGACTCGTGTACAGGCCACGAGGGAGGGCCACCATCGTGCCGACGCTCAGGATCCGCAAAAGGGTCGCCGCCGTCCCAACGTCGATCGATGTGAGGTTGATCCACTTTTCGACCAAAAGCGGGGCACCGACGAAGACCGCGACAACGATGATCACGCCCATCGTCCAGTAGAGGAGCGAGGCCGTGCGGATCAGCGAGGTTATGTATTCGGGCTCGGTGTCAAAGTGTCTGGAGATCTCGCGAACGGTGGTCGCGAGCACCCCGAGCTCGAGCACGGTGGTAAGCACCGCGGCCAGCGTTACGTTGAAGTAGATGATTCCGAATACATCGGAGCCGAGCTGCCTGAATATGAACCTGACGGCGACGAACCCGACTGCAAGGGCGATTGCCTGCCCCGCGAGGTTGAAGACGACGTTCTTGGAGAGGGTGGTCAACTAGTGGCTGAGACATGATAGCTTCGCTGGTCACGCCGGCCGGTCGTGCGCACGATCCCCGCGCGGAAATCAAGTGATGACCACAAAAAGCTCATCTGCAGGCACCCTCGACTGCTATCTCTGCGGCGCGCCGGCGACCAGGCTTGTGGTCGCCAATGCCGAGTACTCATATCTGAAATGCTCGGCCTGCGGCTTTCGCCGCCGGCATCCTCTGCCCAGCGCCGCCGAAGAGGACGAGCTATACGAGGAGGAGTACTACCTCGACCGAGGCCTCGAGGCCGACCTCGACCACCAGCCGAGCTTGATGAAAAGCCTCATCGAGCGTCGGGTCCAGATTCTGACCAAGCTCAACGGCGGCCCCGGAAGGCTCCTCGACGTGGGAGCCGGCACGGGGCTCTTCGTAGAGGCAAGCCTGCGTGCCGGCTGGAAGGCAGAGGGACTGGAAACCTCCGCTTCCGCTGTCGCCATCGCAAGCCGCATCACGCGTGCGCCGGTGGCGTTGGGCCGCCTCGAAGACCATCTCGCCAACGAACCCCTCGACGCCATCACGCTGTGGGATGTGCTCGAGCACGTCCCAGATCCTCGAGCCACGCTTGGATTGATCCGCGGAATGCTACGCCCGGGTGGTCTGGTCGGGGTCACGCTGCCCAATGTCACCGGGATCAAAGCCCGACTGCTCGGGCACCGATGGCGTTACTACCGGCGGGATTTCGGCCACGTATCGCACTTCTCCCCGCGAACCCTGGCCGTGGTTTTGAGCCAGGCCGGGTACCGGGTCGAGCTGCTGGAGACCAACGGTTCGTTCAATATCGGGAAGCCATTCGGGCTCGATCCGGTATCGATGCGCCAACGACATCACCCTCTCGATGCCGCTCAAGGGTTCGTCGATCATCTGACCGGCGGCCTCGGTCTGGGCGAGAGCTTGCTGGCCTTCGCTCGCTCCACAACGAATTGAAATTGACGGTCGGTTTGGACGCGAGCGTGGTCGCCTCCAGCGTCGGGGGCACACGTGTGTATGCATTGCAGCTACTCAACGAGCTGGTTGCCCTGCGGGCGAACTGGACCTTCTTCCTATATCTGCGCGCGGAGTCCGAGATGCAAGAGCTCGGACAGCTGGCTCAGGCTGAAAACGTTCGTGCGAGAGTGGTGTCTGGACGCCCCAACGCCTGGCGGGTCCAGATGGTCTTGCCCTCGCACCTCGAACGGGATCGCGTCGACGTCTTCCATTCGCTCGGATTCTTCGCGCCGATCAGGTGGCGTGGCATCAAGATCATCACGGTCCACGACCTGAACTTCATGGTCACCTCGCGCAACTGGCTGCGGGGGCCGACGCTGTTTCGTTGGCTGGACCTGCGCCTGCAGGCAGTGGCGTCGATTCGGAATGCCGACACGGTGATCACGGATTCTGATTCATCACGAGAGCAGATCACGAGGCTTCTCGGCATTCCAAGGGATCGCGTAAGGGTGATCCTTCTGGCCGCCGACCCGTTTTTTAGCCAGTCCCCCGGCGAGGAAGACCTAGCTGGAGCTCGCGCGCTCGCGTCGGGCAAACCTTTTGTCCTCTTCGTCGGGATCCTGTCGCCGCAGAAGAACCTCCTGACGCTCGTGGACGCCTACGCCCGCTCGCGGCTTCCGGCTGCCGGCGTCCGGCTGGTGCTGGCCGGTTCCGACCAGGAGAGGTATGCGACCACGATTCGAGACGCGGCACGGGCCGCAGGCGTGGCGGAGACGGTCGATCTCCCCGGCTTTGTCTCTCGCCCGATGCTCCGCGCCCTATACCGCAGCGCCATGTGCGTGGTCCTGCCGTCACACGGCGAAGGCTTCGGGCTGCCCTTGGTCGAGGGCATGGCCTCGGGCACGCCGATCCTAGCCGCGAATCGCCAGGCGATCCCGGAGGTGCTGGGAAAAGCAGGCTTGCTGTTCGAGCCGGACGACCCGGCGGGAATCGCGGCACTCCTCGACCGCGTCGCCGAAGACGCGGTATTTCGCGAGGAGCTCGCGCGCCGCTCATCCGAAGGCAGGCAACGGTTCTCCTGGCGGCGGACGGCTGAAGAAACGGCCGCCGTCTACGAGTCGGCTGTGGCCAGAAGGCGGCGATAGAGAGCCGCATACTGAGCTGTGATCGTTCCCGGGCTGAACTCGCGCTTGGCGCGCTGCTTTCCCGCGGCCCCCATCTCGGCTACGAGCTGCGGATGATCGAGGAGATTGACCAATGCCGCTGCGATGGCAGCGGGGTCTTTAGGAGGCACCAGCACCCCTGTCTTACCGTCCTGGACCGCCTCGGGGATACCGCCCACGGCTGAACCAACGATGGCGCGGCCTAGCGCCATGACTTCAAGGGTGACGAGCGGAAACGGATCGTAGATCGAGGGTATGACGACGACGTCCATGCCCAGGATCATCGAGCTTGGTTCGGGCCTGTAGCCGGCGAACTCCACTGATTGCGTCACGCCCAGTTCGCGCGCGAGGCTTTCCAGCATCGGCCGGTCCGGACCATCGCCGACGACCAGAAATTTCGCCCGGGGATGCGTGGCCAGCACGGACGGGGCGGCGCGGATCAAGAACTCGACTCCTTTCTGATCGGCCAATCGGCCCACGAACCCGATCACATCGCGGTTGGGAGCCTCGGAGAGCTCGGCCATCTCGTCGATCTGGATCGAGTAGGCGTTGTGGATCACGGTGATCTTGTCGGGCTTGGCCAGGCCGCGCTGGATGAAGGTGCGGCGGTCATGGTCGGAAACCGTGACGATCGCTGTCGCCGGCCCGCAGCTCACCAGCTCAGCCGCTTGATTGCGAAAGCGCGACCAGGGCCCGGTGTCGTCGAGGTAGGAGGGCCACTGGACCGTGTACAGGCTTTTCGGCCGGCCCGCCAGCTGGAGCGCCACCTGGCCAAGCGAGCCGGCGAACTGACCGTGCAGCTGGACCAGGTCCGGTTTGAGCGCGCGGATGGTCGCAGCGAGTCGCGGGATTCGCGCGGTGAAGCTCCACTTGGTCGTGAGCGGAAGACTGTGGACTTCGATCCCTGCCGCTTGGAGCCGCCCCGGCAGGTCGCCCTGTCCGTCGCAAATGACTTCCATGGCGAACTCGCCGGAGAGCCGCAGGCAGATTATGGCCAGCATGTTGGGGCCGCCTCCGAAGGCGGAGGAATGGATTACGTGGACGATGCGAGGCTTGGTCAAGCCGCGAGTCTCCGGTAGACACCCAGAGTCGTCTCGGCGCTGCGACGCCAGCTGAACTGCTTGGCCCTCACGAGTGCCGCGGCTTTCAGTTTCTCGCGAAGCGATGCGTCGTCAAGAATCCGGTGAACCGCTTCCACGATTGATTCGACCGAGCGTGGTTCGAACATCACGCCCGCATCGCCACATACCTCCGGGATTCCTCCCGCGTTGGAACAGGCTACGGGCACACCGTGAGACATGGCCTCGAGCACTGGAAGTCCGAAGCCCTCATAGAGCGAGGGAAGCACGAAGACCGTGCTTTGCTGGTAACAGGCCGCAAGCTGGCGGTCCGTCACGTAGCCGGTGAAGTGGACGCGATCCGCGGTCGAGCTCGCGGAGCGAACTATGTCATCGCCGAGGAATCGTTTCGGCCCGACCACCAGCAGGTCCATGTCGTGCCCGCGATGCTCGACGAGCTCCTGGAAAGCTCTAAAGAGGCGCCCCAGGTTCTTTCGCGGCTGCAAGTTGCCGACCGCCAGGATGTAGGGCCGGCGAACATCGGGGGCAAGGGCCACGAGCTCCCGCCGCGCGTCCTCGTCGCTGATCGCCTGGGCGCCGCCCCCCGGACCGTTGGGGATGGCTGAGATGCGGCCTTGGTCGACGCCGTAGCGCAGGATGATCTCGCTGCGCGCAGCATTCGAAACCGTGATGACGTGCGCAGCCCTCCGGATGGACCATGGCACCAGGGTCGAGAGCATGAGGCGGTCGCGCGCTGAGAACCACTCCGGGTTGGTCGCAAAGCAGATGTCGTGCACGGTCAGGACGATCGGAACCGCCGACCAGAGCGGAGCGACATATGTCATGTGCAGGACATCCAGGGCGTCCCGGGACCGGTCCGGCAGCTCGACGCCCAAGCGAAAGTAGGGGCTGGCCGTGCGGAGCTTGGCGAACTGCAAATGGTCCCTAGGTGGCAGCCACGGCGCTCCTACGTGGTAGACGACCAGGTCGAGATCGATGGAGTCTTGTAGGCCCTCGATGAGGCCCTTGACATACGTCTCATTCCCTGTCTCCTGCCCGCCCACCATGTGGGCGTCGATTCCGATCCTCACCCCGCAAGGGTCGCACGATAGGCGCCTAGGGTCGCTTCGACGGCGGCATCCCAGGTGAGCGATTCGGCCCGTTTGACCCCTAGCTCGCGCAACTGCGGGGCAAGTCGGGAATCGGATGCGGCCCGCCGCAGGCAGGCAGCCAGCTCGTCGGCGGAAGACGGGTCGAACGTCATGGCGGCGCCCGCGGACACCTCTTCCAGCACCGGAATGCGGCTGTGAACGACCAGAGCCCCTGCCGCGAGCCCTTCGCCGACGGGAAGGCCAAAGCCTTCGTACAAGGAGGGGATGACCATCGCGGTGGCCCGCCTCATGAGGCCTGTCAACTCGGCCCCGGGCACGAACCCGATGTGCCGAACCCGAGTCTGCATCGCCCGAGCCTTGAGCTCGGCATCGAGTTGAGCGATCTGCTTGGGGAGCCAGTGCCCCGCGATGAGCAACTCCTCGGGCAAGTCGGGACACGACGCCACGGCGTCGATCAGCACGGCCAGGTTCTTGTTGGGATTGGGTCCGCCCAGGAACAGGAAATAGGGTCTCGCGGCCCGGCTGCTGTCGGCGGGGCTTGGAAGCAAGTCGATGCCTGGTCGCGCCACGATGATCCGCCGGCGGGGGATTTTCAGCTGTTCGACGAGGTCAGAAGCGGTGTAATCGGAGATGGCAAAGACCAGGTCAGCGCTGCGCAGAGCTCTCAGGTACGCGGTGTATCCGAGACGAGCGACCAACCGGCGCAGGGGGATGCCCTGCTTGAGTGGAATGAGATCGTAGGCAGTGGTCAGGAGCATGCGCTTGGGCAAGGGGGTCAGCGCATCTGGGTCAGTGATGTGAACCACCCGGACGTGACTGGTCGCTGCGCGCCGTCGCATCGCCAGCTGGGCGAAGAGCCACGCTCCCCGGTAGTCGGGCATGGGAAACCGGCGCAGGCCGACGGCGCGGTGGGGAGGAGGCACCTCTATGAGGTCAGGTCCGGCCCAGCCCCAGAACTCGATCGGAAACTCGCTCTGGCGCAGCAAACCGTTCGCGAGTCCCCGGACATACGTCCCGATGCCTCGGTAGCGATGGCCGTTTTGAAGGGGTGTGGCGTCGAAGGCTATGGCAGGGGCTGACAAGGAGATTCGAAGCGAAGATATAGCAGCCGGGCGAACTTCCGTCTGGGCTCTGGACGGTTAACCTAGTCCCATGGCTCGCCGCCTGCCAGACGCTGACGCCCCGGCGGGCGGATCGGCTCAAGGGGCACCCGCACCTGCCGAGCCAGTGCTGGCTCGACCGCCAGAGGTAGCTGGCCTGGCGCGCCGTGCCCGCACGCTGCCCGCCGATTGGCTGCCGATCGCGTTGCTGTTGGGCGACGCGGTGATCGCGGCCGCCTCCGTGCCCCTGGCCTATTGGATCCGCTATGGAAATGCCGGTCAGCAGCTTCCGTTCGCGCCGTACCTGGCGGCTATTCCCGTGGTCGTGGCCATCTACCTGTTCTCCCTGGCCGCCAACCACCAGTACGCGTCGTGGCGCGGCCGCACCCTGGTCGACCAGCTCTTTTCGCTGTACAGCGGGGTTGGCGTAGCCACCGTCTTGATGCTGGCGGCGATCGAATTGGGAAACCTGGGCACCCGCTATTCGCGGCTGACGGTGATCCCCGTCCTTTTGATCACCGCCATCCTGATGACGCTGGAGCGGTACCTGCTCCGACAGTACGAGACCCGCCTCCGCAGACAGGGAATCGGCACCGAGCGAGTGCTGATGGTAGGCACCGGGGCGGGCAGCGAGCTGCTCATCCGGCGCATGAACATGTTTCCCCAATACGGTTTCCATGTCGTGGGTGTGGCCAGCGATGACGTGGCCAAGGATGCCGATTACGTGGGAGTGCCGGTGGTCGGAAGCGTGAAAGAGCTGCCCAAGCTGGTCCAGGATCTAAACGTCGACCAGGTCTTCCTCGCTCTGCCGGCCGGTCAGCGCGACCGCCTCTTGCACCTGGTCAAAATCTGCGAAGACGAGAACCTCGAGTTCCAGATCGTGCCGGACCTCCTCGAGGTGATGAGCACGCGCGTGGCGGCGAACGCAATCGACGGCCTGCCACTGGTCGGCATCCGACACAACCAGTTGCGGGGCGGAGCCGCCTTCATCAAGCGAACCATCGACATCATCGTCAGCGCAGTTCTGCTGGTCGTCTTGAGCCCGGTGCTCCTGGTGGTCGCCGTGCTGATCAAGTTGACCATGCCCGGGCCCCTCCTGTTTACGCAGGAACGAATCGGGCGCCAGAGGCGGCCCTTTGTCATCTACAAGTTTCGCTCGATGATTCCAGACGCTGAAGCAAAGACGGGTCCGGTGGTGGCCAGACCTGGTGACGAACGCGTTACATGGTTGGGACGCTGGCTGCGCCGGTTGAGCATCGACGAGCTCCCGCAGCTGTACAACGTTCTGCGCGGTGACATGAGCCTGGTCGGTCCGCGACCGCAACCGACCTTTTTCGATGACCGGTACAGCGGCGAGGTGCCGCGGTACCTCGAACGGCAGCAGGCACGTCCAGGGCTGACCGGTTGGGCTGAGGTAAACGACCTGCGTGGAGCGGCACCGATTGCCGATCGCACGCTTTATGACGTTTACTACATCGAGAACTGGTCCTTGGCGCTGGACTTGAAGATCGTGGTCCTCACGGCGCTCCGCCTGGTTTCGCAACGGCACGCGTACTAGAAGCCTGTTGTCCGATACAGTCCAACGGCTGAAGCGCTTCATAGCGATTGCACGACTCTCGGGAAGCCCTGAGCTCGCCTGGCATGCGATGCGCAGCCATTGCCAGGTCGTCGTTCTGGGTTTCCTTCAAGCCGGTGGCCGAATCACGGACTCGGATGTCATCTATCGGGATATTCAATTGCCTGCAGAGTTGTTTTCGGGCCGGGATCTCGCGGGGGTGGGCTACCTGCGTAGATTCGCCGACTATGGGGGCTCGCTCGGAGCGGGCTCCAGGCCCTTTGTGGCGACTTTGCCTAATGGCCTTCGGTTCGAGGCCAAGCCCGAGGCGCTTCTGGCCACCCTGGGCATGCTGGTGGAGA
>Ga0307372_10006115_pt1 | contig 17774 bp, 14 predicted proteins | sample OX1MG_FD_202533 | JGI IMG/M metagenome (GOLD analysis project Ga0307372, IMG submission 202533) | Soil microbial communities from Risofladan, Vaasa, Finland - OX-1 | ecosystem: Environmental > Terrestrial > Soil > Coastal area > Acid sulfate soil | place: Finland: Risofladan, Vaasa | collected... | reverse complement strand
GACCGAGCGTCCCGCACTTGATGGGCAGCAAGATGGGCCCGGCGGTGGCGGATGGAAAAATCGCGCCGCCGGTGGCCTACGGAATTAAGATTATGTCGATGGCTTATTTCCTGCCGAAGGAGGAAGCTGTCATCTGGCGCGGCCCGATGCTGCACAAGGCCATCCACCAGTTTCTGGGCGACGTGCAGTGGGGCGAGCTGGACTATCTGGTGATTGACATGCCTCCCGGCACCGGCGACGTGCAGTTGAGCCTGGGGCAGACGATTCCGCTCACGGGCGCGGTGATCGTTTCGACGCCGCAGGATATGGCGCTGGAGGTCGCCTCGAAGGCGATTGCCATGTTCCGCAAGCTGAACGTGCCTCTGCTGGGAGTGGTCGAGAATATGAGTTACTACGTTTGCCCTCACTGCGGCAAGCGGGAGGACATCTTTGGCCACGGGGGGGCGCGAGCTGCCGCCGAAGCGATGCATCTGCCGTTCCTCGGCGAGATTCCGCTCGACGTCAACATCCGGACATCAAGCGACCAGGGCCAGCCGGTGGCGCTGCAGAATTCGGCCACTTATGCTGTGGCCTTTCACGAGACCGCGCGGGCGCTTGTGGCGCAGGTGGAGCGGGCGCGCAAGGAAGCGGGTGGGGAGATTCACATCGAATGACGGCGAGTCCGGCAAAAATCAAACTTGAAGGCGGCAACAACACGCTGCGGATCGACTGGTCGGATGGGCACCAGAGCGCTTACGGCTACCGCGATCTGCGCGACCGCTGCCCCTGCTCGAGCTGCACTGGCAAGGAAGGTGCGAAGCCCGCGCCGCAAGCGGCTGGCTTCTCGATCCCCATGTTTAAGGCGGCGCTCCGCCCCGAGCGCGCCGAACTTGTGGGGCGGTATGCGCTGCAGATTTACTGGAGCGACGGCCATTCCACTGGAATCTATGCGTTCGACTATCTGCGCGCGCTCTGCCCTTGCGCTGAATGCGTTCAATTGCGCGAAGGGGTGCAAGAGGGTTGACGGGCGACCGGCTACCCGGCCCAAAAGGTAGTGGGTCAGTTTGCTGTAGCGGCGGCCTCTGGCCGCCGAATTGTTTGAAAAATAAAGACCGGCGGCCAGAGGCCGCCGCTACAACAACCAAACTGAGTTACTACCGCCCAAAAAGGCTTGCTTGACGCTGGCTCGCGGGCTGTGTTACGGTCAGCGCCACGAGCAGGTTGCGACGCGGGCGGCTCTTTCATGGCGGAGATTCTGAAGGTCGAACCCTCGAGTCTCGAATACGCGCTGGAGTGCGCCACGCGCCTGATCGTGGGCGGTAAAGTGGTGGCGTTTCCCACCGACACGGTTTACGGCCTGGGTGCCGATCCTTTCAACCTCGCGGCAGTCACCGAAGTCTTCCGCGTGAAGGGACGGGCGTTCAGCCGCCCCCTCCCACTGCTCGTGAACTCGCTTGACCAGGCTATTGAGCTCACCTACGATCCACCCAGCCTTTTTTTCGACCTGGCGGGAAAGTATTGGCCAGGGCCGCTCACTTTGGTGGTCCCGGCGTCGCGGCTGATTCCGCTGAAAGTGACCGGGAACACGGGTAATGTGGGGCTGCGGTGGCCGCGGGCGCCGCTAGCGGTTGGACTAATAGCCGCCTCGGGCCGGCCGCTGACGGGCACGAGCGCCAACCTGACGGACCGTCCCGTGTGCAAGACGGCTGCGGAAGTTGAAAAGCAGATCGGCCGCTTCGTGTCGCTGATCCTGGACGGTGGACCGGCGGGGGACGATGTGGCTTCAACGGTGCTGGATTTAACCGGAGAGCGCCCCCGGATTTTGCGCCACGGTTCGATCGCAGAAAAAGAACTGAAGGAGCTTCTCGGCTGAAACCACGGCACACCGGCCGCTGGGCCGCATTATTCGCGGCGCTGGCTTTGCTGCTCGCAGCTTGGGGCGAGTGGTCTCTTTACCGCGCGATCCGGAAGCAGGCCGCCGACAATCAGGCGCGCCCTGCCGGCGCCATCGTCGTGATGGGTGCGGCAGAATACGACGGTGCGCCTTCTCCGGTTTACCGGGCCCGGCTGGATCACGCCTTCGACCTTGAAGAAAACGGTCTTGCGCCCTGGGTCATCACGAGCGGCGGCCCCGGCGGCGATCCGCACTACACCGAGGCCGGAGTGGGGCGGGATTACCTGATTCAGGAAGGCATGGCGGCGCGGAAAATCCTCACCGAAGCGAGGGGAGGAACCACCTACCAAAGCGTGCGCGGCTTATCCCGCATCCTGCGCTCGCTTGGCGTTCGCAAGTGCATCGCCGTCAGCGACGGGTTCCACCTTTACCGCGTGAAGACATATTTTGCTTCGTTTGGGATTACCGCCTACGGCTCTCCGGCGCCCGCAAGCGCCATCGAAGCGGATTCCGAGCTTCGCACGCTCTATTCGTTGCGTGAACTGGTGATTCTGGACCTGTGGTACCTGCACATTCACGTGTAGCCCGGTTCGAGCCCGTGGGCGAGCGCGAACGGAAGGTTGGGTCACCCCGAACTCGAAAATTAGGGCGAAGTTGGCGCTATATGTTGCTAGCGATGTGGAGAAGTGGACTTTATTCTGCACGGCCGCGAGTACAGAACGTTGAAACTTCGCGGCGGGGCCGGTATAATAATAGATGATTAGTGGTATTGTACCCGCCTTGATCCGGATCGGGTTCCGTAAACCCACAACCAATTCTAAAGGGGAAGAGTTGAATTTCATGAAGAAAGACATTCATCCCAATTATCACGAAGTCCGAGTGGTCTGCGCGTGCGGAAGCGCGTTCGCAACCCGCTCCACTTACAAAAGCGACGTCCTGCACGTCGAAATCTGTTCCAGTTGCCATCCGTTTTTCACGGGCAAGCAGAAACTGGTCGATAGTGCGGGCCGAGTGGAACGCTTTGAGAAAAAATACGCTGGCATGCGCGGGCGGGCAACGGCGGAAGCCAAAGCGCCGCAGGCTTAACACGAACAGGGTCTCGGGCCGAATAGAAGGATCAAGATTCTGATCCACTGAAAACCGGCTGAAGGCCTGAACCGCGATGCGGCCCAGCGCATTTTCTAAAGCAGCGATTCGACAGGAGCGCAATCATCCTTGCAACCTTCGTCATCTTCACGGAATCCTTACGTTACCCGCCCCCAGGTATATCTGCTCGGACGCCAGACAATCGTTGAGGAAGAATTGGCTAGGTTCCTTCAGGATGAAGGCTTGGTTTTCAGCACGGACACGTCGGTTTCAGCCGAAATCCTGAATGAAGTGGCAGGGCGCACTTGCTACATGTCGTTCGGCAAGGGGCGAAAATCAAACCGGGAATATATCGAAAACATCCTGAGTTCAAAGCACGGCAGCGTGCTTGAGCACGCCGTATGGAACATGCTGATCACGGGCGTCAGCCGCGCTCTCACTCACGAACTCGTGCGGCATCGCGCAGGCTTCGGATACTCGCAGCTTTCCCAGCGCTACGTCGATGAAAGCGACGCGCGTTACGTGGTGCCCCCTCTGTATCAGGAAAACGAAGTGCTGCGGCAAAAGTGGGAGCATGCCATCGAGCATTTACGCAAGGCGTACCAGGATCTCGCCGATGCTACGACCGGGTACGTGCAGGAAAAATACCCGGATATGACTCCGCGCGACCGCCGCAAGTGGGCGCGGCAAGCAGCGCGCTCCATCCTGCCCAATGCTTGCGAAACCAAGATTTTCGTCACCGGCAACGCACGCGCTTGGCGCCATTTCCTGGAACTGCGAGGCAGCCCTCATGCCGACACGGAGATTCGCATCCTCGCTGTTGAGGTTTGCCGCGTACTTAAACGCGAAAGCCCCTCCATCTTCTTTGATATAGAGATCGCGGAGGAGGCAGACGGCATGCCTGCCGTCCACGTTTTACACTCCAAGGTTTAGCGTCGCCCTCCCCCACACCTCACATCGGGCTTGCCCCTAAGGACACGGTCAACTCTGCAATCGGGTCTGCCGGCGCAACTCGTCAGGGCTTGGGGGCGTGGCGATAGCGGGATAGATTATCCTGAAAAATTTGATTTTTGGGGTCAAGCTGTAAGGCTTTGGTTTCCACTTGCGCAGCCAAGCCCGCTTTCCCGTTGGCGTAAAGCGCGGCGGCGAGGGTATCCACAAAATCGGGCTGCTTCCATGCGGTCAGTTGGACCGCGCGCAAGGCTGTTTGCAACGCCGCACTCGGATTGCGATAGTGAGCATCAGGGCAGGTGGCGTACAGCCAGGCCAGATTGTTCAGCGCCAGCGGAGAATTGGGAGCAAGCTGCAATACTCTCTGATAGCGCCGGATCGCTTCGGGAAACAGCTTTAGGCCGGTGCAAACTTCCGCCAGCTCCTCCTGAGCACTCACGTCATTAGGCATTTTGCGCACGGCTTCCTCTAGCAGCTCTCGGGCCTTGGCTAGATCACCGCTTTCCTCGTAGGCGGTCGCCAGCCGGATCATATCAGCGCCCGAAAAAGGGCTAAAGCGCAACGCCTGTTGGAACTCGCGAATCGCTTGCGGATACCGCTTGGCCTGGAGATAAAGTGCGCCCAGTTGCTCGCGCACAGCCGCGTTGTTAGGGTCCAGCCGGCGAGCTTCTTCAAGCAATGTGATCGCGCGATCCGGCTGGTGATCCGCTGTCAGGCGGGCGCTATCAGTGATTAGTTGGGCAGCCTCGCGAGTTTTCAAGTAATGATTCGCCGTCGCGACGATTGCGAGCGCAACCAGAATTGCAGGCAGGATGACAATCGGCTGGGCGTGACGCACAGCAGCTTGTCCTTCGTTCGCTGCGGCGGGAGGAATAAGCCAGGCTAGCGCCAGCCCGGTGATGAGCCCACCCAGATGAGCCCAGTTATCAATGTGAGGGACAACGCGCCCAAAAATCAGATTGATTGCGATTGCCAGCAGGATACCAACGCCAAAAATACTCTTCCATCGCCGGGGCACGACATGCGGGTGGAGAAACCCCGTCACCAGCATTGCGCCTGCGATACCGAAGATCGCTCCGGAAGCTCCGGCGGCGATGTGCGAGGAAGCCTCCATCGAAAGCAGAGAGCCGCCCATTCCAGAAAGCACGTAGAGCAACGAAAAGCGCCCGTAACCATAAAGCGGCTCCAGCAGACTGCCGAGCAGGTATAAGGCCAGCATGTTGACGGCCAGGTGCGCCACTCCGATGTGCAGAAACATGGGCATGACCACGCGCCAAGTTTCCCCAGCCCGAAAATATGGGCCGTACGAGGCGCCGAATTCCAACAGTACGTTGGTGTTCTGTGAACCGCCTGAAAGCGTCATCAGAATGAAAATGACGACGTTGAGGCCGAGAATCACGCAAGTGGCAACCGGAAGGTGATACCGGCGGATATCGTCTGCCGGTGAAGGCGAGATGGAAGGTGAATTCATGGATGCCGTCAGGGTTGGGAGATTAAAACCAAAGTCTCGAAGGTCATGGCATGAGTAGCGTCAGCGCGTCCGGCGCCACTTCAAAGGTGACGGGTAGTGTGCCGGCGAGCTCGCCGTCAAGCTCAAAGTAAACGCGAGCCTCAGGGTTTGCGTCAAAGTCGGCGCTAGTAGTTTCGAGGTACTCGAAATCACGCGGCCGCCTCTGCATAATCATCGCGGCGGCATAGCAGAGGTATCGTAAGCGGCCCTGGCGGGTGAAGAGAGAAACTCCAAGATGACTATTGGCGAGCGCTTGGCGGGGCGCGGTGCGAAAATTGCCAGCATAGCGGCTGGTTCGCTGGACGAGGGCGAAACTGGCCTCGGCGCGCCGTCCGTCGACCCGGCAGGCAAGCGATGGAAACGAATAGCGCATCAACTGACGCGCGCCTTCGATAACGTAGGCCACGACGCCGAGAGACATTTTGAATTCAACGGCGAGCTTCTGTATGACATACGCGTCAAAGCCTACACCGGCCACGCTAAGAAAATACCGGCGGACTTTGCCAGGCTGATCTCCGGCCGGCAAAGCATATCCTGTGGCGCATCCTAAGGCAATCCGCCGAGGCCTCAAGGCGGTAAGTTGCCGCGCAGCGCGAACAGGGTTAAGCGGCAGACGCAGTTCGTTGATGATGATGTTCGCCGTGCCTCCGGGTAAAATCGCCAAGGGGGTCAGACCAGGCGCAATGCCGTTTACGACCTCGTTTACCGTGCCATCCCCGCCGCAGACAATGATCAAATCCTGACCGCAGGCCACAGCGCCCTGCGCGAGTTGAGTGGCCGTGCCAGCCCCGGTAGTGCGCGCCGCCTCGCAATCAATGCTGGCAGCGCGAAGCACACTAATTATTTGGCCGATCTCTTGCTCGCGCCGGGCTGGATTTCTGCCCGCCACAGGATTGTATATGAGGGTCGCGGTTTTCAAAGACTCTCGAGACCACTGGGGCGCGGTGCGCGTCTCCGTCACGGCTTGCCAGTCACGTAAGTCCCGCTCAGCACCTTCCTGGCGAGCATGGTTCCGGTCTTTTTACCGGTTTTCACGTCCACGTATATCAGTTCGCCCATTCTGAGCTGCTTCGCCAAACTGCGCTTGCCGTTGCGGATAAATTTAGTTTTGCGATTCAGTGTGATCGTTTGCGGAGTCCCAACCTTGGTCTTGTTCAGCACGATACTGTGTTTGCCGATCTTGCCTATCACACCGTACAGGTAATCCCGGTAGAGGCGGGCGATGCCGTCTGGATTCCCAAACCGGTCGTTATTGGGTGGCTGCGGAGTGGTCGTCCGTTGGGCCTGGACTGGCCGCGCCGAAAGGCCAACCGCGAAAAGTAGAATGATCAAAAATTTGGTCTGTCTCATATCCACTCGCCCGTTTCCTAATGATTAAGCTGCAATCCCATGGCCGCGCAAAGGCCCGCCTTTGTTATTCTCTTTCAGAAGTTAGAGCCGAACGCGGACGCTGTCAAGACAGCTCAAAGAATGCACCGTGCTTTCCCCAAAATCCTCAAGGCCCGGCTGCAAAACAAAGATTCGTCATGACGGCCGCTTGGCGTTTCTCCTGCGGGAATTCTTTGCAAATTCGCGCACGACCTCTACGAAAGCCCGGAGCACCGGGGAGTGGTCGTCGCGGCGCCATACCAAGGTCATAGCCGTAAGAGCCTGGGGCCTGCACAGGGGCTTGTAAACCACGCCTTCCATTCGCAGTTTAGTGATAGAAGCGGGAACGATCGCCACTCCGATGCGCGCGGCCACGAGGCTGACCACTGCCTGCATCCCGTTCGCTTCCTGCACCACGCGAGGGCTGAAGCCCGCCTGCTGGCAAAGCGTGACGATTTCATCGTAGAATCCAGCGCCCCGCGTGCGGAAAAAAATCACGAATGGGTCCTGCGCCAGCTCTCGCAGGCAAATTTTTTTCCGCTCCGCCAGAGGATGCGAGCGGGGCAGCGCGGCCATAAGCAGTTCCCGAAAGATGGTCTCCTGGTGAAGCCTGGAGTCATCGGCGCTCGATCGGACGAAGCCGGCGTGAAGCCTTCCATCACGCAGTAACCCAAACTGGTCCGCGGAGCCAAGCTCAAACAGCGCCAGCTCGACCTCGGGAAAGCGCTCGTGAAAGATGCGTAGAACGGAGGGCAGAGCGCGATAGAGAGCGGAATCCACAAACCCGACGGCAAGCTGGCCGACCTCGCCCTGGTCCGCCCTGCGCGCCACGCGCACCGCGTGCTCCGCCTGGGCCAGGGTACGGCGCGCCTCGTTAAGGAACTCCTGCCCGGCGTGCGTCAGGCCCACCTTACGCCGCGTGCGCTCGAAAAGCCGCAGACCAAGCTCGTCTTCCAGACGGCGGATCTGCTGGCTGAGCGGAGGTTGGGCGATGCTCAGCTTTTCGGCGGCCCGGCCGAAGTGCAGTTCCTCAGCAACGGCTACGAAGTAGCGCAGATGGCGCAGTTCCATGAGGGGATGATATCATTAAAGTCTTAATGCGGCATGAACAATATATTTGAAATAATTGTCGATTTTCAGTAATCTGTGAGTGGCTTCGCCTTCCGGGCAGGGTGGACTCCACCCTGGCGCCCTTGACATTGAACTTGACGGTCGCCGTGAAGCCCGGCGGCGCCGTACTTTTACCTCCGGAACTTCACCCATGTGGCCAGTCCGCATTGCCCTCCGACGGCCTTACACGATGGCCGTTTTAGCTCTCCTTATCATGCTCTTGGGAATTCTCTCCGTCACGGAGACCATGGTGGACATATTTCCTAACATCAACATCCCAGTGGTGATGGTGGTGTGGAATTATCCGGGGCTCTCTGCGCTGGATATGGAACGCCGGGTAATCATCATCTCCGAGCGGGCTTATTCGACTACGGTGAATGGAATTGCACGCATCGAGTCGGATTCGATTCCGGGAATAGGCCTGATGCAGATCTATTTTCAGCCGGGAGCCTCCGTCGCCGCCAGCATTGCCGAGATTTCCTCTGTCTCCAATAGTCTTCTTCGTATCTTCCCGCCCGGCATGCAGGCGCCGACCGTTATCGATTTCAACGCGGGAAACGTGCCGGTTGTGCAGATGACGCTCTCCAGCCGCACCCTGAGCGAACAACAAATCTACGACTACGGCCTCAACTTCATCCGCGTGCAGTTGTTTACAATCCCGGGGCTTTCGACGCCGGCGCCTTTTGGCGGCAAGTTTCGGCAAATCATGGTCAACCTCGATCCGCAAGAAATGGCCGCCAAAGGGCTTTCCCCGGAGGACATTGTGACCGCGTTGCAGCGCTCCAACGTGATTGTCCCGGCCGGAAGCGCGCGCATGGGCGCAACTAACTATAACGTGCTGATGAATTCCAGCCCCAGCCTGGTGGACGAGTTCAACCAGCTCCCAGTAAAGGCCGTAGGCAACTCAGAGGTGCTGTTGGGAGACGTCTCGCACGTTGAGGATAGCTACGCTGAGCAGGAAAACATGGTCCACGTGAACGGCAGGCGAGCCGCCTACCTGGCGATCCTCAAGCACGCCGATTCTTCGACCATCACGGTGGTCAATTCGGTGCGCAAAGCGCTGCACACGATTCGCGCCGTGGCGCCGAAGGGGTTGAATATCGCACTGGATTTCGATCAGTCAGTCTTCGTGCGCGCCGCCGTACAAGGTGTGGTTCGGGAAGCGGTGGTTACTTCACTTCTGATCTCGCTCATGATCCTGGTTTTCTTGGGTAGCTGGCGCAGCATGGTGATTGTCAGCACATCGATTCCGCTCTCGATCCTTACCGGCATCATCGTCCTGCATCTTACCGGCAATAGCTTGAACCTTATGACGCTGGGCGGGCTCGCGCTCGCCATCGGCATGTTAGTAGATGATGCGACCGTTGCGATTGAAAACATTCACCGCAACCTGGCTTCGGGCAAGCCGCTGACGGTAGCCATTCTCGACGGCCAGCAGCAGGTGGCTGTGCCTGCCATCGTAGCCACGCTGTCCATTTGCATCGTCTTCTTTCCGGTGACGCTGCTCTCTGGCGCGGCCAAATATCTGTTCACTCCCCTGGCCCTGGCAGTGGTGGCTTCCATGCTGGCCTCATACGTGCTCTCAAGGACGCTCGTAACCACCATGGCTCGTTACCTGCTCGCGGGTGAGAAGCATGGCGGGGGAAGCGCGGAAGCCGGGAAACCCTCCGGGCGAAAGGGGATTGTCGAGCGCGCGGCAGGAATGGTCCAGCACTTTCGCGATCAAGGGTTCACGCGTTTCCAACAGGCCTACGGCCGCGTACTGGAGGTTGTACTGGCGCGCCGCGCCGCGACGCTCATCATGGGCCTTCTTCTGCTCGCCATCACGGCATTGTTGGCTCCCGCGGTGGGTACGGACTTTTTTCCCTCCGCCGATGCTGGCCTTATGCGGCTACATTTCCGTGCCCCCGTCGGCACGCGCATCGAAGATACCGAGCGCATGGTGCTTGAAGTGGAGGACCGCATCCGGCAGGTGATTCCGACTGGCGAACTGAACCAAATCACCGACATGATCGGTGTGCCCGTCTATTACAACCTTGCTTTTGTGCAGACCGACAACGTGGGCGAAATGGACGCGGATATCCGTATCTCCCTAAAGCCGAATCACCGTCCCACCGTGCAGTACCAACGTGAACTGCGCCGGATGTTGCCGCGTGAGTTTCCAGGTTGTGGTTTTTATTTCCAGGCGGCGGACATCGTGAACCAGGTTCTCAACTTTGGCCTGTCTTCGCCGATCGACGCGCAGGTGACCGGACAAAACTACACACAGAGCGTTGCATACGCGGAGAGGCTGCTCGCCGGGATTCAGGAAGTCCCTGGCGCCGTGGACGCACACATCAAGCAGGTGCTCAACTACCCTTCGTTCATGGTACGCGTTGACCGGCAGCGCGCAGCCCAATTGGGCTTGAGCGAAAGCGACGTCGCGAACAGCATGCTTGTGGCGCTATCCTCAAGCTCGCTCGTTTCGCCGTCGTTTTACTTGAATCCCTCAAACAATGTGAATTATGTCGTGGCTGTACAGGTCCCTTATCAGAAAATCAATTCCATCGGCGCCTTACTCGCGACTCCGCTCACCGGGCCATCGGCGAGCACGCTCTATCAGCAGCCTCCCACGTCCGATCCTACTGCGGTCCCGGAATGGCCCACTCAGACGCTTTCCAGCATTGCCAAAGTCTATCCCGAAGGCGTGCCCGAAGAAATCAGCCACTACACGGTTCAACGCGTCATCGACGTGGAGGCAAACGTTGATGGTCGCGACCTCGGCGGAGTCTCTAACGATATACTGAAGAGGATCCAAGCCCTCGGTAAGCTTCCAGCCGGCATGCGGATCATGCTGCGCGGCCAGTATCAGGTGATGCTCAGCTCGTTCCGCAGCCTGGGACTGGGATTGATCCTGGCAATTGTGCTGGTTTATTTCCTTATGGTGGTCCTGTACCAGTCCTGGTTGGATCCTTTCATCATCATGATGGCCGTCCCGGCAGCGCTGGTGGGAATCATCTGGATGCTGGCGCTCACGCACACGACAATCAATGTGGAATCGCTCATGGGCTCGATCATGGCAGTAGGCATCGCCACTTCAAACTCCATTCTGCTCGTGAGCTTCGCGAACGACCTGCGGGTGGAAAAGGGCCTTTCGCCGGTCGAGGCTGCGCTCGAAGCGGGCAAAACGCGCCTTCGCCCAGTGCTCATGACGGCGCTGGCGATGATCATCGGCATGATCCCGATGGCGCTTGCGCTCGGCGAGGCGGGGGAACAGAACGCGCCGCTTGGCCGCGCGGTGATTGGCGGTCTAATCGTGGCGACTGCCGCCACGCTCTTCGTGGTGCCGGTCATCTATTCGCTGCTGCGCCGCTCCCTGCCCACTAAGCACCTGCTCGATGAGCGCTTCCGCGCCGAGGAACAGGGAGAAAGAACTCGCCGGGCGATGTATGACGACTTCGGCGGTTAAGGAATCAACGCAGGCGTAATTTATGGCGAACAAAGAGCCCAAGAGAACTTCGCTGCTGGCGGCCGCGCTTTTTTATGTGATGGGTGCGGTGCTTGTAGGCGTTGCTTTCCTGGTCATGAGCCGCATGAAAGCGGGCTCGGCTAAGCAGGTAGCCTCACTGCTTCAGCAGGAGAAAGCTTCGGCGCAGGCTGGCCCCAGGGTGAATGTGGTAACGGTCTCCAAGAACCCGCCGTCTCAAACTCTAACGCTGCTCGGAGAGACTCGCGCCTACCTTGAATCCACGCTCTACGCCAAGGTGAGCGGATATTTGAAGTCCATTTACGTGGATAAAGGCGATGACGTTACCGCGAACGAGGTGTTGGCAGTGATCGAGTCGCCCGAAACCGACGCTCAATATCGCGCCGCGGTCATCAATGCTCACAACCTGAGTATCATAGCGCGGCGCGACGAAAATCTCGTGAAGAGGGATATGATCTCCCAGCAGGACGCGGATACGGCGGTCGCTGACGCCCGCATGGCTGAGCAAGACGTCGCCAACCTGGCAACGTTTCGATCCTACGAGATTATTCACGCTCCCTTCACGGGCAAAATCACAGCGCGCTATGCCGACCCAGGCGCTTTGATGCAAGCCGCCACCGGCTCGCAGACCACCGCTCTGCCTTTGGTTCGCATATCGGAAACTGACCGCGAGCGCCTTTTCATTTATCCCGATCAAAGTGAGGCGGCATATATCCACGTAGGAGACCGGACAGTAATCACTGATCCTGCCCGGCCAGACGTGAAACTCGTCGCCCAGGTGTCACGAATAAGCGGCGAGTTCGATCCCAGTACGCGAACCATGCTTACGGAAATTGATTTTTATAATCGCAAAGATCTGATCACGCCTGGCAGTTTCGTCGAGGTGTCGCTGAGGTTGCGCACGAGGTCGCGCGACATACTGATTCCGGCCTCAGCGCTCGTGCTGCGCGGCGCGAAGACTTTTGTCGCGGTCGTTGGACCTGACAATCGCGTCAGCTACCGGCCCGTTGTCGTGGCAAATGACAACGGTGTTGAGGTGAGTATCGCCTCCGGCTTGCGGGCGGGCGAAACTGTGGCGGTGAATTTGGGGGACGCCGTGCCGGAAGGCGGCAAAATTCAGCCCATCCGGGCTGCCTCCCGTTAGAGTCTGTGTGAAAACTGCCATATTTGAGTTGGTGCGGCGCTCTATGAGCGCCGAAGCACTTGAAAAATCAAGACCGGCGGTCACAGACCGCCGCACCAGCCGCAGTTTTCACACAGACTCGTTAGCTCGATAGGGAGACGTGCCATGAAGCGAGTTCTATGCATCGCTCTGCTGGGTCTCATCGGGGCTCTTCCGATAAAAGCAGCGGATCCGCCCTCATCAATGTCTCTCGCGCAGTGCATCCAGGAAGCCCTCGAGCGCAGCCCGGACGTGGCTGCGGCCCGGGCGCTGGTGGATGCCGCCGCGCAGGGCGTCAAGATGTCGCACGCCGGATATCTGCCTCAGATAGACGTCGGAGCGTCTTACACGCGTCAGACTTACAATTACACTGGAAATCCGGGAACGCCGCCTTCCCTATGGCGGCAGTTCTATCGGGGCATGTCTTCCACGACGGCGCCTTATTACTATGGCGGCTTGAATCTCTCACAAACCTTGCTTGATTTCGGGCGCACGAAGGGAGCGGTCGAGGTAAGCCAGGCGCAGTATCAGGCCGCGGAACACAACCTGATCTTTATCCGCGACCAGGTAGATTACAATGTCCGCACCGCATACTTTTCAGTGATCGCCGCGAGCGAAATTGCCGGCGTGCAGCAAGCCGCTCTGGAGAACGCTCAAAAACACCTGGACCAGTCCATGGTGTTTCACCGCAATGGGACAGTGCCCGGCATCGACGTAACTGCCGGACAGGTGGCCGTGGCAAATGCAGAGCTTGCCTTGCGTCAGGCCCAGGAAACTCTCAAAGTGAACCGGGCGCAGTTCGCAACCGCCATGGGGATTCCAGCAGATCAAGCCCCGGAACCTGCCGGCACTCTGGAAAAAGTAGAGCCCGAACCCACCTTCAACCAACTGCTCCAGGAGGCCGATCAGAACCGGGCCGATCTGCTGGCCCAGTTGGATCAGATCAAGGCTGCGCTGGGCAACGAGCTCGCCGCCAAAGGAGCCATGCGCCCGTATATTTCGCTCGATGCGTTCTTGGACTTTCGCAACCTGACCTGGCCGCTCATTTACAACTGGAGCCTGGGCCAACTACTGGCGCAGAGCCTTTTTTCCGGCGGCGCGAACACTGCCCGGTTGCGCCAGACGCAGGCGCAGGAAGTGGCCGCTCGCGATAACGTGGACTCCTTGCGGCTGCAGGTGCAGCAGCAAGTGTTTGCTGCGCTCTCCAACCTGAAAGTGGCGCACGAGCAGATCATCACCGCACAGGAGGCCGACCGCTTCGCGCGTGAGAATCTAGCGCTTGCCGAAGGGCGCTACCAGGTAGGTGTGGGCAACATCGTTGAGCTGAACGACGCCCAAACACAGGCCACTAACGCCGCCCTGCAGCTTGTGGCTACGCGTTACGATTATCAGGTGGCGAGGGAAAAACTGAACTTCGTCCTGGGCCGCGGACCCAAATAGCGGTGCTCGCAAAGATGCGCAGCAGGCTAACCGGCTACGGCGCCGGTAGCTCTCCACTCGCGCGCGGCGGCCTGGTTGGAAAGGCCCCGCGCGCAGGTCAAGCCGATGCGGGCGCGCTGGGCCATCGCGCCCACTGCTGCAATGTCTCACGCTGCTCATTAGGTTACGGCCAAAAGTTTTATGGAGTTCCTGAATCCCTGTCAGGACCCATGCTAGAATCGGCCTGTGGGTTTGCCTCCATGGAGCTTGGCGAGCGCATCCGATTCCTATTCCGGATTTTCTTGCTGTTCACCTTCCTCACTGCGGTCGCAGTGGTAAGCGCCATCACCACGATCAAATTGACCATCCAAGGTAATCAGGAAACCTTGCCGAACTTGGTGGGCGTGAATTTGAATGGGGCGCAGCGCCTCGCCGCCGGACTTGGGCTTGAGGTGATAGTGGAGGACAAACTGTTTAGCGACAAGTACGCTGGCGGTGAAATCATCTCGCAGGAGCCGCCGCCCCAGACGAAAGTGAAGACAGGCCAGCACATTCACGTTCTGGTTAGCCTGGGCGCGCCGCAAGTCGTGGTGCCGGACTTGGCCGGCTCAAGCGTCCGGGTGGCGCAAATTTTGGCCGTGCAGAAGGGATTGACGGTGGGCGACGTCGCTCAAATTTACTGGCCGGGCGCTCCAGCAGGCCAGATTGTGGCGCAGGATCCGCCGGCTGCTTCGACGGAAATTCATAGTCCCGCGATCAACTTCCTTGTTTCCCTTGGGGATGAGACGCCCGCCTACGTATGCCCCGATTTCACCGGAATGAAATTAGACCAGGTACGAGCGCCGGTCTCGAGCGCCGGGTTCAGCATCGGCAAGGTCACTCCGGTTGCTGGGAGTGCAGCAGCGAGCGGGACGATCCTCAATCAGACCCCGGAGCCGGGAAGCAAAATTTTGGCTGGCGATTCGTTTACCTTCCAGATGGCGCAATAGAGCAGCAAGCAAAAGGTTGCCATTACCCCAAATTCGCAAATTGAGCTACTTCGTTCGAGCCTGATCTTGGAGTGCGGCAGCGGTGCTGCCGCCTTGCTTGGCTCATGGTTTCGAGCGCATATCCTGCGCGGCCATAGTGCGTAGCGCAGACCTCCGTCTCTGAGGTCTGCGGCTTGTGTGAGCTTCCCGCGCGCACCCCGAAGGGGTGAAATCTGAATAGCCGTGGGTGAAACCCACGGTGCGAGTCAGGCACGGTCTATTCATCGGCCCTGCAAGGGGCCGCACAACCCCCGTTCCCAATCCATATTCAACCCCATTCGGGGTTGCCAAATTCATCCATGCTTCGCCCTTTCCGTGCGTCCCACGCACCGCTATTCATGTCACACCGCTTCGCGGTAACAAACTGTTTGCCTTGCCGGCGGGGCGGAATATTGAGGTAAAAACCGTGGAACAACGCTGGATGGCGCGGCAATGAAGGGTTAGGTTGACGCACTTATTCGGAGCTATTCGCCCTCAAAGTAATCGGAGTCGATTCTCTTGAGTTTGTATACGCCGACGGCTGCAACGCCCACGTCATGATCCACCATTAGGCTCGCAAGCCGCTCACCGTCAATGAGGATGATCTTGGAATTGAAACCCCTCGCTGGGTGGCGCAAACATCGTTTTGTGATGTCTGCAACCTGGCTTGATGCTGACCTGGCGTGCGACAGTCCTATACATTCGTTTCCAACTGCTGCTGCGCCGCCCAGCCGCGCAGCGGTCTGCTTCTGGGCTTGTTGTTGCCGATTTTTCCGGAACCGCTTGTGTCCGAGTGTGCCGTTAGTCGCGCAGAATTAGGATTACCCCCTGCAGAATCGGTAAACACAAGGCGACAAGGCGGGACCTATTTCCTTGAACCCCATTTGGATCGTCAGGGTTACTTGTCCGGTTAGGCGACAATACGGCCAAGTGACGGGGATCGGTAAGCCCTTGGCCGTTTATGAGGACTGATCTTTCGATTTGATCGAAGAATCGGCAATGAGCTTAACCCTTATCTTGTGCGCTTGGTACGTCCTCTAGGTGATCATCTCCGTACACCTCCCGAATCGCTGCGACGTGCTCGGGGGTTATGCCGTCGCGAATCGACCGCAGATAGTCCAAATACTGCGCCTTGATGTTGAGTGAGAACACCCTCGCCGTCTCTGGCGGTCGCAAGCCTTTCGGCACGTCCAACAGCAGCGACCGGCAGCGGTTGTCCATGAACATTGCGTCGCAGTAGGGCAATAGGTGCGCTACGGTTTCAACGTCCGTCGTGGTGCCTTCGTCTGGTGGCTCCTTCTGGCCCTGCGCTGCCCGCATCGCCATCGCGGCGAACATGAGCGATTGCAGTCTCACGAACGGCGCTTCCGCAATCCTGTTCGCCTTTCCGAACTCTGTCTCCAAGCGGCTTATCTCATCACGAGACCGTTCTCCACCATCCCTTGGAAATCGCATGATGTGTTGCATGCTGGCAAGTAGGGTTTCTGGAAATGAGGGCAGAGTTTTCTCAAGGTCTTTCACTGAAATCTCTGCGCCGCGCCGGTAAGCAAGCATCGCTTCTACACGCTCCTTCCCGTTTCTCACTACTGCGTTACCAAGATGCCCTTGGTAGCCGTATCGCTCGAGATCGTACCAGTACCGAAAACTCCGCTTCTCCTTCGCCCACACATCCCGAAATAGCCGCGCAATGTGGGCGTGCAGTTCGACGCGATATAGCTTCAACTGCGCTGGCACGATGAACGGATTATCACCAAAGGTTATGTAAAACCGTTCATTCCACTCATTCGGATTGTTGGATAGGAATCGCCTCGGATCGAAATCGTACTCTGCCTCCCGGCGCTCTGACCACGCGCGAGCAAGTTCGCCGATTTGCTGTGACTTTATGGAGTCGAACGCTCGGAAGGTGATGCCGCCCGACAACGCCTCATAGGTCTTCTTTAGCTCGGCGTTGTATGGCGATATGCGTGACTCGTCCTCATGCGAACCCGAGTCTGGGCAACAGATCATTTGAAGCTGACGCAACTGGAAGAGCAGGTCGCGCAACTCGCACCAGAAAGGCAGCGCCACAACCCGCTCGTGGCCTTTGACTCCCGAATTGTCCAGCTTCATCAGGTTGCTAACGACGAACTGGTCGAGGTAGATGATCCGCTTCCGCAGTTCCGGCAGCCGGTAGAACTGCTTGTGCCAGCAGTCGCGGCAGCGCCGCATCAGCCGCGAGTCGCTAATGATGTGAACGCCAAAATTGTCCTTTCCACAAGACGGACACGTCCGCCAAGGCGGCGAGATCATCTCACGCGGATCGAACTGCTTTGACATATGCCAATTATACCCAGCTTGGCTCCATCGGCCTCAGATCGACGCAATGCGCATGAGCTACAGGGCACCTCCACACGGACAAGAAGATCGGCAACGAAAAGTCGGCAAGGGTTTAGTAATCGTCGAGGGTCCCGCCACGCCGGGCACTTTGACGGGTAACGGCCTACTCGTAGAAGTGCCGTTCGTCCGGGCGAGATCGTGGTGCAGAGCGTTTGTTTGATGATTACCCGCGAGTAACGCCGTAGGGTAGAGCGAAGTCGCTAAACTCCTGTATCGTCGCTCACTCGGAAGCGATCCGAGGCGGTCGCAAGATCGCGGTTGACGCGCCCGGCGCTGATCGTGACAAAATGGAGCGGAGACCTGACTTGGCAACCGGAGCGCCTGTGCTCGTCCAGAATGCATAGTGACACTCTTGGTAGAGTGTCACTATGCAGATCAAAGGCTTAGGAATGCCCCGCTCCAAGTACCTGGAGCGGGGCGCGGCCGAGCTGAGCCGCGAGGCTCGC
>Ga0307372_10006114_pt1 | contig 17775 bp, 11 predicted proteins | sample OX1MG_FD_202533 | JGI IMG/M metagenome (GOLD analysis project Ga0307372, IMG submission 202533) | Soil microbial communities from Risofladan, Vaasa, Finland - OX-1 | ecosystem: Environmental > Terrestrial > Soil > Coastal area > Acid sulfate soil | place: Finland: Risofladan, Vaasa | collected... | reverse complement strand
TGAAAGATTTCCAGAAACTCATCGACCTTCTGCTGGTACTGCGCCGCCCCAACCTGAGCAGCGAGTTGAGCTTTTCGCGCGTGCATGACTACCTCAAGCAATCACTGCGCAAAATTTCCGGCGAAACGACTTCGCATGTAATCGGTACCATCGAGCGCATCGACACCATTCAGGCCGAAAAAGAGCGCATCCAGGAGGCTTACGGCGCGGCTGACCGCCTGCACCACGCGCAGCAGCGCCTGGCATTGAGCAGGGCGCAACTGGCCGCCTGCGAGTATAACGGCGCGCAGTTGAGCGAAGATAGCGCCCAGGCTCGCGTGACGAAACTAAGCAAAGAACTGCAAACCTCTAAAGAAGAAAGCGAACGAGCAGCAACGCTCGAGCAAACGTTGCAGGTAGAACAAAGCGAAGTCGTCAAACAGATCGCCACCCTGGAAACGAGCGCGGGATTGCAAGTCGCGAAACAACTGACCCTGGCTAGCGAACGCTCCCGCGAAGCACACGAGCAGGCGCGGCTCCAGGAACAGAGCCTTGCTGCCGCGCGCCAGGCAAAACAGGCTAGCGAGGAGAACCTGCAACGCCAGTCAGCGCGCTTTGCCAGCATCAAACACGAGAGCACCGCGCATATCCGTGAATTGAGTGGCATAGCCGCCGGGGAAGGCCAGTGGGAACTCGCCGAGTTTCAACTACAGGAGGCGCAGCATCTGCTCGCTTCCACTTCCCAGGAATCCCCCGTCTCTACTACATTGCTGGAAAGCATTTCCGCTCTGTCAGGCATGCTGTCAGAAGAGCGCATTGACTGGTTGCGACAGCTTGAAGCATTACATCAAGAGCGCGAAAAACTGGATGCCCAGGTACAAAACGCTCGCGAGCATGAAACAACGCGCTTCCAGGAGCTAGACGAGACGCGCCGCCGCTTTCAGTCCGCGCGCGACCACTTTTACGACGCCCTTGCCACGCTCAACAGCACACTGGCACAATTCACTTTGCCCGAAGATGTCCGGCCATTGCATGAAACGATGCTCCTGCGAGATGAGCTTGCCGAAGATGAAGCTCTGCCCGCGCGCGTAGTTGAGCAGTGCGCCCAGGCGCTCGATTACTACCGCCTGGCAATCGATAGCATCGAAAACGAACTCCACCAGGCTGCCCGGCAATCGCAGGCACGGCTCAATGATCTTCAGGTTGAACGTGGGAGCGCGCAGAGACAGTACGACGAAACAACGTTGTTATATGAACAGAAAGCAGCAGAGCCAGAGTTCACTCCCACCCGCCCGGCTCGCCACAACGTCGCCCGCGCAAAGCTGGCAGAACACGGCATTAGCGCGCTTCCGCTCTATATGCTACTCGACTTCGCTCCCGATATCGACTGCGATAGCGCCGAGGCCGGGCGCATCGAAAACATGCTGGCAGACGCCGGTCTGCTGGACGCGCTGGTTGTGCCACCCGCTCAAGCCGCTCTTGCCGATGCACTGCTGGCAAGCGAGAGCTTGAGCGACCGTCGCGTTGATGTCGAGGGTATCAACACCCTCATCAATGCGACGCTACTACATACCGCGCAACTTTCAGCGTATGAACATACCCCGGCAAGTTTCTACGGACTGCGTTTCGACGACTCGGTCAACACCATCCCCGAAGCTGGCTTCATCGATTGGGAACCGCTTGTCAACGCCTTCCTGAAAACTCCTGCATCGCATGGCATGGCGGTCGGCGGGAAGGCGACCGCAAGGGTCCCCACTCCAGATCAACCCCACTCCCGCCCCTACAATGACTACGCCGGCGTCCTGTTTGGACAGGATGGAGCCTGGACGCATGGAATGCTGACCGGGCGCGCAGGTGGCGGAATAGCGCAATGCATCGGAAAAACTACCCGCCTGCGCGTGCGACAGCGCGAACTGGAGGAAATCCAGCAACAACAGGCTCAGCTCAATGACACCTTGACCGCCCTGTCCGAGCAAATCGCGCACCACGAAGCGCGGCTAACCAGCATAGAAGAGCAAACCACCCTCTTACGCAAAGCGTTGTCCTCCAGTGGCATCGAGCCAGCGTTTGCCGAACTCGCGCAGACCAGGGTCACGCTGGAGAATAACCAGAACACCTACCAAAAAGCGCGTCTCCAGACCCAGGCGGCATGGCAGCGTTACCACGCGCTCACGGCCCAGTTAGAGCGAGAGAGCAGCGGCAATGCCACCTTCGCCAGTGACCGCCAGAGCGTGCAGGGCGCGTTGCTGGGCGTTATCAAGCTGCAAAACCAGGCGCGCTCGTTGCAAACGCAGTTGAGCAGTCTCACCCACGCCTGGCAAGAATGCCGCAGCGCACGCGAGGCGCAGCAGCAGGCAACCACCAATGAGACAAACGTGGCAAACTTATACCAGCGCCTGCACTCCCAGGCGATCCAGGCGCGCGCTGAGGAAGACGAACTCCAGCGTATCGCCGCATCGACCGACGCTAGAGAGCTAAGCGAGCGATTACAGGCATTGCGCCAGCGTATCGAGACGGTCAATACACAGTTGAACGATGCGCGTATCACCCACAGCCTGGCAAACCAGCGCGCCGAGGCCACAACACAGCAGTTAGCCGAAGTTGAGGAACGCTTGCAACTGGCCAGGCAGATGGCAGACGACAAGAGGGAGCAATTTGTTACCTTACTGGCTGCCTATCCCGTCGAAGAACTCCTCGCAGCGCAGCAACACAGCGCTGCAGGTCATTACCTCAGCGCCTCCCGGCGTTTACTGGGTGAAATACTGCGTGAAGCCGATATTCCGACGCGCAAGCAGCAACTGGAAGAAGCCTATCGCGATGCATTTAATACCCTCATGCGCGTGTTCAATCGCGAGCAACCACTGCTGCTCGAATATGGGCCAGACCTGGACGAGCATGGACAGGCGCTTTTCCTGAACGAGAACAAAAGTCGCGCCATCGAACTGCTTGAGCTGCTGAGCGCGCGTATCGAGATGCAACAAATGCTGCTCAACCAGGAAGAAACGAAGCTGTTCGAGGATTTCCTGCTGCATGAAATCGCCGAAGCGATTCGCAGTTCCATCTTCGAGGCTGAGGAATGGGTACAGCAAATCAACAAAGTGCTGAGCGGCCTGCCCATGATCGGCGAACACTACGCGCTGCAATGGAAACCACCGGCAGAGTATGATCTGAGCAAGCCGGGCAGTCACCTGGCGCAACACTACCGGCTGCTGCGCAAACCAACGCAGGCCCTGACTGCGGAGGAAACCGAAACCCTGATGAACGCCTTCCGCCAGGAAATCGACTCTGTGCGCCTGCGGCAGCAGGAACATGCCGACATGAATTTCTTAGACGCGCTGGAGCAGGTCTTCGATTACCGCGAATGGTTCCACTTCGATGTGCTCGTCACGCAACCCGGCGGTCAGCGCCAGCGCCTGACGGATCGCGTAGCAGGTACGCGCAGTGGCGCGGAGCAACTTTTCGCGCTGTATGTCCCGCTCTTCGCCGCCCTCGGCGCGCTCTACAGGAGCGCAGCGCCTGGGGCGCCTCGTCTGCTGGCCCTGGACGAAGCATTCGACAAGGTCAGTGTGGCCAATACGCAGCGCATTATGGAATTTCTGGTCTCGCAGGATTTCCAGTGGATCATGACCGGGCCACAGATCAGCGGCACGGGCGCGAAAATTCCAGCCTGCGCCCGCTACCTGATGATCCACGAAAAGGGTTCACCCGTCGCGACAGCATCGGCCTCCTTCTGGAGCGATAGCCAGTCGCTTTAAGTGACAGGATGCAGAGACAAAAGTGAGCCATTCATTAGATCAAGCACAGCAGAACGCGCAAAATGCCGCCTCTTTTTTCGGTCGCCCAGGACTACCGAGATTAGTCAATCGGCTATATGAAAAATACGCTGAAGAAAGCCAGGTACGGGGGCAGGTCATCCTGTCAGATTGCACACCCACTGAACGGCGCGAAATCGCCAGCTTTCTCGGCAAACCCCTCTACGCCGTCACAACCATCAAGGTAAAACTATCCGATGTCGAAAGGGCCTTGATGCACAGTTTCAACTGCACGCTGCCCGATATGCTGCGCGCCTACAACCCCGGTCGCGAACTGGTAACGCGGGTAGAACAACGTGCCCGGCACACAGATCACCAGTTGCGTTTTCGTTCAAAGCTGGCAGCAATCACTGCTCAGCTTCCACTTGACTCGCAAGGGAAACGCTGGTTAGAGAGCGGCTTGCACGGAGAGCAATGGCTTTACGCGCGCTCTAAAAATGCCTCCGTAGAGGAACAGCAGAGCCAACTCAAGCTAACAGCATACGTTGCCGGACTACTAGACCAATTGCCCCGGCCCGATGCGCCCGAACGCCTGGCTCTCTTTGCCCAGCGCACCAGCGGCGACCCGCACATGCTCGACTCCACAAGAGCAGCCGGGCGTCTCTTCCTGCTTGCCCTCGCCGATCTGGCAAACGATAAAAATCATGACGAAAAAGGAGCGGCCCTCGCGGTCGCCCTCGACAACTCAGTCGGATACCGCGAGCAAGAACTTTTGCTTTACAGGAATGCAGGCTTACTGGTTGACACAATCTCTTCCAACGTCGCCGTTTATAACCTGGCCGACGCGTACTTTCGCGATGGAACGCCCGATCCCCTGCTTCAAGCGGCAGGCGAACGCGTCTTACTCCTTCCACTGCGCCAGTTACAGGAATGGCAAGGCGCGCAATCTATGCATGATGATATCTATGTTGTGGAAAATCCCCAGGTGTTTGAGGAGATCATTGCAGCTCTACAAGTGGAAAGCGCACCATCTACTTTAGTTTGCACGTCAGGCTGGCCCAGCGTAGCAGCGCTGACCTTGCTCGACTTGCTGTTACGTTCTTCTCCCCACATTAACCTGCGCTACAGTGGAGACTTCGACGCCAAAGGGCTGCAAATTGCCGCCTACTTGCTGGCTCGTTATGCGGGGCGCTGCCATCCCTGGCGTTTCGACCCGGACACATACTTGTCTGCCCTGCAACCCGGCGGTATTCAGGCTCCCTCCAGCGATCTCGCCCTGTTGAACGCACTGCCGGAAACCTTTGCGCCCCTGCTAGCCCTGATGCGAGCTAAGGGTATGTGGGCCTATCAAGAGGGCATTACACGACTCTTGATAGACGATATCCAAAAAGACAGCAACTAGAAACCGTCTACTTTCAGTAAAGGAGTCGGGTAATCTCACCTGTGCTTTTTCCTCGTTTTGTCGGATTTGAAGCTTATGGGCGTGGGCTTAGTTTTCTTTGTTACATCCAACAACTGGCGAAACAACTGCACTAACTCTGACTCAGGATCGAGTCGTTCCGCTTTGTCCAGAAAAATTCCCGCCTGGCGATCGTCGCCTGCTTCGATATACATAGATGCCAGGTAAACATTCAGCAGAGCAGAGTTGGGATTGGCGCTCAGACCCTCCTCCATAATTTCTATCGCCTTTTCCAGTTGACCAATCTTGCTATAGATTTGACTGAGTGCGAAGTAAAGGTCCCCATCTTCTGGATCAAGCTCGATAGCGCGGCGATAACTGGCCTCGGCCTCTTCAATATTACCAAGTTGATTGTAAACGCTGCCAAGATCGGCCCAGGAATCGACATTGGCGGGTTGAAGTTCCGCCACGCGCTGGTAGTGGCGCAGCCCCTCCTCGCTACGATCCTCCATCATGTCGATCTCACCCAGGTGCATCTCAATATGCGCTTCATCACCAACAGCGGTATCGGCAATCATTGCTTTAGCCTGCAGCAGGTGATCTCTTGCCTCATCAAGATTTTCTTCGCGATCAATCAAAACCTCGGCCAGCGAGATGTGTGGCTCGAATCGATCTTCTAGAGCCAGCGTCTCGCGCAGCGTTGCCTCGGCCAGCTCCAGGAATCGCTCGGCGCGTTCTTCATCCCCCGCGTCGTCGAATTGCCGACTGCGCAATATCTGCACTGTTGCCATCACTCTTAGATTACCAGCGCGATGGATTTCAAAGCGCTGCGTAATCTGTTCCAGGTAAACAAGACTTCGCTCCAGGAATCCGTAGCGTTGCATACTTTCAACTGCATCCTTGTATAAACCATAATCATCATATGAGCGCGCCAATAGCGCATCGATATAACCAGCTGCCTGTAAAAAATACCGCAATATATCTCCCATATAATTCAGAGCATCAGCATCGGTTGGCCTGTGCTTACGCGTAATCTCAGAGATGCTCTCGTCATACTCGCGGATTTTCTGCCTCAATTCTGCTGTCGGTAGATTCAGGGCCTCTGTTCCCTCGTCGGTCATAAATTGAATACGCCACTGGTCCTCTTCCTTCACAAGAGTATAACTTGTCCAGAACCAGTGCCGGTCAGTCTCGCTGTAAACAGCCGTCGCGCGTGGCAATTCCGGCAAAGCTTCTCCCCTGGCCGTCTCATCCAATTCAATAGACCAGCCCGCCTCGATTACCTTATCCACATTTCTGCGTCCGGCGCTCACTATATTGGGCAGCCACAGGCCAGATTTCGGTGCCGGGCGTTCCCAGAGCAGGTTCGGTTCAAAGCCATCTGGACCAGCCTCGTCAAACCAGGCTTTTCGACTTTCCACCCAGGCCTCTTGTGAGAGACCCTCGCGCAGTGGGCTACCAGCAGCCAGCAGTTCATATGATGTTTCAAATTTACCTTCGTAATAAGCCTGCACAAAGGTGGTCACAACTACCTCAGGACTTAAATCGCGTGTCTCGTAATATGGACCTTCTTCTTCATAGTCATCATCCAGGTCTACATCTACCACATCATCCAATTCTTCTTCACCCAGCTCAGGAGCTTCTAACACCAGTTGATTTATCAGTGTAAGGTTCTTACGGTAGTCAAAATGTGGCTGTGTTCCCGCTTTTTTATTGACAGCCAGCGCCTCGCGGATGAATCGGCGTGCCTCTGCCAGTGTGCAATCCCTTAATTTCACATTAACCGCCAGCGACTCCATGCGTGATGCTGTTTTCTCAAAGCTGCGTTTGCTCATAACCTGTCTAAAGAAATCTCTCACTCCATCTTGCCAGAACTCCAGCAGGAAGCCAAATACCAGCACTTCGTTGTTGTCTTCCCCCTGTTCCCAGGCAAGCAAAAGCTGCATCTCACCCGCGTCGCGCGAGTCGGTGACGGTGCCTTTCCAGAAACGACGCGGCACGTCAAGAGGTATAACAGAGGCAAGCGGTTGCTCTATCTCTAGTTTCCACTGTGGATAAATTCTTGTCCCAGCCAGTTGTATCAGGGCGCGTTTGGCCTCCTTGCGCACATCTTTCAGTGGACTCAACTCATTTATTCCCAGCGCCAGGTCGGCAGCATCGCTGGATCGTTCCCGAGACAGCATTTTAAGCAAAACAAACTGCGCGGCTTCTGATATGCTGCTAATTTCTGCCAGCGCCTCTTCTGCCTCATTCCGCTTTGTGGTTGCGCGCAATGTATCCGCCAACTGGTGGTAATGCTCAAATACCAGCCCAGCCTGCTCTTGCGCCTCCTGCGAGATAGAGGGTTGCCCTCGTTTTTTCTTCGCCATACCATGCCGCCTTTCCTGACGCTAAAATGCGATGATGTCCCTTTCATTTCGCCTGTATTTTACACCTACCAGCAAATTTATACAATGTCGATAAGGCGTTGCATCTACCGCAGCGTTCCCTGCTGGCGAATATATTCAATAATACCGCCAGCCGCCACGATTTGCGCTACGAAAGGCGTCAGCGGCTCGGCCTGAAAAGTCTGTCCGGTGGTCACATTGCGAATCACGCCGCTCGCCAGGTCCACTTCTAGCTGCTGCCCATCGGCGCTGGCTAGCACCGCCTCTTCGCACACCAGCACCGGCAAGCCAATGTTGACAGCGTTGCGATAGAAGATACGCGCGAAGCTGCGCGCAATCACCACTTGCACACCGCACGCCTGTATAGCGGCTGGAGCATGCTCTCGCGAAGACCCGCAGCCAAAATTATGCCCCGCCATCACGATATCACCCGCCTGCACCTGCTGCGCAAACTCCGGCAGAACCTCGCACAGGCAATAACGCGCCAACTGCGCGCGGTCAGTGGTCACATTATAGCGACCCGGAATAATCACATCGGTATTCACGTTATCCCCAAGCATCCAGATTCGACTCATGATTGTTGTTCCTTTCCCCTAAAACCTCTACAGAAAATTCCGCGGATCGGTAATATGCCCCGTCAACGCGCTCGCCGCCACAGTTGCCGGACTGCCGAGATAGATTTCGGCGGTGGGATCGCCCATGCGCCCGGTGAAATTGCGGTTCATCGTGGTCAATGCGCGCTCGCCGGGAGCCAGCACACCGAAATGCCGTCCGATACAGGGACCGCAGCCAGGCGTACCAACCGACGCGCCCGCCTCGGCGAAGATTTCCAGGTAACCCAGGCGCATCGCCTCCAGGTACACCTCGCGCGAAGCTGGAATAACCACCATGCGCGTGCGAGGATGAATAGTTTTGCCACGCAAGATACCCGCCGCGATAGCCAGGTCATCGAGGCGACCATTGGTGCAGGTGCCAAGAAACACCTGGTCAATCTCCACGTGCTCGACCTCCTCGACGGGTAACACGTTATTGACATCCGGCGGGCAGGCGATCATGGGCGAGAGCTGTGAAGCATCGATCTCCACCACCTGTTCATAACGGGGATTGCGCGGCGCGAGCATCGGGTATGCGCGCTCGGTGCGCCCGCGTAGCCATGCCTGTGTCGTCGCGTCGGGCGCGACCAATCCGGCCTTGCCACCCATCTCAATCGCCATATTACAGAGCGTCAGGCGTTCGCTCACCGACATGTTTTCTACCAGATCGCCCGTGTACTCGATAGCGCGATAATTCGCCCCGTCAACCCCGATGGCGCGCACAATCGCCAGGCTGACATCTTTGGTATACACTCCAGGCTGCAAAGCGCCCACCAGCCGCACGTTGATGGTTTCCGGCACACGAAACCAGGTGCGTCCCGTGGCATAGGCAACGCCAATATCGGTAGACCCCATGCCGGTGCCAAAAGCGCCGAGCGCGCCATAGGTGCAGGAGTGGCTATCAGCGCCCACAATAATGTCGCCCGGCAACACATACCCGTGCTCCGGCATCACCTGGTGACAGATACCCTCCTGCAAAATGGTGATATCCTGTTCGCGCGCGAAGTTGCGCACATCACGATGCAGCGTGGCCGCCGCGATGGTCGCCGCCGGAATAATGTGATCGAAGACAACGTGCGATCTGCGCGCATCGAAGACGCGCCCGCCATTCTGATCGGCCAGTTTGCGAAACGCCTGAATTGCCAGTGGCGTAGTAGTATCGTGGCTCATCACGCGGTCAACCTCGACAATGACCGTCTCCCCTTGCTCGACAGTACGGCCCAGCTTGTGACTGAAAATTTCCTCGGTTAGCGTTCCCATACCAGTTCTCCCTTTTCTTGATACCATGAGTGAATAAATGCATCGAGTTCATGCTGGTTCAATGCGCCATTTTCGGCCTGTGACTTGATAGCCTGCGTCAGGTGGCCCACCTGGTCTCCGCTGAGTTGCAGGCCCAGACTCGCGGCGCGGTGCCCGACCGCGTAGCGTCCGGTGTAGCGCGAACCCGCGTCTATCTGGCGCTCCAACCCGAAATCGCCCGGATCGAGCGCCTCGTAAGCGCGCGGGCCGCGCAGCACCGCCTTTGTATGCACACCCGCCCGGTGCGTGAACGCGCCCGGCGCGGTGATAGGATTATTAAAAGGAATGGCGAGATGCAAGCAATCGGCCACATAACCATCGAGCGGAGCCAACCGCGTCAAATCGTACTGCGCCAGCAATTGCGGATGGTGAATGTAAAGCTGCGAGATCAGCCCACTGAGCGAAGCGATGCCATTGCGCTCGCCGATGCCCAGCACAGTGGTGTCCAGGCAATCGGCCCCGCCTTCCAGGGCAGCCACCGTATTGGCGATGGCGCACCCGGTGTCGTTATGCCCGTGAAACTCGATACCAACGCCCGGATAGCGTTCGGCGCACAGCCGCACAAGTTGCTCGACCTGGCGCGGCGTAGCGATGCCCACCGTATCGGGCAGGCCAATGCGCTGCACACCCGCCTCGACTACCGCGTCAAAGACCGTCAACAGATCAACCAGGTCGCTGCGAAAGGCGTCCTCGGCGGAGAAGCGCGCGTAACGCCCGGCAGCGCGCACGCGTCGCACAAGCGGCACGGCCTCGGCGCACACCTGGTCGATGCGCCGTCCATGACTGAAAGTGCGCAGTTCCGTCGATGTTCCATAAAAGAGGTTAAGCCCGTACACCGGCGTATCAAGCGCGGCCTGCACATCAGCCTCAACGCAGCGCACGTGCGCCACAATGTGCGCTCTCAGATCAGCTTCACACAGCGCCCGCACAGCGCTTTGGGTTTCAGGCGACGCAATGGGCGATGGCACTTCGATGAAGGTCACGCCGATTGTATCCAGCAGGCGCGCAATCGACAGGCGCTGCTCAAGCGTAAAGTACGCGCCGTTAAATTGTTCGCCCTCGCGCAGCGTAGAGTCAAGAATGGCAAGTGGTCTCATGCTCGTGTTTCCTTCTGCTGTATAAGTTCATTCAAAACCAGTTCAAGCACATCAATGGCTTGCATATACTCGTCGATCTGGATATGTTCGTGCGGAGTATGATCGAGGCGCGAGTCGCCAGGGCCATACGCGACGATATTCTCTCCCCACAGCGGCCCCACAACATTCATATCCGAGGTACCCGTTTTGTGCTTGAAAACAGGTTTCCCTCCCTTCGCGCGCATAGATGAGATAAAGGCACGCGCCAGGGGAGTTGTGCGCGTTGTCTGAAACGCCGCCTCTTCACCAGAAAATTCAAGTTGCGCCTGCGCTTCCACAGCCCAGTCTTCCAACAGAGCGCGCAGCGCCTGCATATCAAAACCCGGCGGCAGGCGATAGCCGATACGCAGACAGGTTCGATCCTCGAAACCATCCTGCTGGCTATTGATGCTGCGCAGCGAAGGCATCAGCGCGGCAAATGCCGACTCCCCCGCGTGCTGCTCGTTCCAGTTCGAGGCATGCTGTTGTACGCGATTCCACAATGCTATCGCCGCCTCGCTGCTGTTTTGCCGCGCCCCCGCGCTATGCGCCACCGCGCGCGTAACCACGCAATCGACCAGTAAGCGTCCCTTATACCCGATTGTCACCGCCTGGCTACCGCTCGGCTCACCGATGATGCACGCCTCCGGCCGGTAGCGTTCCACCACAGCCCGCGCCCCACGCGAGGTAGCCGCCTCCTCTTCAACAGCGCCAACAATCACAACCGGGCGCGCGTGTCTGCTACTCGTAAGTCGCGCAGCCGCGCACACAAACGCGGCCAGAGGCCCCTTCGCATCGACCGCGCCCCTGCCATACAACGCCCCATCCTGCACCCTGACTGCAATATACCCGCGCACCGTATCCATATGACCAAGCAAAACCACAGGCCGCGCCGCCTCATCAACCTCATCAAGCGGATACGTGCTCGCAACAAAATTACCCGCCTCATCAACCTCAGCAAACAGCCCCAACCTTCGCACCTGCTCTACCAGATAAGTAGCCAGTTCCCCCTCCTGCCCCGAATAACTGGCAATCGTCAACATACCATGCAGCAACCCCACCTCCGTCGTCATTGTAAGGGCGGGGGCGGTTGGGTGGACGCGGGGGGACCCTTGCGGTCGCCCTCCCTCCCTATTCGCTGTACCCCCGTTTCCCAGGGCGATATCCCCGTTTCCCAGGGCGATATCCCCGTTTCCCAGGGCGGGGGCAAGCCCCGCCCCTACCATATACGGAACCGTGTGGCCCGCTTCGTGGTATTGTAGGGGCGGGGCTTGCCCCCGCCCTGGCTCCTGTGCCGGTGCGTCCAACACCTCCGCCAGGCAATCCATCACGCGATCCAGTTGCTCTCTCGTAATCACCAGCGGGGGCAACAGACGCATGACGTTCGGCCCGGCTGGCAGCGCCAGCACGCTGCGTGCGAGCAACGCCTCAAGATAAGGTTGTGCGCGCCGGTTAAGTTCGATGCCCAGCAGCAATCCCTGCCCGCGTACCTCGCGCACGAGCGGCGAGCGCAATTCCCTCAGCCGTTGCAGCGCGTATTCACCCAGCTCTGCCGCGTGTTCCGCCAGCGACTCCTGCTCCATAATGTCCAGCGCGCTCAGGGCGGCGGCGCAGGCCAGTGGATTGCCGCCAAATGTGCTGCCATGCGCGCCGATCGTAATGCGCCCGCTCTCCATCACACGTGGCCCCAGGCATATCGCGCCCATAGGCACGCCGCCCGCCATCGACTTGGCGAGGCAAAGTATATCGGGCTGCAGATCGTAATGCTCGCAGGCGAAGAGGCGACCCGTGCGCCCGAAGCCCGTCTGCACTTCGTCCACGATCAACAGCGCCCCGCGTTCGCCACACAGCCGCGCCAGCCCCTGCACATACTCTTCAGTCGCCACGTGTACGCCGCCTTCGCCCTGCACCAATTCGATAATCACCGCCGCTGTATCTTCATTGATGGCCGCCTCAGCCGCCGCGAGATCGTTGTAGCGAATGTGGCTGACGCCGGGGATAAGCGGCGCGAACGGCTGCCGGTAGTGCGGCTCCCAGGTAGCAGATAGCGCGCCCATCGTGCGACCGTGAAAACTGCGCAGCGTTGCCACAATGCCGGTGCGTCCCATCGCCAGGCGCGCGAACTTCAACGCGCCCTCAACCGCCTCGGTTCCGCTGTTGCAGAGGAAGATGTGATCGAGTCCCGCCGGCGTGAGCTGTGCCAATCGCTCGAGCAGGCGCGCTCGCGTCTCGTTATAAAAAATTTCAGGACAGGTGATGAGACGATGCGCCTGGGCAGCAATGGCGGCGGCAATCTCCGCTCGTCCATGCCCGATATTGGCCGCGCCATGCCCACCGGCGCAATCAATATACTCGCGTCCCTCAATGTCCCACAGCAGCGCGCCATCTCCGCGTTCGATCACCACCCGGCGCTTGCTATAGACACCGCTCGTGTAGGTATTTTCTAACTCGATGGCTGCCATTGTAGCATTCATGCCAGGCTCCTTTCTTCAAGCACAGGTCGACTATCGATTGTGGTTCCAGCGCCACCCAGCACGCTCTGCAGCGACGCGCTGCCAATACAGACGCGCGTCACGCCGCCATTCAGCGCCTCTTGCGCTCCCAGCAACTTCTTGCGCATGCGTCCCTGCGCGTACTGCATGTATTCATGCAGGCGCTCAGCCGGGATCGAGCGAATCACGCTCGTCTGATCCTGCGGGTCGGCCAGCAAACCCGGCACGTTGGTCATGATGACCAGCGCGGGCGCGTGCAGCGCGGCGGCTACAGCAGCGGCAGCGCGATCACCATCGACGTTCAGACGTTCGCCCTCGTGACTGATTGCCAGCGGCGCGATGACGGGCGTATAACCAGCATCGAGCAGTTGCACCAGCAACCCGGCGTTCACCTGTTCGATTTGCCCGGTGTAGTCGTCACGCAGGATACGCACGCGTCCATCGGGAGTCTGTTCGCGCACGACAGACTTACGCCTCGCCTGCAACAATCGTCCATCGACACCGGCCAACCCCAGCGCGTTGACTCCCTGCTGTTGCAAAGTCGCCACCAATTCCGTGTTGATCTGTCCCGCGACTGCCATCGCATATATGCTCAGTGTCTCGCTGTCGGTATAGCGACTGACCATACCACCGGGCGAGGTAATCATGCGCGCCGGGTGGCCCAGGCGTTCAGAAAGCGCGTTCGTCACATCAGACCCGCCGTGCAAAAGCACCACGCGCTGCCCATCATGCACAAGTTCCGTCACTTCGCGCGCGATAGCCTGCGTCGCGACTCCGGCGCTGCCGCCGATCTTAACCACAATCGTCATCGTCATTCTCCTAAACCGGGTGCAAGCCGGGGAAGCTCAATCCCAACGACTCATCCCAACCGTACATGCAGTTCATCGCCTGCACCACGTTACCAGCCGCGCCTTTCATCAGGTTGTCCAGGGCGGCAATCACCACCACCCGGCGCTGCTCGCGATCAAGTTCAAAGCCAACATCACAATAATTGCTGCCCGCCAGGATCTTCGGCTCAGGATAGCGATACACCCCTGAACGCTCCTTGACCAGGCGTATAAATGGTTCATTGCCGTATGCTTCGCGATACAGCCGCCATAAGACTCGTTCCTCGATATCCTCGTTGAGAAAGACATGCGCCGTGACGAGTACTCCGCGTACCAGCTCGACCGCTGTAGCGGAGAAGGCAACGCGCGAGCTAAGCCTCCCGCCTGAAACCAGGCCAAGTTCCTGTATGAGTTCCGCGCTATGGCGATGTCCGGTAGGCTGGAACGAGCGCACCGCGCCGCTCCTGTCGGGGTGATGGCTGGCCACGCCCGCGCTCGCGCCCGCAGCCGACGAGCCAACTTTGGCCTCCACTACCAGGGGAAGCGCGCTATCTACCAGTCCCGAACGGAACAGCGGCACAAGTCCCAGGATAGCGGCGGTCGCCATACAACCCGTGCCACTGACAAGCGCGGCTTCAGGCAATTCCTCGCGATGCAATTCCGGCAGGCCATAAACAGCCCTTTCCAGCAGGTCTGGCGCGCCGTGCGCCTCGTGGTACCACTGCTCGTAGAGTTCAGCCGAACGCAATCGAAAATCGGCTGAAAGGTCGATGATGCGCGGCGCGAGCATGCGGTAACGTTCGATCTCCCCGGCTGATACGCCGTGCGGCAGGCTGAGAAACAGCAGGTTGCAGGTGGTCAGATCGTCGGGACGACAGAAACGCAGTGAAGTGACCTTGCGCAGATTCGGGTGAGCGCTGTGCAGGTATTGCCCGGCGCGACTGCTCGACGCGACCTGCGTTAGCTCCACCTGCGGGTGAAAGAGCAACAGGCGGATCAGTTCGCCGCCGGCATAGCCCGACCCGCCCACAATGGCAACACGTAAGCGGCTCATAGCAAAACCCCTTCTCGCACGCTGCTCAGCACATAGTCGAGCATGACGTGAGGAATATCCACGCCGGTGGGCGCGATGCTATTGCGAAATTCCATGGTGGCATTGATCTCGTTGACCAGCAGGCCATGTTGAGGGTCTTCCAGCACGTCGATTGCCAGGATGCCGCCGCCGACCGCCTGTGCTGCCCGCGTACACAGGTCGTCGAGTTCAGGCGTGACGGGACAGTTGCTGGTAATCGCGCCACGCGCCGTATTCGTTACCCAGTGCTCGCTGGCGCGATAAATAGCGCAGATGGTGCGCTCGCCCACCACGAAGGCGCGAATATCACGCTGCGGCTTGCTGATGTATTCCTGCGCGTAGTGGATGTGATGCTGGTACGAGCCGAGTGTTTCCTGGTGTTCCAGCACGGCTTCAGCCGCGTCACGGTCGTTGATGCGCGCCAGCAGACGCCCCCACGAGCCGGTAATCGGCTTGAGTACAACTGGATAGCCCATACTTTCGATGCCCTGGATAGTAGTCTGAGCGTCGAAGGCCAGCATGGTGCGCGGCGTCGGCACACCGGCGCGCAGCAGGGCCAGCGTGGTCAGCAGCTTGTCGTTGCAGGTCGCGGTAACAGCCGCCGAATTGAAGACGCGCGCACCCCAGTGTTCCAGCACGTACAGCGCCGCCAGCCCTCGCGACTGGCTCACGCTGCGACACAACACAGCGTCATACGCCCGCCAGCGCTCATCCGGGCGCGCCAGGTCGAACAGCAGCGTCTCATCATCGATGATGTCGTACTCGATGCCGCGCTGCTGAAGCGCGCTGATGAGCAACTTCTCTTCTACGCGGATTCGCGAGGTAAGGATAGCCAGACGCATGCTCTTATTCTCCCCAATCTTCTTCGACCTGCGGCGCGAGCGCCACTGTGGGCGGTTGCGTAGCCAGCACTTCCAGTTCCGCGTTACAGTCGGGACAGTAGATGATCTCTCCGACCATCAGACCCTGCGTGGTCACTTCAGCTTCACATTCTGGACAGGTTGCCATGAGTTGTAATCCTCCTTGTTTTCACTAACTAACTCAGTTCATTCGTTCTGGATGAAAAATTTGGACTAATAAAAAACGCCCTTCATCCTCCACTCAGGGAAGGACGAAGAGCGTTGGACACGCCTCTCGTGGTACCACCTTCATTCGCCAGCATCTCGCGACACTGACCTCGTCTGGTAGGCGAGCGATCACAAGGGTCGCCACTACCTACAGGCCCGTTAACGGGGGCTACCGTCCAGGTTTTTACTTTCGCGCCAGGCGATTTCTTCCTGTAGCTCCGGGTTTTATTCACGGCGAGTTGACACACGAGCTTTCCACCAATCGCTCGCTCTCTGGCTGTAACTGCTACTCCGTTACTCGTCCCATCAAAGCTTTTCTCGTTATTCGATTGTTACTTGTGTTGCTTTTTTGTTACTTATGTTACTCGTCTGGGATAAAAGACCAATAAAAAAAACCCTTCATCCTTCCATCAAAGGACGAAGAGCGTTAAAATAGCTTTTCGTGGTACCACCTTGCTTCGCCAGCGTCTCACAACTCTGGCCTTGTCGAGTACTAACATACTCCTGCCCGATGACGGGGGCTTCCGGCTGAGGTCTACTTTCGCTTCACGCGATTTCTTCTCGCAGCTCCAGGCTTTTTTTCACGACTCGTTCACATACAAGCTTTCACCAACCGCTTGCTCTCTGCATGGAACCGCCATCGTTACTCGTCCCTTCATAGCCTTTACGCTATTCAGTTGTAAGTTACAAGTCAATGTATACCATGGCTGTGGAAACTTGTCAAGCTTTTTGAACGGAAATGCGGAACTTTCTGTTGCCTCTCTACAAATGTCCTGCCACTTTGAACTCCACGTGCTCCAACATGGCGATGGAGACCAATCCATTTGCTCAGACAAGCGCTTTCCTGGCGATGATATGAAACACATGCCAGTGTTTCGGCGAGCCGTCCGCCACAACGCTATCGATATCCTCTTCCTCGAATGCCACGATTTCCAACCCCTGCAACGCCTGCATAGCCTCTTCTCTCGTGAGAAAGGTCATCTTCCCGGCGCGCTCAGGCGTGTTCCACTCGTCGTGTATGCCGAAAAACTGACCTACAAAAATGCCCGCGGGCAGAAGCGCTGCCCGCGCTCTGCCAAAAACAGCATAGAACTGGTCTCGCGCCAGAAACGGCAGGCAATAGTGCGCGTTGATGAGATCGTATCGCTCAAACACAAAATCCACGAACGAGGATTGTACGGCGCGCAGTCGCTCCTGTGGAAAAGTCGCCAGAATAGCCATTGCATGCGCGTCCGCGTCAACCGCCGTCACCTGCAATCCCTGTTCAAGCATATAGCGTGTGTCGCGTCCAGCTCCACAGCCCAGATCAAGCGCCCGCTCTTTTTGCGCGAGAAGAGATATCGCTCGCATGAGTCTGGGCCAGGGCGGTCGCTCCCTTGTATGTTTATAAAATTCATTCCAATCAAATTGCTTCATTTTTGCTCAGCCTCATTTCTCTAGCAGGATCAAGACATCTCGCTCCGCTATCTCCACCTGTCCCTCTAACTCCGATCCATCTAAGAGCGACAAGTAAGTTCCCCGCGGCAATAGCACCTGCTCTGCTGAATCATGATGGTTCAGTAGAAAGTATACATTGCGCCCATCACTGCGCGTGCGCCGCGTCACTTCCACCCCGTCGGCAGTCTCCATCAATGGCGAAACTCCGGCCTGCTGGCAGAGCATGCTCACCAGTTGAGACAACAGCGCATCGCTTGCCTGCGTCGCGAGATAATATGCGCTGCCATTGCCAAACGCATTGACGGTCAGAGCCGGGCCATTCGCGTAATAATCACGAGCAAAGACTCCCAGCGCAT
>Ga0307372_10006113_pt1 | contig 17777 bp, 25 predicted proteins | sample OX1MG_FD_202533 | JGI IMG/M metagenome (GOLD analysis project Ga0307372, IMG submission 202533) | Soil microbial communities from Risofladan, Vaasa, Finland - OX-1 | ecosystem: Environmental > Terrestrial > Soil > Coastal area > Acid sulfate soil | place: Finland: Risofladan, Vaasa | collected... | reverse complement strand
AGCAATGACGTCCAAATCGGATGATGACCGCACGGTAGAGGTTAGTTCCCCGGCCTGCGCCATGCACGAGGCAGACGATGCTTATATGGGCTATTCGACGAAGGAAGAGTTGATCGGAATCCTCAATGAACTGCTCGAGGCGGAGCGCGCCGGAGCGCGCGTCACCCTGGAGAGCGCACGCACGGCGGGCGCCGGCCCGATCGCCGAACTGATGAGAACCGTCCAGAAGGACGAAGCCCGCTGGTGCGCCATGCTGCTCCGCCACGTCAGAACACTTGGGGGCTTACCTTCTTCGAAGGTCGGCGCCTTCTATGATAAGGCGATGGCCATCGCTGAATTGGGGCCGCGCACCGCGTTCCTCAATCGCGGTCAAGGCTGGGTCGCACGGAAGCTGCGCGAAATGCTGCCTCGCGTTCGCGACGACCGGCTCCATGCCGACCTCACCGAGATGCTGCGATCCCATGAGGCGAACATCGCCCTCGCCAACGACGTTGTCGCCCGCACTCAATAACGGACCGATCGCGCTCTTGTCGGGCCAGGCGAGACCGGATCAACGCTCGTTCGTCACCGAGTATATCAATCCAGAGGTTGATTGCAGGAAACCGGCAGGAGGCGAGGCGCTATCGATTGCGGCGCGTGATCGAACAGCCTGCCGCCACGCGTCGATTTCTGCCGCGTCGGCAGAAAGAGCACTGAACAAGGGGCCCCCGAGCTTTGCCCAGGCTTCCTCGAAGGCAGGGGAAACCGATGTCAGAAGTGGGACCTGGGCTTCGACAGCCGCCTTGAACGCATTCGCAAGTCCGCGTCCGGCTGCTTCAAGCTTGCCGAACTTGCTCAACACGACGAGCTCACATCCCGCGGCAACGTCCTGCCGCACCGCTTCGGCCGCTGCAAGGGCGCCGGCCCCCTCAAGGTGGCACGCTGTCGATCCAGCCCCGAGATCCCGGAAAATCGGGAACAGCTCTCCGGTGCTGATGTTCCTTAGGAAACCGGCGCTGCAAGCCCGGTCGGCAAGGCCGTGGCTTTCGGCGATGACGCCGGCCACGCGAACAGCAGGCTTCCACCGATCGACCAGCATGCGGAAGAGCTCCTGGACCATCGCACTCGGCGCGCCCCGAACCACCGCGATCATCTTCACCTGACCCTCCATCATGCCCTCCCGTCGTTCGCGATCATCTCGGCGTCACTTGGCCCAAGCGGCATCGGTCGATAGCACAGCACGAAGTGCCCGCCGGCAGCGATCCAGCGACATGCCGAGATGATCAGAAGCGGCACGGTCCAAGCCGCCGCCATTGTAGCGGAGATGTTCACAACTGCCGCGAGCGTGATACGCGCATAAACCAGGTTGGTAACGCGATCAGGGCACGGATGGCGACGCTTTGGGGCACAAATGCGCCAAGGGTAACCGGGCACAACGACCAGAGAGGCGTGCCGACGGTGGAAACCTCGGGAACCCGGCATCACTCGGTCGCGGTCCCGGGCAGCCGGTGGCGATACGTTTCGATCCCTAGTGCGAGGCTCTCGGCGATGCGGTGCGCGGCCGCCTCGAACCGCGGTGCCTCGGCGGGACAGATACTGTGTGCGGTCATGGCGAACAGATCGAGCCACCGGACGAAATGCGCGCGTTCGACTGGCAGCGTCGTGTGTTTCTGCATCGGCGTGCCGTGATGGCGGCCGGATTTCAGCATGACCGAGGACCAGAACGCGCACATCTGGCCAAGATGCGCGTTCCAGTCGTGGATGCGCTGCTCGAAAATCGGGCCGAGCCACAAGTCGCGGCGGATCTCCGCGTAGAACGCATGCACGAGGCGCGCGATCATCGCCTCGTCGAGCGGACCGTCGACGGCACTCTCCAGGTGTGCCGCAGTTGCCGCCGTCATCCAGGAACTCCATTATAGGCATCTCGAGTACCTAGATAACGCCAATCCAGGTAAACACAATACCCAATTAGGGCAGGCCCATGAGACTGACACAATTTACCGATTTCGGGATGCGCGCCCTTATCGTTCTGGCCGATCGCGACGGCGAGGTCGTAAGCACGGCGGCGATCGCCGAGTCGCTCGATGTCTCTGTGCATCACATGGCGAAGGTGCTGCAAGCCCTGGGAGCCGCTGGATTCGTCCGCAGCCTGCGCGGCAAGCTGGGCGGGGTCACGCTGGCCCAACCCGCCGGCTCGATCCGTGTCGGCGCCGTCGTGCGGGCCCTGGAAGCGGACCAACCGTTGGTTGAGTGTTGCCGAAGCGATGGCGGCGCCTGCGTCCTCACGCCTGCCTGCCGGCTGCGTTCCATTCTCATCGCCGCCGAACAGGCGTTCCTCGCCCATCTCGAACGATTCACCCTCGCCGATTGCCGCATGCCCGATCTTGCCCGATGGCTGGTGCCGGCTCATGTTGAAAAATAGGCATCGGAGGGGCTGATATGAGTGCGGTCGGCCCCGTTGTCGCCTATCAGCGTGGAACGGACACGATGATGCCCCGCTCCCCCGATCCGGCGTTCGCCGCCGATACCGACGGGCGCATCGCCGCGGCGCCGCTCGGAGCCGCGCCACCCTTTCGGGAAAGCCGATTCGCGCCGGACGCAGGACACCGCGAATGACCGCTGTCCCACGCTATCGTCCGTACCAGGGTCTGGTCCTGCTGTCGGCCGGGTTCCGCCCCTTCTTCCTGCTGTCCGGGCTTGCCGCGGCAGCGGCGATCCCATTGTGGCTGCTGACGTTCGCTGGGATCACTCCGCTGCCGAGCGCATTCCCCCCGCTCGTCTGGCATGTGCACGAGATGGTGTTCGGCTTCGGCCTCGCCACCGTCGCCGGGTTCCTGTTCACCGCGGTTCCCAATTGGACCGGGCGGATGCCGTTGCAGGGCGCGGGCCTGGGATGGCTGGTCGCGCTGTGGGGGCTCGGCCGCGTCGCGGTGTTCGGCTCGGCCTGGATCAGCGAGGCGGCGGCGGCACCGCTCGACCTCGCCTTTCCCGCCGCGCTGCTGGCCGTGATGGGGCGGGAGATCCTGGCCGGGCGCAACTGGCGCAACCTGCCGATCCTGGCCGTGCTCGGCGCGCTGCTCGCCGCCGATGCGTGGGTGCATCTCGGCGTACTGGGGCTCGTTTCGCACCCGCAGGGTGGCAACCGAGCGGGCCTCGCGGTGCTGCTGCTGCTGATCAGCATGATGGGCGGGCGGCTGATCCCGAGCTTCACTCGCAACTGGCTGGCGCGCGCACGTCCCGCCGGCCCGATGCCGGCGCCGTTCGGGACGGTGGATCGCGTGGCGCTCGGCGCTGTCGCGCTCGCCCTGCTGGCCTGGGTGGTGGCACCGGGCGCGACGGCAAGCTCCTGGGCCGCGCTTGCCGCTGGCTTGCTGCTGCTGGCGCGCCTCGCGCGCTGGCAGGGCTGGTGCAGCTGGCGGGAACCGCTGCTGCTCGTGCTGCATGTCGGCTACGGCTGGCTGGCGGGGGGATTCGTGTTGCTCGGGATCGCCGGGCTGACCGGATGGCTCGCGCCGGCCGATGCGGTGCACGGGCTGGCGGTGGGGGCAGTCGGCACCATGACCCTGGCGGTGATGACCCGCGCCACCCTGGGCCATACCGGGCGGGCGCTGCACGCCGGGCCGGGGACCTGCACCATCTTTGCACTGATCGGTGTCGCGGCGCTGCTGCGGCTGGCAGCACCACTGGCCGGGGACGACATGCTGGTGCTGCTCGGGCTGGCCGGTGCGGCATGGAGCGGCGCGTTCGGGCTGTTCGTGGTCCTGTATTTCGGACCGCTCACCCGGCTGCGGGTCGGACGCTCCCACACGCCGTGAAGAAGGGCCCGCCGGCACGCGCCGGCGCGGAGACTTACCTCGACACGATGCCGTGCTGGCGTCGGTCGTGCCACGGCCGCCACGAAGGCCGAACGCAGAGGGCCGGTACCGCCGACCCGTGGGGATTGCGATGAGCGCACGATTTGACGCCGACCGTCAGGACCCCGAAGCCCTCCAGGTAACGGCGGGGTTGCAGGCCGACGTGACCCGCAGCGGGATCGAACCCGCGCTGCTGGAGTTGGTCAAGATCCGCGTCTCGCGGATCAACGGTTGCGCCTTCCGCCGCTCCATGCACCTGCGCGATGCCCGCCGGCAGAACAAGCGGGAAGCGCTCCTGGACCTGCTCCCCGCCTGGCGGGAGGCGCCGCGCGCCACCGCGCGTGGAGTTGCCGGCCTGACCTCGGCCGAGTTGGCGACCTCGATCGCCGATGGGCACGTGCCGGGCGCGGTTCATGCAGCCGCCCAGCGGGAGTTCGGCGACAAGGAGCAGGTCGATCTCAGCTCTGCGGTGGTGGCGATCGGCGGCTGGAACTGGTCTGCCATCCCCTTCCGCAAGCCGCCCGAGGCGGCAGGCGCCGCGGCGCAACGCAGTTCCCGCAGCAACCGCACGGCGCACGCGGCATGAAACGTCTTCCGCCCGCCTATTTCGCGCTGGTGATGGCCACCGGGATCGTCTCGATCGCGGCGCACGATTTCCATTACCCCGTCCTGGCGACGGGATTGTTCGTCTTCAACGTCGCCGCCTACGCGGCGCTGGCAGCGCTGACAGTGCTGCGGGCGATCCGCTACCCGCGCCTGTTCTTTGCCGACATGACCGACCATCGGCTTGGCCCCGGCTTCTTCACCACGGTAGCCGCGTCCTGCATCCTCGGCACCCAGTTCCTGCTGATGGCGCGCAGCCTAGCGGCGGCGACGGTGTTCCTGGGACTCGGCGTCGCGCTGTGGGTCGGTCTTACCTACACGATCTTCGCGGCCTTCACGGTCAAGCGCCACAAGCCGCCGTTGGAGGAGGGGATCACGGGAGCCTGGCTGATCGCGGTGGTCGCCACCCAGTCGATCACCGTACTGGCGGCGGTGATCGCGCGCACCTGGCCGCAGCCCTATCGGTTGGAACTGAATTTTTTCGCGCTGTCGATGTGGCTGTGGGGTGGGATGTTCTATATCTGGATCGTCTCGCTGATCTTCTACCGCTACAGCTTCTTCGCCTTTTCGCCAAGTGACCTGTCGCCGCCCTACTGGATCAACATGGGGGCGATGGCGATCTCCACCCTGGCCGGGGCGCGCCTCGTGGAGAACGCGCCGGACGCACCGTTCCTCAGCTCGCTGCTGCCGTTCCTCAAGGGGTTCACGGTGTTCTACTGGGCCACCGGGACGTGGTGGATCCCGATGCTGCTGGTGCTTGGCGTTTGGCGCCACATAATCCGGCGGTTCCCGCTGCGCTACGACCCGCTGTACTGGGGGGCAGTGTTTCCGTTAGGGATGTACACCGTCGCCACACGGCAGATGGCGCTGGCACTCGATCTGCCGTTCCTGGACCCGCTCCCGCCGGTGGTGTTCGCGTTCGCGCTGGCGGCCTGGACGCTGGCCTTCGTCGGGTTGCTGTGGGAATTGCGCAAACTGCTGCCGCGCCCGCATTGAGGCGCACGCCCCTGGCGGCAAGGACCCCGGAGCGGCGCACCCCTCGGCCGGACGGCAGATGGGAGACGGCGATCGCGCTGGCCAGTTCGTCCGCCAGAACGTGCCGTTCACGCTTCGCTGGCCGCAAACAACCGCCGCCCGTCTCGTCCTGGACCGGTGCAAGCACCTCGCAGCAGGCCTTGATGGCAGCGGTGTCGATCGCCCGGTCAGGACGGACGCTCAACTGGCCAAATCATCCATCCCCATCCCCTCCCCTGATCGGCCAACACCATGTCAGACCGGCACCAGCGACCGCCATGGCTCTGGCGGGAGCTCGACACGGATCGGGTCGCCAGGCCGTACCATGCCTCCAATCAGGACGATGCCCATGACACCCGCCTTGCGAATAAGCCTGCCGTGCTCGTCACGTCCGAGCACGGCCGCCATCAGACCCGGCTGAAAATCGTCCAACTGAGCGCAAGGGTTGCGTAGCCCGGTCACCTCGACCGCCGCCCCGTCGCCCAGATGCAGCCGGGTGCCGGTCGGCAGTCCGAGCAGGTCGATACCCCGCGTGGTGATATTCTCGCCGAGTTCCCCAACCGATACCCGGAAGCCGGCGGTCCGCAGTTCGTCCAATAGTTCGTCGTGGACCAGATGAATCTGGCGCAGGTTACGCTGGGTCGGGTCGCGCGCAACCCGCGAGCGGTGCTTCACGGTCTCGCCCATGTGCGCATCGCCCTCTACCCCTAATCCAGACAGGAGCCGGATGCTGTCCTGCGTTTCCTTACTGAACGCGTGCGCCGCGCTGCGGGACACCGCAGTGACTGTGCCATTCACTGACTTGCGCTCCTCTCTGGCGGGCGGCACGGAACGTGCCTGCGACGGATCGTCTGGCCGCGCCCATCGCGATAAGATATGGCAGCTACGCGCCAGCGAGCCATCGAAACCCTGTCGATCAGATATTCCTCAGCCGGATGCGATGCCCTGTCCCGATGCCGCCGGGGGTGAGGATCGGGGCGGTGCCGGGCAGCCGCGCCGCACCCATGGTCGGATCGATAGCGCGCCTCATCAGCCGACGCTCCACGTCAGACAAGCACGGGGCAGCGGGATCGCTCCGGGAACACCGCGCACGCGCCACGTAGACCCAGGGCAACGTGAGCATGCCAGCCATCCAAGGGATCACCGCGATCACGTCCAAGGCCAAGGTCAGGCGACCGACCGGCAGAAGAGCGTCGAACATCATGGGAGCGCCGCCTACCGCGCCACGAAGGCCTTCTCGATGACGAATTCGCCGGGCCGGCTGAGGCTGCCCTCCCGGAATCCGCGCCTTGCCAGGAGCGCGCCCAGATCTGACAGCAAGGCGGTGCTGCCGCAGATCATCGCACGGTCGGTCGCCGGGTCGAGTGGTGGCAGCCCAAGATCCGTGCCCATCCTGCCGCTTTCGATCAGCCCGGTGATGCGCCCCGGTGTCCGGAATGTTTCGCCCGTCACGCTCGGGTAGTAGGTCAGCCGTTCCCGTACCATTTCGCCAAGCAGTTCGTGCCGCGGCAACTCTTGCGAGATGTGCTCGGCGTGGACCAGTTCGCTCACCTGGCGGCAGGTATGGGTCAGCACCACGCGATGAAACCTCCCGTAGAGATCCGGGTCCCTGATCAGGCTCAGGAACGGCGCAAGACCGGTCCCGGTCGCAAAAAGATACAGCGTACGACCGGGCAGCAGGCTGTCCTGCACCAGCGTGCCGGTCGGCTTGCGCCCGATCAGAACCGCCGCTCCCGGCGCGATGTGCCGAAGCCGCGACGTAAGCAAACCCTTCGCCACCTTGACGCTGAGGAATTCCAGCACCTCGTCGTAAGGGGCGCTGGCCATGCTGTAGGGCCGCAGCAGCGGACGGCCGTCCACCATGAGACCGAGCAACGTGAACTGGCCGCTCTGGAAGCGAAACGCGGGGTCGCGGGTGAGGGTGAAGCTGAACAACCGCTCGGTCCAGTGCCGCACGCTCAGCACGGTTTCCCTGCTCAGAACTGCCGGCAGCACATCCGCCGCACGATCGGCGCCCTCCGGACCAGGCGACCGGCCCGCTGAAAGCGCGCCATCTTCAGACATCGGCCGCGTGGAATGGTGCATGCGTGCCCTCGTATTGCTCGAACAAGGAGACGGTGGCGATTTTCGGCTGGAGGTTCTCCCGTCAGAACATCCTATTCGGCCGACGCCGCGGCGAATCTTGCAAACGGCTCGCGGACGGGCCGCTTGCGGGGAGCTTCCTCGGTACCGGCACACAAATACCCGTGGATACCCGCCGCTGCCGCGCGCCCGTCACGGATCGCCCACACCGCGAGTGACGGGCCACGCGAGAGATCGCCGGCGGCGAAGACACCCGGGAGATTTGTGGCGCCCGTCTCCGGATCCACCTGAACGACAGCGTTCTCATTCGCTATCAGCCCATCAGCGCCATATGCCGCCGGGAGTTCCGGTTGGCTTCCGGTCGCGGAGATGATCATGTCGGTATCAACCGTCCGCCGTTCTATCTCATGACCGGCCGCATTGCGCCGCCGCACCACCAGCCGACCGCCTTCATCCATCCTACAGGCACCGACCGCGGCCTCCACCATCGTGATGGTGTTGGGCAGATAGCTCTCGGTCTCCGTCCGCCAGAGAATCTGCACGCCCTCGGCCTGCGCCTTGTTCAGCTCCCGACGAGACCCGGAACGCTCGAGCTCGCCGCGCCGATAGAGACAGATCACGCCCAGACAACCTTGACGCAACGCGGTGCGCACGCAGTCCATCGCCGTATCACCGCCGCCAATGACGATGACACGCCGGCCACGGGCATCGAGATGCTCGCGATCAACTCCATCGGGCAGGGCGGCGCCGGGCTCCGGCATACTGGCCAGCAGGTACGTCAGGCCATCGATCAAGGTTCTTTCGCCCGCGCCCGGCAGCGCCGGGCGGTTCGCCCGGTAGGCACCCAGTGCCAGCAGGATCGCGTCGTGGCGCGATGCGAGCGCGGCCAAGGTCGCGTCGCGTCCCAGCGAGAACCCGCCGACGAAGCGGGCACCGGCATCGAGGACGAGTTGACCGCGCCGGTCGATGGCTGGCTTCTCGAGTTTGAACCCGGGGATACCGAACCGGAGCAGTCCACCAGGCAGGCTGTGCCGATCATAGAGGGTGACGGCGTATCCCCGCGCCCGAAGTTCTTCGGCCGCGGCGAGACCGGCAGGTCCGGCTCCGACGATACCCACATGGTGTTGCCGCTCGACGCGCGGAATACGCGGGCGCGCCCAGCCCTGCTCGAAAGCCAGGTCACCGAGAAACTGCTCCACCGCGCCGATCGTCACCGTGCCGTGCCCGGCCTGCTCCAGCGTGCAGGCCCATTTGGCTTCGCACAAACGATCCTGGGGACAGATGCGGCCGCAGATCTCCGGGAGATTATTGGTGGATTCGGCGAGGCGATAGGCTTCCTCGAACCGCCCTTCGGCGGTCAACCGAAGCCAATCCGGGATGTTGTTGTGCAGCGGACAATAGACATGACAATAGGGCACGCCGCATTGCTCGCAGCGCGACGCCTGCCGGCGCGCTTCTGATTCGCTGAACCGGGCGGCGATCTCCCGGAAGTCATGTAACCGCTGCTGAACCGCCCGCTCTTCGGGCGGCTCGCGCGGGATATCCACGTAGCGCTGCGTCGTGCCGAAAGTCGTCATCGTTTGTCACCACATCCTATCCATAGCTCAACGTCGGCCGCCCGCAGCAGATCAATCGCGCCCGGGTATTCGCGTCATCGGCCCTACTCGCCCAGCTTCGATGAGAAGAAGCGCCGGTACTTGTCAGGAATGGCCTTCCACGCATCGGCATCGGCAGGCGCTTCGCCCTTACGGGTGATGTTCGGCCATTGCTGCGCATAAGTCCGGTTCAGCTCCGCCCAGGCCGAAGCCTGGGCGTCGCTGTCCGGCACGATGGCTTCGGCCGGACACTCCGGTTCGCACACGCCGCAGTCGATGCATTCATCCGGATGGATGACGAGCATGCTCTCGCCGACATAGAAGCAATCGACGGGGCATACTTCGACACAGTCCATGTATTTGCACTTGATGCACGCTTCGGTGACGACGTAGGTCATCGCGCCCCTCTCGATGCAGAGCCGGCGCGGCCGATCTCCACGCGCCAGACCTCCGGCCCCTGCTCCAGGTAGCGCCAGGAGAAGGCGCCGTGATGCTCGGCGTCGAACTGATAGTAGAGCGGCTTCGGATCGTGGTCGTTCACCAGTTCGAACTTCGTGCCGGCCGCCAACGCCTCATAGGTGGCAAAGATGCGCCGGTGCCGCTCGGCGGGAACCAGCGTGCGCACATCGAGAACGGAACTGTCAGCCATGGTCTGTGTCTCCTTGGTTGGGGGGATCAAGCCTGACCTCGCGGGCCAGGGTGTGCAGCGCCGCGGTCAGCCGTTCGGCTTCCCTGGCGTGACGGTGACGCAGCAGGGACCAGCCGCGCGCGGCGATACGACAGGCGTCCTCGGCGCCGCCCGCGCGGGCAAGCGCGAGCAGCGCCCGGACCAGCAGGCGGTTGAGGCCGCCGATCTCATCGGTGACGGCACCGGGGGCGGTCATTCCGCATCCTCGCGGATGCGGAAATGCGCCTTCGCCGCCGACGACATCAGTCGAGGCGACCAGGCGGGGTCCCATACCACGCTGACGAACACGCCGGTGACGCCGGGCTCGGCGGCCAGGCGTTGCTCCACGCCGCCCACGATGTAGTCCTGCGCCGGGCAGCCGGGGGTCGTCATCGTCATGGTGACATCGACCAGACCATCGTCGATGGCGATGCCGTACACCAGGCCGAGATCGACGATGTTGTAGCCAAGTTCCGGATCGATCACGTCATGCAGCGCATCGCGCAGCAGCGTGTCGGTCAGCGGCGGGGCGGGCTGGTCCATCGGTTCAGTCTCCGCGCCGGATCAACAGCCGCACGCCGGCAGGTTCCCGGCTCACCTGGATCGTCGCGCCGCGCGCCTCCAGTTCCGGGTAGAGCAGCAGCGGTTCGCGATCGTTCCAGGCCTCGATCACCTCGCCCGGGGCGAGTTGTTCCAACGCGGAGAGGATGCGCACCATCGGCTCGGGCGGCTGCAGATCACGGTTGTCGAGGCTCTGCTTCGGCGCCGGCCAGCCCAACCCGCCGCCGGCGTGGCTGCCGGCGACCGGCCGGAGTGGACGCGGCGCGGTCGCGGCATCCGGATCGGATGTGAACAGGATTTCCCAGTCTTCCTCCCCGTGATGGATGGCACGATGCGCCAGGCCCTTGCGGCCGAGCACGGCATAGAGCGGGATCGGTTCGAAGGTCGCCAGCAGGCGGAGCGTCTGGCCGGGTTCGAGGCTCGCGACCGCCTGCATGATGCGCGGGAACGGCTCGCCGCCGGTGCGCAGCTCGGGGCGCACGTCGAGCGTGAGGGGAGCGGCTTGGGTCATCGGCGGATTCCTTCCGGACCAGGAGCGATGGGGGAACGGGGGACGGCCGCGGGGGCCGCGCGCGCATAGACCGCACGCCAGGCGCGGGCGTATTCTCGCGCCAGCAGCAGAACCGCGAGCAGCGCGAACGCGAGCGCACCACGGATCACGTCGGACAGGCCAAACGCGGCGGCGCCGGCGGCCACCGCGATCGCGGCGAAATAAAGGACGAAGAAGCCGACCGTGCCGGGCTCGTTCACCAGATCCTGCACCCGCGGCACGGGACCGCGTCCGAGCCGGCCGCCGTAACGCGACAGCCACGACAGGAACGCAACGACCTTGTAGAGCTGGGTCAGCCCGAGCCCGCTCAACCAGCCCAGCATCACCAGCAGCACGAGGCTCGGCGCCAACGCCGCCAACCGGTCCGTGACGACCGCGCCAACGGCGAGCAGCGTGCCAAGCCCGAGGGCGACGAACGCGCCGATCGCGGCGCGGTTGTGCAGCTCAATCTGCCGCCGCCGCCGGCCGCGATACAGCCGCACCACGTCGGCCAGATAGAGGCCGAGCGCCAGCGCGATGGCGAGCCGCCCCGCCTGCTCCAGCGCGGCGATCCAGGCAGCGGGCCAGACGGTCGCCGCCAGGCCGGCCGCGAACGCGGCCAGGAAGCCGCCCAACCCGACCCACAGCACCGAGGCGCCGAGCGCACCCCGCTCATGCGGGGCAAGCATGAACATCGGCAGCAATTCGTAGGAGACGCCGATCGCGGTCAGGGTGAACCAGCCGCCGAACCCGGCCAGGGCGTGATAGCCCACGCCGTCCGTCAGCAACGGCGCCAGCGCCGCGCCGGCGGCCGGCACCGTCAGGGCCAGCGCGAAGCTGAGGCCGAGCAGGACCGTGAGCAGCAGGAACCCGAGGCCGGCGAGGACGAAGCGCGCGCTGAGCGGCACCGGCCGCTTCGCCGCCAGCGGTACCAGCAAGGTGGCGCCGCCCACCAGCAGCGCGACGATCACCAGCACTCCCCCGACCGGCAGCAGCAACCCCGCCCAGGCACTGCGGCCAAGGGCGCAGAACCCGCCGACCATCAGCGCCAGGCCGCTTTCGATCCCGATCAGGGTGATCAGCGGCAAAGCCTGGCTCGGCAGCTTGCGGCTGGTGATCACCGGAACGAACTGGAACAGCGCGCCGAACATCAGCAGGGTGAGCCAGCCGATGGTCAGCAGATGCACCATCGCAAAGCTGACCGGCGCCGTCGCCGGCACCGCGGGCCAGCCAAGGCCCAGCACCGAGAGCAACAAGCCGAGGCCGAGGTTGGTCAGCGCGCAGGCGAATATCGCTGGCGTCCAGCGCGACAGCCGATCGCTGGTAGCAGTCATGTGGCCTTTCTCCTGCCCCGCGCCAGGCGCTGGCGACCTTCCTGACCGGGGTTCGCTCCGAACGGAGCGCAGCCGGCGGATGGCGCCTCGGTGTCCGCACGTGCATCAACAGGTATTCACAATACCTATTTAGGGCCCGCCCGTCCGGTTGGCAAGTGCGTCCAATGGCGCTCGTCCCTTTTCGAGCCCGAAGCCCATCCAGCCACCCGGCGATGCAACGCGGCCCAGCCGTGCCGGCCGCCGCGCCGACACGTTGCGCATCGGCGCGAGGCTTCGTGACGGAAGGCGCCGGCACCGTGGCACTCTCCGCCGCGTGTCCGGCCGGCCACCGCTCGAACCCCTGCCCGTCGGCTTCGGGATCGACCTGGAAACCGGGGATCGTCCGACCGGCGGCACAGGCGTGGTTGGCACGCCGAGCGAGGGACGCGAGGCATTTCGCGCCCGGCGACGGGGCGACGGCACCGCCGCGCCGGTGCAGCACCTGGACACCCGTCCGGGGAGCGCGGCGACCCAATCCGGCCGGCATCCGTCAGCGCAACCGGCGGCCACCCGATCTCTTTCGCCACACCCGGAGCCACGCACGCCCCGAGAGCATGAGCCTTGAGTGCGGCGTCCAGGCAGATGCCAGGCGTTGGGGCGGCAAAGCCGCCGAGGCCTTCGAAATGGACGTGGCGGATCGCCACCGCCGTTCTCAACCCGGGCCTTTCCGGGTGTCCGCCGGAGGGACGCGGTCGATCCAGACGGCGGGACCTTGGACTTTCGCCATCGAGTGTCCCGGTCTGATCTGGCCGCGCGTCAGGGGCTGGCGCCGGCGTATCGCAACGTGCCATCGGGCTGCCGGGCGGCGGCCGGGGTCATGGTGGCGCGCTCGATCTTCCCCTTCCCCATGATGTGGGCCACCGCATGGCCGTCGACGAGCAGATAATCGGCGATGATGCGGCGATGACAGCGCCACCAGACGGCTTCGGCGCACATGACGGCGCACGCATGGCCGCGCCCGATCTCATACAGCTCCGCCATGCCCGCGCCAAAATCGGGCGTCGCTGCGTAGTCGGCGTAATTCCGGAAGCTGAGGTTCTCCCAGAAACCGTTGGCCGACACGACCTGACCTTGGTGCCGCCCGCGCAGGCCACCGAGCCGGGCGATGTGGCGATAGCCGATCCGCTCGGCGGCCAGGGTATCGGGAAGCGTATCGGCATTGAATTGCGGATTCGTCCGCGAGCGAGGGATGGAGCGGACATCAACGACGAAATCGGCCCCGGCCTCCCGGAGCAGACAGACGAGCTCTGTCACGGACCGGGTGGAGTGACCGATCGTGTAGAATGTCGCGCCGTTATCCATCACTGTCGTCCCATGTTTCGCCGACGCTCGGCTTGTCAGGCTCCTGCGAGGGCGCGGGAGCGATCAGACCGAGGCATGCCCCCGCGCGAGCACCGGACCGTCCGCGATCGCCAGCATGATGCCGCAACGCAAGCCGATCCCGGGGCCATGATCCATCGGGCAAGACAGATCCCGCCAAGGTCGCTATAGGAGGCATATCGAATGCCTGTTTATATCCCGACACCTCCGGGACAAGCCCGGGTCCACACGCCGGAGGCGCACGCCAGATCCGGCCCAGCGGCAAGGACGCGACGCACGTGAGCGATCCGCGCATTCTCCCGCCCGACCTGCCCGTGCCGCCGGATGACGGCGCCTGCCGTCATCTGCCCCGACTGCGGATGCCCGTCGTAACGCTCCCCGCCACCACCGGGGGGACGGTCGATCTCGGCCACCCCAACCCGGGCTGGACGGTGCTCTACTGCTTCCCACGCGCCAGCGAGGCCGACACGCCGACGCCGCCGGGCTGGGACCGGATTCCCGGCGCGCGCGGCTGCACCGCGCAAGCCTGCGACTTCCGTGACCACCATCACCGCCTGGTCGCGCTCGGCGCCGTCGTCTTCGGGATCAGCACCCAGGCGCCGGCGCCGCAGAAGGAAGTGGCCACGCGGCTTGAACTGCCCTTCGCGCTGCTCAGCGACGCGGGATTCGCCCTGACCACGGCGCTGCGTTTGCCGACCTTCACCGTCGGCGGCCAGCGTCTGCTCCGCCGCCTGACCCTGGTGGTGCGGGCGGGCGTGATCGAGACGGTGTTCTATCCGGTGTTCCCGCCGGACCGGAGCGCGGCGCCGGTGATCGACTGGCTCACCCATAGGCGCACGGGGTGAGCCGCGCAGGCTGCCCGTCACCGCCCAAAACAGGCATTATGGATATTGCTTTACTCGGTCGGCGACCCCATAATAGGTATTGCAATTGCTTGTTCTGGGACCGCCGCCATGGGAAGCCTGCTTCTTCGTACGTTCTTTTTCCCCGGAAACGCGATCTGCTCGGCCCTCGGGGTCACCGAGAGGGACGATCGGATGATGGTTCGCACCCTGGTGAACATCCTGGTCTGGAACTTCGTCGTGATCGTTGGCGCCGCGCTGCTGTTCGGCTGACCGATGCGCCTGACCACCTACACGGACTATACGCTGCGCGTGCTGATGTACTTCGCTCTGCACCCGGGACGGATCGTGACCGTGGGCGAGATCGCTCGCGCCTACGATGTCTCGGCGGCCCATCTCGCCAAGGTTGTGCAACGCCTGGCGCTGGCGGGTGAAATCGAAACCACGCGGCGGCGCCATGGCGGCATCCGTCTGGCCAAGCCGCCGGCGGCGATCGATCTTGGCGCCGTGGTGCGTGATGCCGAGCCGGACATGGACCTTGCGCCCTGTTTCGCCGGCACCGAGGCTTGCGTGCTCGGCCGATGCTGCCTGCTGCAAGGGGCGCTGCGGCGGGCGGGGCAGGCCTTCGCGGCGGAGCTGGGGCGCTCTACGCTCGCCGACCTGATCGGTCCGGGCGGGCCGACGGCCAGCATGTTCCCGGCGCGCGCCCGCACGCATACGCCGGAACCTTGCCGCCCGCGCGCCGCCTCCCGCCCGAGCCCGGCCATCGCCGGCCCGAAGGCGGCCAGCGCGATGCCGGCCCCGATCCGCTGACAACGCCAAGGGAGGACAGCATGGCAGAGACGATCCAATTTCCCGGCACCGTCGAATGGTCGGGAGAAAACCCCGGCATCTCGCTGAAGGAACGCGAGGACGGGCCGTTCGTCGCGCTCGCCAGTTTCTTTCGGGTGGTGCTCTCCCCGCACGGGCGCGGCCATGCGCTGGTGCTGCTGCGCGCACCGCAGGCGGCGAACCCGGCGCCGGAGCAGGCCCCTTTGTGCCTGACCGACAACGAGGCGCTGGCGCGCTTCCTGGTCGACGGCTTCGTGTCCCAGTTCGGCGCCTTCCGCGGCCTGCCCGGGCTGGCCGCGCTCGAGTACCGCCGGCTCGATCGGGTGGAAACCGCGGGCGATCCGCGCAGCGACTACAGCGAGACCGTCACCGCCGGGCCGCTCACCGTGCGGCTGCGCTGGACCGGGCTCGGCCAGCCCTTCTGCTTCGCCCTGCCGCCGGACAAGTCGGCCACCGGCCGGCACCACATGCCCAGCCTGTTCGTCCCGTGCCAGGACGCGGCGATCGAGGTGAACGGCCAACGGTTGGCCGGCAAGCCGGTGGCCCGCGAGATGGCCGGACACGCCATGAGCACCGCCATGCTCGCCTTCTCTGAAACCTGGATCAGGACGTAACGCCCCGGCAGCGGCGGGTTGATCCGATGCACGGACCCGTCGCCAGGCCCCACCGGCGGCGGCGCCTCGTGCGAAACCCAGACCCGCATCGCTGTGACCACAGGGATCCGTAAACTCGACAAGGAGACCGAACAATGGACCAGACTGCCCAGACCCCGGCTTCAAGCGGCGAGAAGACCCATATCGTGGTGCAGACGGCTGAGGTGCGCGTGGTGGAATACGTGCTGCACCCCGGCGCCAACCTGGCCTGGCACCACCATTCCGTGATCACCGACCGGTTCTACTGCCTTGAGGGCATGATCGAGGTGGCGCTTCGGGACCCGGCGCGGACGCAGCGGCTGCTTCCCGGCCAGACCCTCGCGATACCGCCCGGGGTCGTGCACAGCACCAGCAACGCGGCGGACGGGATCAGCCGCTATCTGCTGGTACAGGGGGTTGGCCGTTACGACTTCGTGAAGGCTGCCTGAGCCGCCGGCACGCATTCCTGCCCCGTCCGCACCGCAACAGCAGCGGGGTTTCCGCTGGAGCCGCCTCAATGCCGCCTTGGAGGAAACGGGATGATCGGCTCGGCTCCGTCGATCTGCGGGTCAAGACGGAACCGCGCCTGCAACGCCGCCGCATCCACGACCGCCACCGTATCGCCGACGATGCGCAAGCCGTACCGCTCCATGCCCCCCAGGATCCGCGAGAACGTCTCGCGGGTCATCCCCAGTTGCCATGCGATCAGCCGCTTCTCCATCGACAGCCGCGCCGGCGCATCCTGTGTCGCCGCCCGCACAAGCCCGAGCAGGTAGCAGCCGACCCGCTCCTCCGCCGAACGAAGCTTCAGGTTCTTCGCCAGCTTGATCTGTCGGCGGAACTGCGCCGCCTGGCAGGCAAGAACCGCGAGGCACAGGGCATGATCGGTTGCAACCGCGTCACGGAACGCGTCCGCCTGAATGAGGACGAGATGGGCATCCTCCAGGACGCGCGCGCGGGCCAGATAGGGTCGCCGGCTCAGGACCGCGGCCGGCAGCAGAAGATCGATCGGCCGCACGAGTTCGATGAGGGTTTCGGCCGTCCCGTTGACGCCCAGAAGCGCCACGCTGCCCGATACCAGGACCTGCGCGAAGGCGGGGGTCTCGGCCTGCTCGAACAGCGTGCTTCCCGACGGCACCCGATGCAGGACCGCCAGGTCTGCCAGACGATCGAGCGTGGCCGCGGGTACCGGGCCAAGCCAAGCAGCCCCGCCCAACGCCACGCGCGCGGAGAACGCCGCTTCGTTCGCCGTGGACCCGGTTGGCGATGGACCGTCGGCGGAATCAGAACGCGCATTCGCTTGCATCAGATATGACTGTCCCGTGGAGGCCGGTCGCAACATCGTGGTGCGAACCGACGCGTGATCTGTATCACTCATTTGGGCATTCTCATGCAGGTCGGGCGTTGATCCATATCAATGCCGGGCACGGGCGGTACCGCCAGTCTGACGATCACGCCAAAGATCGGAACTCGCCCGGATGCGCTGTTCTCTCACGCGATCGCCCCGCGGCAATGCGCAGAAACCCGTCATGCCCGACCGCGGGCGCGTTGCCGCGTCGCCACCGTCCACCGACCGCACACCTATTTCAGCAACGCGGGGGAATCGCACCCGCGGCAGGGAGACCACGCCGTGAACACGCTGAACTCCGCGAAGGGACCGTCCGAGATCGCCGCCGCGGTCACGCGGAACGGCCTGCTCGGCAGTCCGCGCCAGGGCCTGATCATGGGCACCTGGGGCTTCTTCATCGGCTTTGCCGCGGTGGCGCTTTATGGGCCGGCAGCGCACGCCTTCCAGCAATCGATGCAACTCTCGCCGCTGCTGGTCGGCCTGCTGGTGGCGGCGCCGCAGCTCACCGGTTCGTTGCTGCGCATCCCCTTCGGGGCCTGGGTGGACA
>Ga0307372_10006111_pt1 | contig 17780 bp, 19 predicted proteins | sample OX1MG_FD_202533 | JGI IMG/M metagenome (GOLD analysis project Ga0307372, IMG submission 202533) | Soil microbial communities from Risofladan, Vaasa, Finland - OX-1 | ecosystem: Environmental > Terrestrial > Soil > Coastal area > Acid sulfate soil | place: Finland: Risofladan, Vaasa | collected... | reverse complement strand
CGAGTGCGTTCGTGAACTCGCCCTCGAGCGCGACGATCGTCCCGTCGCTGCGGGCCCCGGCGCGGAGCCGCTGGATCGTCGCGTTGCGGTTGCCTGCGGCCGTGTGCTCCTCCCGCCGCGTCAGCGCGCAGCGCACCGGCCGCCCCGTCCGCTTCGCGAGCTCGGCCGCGACGAACGTGTACTCGTCCGGCCCGTTCTTCGAGCCGAAGCCGCCGCCCATGAACTCGCACACGACGCGCACCTTGTCCGGCGGCATCTCGAGCGTCGAGGCGACCGCGTCGCGCACGCCCCAGATGAACTGCGTCGAGATGTAGACGTTGAGCACGTCGCCGGTCCACTCGCAGATCGCCTGGTGCGTCTCCATCGAGTTGTGGAGGACGGACTGCGTGCGGAACGTCGCCTCGACGACGACATCCGCCCCTGCGAGTGCCTTGTCGACGTCGCCGCGCTCGTAGTGGCGCGGGTCGGCGGTGAACTGCTCGCGGCGGACGGCCTCGTCGGCGTCGAGGACGACCTCGAGCTCCTCCCACTCGATCTCGATCGCGTCGATCGCGGCCCGCGCCTGGCGGAACGTGTCGGCGGCGACGGCTGCGACCGCCGCGCCCGAGTAGCCGGCCTCATCCACGAGACCTTCTGCCTCGCCGGGGCCGATCGCCGCACGCACGCCCGGCAGCGCGAGCGCGGGCGCGAGGTCGATCCGCTTCACGCGCGCGTGCGCGTACGGAGAGCGGAGAACGACCGCTTGGAGCATCCCCGGGAGCTTGAGGTCGGCGGTGAAGCGCACTTCCCCGCGCACGCGCTCGGGCCCCGACTTCCGCGTCGCCGGCCGGCCGACGATCTCACGCGGCCCGGCGGGCCACTGCTCGAGCGGATCCTCCTCGACGACGACCCAGACCTCCTCGAACCGGCCTTCGACCTCTTTCTCGGTGCGAATCAGTCTTGCCACGTGAGAATCGCCTCCTCGATCTTCGGATACGTGCCGCAACGGCAGATGTTCCCGGCCATCGCATGTCTGATCTCCTCGCGCGTCGGCTGCGGTTGAGCCGCGACGAGGGCGGCGGCGGAGACGACCTGGCCCGGCGTGCAGAAGCCGCACTGGACGGCGTCCGTGCGGACGAACGCCTCGACGAGCGGATGGTCGCGCAGGCCCTCGATCGTCGTCACCTCGCCCTCGACCGTGTGCGCGAGCGTGATGCACGAGAGGCGCGGCACGCCGTCGACCTGGACGGTGCACGCGCCGCAATGGCCCTCCGCGCACGCGATCTTCGTGCCCGTCAGGCCGAGCCGGTCACGGAGGACCGAAGCCAGCGACGTCCCGACGGCCACGTCGAGGACGTGCTCCTCCCCGTTGACTGTCAACCGGACCTCAGACACTCGTCACCGCGATCAGGTCGGCGATCTGAAGGAGCCGGCCGGTCGTGCGCCGTGCGCCGCTCCGGTCGGTCTCGGCCACCTCCGGCAAGACCTGCCAGAGATCACGCGCGGCGACGAGCAGCTCCCGGATCTGGTCGAGCTCCTCACGGTGGAAACCGTTCGGCTCCTCCGTCGCGTTCAGAGGGAGGCCGAGGATTTCGAAGTCGTCGGGGCCGCCGGTGAAGAGGAGGGGGCGGGCTGTGGACAGATACTGGTGGATGCGCGCGTGCGGGAGCGGCTGCGAGAGTACCGGGGCCCCTGCCACGTGCGACGGCTCGAGCGGTTCACCGCCGCTTGTGATGCGCGCCGCCGTTCCGCCGAACATCTCGCGCATCTGCCGCTCGTCGTAACCGGCGGCGCGCGCGACTCGTAGCGCGAGGAGTAGCGCGCCCGGGAAGTTCCCGTATGGATAGTCCGAGGCGTAGATGATCTGCTCGGGCGGTACGAGGCGGAGCAGGCAGGAAAGGTCGACGGCGCTCCAGACGGACGTGTCGAAGAAGACGCCGCGCTTGCCGGCGAAGCGGAAGGCGAGGTTCGCGAGGTCCGCGATTCCCGCGTGGGCGAGGATGAGCTGGGTGCCGGGATTCGCGTCGACCAGGCGCTCGAGCCCCTCGGCGATCGGCGGCAGACCGCGACCGGCGTGGATCAGGATCGGGACGCCACGCTCCGCAGCGAGTGCGAAGATCGGAGCGAGCCGGTCGTCGTGGGGCAGAAACTTCTGGGCGCGGGGGTGGAGCTTGATCCCGCGCGCGCCGAGGTCGAGGCAGCGTGTCGCCTCTTCGACCGGGCCCTCCTCGAGGGCGAGGCGCACGAACGGGACGAGCCTGCCGCCGGCGCGCGCCGCGAACTCCAGTGTCCGGTCGTTGCCGAAGCGGAAGCCGGGCCCGCGCTCGGGCTCGTCGAGGCAGAACATGTTCGCGCGCGCGATGCCGTAGCGGTCCATCCCGCCGACGAGCTCGTCGTAGTCGCCGACCATCCCGTCGATGTCGTTGCCGAGATGCGTGTGCGCGTCGTAGATCTCGACGTCCGACGGTAGGCCCGCGCGGAGGCGCTCGTCCCAGCCCGCAGCGACCTCCCGTGCTCTCTCGAGCGCATCCACAGTGCGAATCTACCCGCCGCCTTCAGTCCTCGACCACCGCAGCCGATGTTTCCTCTATGGACAGGCGCGTCATCTGGCTTTGCGTCGGCGCCGGCTCGGTCGTCGGCGGGCTCGTCCCGGAGGCGTGGGGAGGGAGCGCGTTCGGCGGCATGTCGCTCCTGCTCAGCGTGCTCGGCGGGGTAGCGGGCCTCTGGTTCGCCGTGCGTCTCATGAGTTGACGTCCGCTCGTTGACGCCCGTGTAGTGCCTTCGCGCCAACTTCGCAAAGGACACTTTCGGCGCGCGAAGCAGGCCGGTACGACGGAGGCATGAAAAAACTCCTCGTGCTTCTCACCGTCATCGGCGTCCTCGCTGCGGCTTCGTCCGCGAGCGGCAGCGGCGCCGGCAGCATCGTCGTCTCGGAGGTCTTCGCCGCAGGCGGAAACTCCGGCGCTCCGTACGCGAACGACTACGTCGAGCTCTTCAACCGCGGCAGCAGCGATGCCTCGGTCGTGGGCTGGACGCTCCAGTACGCCTCAGCCACGGGAACGACGTGGGCCTCGACCGCGCTGGACGGTTCCATTCCCGCCGGCGGCCACTACCTCGTCGGGCTCGCCTCCGGCGGCGCCAACGGATCGGCGCTTCCCGCTTCCGACGCCACAGGGACGTCCAACCTCGCCACCTCCGGCGGCAAGGTTCAGGTCGTCAATGCCGGCGCGGGAGTGGAAGACCTCGTCGGCTGGGGCTCGGCCACGCAATACGAGGGCAGCGCTCCGGCGCCGGCGCTCACCTCGACCACGGCGCTCGTGCGTGGCGGATCGTCCTGCACCGACGCCGACGACAACTCCTCCGACTTCACCGCGGGCACACCGAACCCGCTCAACTCGTCCGCGGCCGCTGCGGCATGCTCAGGCTCGTCCGGCGGCGGCGGCGGCGGAAACCCGGGTGGCGGCACGGTCGGCGTCGACCTTCAGCCCGTCATCTCCGTCGCGGTCGACCACGACACGCTGAACTTCGGCTCCGTCATGCCGGGGACGACCCCCGCTCCGCTCGTCGAGCACGTCACCGTCACGAGCACCGACTCGAGCGGCTACTCGCTGACGGTGGACCGCACCGCGTTCACGCCGCACGACCTCCCGCTCGGCATCGGGGTCGACAACGCGGCGCTCGCAGCGGTGCCGGTTCCTCCCGATCCCGACCTGCTTCTCGGGACGACGAACGCCGTGAGCGCGACGGACGGCGACGTCTGGACGACGAACGTCGGCTTCGTGTCTCCTCTGCCGTCCCTGCCGTCCGGCCACTACGCGGCGACGATCACGTACACGGTGATCGCCCAGTGAAATTGCTCGGCGTCGCAGCGATCGTCGCGGCGGCTCTGATTCCCAGCGCGGCAGCCGGCAGAGTCCCGGCTGCCGCGCTCGGCGTCAGCCCCTTGCGACTCGAGCTGAAGGGGGCGTCGACCGCGTCGATCACGGTTCGGAACCCCGGCGCGCGGCCGCTCGTCGTCACGGTCACGCGCGCCGGCTTTGCGCGCACGCTGCACGGCAAGCCGCGGATCGAGGCGGCACGGGGCGCCGCTGGCTGGCTGCGGGCACGACCGCACCGGCTCCGTCTGGCTCCGCACGCGACCGCGTCGTTCCGGGTGACCGCGAAGCCGCCTGCGAGGGCGCGGCCCGGCGACCATCCGGCGCTCGTTCTCCTCACGACGCAGCCGCCGGCGAACAAGAAGGTGCACGTCCTCCTCCGGGTCGGCGTCGTCGTGCTCGTGCGCGTCGCGGGCACGATCGTCCACCACGTCGTGCCGCGGGCGCTCTCGGTGCGCCGCCACGGGGCGGCACGGCTCTTCTCGTTGCGCCTCGCCAATCGCGGCAACGTCGCCGAGCGGATCGGCGGCCCCGGCCTCGAGCTCGTCCTGAGCCGTCACGGGAAATCGTTTGCGACCCTCCGGGCGCGGCGATTCGACCTCCTGCCGCACAGCGCCGGCATCGCCCAGTTCGCCTACCGCGGAGCGGTGCGCGGCCGCGTCCTCGCCCGCGTCGTCCTCCGGCCGCCCGCGATCGGCCCGACGCGCTCGTTCGGGGTGACGCTGCGGTGATCTACGCCCGCGTGTGGAGCGATTCGATCGCCCTCTCGAGCTCGTCGAGGCGGGACGCGCCGAATTCACGGATGGTGCCGTCGGAGTCGACGATGACGTTCGTCGGCACGCCGCGCACACCGAGCTCTCGCGCGAGCGTCTCGTCGGGGTCGAGGAGGATCGGCCCCTTGATGCCCCACATCTCGCAGAAGCGGTCGACCTCGGGCCTTGGCGGGGTTCCCTCCCAGATATCGACGAGCACTACCTCGACGCCCGACCGGGCGGCCTCGGAGATCCGCAGTTCCTCGAGGAACGGCGCCTCCGCGTTGCACGGCCCTCACCAGCTGGCGAAGAAGTTGAGGATGTACTTCTTCTCGGCCCAGTCGGCGTTCGTGCGGCGCTCGCCCGTCCAGTAGTCCTCGAGGGAGAAGCTCGGCAGCCGCTTGCCGATCCACGGGCTCGGCTCGTCGGTCACCGGAACGGGCGGCCGGCCGGCGAGGAGGTCCTCGACGATCGAAACCGTCTGGCTTCCGGCGTTGGCGACGAGGATGCGACCGTCGTGCGGATCGACGGTGACGCCGCCGGGCCCGTTGCCGACGGGGATCTGCGTCCACTCCGTCCCGTCCGCCACTCCAATCACCGTGAGCGTGCCGGCGCCGCGGTTCGTCACGTAGACGCGGTCATGCGCGGGAGCGACCGTGAGGCCCACGGGAGCCTGGCCGGTGCGGATCTCCTCCACGACCTCCTGCGCGTCGAGGTCGACGCGCGAGACGGTGCCGGCGATCGAGTTGACGATGAACGCCTCGCCGCGCTCGGGCACGATGCCGATCGCGCACGTGCCGATCCCGAGCGAAAGGCGGCCGACCTCCTCGAACGTGTCGGTGTCGAAGAAGTTCGCCGACGCGGCGACGAAGTTGACGCAGACGGCGAGCTTGCGGGTCGGGTCGACGCCGATCGCGCCGGCTCCGGGCTCCGCCTCGAGGGTCGCGAGCGTCTCGAGCGTGTCGAGGTCGATGACGCTCATCGTCGAGCCGAGCGAGTTCCCGACGTAGAGGCGTCGCGTCTCGGCAGAGTGCGTGAGCCCGGACGGATAGCCACCGACCGGCACCGTCGTCTCGACGGTGAGCGTCTCCGCACCGATGATCGTGACCTGGTCGGCGTGCGCGTCGGCGGAGAAGACGCGTCCGGTCTTCTCGTCGAAGCCGATGTCGATCGGCTCGGCGCCCGTCGCGATCTCCGTGACGACCTCATGCGTATCGAGGTCGACGACGGAGACGAAGTCGCTGCGCGAGCACGCGACGAAGGCGCGCCGCCGGCCCGCGTCGATTGCGATCCCTTCGGGGTCGAGACCGACCGGGATCTCGGCTATCTGCCGCCAGGGAGTCCGCGCGTCGATGCGGCACGCCGCACCGACGGGGAAGGTCACATCCTCCATCCTGTGAGTATCTCCGTTCCCACCTGAGGCACGGATGGGAACTGTCCGACTAGGATCGGCCCGTGCCCGATCTCCTGATCTGCGCCGACTCGATCCGCTCGGCCGACATGCGCCACGCGGTGCCGCTCGCCGTTCCCGATCCGTTCCTCTACGCGGAGGCCGGCGGCGCGCGCCACGTCTTCTCGAGCTCGATGGAGGCGGGGCGCCTGCGCGCGCTCGGGCTGTTCGAGGTGCACATCTCCGAGGAGTTCGGGATCGACGAGCTGATCGGGCAGGGACTGCCGATCCGCGAGCTGCGCGCGCAGCTCACCGTGCGCGCGGTCGCGAGTCTCGGCTCGAAGAGCTTCTCCGTCCCCGAGGGCTTCCCGGTCTGGCTCGCCGACCGGCTGCGCGCGGAGGGCTTCGAGCTCACCGTCGACCAAGACGTTTTCGACGACCGCCGCCGCGCAAAGACCGACGCGCAGATCGCCGGGATGCGCCGTGCGCAGAAGGCGGCGGAGGCGGCCATGGACACGTGCCGCGACCTGCTGCGCCGCTCGGAGATCAACGGCGACCAGCTCCTGCTCGACGGCGAGCCGCTCACCGTCGAGCGCGTCAAGGCGGCGATGAGCGCGACCTTCACGGCACACGACACGACGGCGGAGGACTACATCGTCGCGCCGGGCGCGCAGGGAGCCGTCGGCCACGACATGGGCTCGGGCCCGATCCCGCCCCATACGCCGGTCGTCGTCGACATCTGGCCGCGCGACAACGCGTCCGCCGCGTTCACGGACATGACCCGCACCTTCGTCGTCGGCGATGTGCCCGATGACGTCCGCGAGTGGCACCGGCTCTGCAAGGAGGCGCTCGACCGCGCCCTCGCCGAGACCAAGCCGGGCGCTGAAGGGAAGGCAATTTTCGACGGGACGTGCGAGATCTTCGAGGCGGCGGGGGAGCCGACCCAGCGGACGAAGGAAGCCGGCGTCGCGCTCGTCGACGGCTTCTTCCACGGCCTCGGTCACGGCGTCGGTCTCGAAGTGCACGAGGCGCCGGGGCTCGGGATCATCTCCGAGAAGGAGCTCATTGCCGGCGACGTCGTCACCCTCGAACCGGGCCTCTACCGTTCCGGGTACGGCGGGGTTCGCCTCGAGGACATCGTCCTCGTCACCGAGGGCGGCGCCGAGAACCTCACGAACTACCCGTACGACCTCGAGCCGTAGGACTTCCGGCAGCACTCGGTTCGTAAGCCGATGCTTGACGAGCGCATAGCCGGTAGGCGAGAGTCTCGCGGACACTTCGGCGTCGGGGGACGCTCCGAGGGAACGCTCACCCCGCGTCGGCCAATCGAGGAGGGTGGATGAGCACGCTGTCTTCCGATCGGGGCGTGACGATCGTCGAGAGCACGCCGGCTGCCGACCCCGCACCGCTCGGTCTCGCGGGATTCGCGTTGACGACGTTTCTGCTCAGCGGGCATAACGCGTCATGGATTCCGGACTTGATCTGGATCGGCCCCGCAATTTTCTACGGTGGCCTCGCTCAGTTCGCCGCGGGGATGTGGGAATTCCGCAACCGGAACGTCTTCGGTGCTACCGCGTTCTCGACCTACGGCGCCTTCTGGATGGGGCTCGGCCTGTTCGTCATGCTGGGCGTCGACACGTCGAGGTTCTTTGCCGGCTACACGGGCGGTGACCTGACGAGCGCGCTCGCGTGGTTCCTGTTTGCGTTCGCGATCTTCAACACGTACATGCTGATCGGCAGCATTCGTGTGAACAAGGCCGTCTTCATGGTCTTCCTGACACTGGAGATCACGGAGATCCTGCTCGTGATCGGCTTCTTCAACCTGTCGCACGGCGGCACGGCTTGGTGGCTCCACTTCGGCGGCTGGATGGGGATCGTGACCGCGGCAGTCGCCTGGTACACCTCTGCGGCTGGCGTGATGAACGGCGTCGCGGGCAAGACGGTGCTTCCGGTCGGCGCACCGATGATGAGCTGACCCAGGTAACGCACGTACGACGAGCAGAAAAAAGCGAGGGAGGCTCCCATGTCGACAGATACCGGGCACGCGATCGAGACGATGTTCCTCGAGGAGCGGCGCTATCCACCCCCCGAGGACTTCGCCGCCCAGGCGAACGCAAAGGCCGAGATCTACGACGCCCCGTTCGAGGAGTTCTGGGCGCGGGAAGGCCGCGAACGCATCACCTGGTTCGAGCCTTTCGACGAGCTGTACGAATGGGAGCCTCCCTACGCCAAGTGGTACCTCGGCGGGAAGCTGAACGTCTGTTTCAACTGCGTCGACCGGCACGTCGAGGCCGGGAACGGGGGCGTGGTCGCCTATCACTGGGAGGGCGAGCCCGAGGGCGAGACGCGCACGATTACGTACGCGGATCTCCAGCGCGACGTCGTCCGCTTCGCGAACGCGCTGAAGAAGCTCGGCGTGAAGAAGGGGACGCCCGTCGCGATCTACATGGGCATGGTCCCGGAGCTGCCCGTCGCGATGCTCGCGTGCACCAGGCTCGGGGCGCCGCACACGGTCGTCTTCGGCGGCTTCTCCGCCGACTCGCTCTCAGGCCGGATGAACGACATGAAGTGCGAGGTGCTGATCACGCAGGACGAGGCGTGGCGGCGCGGCTCGACGGTGCCGCTGAAGAAGGTCGCCGACCAGGCGATGGCCGCGGCGCCGGTGACGACGAGCTGCGTCGTCCTCCGCCGCACCGGCAACGACGTGCCGATGCAGGAAGGCTGCGACCACTGGTGGCACGAGCTCGAGGAGGACTGCTCCGACGATCCCGAGTCGTGCCCGTGCGAGCCGATGGACAGCGAGGACCTGCTCTTCCTCATGTACACGAGCGGCACGACCGCGAAGCCGAAGGGGATCATCCACACGACGGCCGGCTACCTCACCGGCGTCGCCACGACGCACCACTACATCTTCGACCTGAAGCCCGAGGACGTGTACTGGTGCGCCGCCGACATCGGCTGGATCACCGGCCACAGCTACATCGTCTACGGGCCGCTCTGCAACGGCGCGACGTCCGTCCTCTACGAGGGGACGCCGGACTACCCGGACAAGGATCGCTGGTGGTCGATCGTCGAGCGGTACGGCGTGACGATCCTCTACACGGCTCCGACCGCGATCCGCTCGCACATGAAGTGGGGGCCGGAGCACGCCGAGAAGCACGACCTCTCGTCGCTCCGCCTGCTCGGCTCGGTCGGCGAGCCGATCAATCCCGAGGCGTGGATCTGGTATCGCGAGCACATCGGCGGCGATCGCACACCGGTCGTCGACACGTGGTGGCAGACGGAGACGGGGATGGTCCTCATCACGCCGCTCCCGGGCGTCACGACGCTGAAGCCGGGCTCGGCGACGCGGCCGTTCCCGGGCGTCGCGGCCGCGGTCTACGACGAGCAGGGGAACGAGGTCGGCCCCGGCGGCGGCGGGTATCTCGTCCTGAAGAAGCCGTGGCCGGCGATGCTCCGCGGCATCTTCGGCGACGACCAGCGCTACCGGGAGACGTACTGGGCGAAGTACGAAGACGTCTACCTCGCCGGAGACGGCGCCCGCATCGACCGCGACGGCGACTTCTGGCTCCTCGGCCGCATCGACGACGTCATGAACGTCTCCGGGCACCGCATCTCGACGATCGAGGTCGAGTCGGCGCTCGTCGACCACCACGATGTCGCCGAGGCGGCGGTCTGCTCCCGTGCCGACTCGGTGACGGGCGAGGCGATCGTCGCGTACGTGACGTTGAAGGGCGGCGCCGAGGGCTCCGTCGAGAAGCTCGAGGAGCTGCGCAACCACGTGGCGCAGAAGATCGGCGCGATCGCGAAGCCGGCGAACATCGTCTTCACGCCGGAGCTTCCGAAGACGCGCAGCGGCAAGATCATGCGCCGCCTGCTCCGCGACGTCGCGAACGACCGGGCGCTCGGCGACACGACCACGCTCGCCGATCCAACGGTCGTCGACGAGATCTCGAAGCGCGCGGCAGATGAAAAGCAGGAGGAGGGCTAGGCGCCGTCAGACCGAAGTGGTATGAACGCACCTTCTACGGACGCGACGCGGGTCGAAGGCACTCCAACGGGCGGATCCGGGACAGGTGCCAACTGGACCGCCGACCTGACACACAAAGCGCCGCACTCCGCGGTTAGTTCGAAGCGCCGGGCCCTCGAGGGTCGGCGCGCGGTCCCGTACTCCCGCCGGACGATGGCGCGTCCACGCGTGTTCGACGAAGCTCCCCATGTGGCCGAGCCGCTCATCACGCGGGACGAAGTCGTTGCTCTACTCGTCAACGTCAGCGACATCGTGGTTGGCGTGGATGCGATCGTCCACCTGCTGGAAGGAGGCGACGATGAGGAAGAAGAGGAAGCTGACCGAGACTGAGCGGGCCGAGATCGCCGCGTGGAGCGAGCGCGCGAGGGCGAACGCGCAGCGCACCCGCGAGCTCGCCGAGCGCGCTCAGGCGAAGCTCGACGCCGAGCGCTCCGGCCGCTGACGGGCTGCGGCCCCGAACGGGCTCGATTTCACATCAACCCTCTAGCTAGGAATCGTTGGCGTCGATGTGGGCGTAAGCCGACACTTTGTGCTTGGCTCCCGCGACCTCGAGCTTGAAAGCCTCGGCCGGCTCTTTGCGGTGATCGAGAAGCGTAGGGCACGATACGAAGAGCGGTCCTGTGACTCCTGCGTCGAAGGTAACGGTCGATGCGCTCAACGGGCCATAGCGTGCAGCCTTTGCCGTGGCCGGCACCAGCCGGAGTTTGAGTGTCAGGGGGCGGTCCAGCGGCTGGGAGAGTGCCAGCGAGAAGTACGCCGGTGCGCCTTCTGGCACCGTCGAGCCGACTGCGTGCACCGTGGGGACGTCGTCGTTGAGGATGTCCACCTTGGTGGTGGCGGTCGGCCCGAGCACCGAGCTCGACGGTGACGACAATTTGACCCGGAAGTACTCGTTGGCGGCGAGCTTTGTATCGCCGTAGATCGAGACCGGCACAACGGTCGAGCTGGACCCTGCAGGCACGGTTCCCTTGCCGGATGCCGCCTTGTAGTCGTGGTCGGAGGCCTTGGCAGTCCCGTCGACCGTCTTGAAGCGGAAGTGCACGTCCAGGGTCGAAGGCGAGTCGAGCGTGACCGGGACGTCGATGACATGGGCACCGTGCTGCCCTTCGGCAACGGGCAAACTCGCCGGCACGGCGATGGTCACGGTGCCGAACCCCTTCACGGTGAGGAAGGGCTTGGGAATCGAATCGTTGATCGCTTCGTCCACGATGGGGTGTATCTGGTCCGAGACGAGACCGATCACGGCGTCGACGAGCACGGTCGGCAGCCCGATCAGGGAGGCGAGCTGCGCGGCGACGGCGTTCAAGATCTCGCTGTAGCCCGACGTGACCGTGAGCCCGGCCGAAACTCCGTCAGTTAGCGCCCCGCCGTGGTGGGGAGCAAACTGGACGCCAACGGTGCACGTCGGCGTGGTGGCGCCGTCGGCACCGGCGCAGTTACCGGAAAGGACGAAGTCGGCTCCGCTGTCCATTGAGATCGCGGCCACCTTGACCGCCAACACCGTCGAGTCCGGAAGGCCGTCGAGTGCGGCGGTCGCCACGGCCTTGACCTGGGCGCCGGTGAGGATCACCACGTTGTTGTAGACGATGTCGGGTATCACGTTGGCGGGGTTGTTGATGACGGACTCGATGAGGCTGCGCTGAGCGCCGATGGTGGTCGCCAGCGGGAAGCTCGTCGTCTTGACGGGACTCTCCTGGCCGAGACGCAGGCTCCCGAAGTCGAAGGACGTCGCGCCGTCAGTCGCGGCAGTCCTCTGGTTGGATGCACCGGCGACCATCGTCCCCGCAGACGTGGCCCCGAGCGCGAGGACTGCGATAGCGGCGAGCATTGGCCGGCTCCGGCGAGGGAGGATCACCGTCCACCGCGGGTCGTGGGTGGACGAGCTGTTGCCTGACCGTGATCTCATCATCGGTTCCTCCCGACCCCAGCCCCGAACTTCAGGGCGCCAGCCGAGCGCCCTGCGGATCGCATTAGGATGCGCTATCAGGCGGCCGGGGTCAAGACCCTCCGCACGATGGGAGACGTGAATCGGTCAGCCGTCGAGGAGCGTCTCGAACCGGGCCGGATCGTCGAACGGGCCGATGACGGCCAGGCGGAACCGGTCGTCTGCGATCAGTTCCCGCGCGACGCGCGAGACGTCCTCGCCGGTCACGGCGTCGAGCCCCGCGAGCACCTCGCTCGGGTCCGGCAGGCGCTTCTCCAGCACCTCGCGCCGCAGGCCGAACATCATCAGCCCCTGCGGCGTCTCGAGCTGGAGGACGAAGCGGCCCTTCGCGAAGCTCCGCGCCTTCTCGAGCTCGTCGGTGGGAATCGGCTCGGCCGCGATCTTCCGCAGCTCGCCGGCGATCGTCGCGACCGCGTCGTCGATGCGCGCGATGTCGACGCCCGCCTGCGCGTACAGCGTCCCGGCGTCCGTGTAGCTGTGGTTCACGCCGTGGACGTAGTACGCGAGCCCGCGCCGCTCGCGTACCTCGGTGAAGAGCCGTGACGACATCCCGCCGCCTAGCGCTGTCGCAAGCAGGGAGAGGGCATAGCGGTCGGGGTCGTCGAGCGGAAGGCTGTGGACGCCGAGGCAGACGTGCGCCTGGTCGGAGGCCTTCTCGAACACGCGCACGCGTCCGTTCGCGTACGGCGCGACCGGCTCGGGCTCGCCGGTGGGCTCGTCGGGGAGATCCCCGAGCAGCTCCTGCGCCTTCTCGAGCAGGCCGTCGCCGATCCGCCCGGCGACACCGAGCACCATCCGCGACGGCTTGTACCAGCGGCCGAGGTAGTCGAGGAACGTCTCGCGCGTCGCGCCGCGGACCGTCTCCTTGGTGCCGATGATGTCTCGGCCGAGCGGCTGGTCCCCGTAGAGCAGCTGCTCGTAGACCCCGCCGATCAGGTCCCGCGGCGTGTCGAAGTACATGTTCATCTCCTCGACGATCACGCCCTTCTCGCGCTCGATCTCCTCCGCGTCGAAGCGCGAGTGGCGGAGCATGTCGACGAGGACGTCGAGCGCGACGTCGCGGCTCTCCGCGGCGCACTTGACGTAGTACGTCGTCGACTCCTTGCCCGTGAACGCGTTGAACTCGCCGCCGATCGCGTCGATCTCGCCGGCGATGTCGCGCGCGCTCGGCCGCCGCTCCGTCCCCTTGAAGAACATGTGCTCGGAGAAGTGCGCGATTCCGCTCGACTCCGCGGTCTCGTACCGCGAGCCGGCCGCGAGCGTGATGAGGACGGAGACCGACTGCGCGTACGGGAGGTCGGCCGTCAGCACGCGCAGGCCGTTGTCGAGCACGTTGCGTTCGAAGACCGGCACCCCTCCTCGATCGTATAGACCTCCCTCTCATGCTCGGCGAGCAGACGAGACGCGCGATCGCGGCGCAGCCCGAGTGGCTCGCGCGGGTGCCGACCGACCGTCGGTTCCCCGACGGCGCGCGACTGCTCTTCACCGGCTGCGGGACGTCCTTCCACGCGGCGATGACCGGCGGCGACGCGGTGCAGGCGCTCGAGCTCGTGCTCCGGCCCGACCGCGAGGCGGATCTGCTCGTGATCGTCTCCCACGAAGGCGAGACGCCGCTCACGCTCGCGGCGGCGGAGGCGTGGAGCGGCCCGCGCTGGCTCGTGACCGGCACGGCCGACGGGCCGATCGCCGAGCTGTGCGACGAGGTGATCGTCTGCACGCCGGCGGTAGAGGAGAGCTGGTGCCATACCGCGAGCTACACCTGCGCGGTCGCCGCGATCGCGGCGCTCCACGGCGAGGACGTCTCCTGGCTGCCCGACGCGGTCGCGGCTGAGCTCGACGCGCCGCTCCTCGCGGTCGGCGACCAGGAGCGATTCGTCGTCGCCGGCGCGGGCCGCGACCTCCCGACCGCGCACGAGGCGGTTCTCAAACAGCGGGAAGGAGCGTGGGTTGCGGCCGAGCCATATGAAACCGAGCAGCTGCTGCACGGCTATCTCGCCGCGATCGACGAGTCCGTGCGCGCGTTCGTGCTCGAAGGAGAAGGTGTGGCTGCGCAGCGGGCTGCGGCCGCCGCCGCCGCGCTCCGGGTGCTGGGCTGCGAGGTCGACCTCATCCCGACGCGCCACCCGGTGGTCGACATCGTGCGCTTCCAGCGACTCACGCTCGAGCTCGCGGTGCGACGCGGGCGCGAGCCCGACCGCATCCGGCGCCACGACCAGCGCTGGGCCGACGCCGCCGCCGCGGCGAAGGCCGACAATGCGTCGTAGCTAACCCTGCTCGAGCGGCGCGAGCGTCAGGCCGTGACCGCCGAGCTGCTCCCAGTAGAGCTCTGCCTGCTCCTTCGATCCCGACCAGACGATCGCGTGACCGGCGGTGTGGATCCGGTCGGCGAGCCGCAGTCCCGCCTCGTAGGAGACGCCGGGGATCACGCCCGACAGCGCGAACGCGACTCCCTCGAACGTGTTGTGGTTGTCGTTGAGGACGATGACGTTCCAGGGCCGGCCGAGCCCCGAGCCCTCGCCGCGGTCGAGCCGCTCGCGCGGCGGCGTGAGCGTGGTACTCACGCGCGGCCGTTCACGGTCCAGCGGTAGCTCGGTTTCGCGGTGAGCGAGGCGCCGATGAAGCAGTCGCGCTCCGCCTTCGCGAGCAGCCCGGCGAGATCCTCCGGTTCCGGCTCGACTGCAACCGCGAGCTCGACGTCCACCTCGACGACGGCGTAGCGCTCGTCGCTCTCGCGCTTCGTGACGAGGGCGCGGGCCGAGCCGGAGGTGTTGCCGACCGCGAGACCCGCGCGCTCCGCGTGGTGGCGGAAGCTCGCGAGCGAGCAGCGGACGAGCGCGGCGAGCAGGAGGTGCTCGGGCGTCCACTCCGCCGGCACGTCGAGCCGAACGGCGTTCTCGTCGAGGAGCTCGCCGGCGGGGCTGAGAACGACGGTGAAACGGAGCTCGCGGGCCTTGATCGCCATGGCTCCATCGTCGCAGAGATGCCGTCCGGGCCTGGTCGTACGCTGCGGTCCGTGCGGCGCCTGCGCACCCTGAGCGAGGCCGAGTGTTATGTCCGCTGCTACGGCGGCTGGGACCCGACGGTGACGATCGTCAAGATCGAGCCGCGCCGGCCGCGGTACGAGCTTCCCGTCACCGGCGAGGATCTGCGCCGCGACTTCGAGGCCCGCATCGACGCGCGGCCGGAAGACGCCGACGTCGAAGCTGCCCCGGCCGAAGCTGCATAGCGACGTCCCAGACGTCCTCGGCCCGAACCTCCGGATCGTCTTCGTGGGCATCAACCCCGGTCGCGTCTCCGCCGCCGCGCACGCCCACTTCGCGAATCCGCGCAACGACTTCTGGCGCCTCCTTCACGCGGCCGGCTTCACGTCCCGGCTGTACGAGCCGAGCGAGCAGTTCGCGCTGCTCGAGGAGCGGATCGGCGTGACGAACGCGGCTCCGCGCACCACGCCCGGCTCGGGTGACCTGCGGCGCGCCGACTTCGCCGGCTCGGCCGAGCGGCTCGAACGGATCGCGCGCGAGCTCCGGCCCGGCTGGCTCGCGTTCGTCGGCAAGGAGGCATACCGCGGCACGTTCGGCGAGCGTCCCGAGCTGGGCCTGCAGGAGCGGACGCTCGCCGACACGCGGCTCTTCGTCCTCCCGTCCACGTCGCCCGCGAACGCCGCCGTGCCGTGGGACGTGCGGCTCCGCTGGTTCGGGGCGCTCGCGCTCAGCTCCGCCAGCGGTTCGTGATCGGCGTGCGCCGGTCGCGGCCGAAGGCCTTCAAGCGGAGCCGGACGCCCGGCGGGGCCTGACGGCGTTTGTACTCCGACCGGTCGATGAGCGCGACCGCGCGCGCGACGACGTCGGGGTCGAAGCCGTCCGCGCTGAGCTCCTCGAGTGTCCGGTCCTCCTCGACGTACGCCTCGAGCACCCGGTCGAGCTCGGAGTAGGGCGGCAGCGAGTCCTCGTCGCGCTGGCCCTCGCGCAGCTCCGCCGACGGCGGCCGCTCGATCGTCGTCTCGGGAACGAGCTCACGGCCGGCCTGTTTGTTGAGGTACCGCGAGAGCCGGAACACATCCGTCTTGAACACGTCCTTGAGGAGCGCGAAGCCGCCGGCCATGTCGCCGTAGAGCGTCGCGTACCCGACCGAGAGCTCCGACTTGTTCCCGGTCGTGACGACGAGCCAGCCGAACTTGTTCGACAGCGCCATGAGGAGCGTCCCGCGCACGCGTGCCTGGAGGTTCTCCTCGGCGAGATCCGGCTCGCGGCCGGCGAACGACTCGGCCAGGACGCCCGTCGCCGCCTCGACGACGGGCTCGATCCCGAGCTCGCGGAAAGCGCAGCCGAGATTCTCCGCCAGCAACCGCGCGTCGTCACGCGTCGCCGTGGACGAGTAGCGCGACGGCATCGACACGAGGTGGACGCGCGCCGCGCCGAGCGCCTCGACCGCCAGCGCCGCGGTCAGCGCGGAGTCGATTCCGCCCGACACGGAGACGACGACGTCGCCGAAGCCGTTCTTCTCGACGTAGTCGCGGAGTCCGAGGACGAGGGCGCGGCGCATCTGCTCGAGGTCGTCCTCGATCGGCGCCAGCGTGGCCGTCCGCGGCTCGTCGAGATCGACGACGAGGAGCGTCTCCGCGAAGCCCGGTGCGCGCGCGACGACCGTGCCGTCGCGCTCGATGAAGAGCGAGTGCCCGTCGAAGACGAGCTCGTCCTGGCCGCCGACGGTGTTGCAGAGGGCGACCCGAACGCCGCTCTCCCGCGCGCGCGAAGCGAACATCTCCTCGCGCTCGCGCTCGCGGCCCACGTGGAACGGCGAGGCCGAAAGGTTGACGATGAGCTCGGCTCCGGCTGCGGCGAGCTCGGTCGTCGGCGGCCCGGGAACCCACATGTCCTCGCAGATCGTGACCCCGACCTTCGTCCCGGCCACCTCGATCAGCGTCGCCTTCTCGCCTGACGTGAAGTACCGCTTCTCGTCGAAGACGCCGTAGTTCGGGAGGTGCCGCTTGCGCGCGTACGTCTCGATCGCGCCGTCGCGGCAGACGGCGCACGCGTTGTAGAGCGCGCCGTCGAAGAGCGGCGTGCCGACGAGCGCGACGATGCCGCTCACCTCCGCCGCGATCGCCGCGGTGCACGCCTGCGCCGCGCGCACGAAGCCGGGGCGGAGGAGCAGATCCTCGGGCGGATACCCGGTCACCGCAAGCTCGGGGAGGACGACGAGGTCGGCGCCTGCGTCGCGCGCCTCGCGCACGCGCTCGAGGATCAGCGTCCGGTTGCCGTCGAGGTCGCCGACGACGGGGTCGATCTGCGCGAGCGCGATCCTCATGGTTTCAGCCTATCAGGCGAAAACCTCCGCGACCGCAGCATTTGCGTAGCGAAGTTAGCGCGCGCTAACCTAGTGGGCACTAACTTAGAGCTCCTAACGGAATGACCACGCGCTGACTGGGCGTGATGGGCGAGTGCGATGCAAGGACGCAGGGAGCGCGAATAGCAGAGCTATTTGCGCGACCGAGGACGCGGCAGCGTGCCGCCCAGCGCGGTCAAGCGGCCCGTGCTTCGTTGCGTTAGGAGCTCATAGCTCGGAAGGAGTCGCAGTGAAGGCACGCGTTCTGGCGGCACTGGTCGCTGAGGAAAATCGCAAGTGGTGGACGCTCATGGCCGTCTCGTTCGGCCTGTTCATGATCATGCTCGACAACACGGTCGTGAACGTCGCGCTGCCGACGATGGAGAAGGACCTCCACGTGACGCTTGCGTCGCTCGAGTGGGTCGTGGTCGCGTACGCGCTGACCTTCGCGTCCCTCATGATCACCGGCGGCAAGCTCGCGGAC
>Ga0307372_10006109_pt1 | contig 17782 bp, 11 predicted proteins | sample OX1MG_FD_202533 | JGI IMG/M metagenome (GOLD analysis project Ga0307372, IMG submission 202533) | Soil microbial communities from Risofladan, Vaasa, Finland - OX-1 | ecosystem: Environmental > Terrestrial > Soil > Coastal area > Acid sulfate soil | place: Finland: Risofladan, Vaasa | collected... | reverse complement strand
CGCTGACGGTATTTCCGGGCTGACTGGGCTGAATACTGGCTGAATGACCGCTATGAGTTACGGCCTGGTGATGCGCCCTGGGCGGACAACGGCATAATTCTTGCCTCCGCAGCGTAAGGAAGAGTATGAGCAAGCAGCCGTCTCCGCCGCCGCCGGGCGACCGCCCCGTCAAGACTGCCCCGCCGCCGCCGCCCACCTGGCGGTTCTGGCTGTGGCCGGTCGCTCTGCTGGCGATGGTGGCACTTTACATATTCCTGCCGGCGATCCACGCGGCCGCGCCGGTCAACCTCAATTACTCCCAGTTCACCGCGGACGCCAGCGCGCACAAGATCAAGACGGTCACGTTCGGTAACGGCACGAGCGGCTCGAACACCGTCGCGAGCGGGGAGCTGACCAACGGGAAGACCTACACGACCGTCATCCCGGGCCAGCCGACCACCGCGCTGAGCCAGCAGCTGAGCACCGACGGCGTGAAGTCGGTGACCGCCACGCCGCCGAGCTCGGGCATCGGCTCGGAGCTGCTGTCGTGGCTGATCCTGCTGCTGCCGCTAGCGGTGCTGTTCTACCTGTTCCGCCGGATGGCGCGAAGCAGCGGGGCCACGGGCGGCTTGCAGGGCGTGATGGGGGTGGGCAGGTCGCGCGCGAAGGTCTTTGACGCCGAGCGGCCGACGACCAAGTTCTCCGACGTGGCCGGCTACGAGGGCGCCAAGGCCGAGATCGGCGAGGTGGTTGACTTCCTGCGCAACCCGCTGCGCTACTCCAAGGCAGGCGCCATCGCGCCGCGCGGCGCGCTGATGATCGGCCCGCCGGGGACCGGCAAGACGCTCCTGGCCCGAGCGGTGGCCGGCGAGGCGTCGGTGCCGTTCTTCTCCGTCGCGGGCTCCAGCTTCGTCGAGATGTTCGTCGGCGTCGGCGCGGCCAGGGTCCGGGATCTGTTCGCGGAGGCGCGCAAGCGGGCTCCGGCCATCATCTTCGTCGACGAGATCGATGCCATCGGCCAGCGCCGGGCCGGATCGGGCTCGGTGGTCGCCAACGACGAGCGCGAGCAGACGCTGAACCAGCTGCTGTCGGAGATGGACGGCTTCGACATGACGCAGGGCATCGTCGTGCTCGCGGCCACCAACCGCCCTGAGGTCCTCGATCCGGCCCTGCTGCGCCCCGGCCGGTTCGACCGCCAGGTCACGATTCCGCTGCCTACGCTGCGGGAGCGCGCGGCCATCCTGCTGGTGCACTGCCGCGGTAAGCAGCTCGGCCCCACCGTCGAACTGAACGTGGTGGCCCGCGGCACGCCGGGCTTCTCCGGCGCCGACCTGGCCAACCTGGCCAACGAGGCGGCGATCTTCGCCGTCCGCGGCGGCCGCGACGTGCTGTCGGCGACCGACTTCGAGGACGCGCGGGACAGGATTCTGCTCGGCCGCCGGGAGGGCTCCAACGTCCTGCTGCCCGAGGAGAAGCACGCAGTCGCCATCCACGAGGCGGGGCATGCCATCGTCGCGGCGCTGTCTGGCCACGCCGACCCGGTCGCCAAGGTCACCATCCTGCCGGCGGGCCAGGCGCTGGGCGTCACCCAGCAGCTGCCCCTCGTCGAGCGGCACCTGTACGGCGAGGACTACCTCAACGACTCGCTGGCGGTGCGCCTCGGCGGCCGGGCGGCCGAGCTCGTCGAGCTCGGCCAGGGGTCGACGGGCGCGGCCAATGACCTCGCGAGCGCCACCGACCTGGCGACCAAGATGGTGCGGGAATTCGGCCTTTCCCCCGAGCTCGGCCCCGTGGGCTACCCCGAGGGCGGCTCGGTCTTCCTGGGCGGCGGCGGGGCGGGGATGTCCAGCCGGCCGTTCGCCGAGGCCACCCAGGCCACCGTCGACCGGGAGGTGGCCAGGCTGCTGCGCGAGGCCGAGGAGAACGCGGTCGGCAAGATCCGCTCGCACCGGCCCGAGCTCGGCCATCTGGTAGACCTGCTGCTGGAGCGCGAGACCGTGGACGGATCTGAGGTCTACCGGATCGTCGGGCGGCCGGTGCCAGAACGAGGGCCGGACGAGCTGACCGTCGCCCCGCGCGCCGTGGCCACCGCTCAGGCCGGTTCGGACGGCCATCGGGCCGCCGGGGCGGCAGAGGTAGCCGGGGCGGCAGAGGTAGCCGGGGCCGCCGGGGCGGCAGGGCAGCAGCGCTGATGCCCGCCCACCTGCCCGTCGGCGTGTCTGTCGGCGTGCCGGGCGGACAGTCCTCAGCCCCGGCCCAGTTCGCCGAGCAGGCGGCGTACGGGCTGAAGGCCATCTGCATCACGCCCGCCAACCCCGCGGCCGGCCTCGATACCCACCAGGGCATCGTGCTGCTATCCGACGGCCAGACGGGCGAGCCGCTGGCGGTCCTCAACGCCTCGGCCGTTACGGAGGTCCGCACGGCCGCGGTGTCCGTGCTGGCGACCGACCTGCTGGCCCGGCCAGGAGCCGGCGACCTCGCGGTCATCGGCACCGGCGTACAGGCACGGGCCCACATCCGGGCGGCGGCCCGGGAACTCGATTCCGCCACCGTCGCCGACGCGGTCCTGTTCGCCGACAGCCGCGAGTCGCTGCTGGCCGAGGCCGGCGACTACCTGCTGGCCGTCGCGGACGGGCTGGCCGGCCCTGGCAGCGTCCGGGCCGAGCTGGGCGAGATCCTGACGGGCGCGGCGCCGGGCCGGGCGAGCGATGCCGAGATCACCATCTTCGAGTCCCTGGGGCTGGCCGTCGAGGACCTCGCCGCCGCGATGGCCGTCTACCAGGCGGCCGCCGGCCGGGCTGCCGGCCAGTGGGTGGAGTTCTGATGAGCATTACCAGTACCATCATCGATCCGCTGCTGCACCTCCATGGCGTCGCGGCCTACTCCCTCGTCGGCGCCCTCGCGTTCGGGGAGGCGGCCCTGTTCGTCGGGTTCGTCCTGCCCGGCGAGACGGCGGTGATCCTGGGCGGGGTGCTCGCCTACCGGCATTCGGTCACGCTCACGCTGATGGCGGCGGTCGTCGTCATCGCGGCCATAGTCGGCGACAGCGTCGGATACGAGGTCGGCCGCCGGTACGGCCAGCGACTGCTCAAGCGGCCGATCTTCGTCCGGCACCAGGCCGCGATCGACGGCGGCCGGGCACGCCTGCACAAATACGGCGGCCGCGCCGTCTTCCTCGGCCGGTTTACCGCGTTCCTCCGCGCGGTCATGCCGGGCCTGGCTGGCACGGCACGCATGCCATACCGGAGGTTCCTGCCGTGGAACGCGGCCGGCGGCCTGGTCTGGGGCGTGGGCTACACCGTCCTGGGCTACCTGGCCGGGGCCAGCTACAAGACCGTGGAGGGCTACGCCGGCAAGCTGAGCGAGGTCATCCTCGCTGTCGTCGTGCTCGGCCTGCTGACCTTGGCGATCTGGCGCCGCCGCCGCGGCGACCGGGTCCCGGTGCCGGTGCCCGAACAGCCAGCGCCGAATGAATCGAACAAAGAGTCAACTAACACCCCATAAGGTCAACCCGGCCGGGTCTCGCCCGCACGGCCGGGCGTGCCCGAGCGGCCCGGCCCGATCGCGCGCGGGTCAGGTGGCGCGCGGGTCAGGTGGCGCTGGCGGCCCAGCTTGGCTAAGCTCACGGCATGCGCGCACAGCACACCGCAGGCTGGTGGCGCCGCCGGTAGGCGGTGCCAGGATTCGCGCGCTCCCAGCAGATCCCCAAGGCGACCGCCCGGTACCCGGCGGCCGTCTTTTTCGTTCCGCCGGGCCGGGCCGCAGAAACTGCGAGGCCCACGCAGAGATGGACGAGACGACTTACCGAACCCCCGGCGGCGTGACGGTGACCTGCGTCGCTGCCCCGTTCGATCCGGCTCTGCTGGAGGGGCTGACCCGGCAGGTCGAGGCGGTGCCGGGCGGGGTGCTCAGCTCCGGCATGGAGTACCCGGGCCGCTATAGCCGCTGGCACATGGCCTACGTCGATCCGCCCGTCGAGGTGGTCGCCCGCGGCCGGACCATCACCGCGCGGGCCCGCAACGAGCGCGGCCTGGTGCTGCTGCCCGCGATCACCGCCGCCCTGGCCAGGGTCGGTGCCGTCACCTCCGGCGACGGCCAGGCGGCCGTGACGGTCGAGGATCCCGGCGGCACCTTCACCGAGGAAGAGCGCAGCCGCCGCCCGTCCGTCTTCTCCGCCCTCCGCGAGATCATCGCCGAGCTGGCCGGGCCCGATCAGCATCTGGGCCTGTACGGAGCGTTTGGCTACGATCTGGCTTTTCAGTTCGAGCCGGTGCAGCTGCGCCGGGCGCGGGACGGCGCTCAGCGGGACCTCGTCCTGCACCTGCCCGACCGGGTCTACGTGCTGGACCGCAAGCGGGAGACGGCCATCTGCTACTCCTACGAGTTCGAGACGGCGGCCGGGAAGACCATCGGGCTGCCCCGCGAGACCACCGCCACGGCGTCTCCCGCCACGGGCCCCGCCGTCCTCCCCGCCGACCCCGTTCCTGGCGCCTATGCCGCCGTGGTCGAGGAGGCCAGGGAGCGGTTCGCCTGCGGTGACCTGTTCGAGGTCGTGCCCAGCCATGTCTTCTACGCGCCCTGCGCCTCGCCCGCCGCGTTCTTTGAGCGGCTGCGCCACCGCAACCCCGCGCCGTATGAGTTCTTCCTGAATCTCGGGTCGGGGGAGTACCTGGTGGGCGCGTCCCCGGAGATGTTCGTGCGGGTGACCGGCGACCGTGTCGAGACGTGCCCGATCGCAGGAACGGTCGCCCGCGGCGACGACCCGCTCGGCGACGCCGATGCCATCCGCGCGCTGCTCGCCTCGCCCAAGGAGGAGTCCGAGCTCACCATGTGCACCGACGTGGATCGCAACGACAAGTCGCGGGTCTGCGTGCCCGGCAGCGTCAAGGTGATCGGCCGCCGCCAGATCGAGCTGTACAGCCGGCTCATCCACACCGTTGACCACATCGAAGGCCGGCTGCGGCCGGAGTTCGACGCCCTGGACGCGTTCCTCACCCATATGTGGGCTGTCACGGTCACCGGCGCGCCGAAGACCTGGGCCATGCAGTTCATCGAGGACCATGAGGACGATCAGCGGCGCTGGTACGGGGGTGCCGTCGGCATGATCGGCTTCGACGGCGGGATGAACACCGGCCTCACCCTGCGCACCGCCCACATCCGCGACCAGGTCGCCGCGGTCCGGGTCGGCGCGACCCTGCTGTTCGACTCCGATCCGCAGGCCGAGGAGCAGGAGACCCGGCTGAAGGCCCGGGCGCTGCTGGAGACTCTCGCCGAGCCGGACCAGCGCGCGGATCTGCGCACCGAGACGCAACGGTCAGCTCTCGCCCCGCCGCCCGCCGCCGCGGCGGTCCCGCTGCCGGGCGACGGCATGAGGGTGCTGCTGGTCGATCACGAGGATTCGTTCGTGCACACGCTGGCCGGCTACTTCCGCGAGCTCGGTGCCACCGTCACGACGCTGCGCGCGGGATTCGACCCGGCGCTGCTGGACGAGTACGCGCCCGACCTGGTGGTGCTGTCGCCGGGACCGGGCCGGCCCGCCGACTTCGGCTGCGACAAGCTGCTCGGCGCTCTCGACGAGCGCCGCCTGCCGGCGTTCGGCGTGTGCCTGGGCCTGCAGGCGATGGTCGAGCACGCGGGCGGCTCGCTGAGCCTGCTGGAGACCCCAGTGCACGGCAAGCCGGGCCAGGTCCAGGTGCTCGGCGGCGCCCTGCTCGACGGCCTGCCGGCGCAGTTCACCGGCGCGCGGTATCACTCGCTGCACGCCCGGCCCGAGCAGGTAACGGGTGGTTTCGAGGTCACGGCGGTGACGCCGGATGGAGTGGTGATGGCGATCGAGGACCCGGCCCGCGGCCACTGGGGCGTGCAGTTCCACCCCGAGTCCATCCTCACCGCGTCCGGCCGGGCCGGTCATCAGGTCATCGCGAACGTGCTGCGCCTGTGCCGGGCTCGCGCTGAAGGCTAGCCCGGCACAAGCGCCCCGGGTCCCTAGACGCGGCGCAGGCTTCGCGAGAAGCTCACGAGCGTCCTGCGCCATTCGTTATGGGAGTAGGTGACGTAGTAGTCCCGCCCGGCCTTCCAGGTGAGGACGAGGACGATGTGCTTCGACCTGCACGACGGCAGCGTGCCTATCCCGCAGAACCCGTACATGTGGGCCTTGTGGCCCTGGATCCGGTAGGTGCCGAGCGGCCGGGCGGCACCGAAGTTGCTGCAGGGGCCACCGGAGTTGTTCTGGTCGATGGACATGTACCGCTTGTTCGAGCCCCGCCACTCGGCGTAGACGTTGCGCTTCCTGAGCTTGCCGGCGACTTCGCACTTGCTGACCAGGATGTCGTTCGTGCGCCGGAGGCCGTAGGTGCGAGTCGCCTTCTTCAGCCGGAAGCCGGCCGCCCGCTGCGCGGCTGGCCAGGTCTTGAACGAGCCCGTTGCCGCCGGAGCCCCCGCCGGAGCCCCCGCCGAGGCCATCGCCGGCGTAGCGGCCAGCATGGCCAGCCCCGCCAGGCCGACGGCGAGAGCGCTGCGAGCGGCGAGTTTGCCGTTACCGAACATCGAATCCCCTTCCCTGGATGTCATCACCGATTGACCGGATGTCATCGGAGCTAACTTAGCGTAGTGGCACCGTTGCGGGAGGTACACAAAATGAATGCCGGCGGTGAAAGGCACTGCTAGCGGGCTGAAATCTGGGATTGGCCAGGCTTATGCCACCAATTGCCGGGCCGCTATGGTGTGCCCATCGTGTGCTCAGCAGCTGCAGAAAAGCAGGGCCTGGCTAGAGCGTGCCGCGCGCAACTGATGGCAGAAGGGTTGGCAGCCATGCCCGACATGAGCTATCCGGTCGCGGGCGGCACTGTCCCCGGTTACCTGGCTGTCCCTTCCGGGCCCGGCGGACCGTGGCCGGGCGTGGTCGTCATCCACGAGGTGTTCGGCCTGAACGACGACATCCGGCGTAAGGCCGATGAGCTCGCTGCCCATGGCTACCTGGCGCTGGCGCCCGACCTGTTCGGGGGCAAGTCCTGGGCCCGCTGCGTGCGCGGCGCCTTCCGGCAGCTCAAGGCGGGCAGCGGCCCGGCCTTCACGACACTCGACGCGGCGCAGGGCTTCCTGGCCGGGCGGGCCGATTGCACGGGCAAGACCGGGGTCATCGGGTTCTGCATGGGCGGCGGTTTCGCGCTGCTGTGTGCCCCGCGCGGCGGATTCGCCGCCGCGGCGGTCAACTACGGCCAGGTTCCCGACGACGCCGAGAGCGTGCTCGCCGGCTCCTGCCCGATCGTGGGCAGCTACGGCGGCCGGGACCGGGGCCTGTCGACCAGGCACCCGGAACGGCTGCAGCGGGCGCTCACGGTGCTGGAGGTCCCGCACGACGTTCAGGTCTACCCGGGCGCGGGCCACCGCTTCATGAGCGAGGCGACGGGCGCGGGCGCGGTCATCGCGCGAGTGACCGGGATGTCCTATCAGGAGCACGACGCCGCCGACGCCTGGCAGCGGATCTACACTTTCCTCGGCCGCTACCTCCGCTCGGAGTTATCCGGGGAAATTGCGGGGCCGGGGCCGGGGCCGGGGCGGGGGCAGGGGCGCTACGGCAGGAAGCCCGGCCGGGCGAACTTCGCATACAGCGGCGATTGCCGGAAGTCATCGGCTGCCTGGCTGGCCCGGGCCGGGCCAGCCGCGTCGCCCTGCTCGTCCGGCAGCGGGTCATGGTGGATCCGCTGCGCCGGGACCTGCCTGCCGAGCAGCAGCGCGGTCCGCGCCACCATCGCCGCGGGCCCGCAGATGTAGATCTCTGAGTTCTCCAGCAGGCCGCGCTGCCCGCGCACCACCTCGGGGAGGAGCCCGGTCAGCCGCGTCCGGCCGGGAGCGCCCAGCCAGCCCGGCAGCAGCGGATCGTCGGTCGGCCCCAGGCTGTCCGACAGCGTGGCCACGTCGGCCAGCCCGGGTCCGCCGGTTACCACCGGGATGACCTCCAGGGCCGGATACGCCGCCTGCATCGCCTGCAGGGCCGGGAGGTCATAGAGGTCCTGCCGCCCTCGGGCCCCGACGAACAGGGTGACCTTCCCCGGGTTCCTGGCCCGCCATCGGCTGGCCACGTGCTCGACGATCGCCTTGATGGGCGCGAGGCCGGTGCCGCCGGCCACGCACAGCAGGTTACGAGCCTGGTCGGGGCCGGGCGCCGTCATCTCGCCGCGGGCGGGACCCAGCAGGATGGTGTCGCCGACGGCCGCGTGCCGCACGAGCGCGGTGCTCACGATGCCGCCGGGGATGGCCCGCACGTGCAGGTCGATGAGGCCGTCGTCGCGGGGCGCGTTGGCGATGGAATAGGGCCGCCATACCCGCGGCCACCTCGTGACTTGCACGGGCACGTACTGACCCGGCTGGTACGGCAGCGGATTGTCGGGCGCGATGGTCAGCACCGCGACCGTATCGGTGCGCCGGTCGTGGGCGACGATCTCGCCGACCCACCACGGAGGGTGATCCTTAGCGTCCGCTGCCGCTGCCGATTGCATCGTGCGCGCCGCATACTCAAGGGTCCGCCGCCAGGCGGATTCAGTTTCCGGCGTCCAGTCGCTGCCGCTAAAGTACGCGGCGGTCTCCAGCAGGACGCTGAAGAAATCGTGCAGATGCTTGTCCTTCACGCCGTATTTGCGATGATCGCGACCGAGTTGCGCGAGATATGCCGAGGCCCCCTGCGGGTTATTCAAACTCCAGACCAGCCGGGCCAGTGCCGCGAAGACACGCTCTCGGACCTGGCTCATGCCCATGGGGAACATCGCACGAGTTTCCGGACTCGCGGTGAAAAGGTGTGAGTAGAAATACTCCATTGCCAGTGCGGAATTGGCCATCATGTGCGCGAACGATTCTTTCACCAGGCAGGCATCGAGGTCGGTGGCCGGGAATGGCTCCTGGGCTTCGTCCTGTGCGGCGTCGACGCGCTCCGCCGGCGCCGGGCGCGCGGCAACGGCGTCCAACAGCACGGCCGGGCGGCCGTGCCGCGTCCCAGTTAAGGGGGACCGCTCCGGCGTCAGGCCGTCTCGCTGCCGCTTGAAGATCCCAAGACGCGGCTGTCCAGCGGGCCTGTCCGCGCCGTAGTCGGGACCCCCCCCGTCAAGCGCTATTGCCACAGGCTGAGTCTCGCACCCGCAGGCGGTGCATACAACCTATTCGGCCTGAACGGCGCCGAGGATACGCAGCGTAGTGGAATGCTGTTCGGCTGCATAGACAACATAATGGTAACGACTCAAAAAAGAACGCGCTGGCCGCCTTTCTCGGTTGACTGGACAGACAGCTGGTGATACGCACGTGCGTGGCGCACTGTCGTCAATCACGGAGAGTGACAGCGGGGCCGGCGCGACGGCGGCCGGGATCTAGGATGACGTGGTGACTTCATCGGGGTACCTGAGCTTTCCGCACGTGCACGGCGATCTGCTGACGTTCGTCGCCGAGGACGACGTGTGGCTCGCGCCGGTGTCCGGCGGCCGCGGCTGGCGGCTTTCCGCCGACCACGCACTGGCGAGCCGCCCGCGTTTCTCCCGCGACGGCACCCGGGTCGCCTGGACCGGGAGCCGGGACGACACGGCCGAGGTCTACGTGGCCGCGACCGACGGCGGGATCAGCGCGCGCCTGACGTTCTGGGGGGAGGAGCGGACTCAGGTATGCGGCTGGACGCCGGCGGGCGAGGTGCTGGCGGTCAGCGCCGTCGGCCAGCCCTTCCCCCACTTCACCTGGGCGCACGCGATCAGCCCCGAGGCCGGCGCCGGGGCGGCCGCGGACACGCGGCTGCCCTACGGGCCGGTCGCCGACCTGGCCATCGAGCCGGCCGGGGTCGCGCTGCTGACCGGGACCCGGGGCCGTGATCCCGCGCACTGGAAGCGGTACCGCGGCGGCACCGGCGGGCGCCTGTGGGTGCGGTCGGCGCGGACCGGGCCGGGGTTCCGGCGGCTGCTCGCCGATGTGCCCGGCCAGTTCGCCAGCCCGATGCTGGTCGCCGGGCGGCTGGCGTTCCTGTCCGACCACGAGGGCACCGGCAACCTGTACTCCTGCGCGCTGGACGGCACCGACTTGCGGCGGCATACCGATCACGACGGCAGCTATGCCCGGCAGGCCAGCACCGACGGCCAGCGGATCAGCTATTCCTGCGCCGGCGGTCTCTGGCTGCTGGACGGGCTCGATGCCGACGGGCCCAGACCCGTGGAGATCGCGCTCGGGTCCGTGCCGCCGGGCCGCACGCCCCGGCTGATCTCGGCCGATGACCACATCGGGTCGCTGTCCTGCGACGCGACCGGCCGCGCCAGCGTGGTTGAGGTTCGCGGGACCGTGCACTGGCTGACCCACCGTGACGGCCCGGCGCTCGCGCTGTCGGTCGAGCCGGGCGGCCGGGCGCGGCTGCCCCAGGTCCTGGGCAAGGACGGCGACGTCGTCTGGGTCACCGACGCCGACGGCCCGGACGCGCTGGAGGCCTGGTCGCCCGCGGCCGGCCCGCTGACCGCTCCGCGTCGCCTCGCGTCCGGATCGGTCGGCCGGGTGGCGAGCCTGGCCGCCGCTTCCGACGGCGGCAAGGTCGCCGTCGCGGCGGTGGACGGGCACCTGCGCGTCGTGGACGTCGCTTCGGGCGACGTGACCGAGCTGGCGGCCTCGGACAACGGCGAGATCACGGGCCTGGCCTGGTCCACTGACTCGGCGTGGCTGGCCTGGTCGCAGCCGGGGTTGTACCCGCTGCGCCAGTTGCGGGTCGCGCGCATCGCCGACGGGCAGGTGGCCGACGTCACCGACGGCCGGTTCACTGACACCGAGCCTGTGTTCACGATCGACGGCAAGTACCTCGCCTTCCTGTCCAAGCGCAGCTTCGACCCGGTCTATGACGCGCACTTTTTCGACCTCGCGTTCCCTTACGGCGCGCGGCCCTACCTCGTGCCGCTGGCGGCGTCGACGCTGTCGCCCTTCGGCCCGCAGCCGGGCGGCCGGGAGATCGGCGACGAGCCGGAGGACGAGTCCGGCACTCAGCCGGAGGAAGGCGACACCGCGGGGGCGGCCGGGTCGCGGGCAGTCGCCGTGGACACCGACGGCATGGCCGACCGGATCGTGGCGCTGCCGGTTCCCGAGTCGCGGTATGCCTCGCTGCGAGCAGTCAAGGGCGGGCTCGCGTGGCTGTGCGAGCCGCTGACGGGAAACCTGGGGGAGGGCGGCGCGCGGCCGGGCGACGCCGATCTGCGGCCAGCGCTGCAGCGGTTCGACCTGCGTCAGCACGCCGTGACGGTAATCGAGGACGCGGTCGACTGGTTCGAGGCGAGCGGTGACGGCACCCGGCTCGTGATCAGCGACCACGACAGCCTGACCGTCGTGCCGGGCGATCACAAGGCCGACTCCGACAGCCCGGAGGACCGGATCAGCGTGGACGGGTCGCGGGCCCGGTTCCTGGCCGATCCGGCGGCCATGTGGCGGCACTCGTTCGACGAGGCGGGCCGGCTCGTCCGCCATGACTTCTGGGTAGCCGATCTGGCCGACGTGGACTGGGATGCCGCGCTGGCCCAGTACCGGCCGTTGCTGGACCTGGTGGCCAGCCCGCGCGAGTTCGCTGACGTCCTGTCCGAGGCGCTCGGCGAGCTCGGCACCTCGCACGCTTACGTCGCAGAGGCGCCCGCCGACGAGGATGGCGCCGGCGGCTACTCGACCGGCCTGCTGGGCGCCGACCTGGAACGCGCCAGCGACGGGACCTGGCTGGTCCGCCGGGTCGTGCCGGGGGAGTCGTCCGATCCGCGGGCGCGCTCGCCGCTCGCCGCGCCCGGCGTGCAGATCCGGCCGGGCGACCGGCTGCTGGCCGTCGACGGCCGGCCGGTGGCAGCTGGCGGCCCCGGCCCGCTGCTGGCGGGGGCCGCCGGCAAGCCGGTCGAGATCACCGTGGCGAGCCCTGGCCGCGATAACCCGCGACGGGTGGTCGTGGTGCCGCTGACCAGCGAGCGGCGGCTGCGGTACCAGGACTGGGTGACTAGCCGCCGGGCGCTGGTCCGGGACCTGAGCCACGGGCGCATCGGCTACCTGCACGTGCCCGACATGGTGAGCGAAGGCTGGGCCGACTTCCATCGCGACCTGCGCGCTGAAATGACGCAGGAGGCGCTCATCATCGACGCCCGCGGCAACCGCGGCGGGCATACCTCCCAGCTGGTGGTGGAGAAGCTGGCCCGGCGCGTGGTCGCCTGGGAGGTGCCCAGGGGCATGCGGCCCATGTCGTATCCGATCGACGCGCCGCGGGGGCCGGTGGTGGCGCTGGCGGACGAGTTCGCGGGCTCGGACGGCGACATCGTGACCAAGGCGATCCGCACGCTGCACCTGGGGCCGGTGGTCGGCGCCCGGACCTGGGGCGGGGTCATCGGCATCGACGGATGGCATGAGCTGGTCGACGGCACGCGGATCACCGTGCCGCGGTACGGGTTCTGGATGGAAGGATCTGGCTGGGGGGTGGAAAACTACGGCGTCGATCCAGACGTCGAGGTCCTGATCACCCCCGACGACTGGGCGGCGGGCCGCGACACGCAGCTGGAGACCGCGGTTCGCCTGGCTGCCGAGGCGCTGCAAGCCGAGCCGGCTGCCACCCCTCCGAGCCTGGCCGACCGGCCGTCCCGGCGCCGTCCCACCCTGCCGCCGCGCGGAATCCCGCCAGGCTAGTAGCCGGCCTCACCTGGGGACCGGCCGGTTCCGTGCTCTGTGCGAGCGGCTGGGGTGACAGGGACCGGCTCACCCGCTCCCCGCGTGAGGCGGAGGAAGTCATCGACCTGCACGACAAGCACGGCATCCACCTGGCGACTGTGACCGGGGAGATGGGTGCGGGAGCGCTGGGCGATCATGACCGGCGGCGCCCGCCGCGCCCTCATCCAGGCCACCACCGTCGGCATCTCGTCCACCCTGCCAGCAGCCGCAGGCGGAGCCCTGCCCGTAGGGTGCCCTGCGCGAGGATTCGGCCCAGGCTCTGCAGCCCTCGGGCGCCGGTATGCCACCGCACGCCAGCACCATAGATAGGCGCGTAATCGGGGCGCACAGTCCCCGCTCCTAGATGGGTCTTTCGGGTGCCTGCCACATCGCCGCGCCTGGCGGTTGAGGGCACGCGTCGGCTCGCAGCCGTATGATGATCGCGAACTCGCACGGTGGCCGTCCCGCTCGGGTTAGCAAGCAAGGCGTTCAGCTCGCCGTGGCTTGTCGCCAAACTGATCAACGCAGGAAGCACGGCTCTCGATTGGGGTGACCTTGGCAGCCAACGGCCAGCGACTGACGCGCAGCGGCGGTATAACTGGCATCTCTGTGTCCGGATTCAAATCACTCCGCGACCCGCAGCACATTGACATAAAGCCTTTGACTATTATTGCAGGAGTGAATAGTAGCGGTAAGTCTAGCATAGTACAACCCCTATTGCTGCTGAAACAGACTCTCGAGGCGCCATATGATCCTGGGCCTCTCCTGCTCAACGGTCCAAATGTTAGCATAACTCGAATTGAGCAGATTTTGTCCTGCAGGCAGGGTCGCCAAGCGGCCGCCAGAGACTTTACCGTGGCGTTTAGCGTGTCCGACCTACCTGAAGTACGGCTACGCTTCGGGAAGGCGCAATCCGGAGACCTCAGGCTAATAGATCTTACTTTTCCAATTCTTGGTAGCGACGCTATCAGCATAAATGAGCGAATGTCCCAGAATGAATTGGTAGCCAGGCTGCCAGCAGAGCTTAGGGAGCAGGTAGCTAGATTCTATTCGACTCAAGAAAAAACTTCGGTCCCTATTAGGTGGGCGGTCACAAGAGATCGATGGTCGCTACGCATTCAGGCGCAGTTCGAGAATGCTGCCCCACGACGCCTTCCGTTGATCACAATCGGGCCTGACCTCAATTTGCACGAGTCTGAGATAGGCCGCCTAATTCACCTACCTGCCTTCCGCGGAAATCCGAAGCGTACCTACCCGACGGCCGCAGTGGAGGAAAAATATCCGGGCCCATTCAATGAATACACCGCCGGAATAATTGCCGCCTGGCAAAATCGAGCAGAAGTTGAGAAGCTAACTCAACTGCGTCGTGATCTTGAACGACTAGGACTAACCTGGAAAGTTGAGGCGCGTCAGCTTGATGACACAAGTATCGAGTTGCTGGTAGGGCGTCTGCCGCATGCCCGACGCGGCGGGGCTAGTGACCTAGTCAACATTGCCGATGTGGGATTTGGCGTCTCGCAAACGTTGCCTGTAGTGGTAGCGCTGCTGGCGTCATCAGCTGGACAGCTTGTGTACCTTGAGCAACCGGAGATTCATCTACATCCGCGAGCCCAGGCTGCTTTCGCTGACTTGCTATCGGCAGCCGCTAAGCGAGGGTCACGTGTTCTTGTCGAGACGCATAGCGCATTGTTGATTCGCGCAATTCAGACTCTTGTGGCACAGGGCATCCTAAGCGCTGACGATGTCGCGCTGCACTGGTTCAGCAGGGATGCCATCTCTGGATCAACTACAATCGCAAGCGCTATGATGGACCGCTTCGGGGCTTTTGGGGATTGGCCAGAAGACTTCGATGAGGTTCAACTTCGCGCCGACCACGATTACCTATCGGCGGCTGAAGCAGCCGAAGCGGCAGCCAATGAGTAAGATGTCGCGACGGATTGTTGTTGATGCATCCGTCGCCAAGTCAGCAGGAAACGGCACACACCCAACCTCGCGAATGTGTCGCGAGTTCCTTCTTGACATGATGAATATTTGTCACAAGATCGTAATATCGCAGGAAATCTTGACCGAATGGAAGAATCATGCATCTTTTTTTTCCGTATCTTGGCTTGCGGCGATGCGGGGGAAGCGTAAAGTCGTGATGGTGCATCCTGAAGCTGGAGGGAGTTATGTAATCAGCGTTCATGAGGCATCGAAATTTACGCCAAAAGAGATTGCTGCCATGGAAAAAGATCTTCTCCTAATACTGGCTGCGCTTGAAACGGACAGGCTCATCGCATCATGTGACTCTACGGCCAGAGATCTATTTGCTAGGGCGTCTAGCCAGATTTATGATATCAAGAACATCATATGGGTTAACCCTAACGATGCGACCGGTGACTGCGGCGACTGGCTAAAATCAGGCGCACGCCATGAGTCGGAGCGATGCTTGGGGGAACAAGCTGGCACCTAAATGTCAGGATGCGACTGCGGCGACTTGGGCGTGTGCTAGGCAGACCTCTGAGAGGTTGAGTTCGGCGCTGGGGCCGGGCCAGCGGCGGCGCCTTCGGTGTTGCTGCGCCTAACTTCGCAATGCGCGCGTAGCCCTGTAAACTCGCATAACCCGCCTCAGGGACTTTTGCGGCGCTTCACGAGGGGCAGCAGATTCCCGTTCGGGACAGTGGGGGTGCCGAGCCAGAGCAGCGGGTGACGGCTTGGTGCTGCGGTCGGTGTCGCTGGATGGCGCGGTTTCGCGTCTAGATCGGCGCGTTGTAGCCAGGGAACCAGTGCACCTGGAGCCAGGCCACGGCCGCGGCCCAGGCGCCGGTGACCTCCAGAAGCCCGACCGCGATGAGCAAGACGCCACCGACCTGGGTGACCCTCCGGGCATGCCGCCGCGCGAATCCGAAGAGGCTGGCTCCGCGCTGGAAGGCGAACGCGACCACCAGGAACGGGATGCCGAGGCCGAGTGCGTACACGAAGGCGAGCAGCGCGCCACGGCCCGCGGTCCCGGTGGTGGCGCCCAGCGACAGGACCGCGATGAGCGTGGGACCAATGCAGGGCGTCCAGCCCAGTGCGAACACCACGCCGAGGAGCGGCGCGCCGGCCAGCCCGGCGCGTGGCCGGAACTGCGGGCGGAAGATGCGGCCGCTGAAGCTGAACCGGTCGAACGCGCCGACGAACAGCAGGCCGAGCAGGATGATGATGCAGCCAAGTACCTGATCCAGGCCCCTGGTGTGGTTACGCAGCACCTCGCCCAGCGTGCCGAAGAAAACGCCCTCAGTCGCGAAGACTGCCGAGAAGCCGAGTACGAACAGCAGGGTGCCCAGCACGGCCCGGCTTCTGGCCGATGCGCTGCCAGCAGATTCGCTGGCGGACCCGGAACTGGCAGAGCTGAACGGCATCGTCCCGACGGCGCTGACCGATGCCGTGCCGGCCGATGCCGTGCCGGCCGTGCTCGTCCGGCTGGTCACCGTCGCCGCGGTGCTGGTTTCGGCGGGAGAAGCAGCGCGCGCGGGACTATCCGCGTCCTCGCGCTGGACGGCCGTTCCCGACATGCCGGTGAGGTAGGCCAGGTAACCGGGAACCAGGGGCAGGCAGCATGGCGACAGGAACGTGACGGCGCCCGCCGCCGCGGCGACGGGCATGGCCAGGAGCAGCGGGCCTGATTCCACCAGGTGCTCGATGCCGCCGATCATGCTGACTCCCATCGCGTCCGGACACTGCTCAACCTATCCGCGTCGGCGGCTCCCGGGGCCAGCCGGGTCCGATTGCCCGGCCGGGCCGAAGCTGAGACCATGCCTGCATGACCACTAAAGGCGCCTCATCGAGCGCGGGCGGCTCGTCCGGCTCGCAAACGGCCAGCCGGCCGCGCGCTCAGGTAGCCGCGCGGCCGGTCGCCGCCGCCGGTCAGCCGGCGGCGGAACTGAAGGCCGGGTAGTAGGCATCCGCCTGGCCGGCGGCCGTCGGGTGGTAGGACTCGCTGAGGTCCAGGAAGTTCACCGAGTGCAGCCACGAGCTGGAGTCGCAGATCTCGTGACCGGCAAAGTTCGGCTGCACATTCACGAACGTGTCGCCGTGCCGGGCCGCCGCGGCCTGGATGGCGCTGTCCAGCTCGTCGGCAGCCTGGTTGAGGTCCGTCCGGTCGGTGGTGCTCAGGCCGATGCAGATCCAGGACTGTGACAGGTCATACAGCTCGGGGTAGCCGAGCACGACCACGCGGGCACCGGGGGCGCGGCCGGCGATGTCCCCGAGCGTGTTGTCCAGCTCGCCGGGCAGGACGCTCGTTACCTCCGCCTCGTCGGCGTCGATCGCGCTCACGCAGCTGCTGGTGGATTCCAGCACGCAGGTCTCCATCGTCGAGCTGAAGCCCACGTCGTTGCCGCCGATGGTGATCGATACCAGCGTCGTGGCGCTGCTGAGCGCGGACAGCTGCGTACTGATGACCGAGCCCGTGGTCGCGCCTGCGCAGGCCACCGACACGTAGCTGGCCGGGGCGTTCGCGTTGGCCCAGAGCTGGGAGTAGGCCTTGGTGCTCCGGTCGCAGGAGCCGCTGGAACTGGTATAGCTCCCGGCACCCAGGCCGGATGAGTAGGAGTCGCCGAGGGCGACGTAACGGACCGACGACTGCGCGCTGGCGGGCGGTGCGGCGGCCACGAGGCAGAGGGCCGCGGCTGCGAAAGCAGCGGCGGCGGCGATGAGACGGGGATGACGAGCGGCTCTGGACGGCACCGGCTCCTCCTTGGGCAGGCACGCGCAACGACTGGTCTACTCGTTAGTAACATCGCGCCGGGGGGCCGTCAATGGCTCAGTTTCGGCAGCCTTTGCACATGCCTGTCCTCTATAGCTGATCCGCGGGCGGCGGTCAGCCGCGGAACGGGTAGCCGGGCAGCCCGGTAACTCCCGGCGTGAGAACGAACAGCCCGCCCGCCGGGTCGGCCGGCCCCGCGGCGGTCGTGACGTAGAGCCGGTCGAGGCCGGGGCCGCCGAACGCGCAGCTCGTGACGTGGGCGTGCGGGAACTCCACGACCCGGTCCACGCTGCCGTCCGGGTGGTGGCGGCACAGCACGGCGCCGCCCCACTGCGCGATCCAGATGCCGCCCTGCGCGTCGACGGCCAGGCCGTCCGGCACGACGTCGCCCTGGCCGACGCT
>Ga0307372_10006108_pt1 | contig 17784 bp, 14 predicted proteins | sample OX1MG_FD_202533 | JGI IMG/M metagenome (GOLD analysis project Ga0307372, IMG submission 202533) | Soil microbial communities from Risofladan, Vaasa, Finland - OX-1 | ecosystem: Environmental > Terrestrial > Soil > Coastal area > Acid sulfate soil | place: Finland: Risofladan, Vaasa | collected... | reverse complement strand
ACGAACTGCTCCAGCATCCGCGAGGAGGCGGTCGTCCGGATCCCGCGCGTGCAGATGGTGTCCTTGACGGCGACCGGCACGCCGGCGAGCGGCAGCGCCTCGAGGCCGGTGCGGGAGCGGGCCCGGAAGCGGTCGAGCTCCGCGGCCCGGGCCAGGGCGCGATCGGCCGCCACGGTGTTGAAGGCGTGCAGCGCCGGGTCGTGCCGCTCGATGCGGGCGAGCGCGGCGCGGCAGATGTCGTCGGCCGACCGCGCGCCCGAGACGAAGGCGTCGCGCAGGGCGCCGGCGGTCGGCGGCGGCGTCATCCGATCACCCTCGGGACCTTGAACAGGCCGTCGTCAACCGAGGCGTCGGGCGCGTTGCCCAGCGACTCCTCGCGCGCCAGCGACGGACGCACCTCGTCGTCGCGCTCCGTGGACTGCTGCGGGAGCACGTGGGACGTCGGCGGCACGCCGGTCGTGTCGATCTGCTGGATTTCGGCCGCGTAGGCGAGGATGCCGGCGAGCTGCTTCGTATAGAGCGCTTTTTCCGCCTCGTCCAGCTCGAGATGCGCCAGCGCGGCGATCCGCTCCACGTCGGCGGCGGTCAACGAAGACGCCATGCCAGATGCTAACATGGGGTACGCGCGCGACGCGCCGCGGGCCGGCGCGCCGGGGCGCGCGGAAGAGTCCGATCATGCCGGTCCGTCCTGCCGCAGTCGCCGGAAGCTGGTATCCAGGGTCGGCGGCCGCCCTCGCGCAGGAAGTCGATCGCCACCTCCAGCAGGCCGTCCTCGACGTGCCGCCCGGCGACGTACGGGCGATTGTCGCGCCGCACGCCGGTCTGATGTACTCGGGGCCGGTCGCCGCCTTTGCCTACCGGCTCGCCGCCCGCGGATCGTACGACGTGGCGGTGCTCGTCGGCCCCTCGCACTTCGCCGGCTTCGACGGCGCCGCTGTCTGGCCCGACGGCGCGTTCGAAACGCCGCTCGGCCCGGTCATCGTCGACGCCGCCTGCGCGGCCGACCTGATGGCCGCCTCCCCGGTCGTCCGGGCGCTGATCGACGTGCACCGCCGCGAGCACTCCCTGGAGATGCAGCTGCCGTTTCTCCGGCGGCTCCTGCCCGACGTGCCGATCGTCCCGCTGCTGATGGGGTATCAGGTGCCCGAGACGATGCGGGCGCTCGGAACGGCGCTGGGCGCGGCGCTGCGCGGGCGGCGCGCGCTGCTGGTGGCGAGCACGGACCTGTCGCATTACCACGATGCCGCGGCCGCGTGGCAGCTCGACCGCCAGGTGGTCGAGCTGATCAGCCGGTTCGACGCCGACGGCCTGCTGGACGAGCTCGTCCGGTGTCCGGAGCACGCCTGCGGCGGCGGACCGACGGTCTCGGTGATGATGGCGGCCGCGAGCCTGGGCGCTCGCCGGGCGGTGGCGCTCAAGTACGCCGATTCGGGCGATGTCTCGGGCGACAAGACGGCGGTCGTCGGCTATCTGGCGGCCGCGTTCGTGGAGGTCGCCGCCGGTGACCGTGCCGCGGCCGGGAACGGAGGCGGACCATGCTGACGGACGGGCAGCGGGCGGCCCTGCTCCGCCTGGCGCGGCACGCGATTGCCGCGCATCTCGCGGGCCGGCCGCTCCCCGCGGCCGGGCCGGACGAGGCGCTCGGCGATCTGCGGGCAGGCGCGTTCGTGACGCTGCGCCGCGGCGGCGAGCTGCGCGGCTGTATCGGCGCTCCGGAAGGCGGCCCGCCGCTGGGCGACACGGTGGTGCACTGCGCCATCGCGGCCGCCACCGAAGACCCGCGTTTCGGCCCCGTGACCGCCGACGAGCTGCCGCACCTCGAGATGGAAGTCTCCGTGCTCGGCCCGATCGAGCCGGTGGACGACCCGCACGGGATCGAAATCGGGCGGCATGGCCTCATGGCCGAACAGGGTGGACGGCGCGGTCTGCTGCTGCCGCAGGTCGCCACCGAATGGGCCTGGGATCGGGAGACGTTCCTCGCCCAGACGTGCGCGAAGGCCGGGCTGCGCCCGGATGCCTGGCGGCATGGCGCGCGGCTCTCCCGGTTCGAAGCGGAAGTCTTCGACGATCGCGCCGGCGCGGCGGAACCGGCCTGAGCCGGCTCCCGTCAGGCGGTCGCGAGCAGGCTCCGCAGCGTCGACAGATTCATCTCATCCAGCGGGTCCCGCTCGATCGCCCCGCGCACGTCGGCCTGGCCCTTCGGGGTCTCCAGCACCATCGGCAGCGCGGCGAAGCGCGGATCGTTCAGCAGCCAGCGGAACGGCTCGAGGCCGAGGCAGCCGCGGCCGATGTGCTCGTGGCGGTCGACCCGGCTGCCGCACGGCTTCTTCGAATCGTTCAGGTGGACGACCTTCAGGCGGTCCAGACCGATCAGCCGCTCGAACGTCTCGAACGTCGCGGCGTATCCCTCGCGCGCCGTGAGGTCGTAGCCGGCGGCCAGCAGGTGGCAGGTGTCCAGACAGACGCCGACGCGGGGGTGACCGCCGAGCCGTTCGATCAGCGACGCGAGCTGCTCGAACCGGTGTCCGAGCATGGTCCCCTGGCCGGCGGTCTGCTCGAGCAGCACCATCGATCGGCCGCCCGGCCGGGCGGCGAGCAGTTCGCCGAGCCCTTCCGCAATCAGCCTGAGCCCCTCTTCCTCTGTACCGTCCGTATAGGCACCCGGGTGCAGAACGACCCCGAGCAGCCCCAGCGCCTCGGCGCGGTCGAGCTCGTCGCCGAAGGCCGCGAGCGACTGACGGCGCAGCGGCGGCCTGGTCGTGGCCAGGTTGATGAGATAGCTGGCATGCGCGACCGGCGCGGTGATCTGCGCCGCGGCGATGCTGCGCCGGAACGCCTCGACCTCCGCCTCTTCGAGCGCGCGCGCCCGCCACTGGCCCGAGGGGCGGGTGAAGATCTGCAGCGCGGTGCAGCCGTGCAGCACGGCCCGATCGACGGCGCGCGGCAGGCCGCCGGCAACCGACATGTGGGCGCCGAGATAAGGCATGGGGGCTCCGGGATCGGTGCTCAGTGCTCAGTGTTCGGGGCCTATCGGCTGCCGATCTTCCAGTGGAGGATCCGGCCCTGTTCGTCGAGCTGCACGACGGCGCCGAAGGCGTCAATCGCCGGCGTGCGCCCCCTGAGACGCGTGATGCCACCGCCAAACCGGACGTCGGTCCATCGGACGATGACGCGTCCGTGCGCGTGTTCCGTCCGCACGGCCGGAAACCGGCTGAACTCCAGGAAAACCCTGGCCGATGGCGCCGCGGCCGCATCGGCCACCCAATGCGAGTGCTGGTCGGGAAACCAGAGGACGGTCCGCTGGCCCGGCGCCCGGGTGCGCCCGGAAAGCGAGGGCAGCAGCGCCGGCAGCACGTTGATGTCGGTCAGTTCGTAGGCGTCGGGGAAGCGTTCGACGATCCGCCACGTGAACGGCGACAGGTAGGTCGGCAGCGCCGCCATCTGAACGAGGCACGCCGGGGCGCCGGGATGGGCGGCCATCGCCGCGCCGGCGGCCGGCGCGGCGATCTTACCCGCGGGCCGATCGGACCAGGACGCCAGATCCAGCAGCGGTGCCCGCGCCGGATCGACCCCCGGGGTGCAGGGCGCGATCCCTTCGGCGGCGACCTCTGCCGCCGCCTGGTGCAGCGCGGCCTGATGCGCGGTCGCGCGGACCGCGTAGAGCCCCAGCGTCAGCACGAGCGCCGCCGCGGCGATCCGCCGGCGTTGCGCCGGCCTCACGAGACACATGATCGTGCAGGCGATCAGGATCGCCCAGAGATAGATGTCGATGACCGGCATCCAGTCGAACGCGTACCAGGTGCCGCTGAACGGGCTCAGGATCCGGGTGCCGTAGGGCGTGGCCAGATCCATCAGCAGGTGAAACAGGACGCCGATGAGCGAGACGCCCAGGAGCGCGGGAAACGACGCGTCCCGGCCGGGCGCGGCATCGTCCGGCACCCGGGCCGGGGTCCGCCGCCAGGGCCGTGCGTACCAGAGGCGGACGATCGCGGCGGTGGCGGCCGCCAGCAGGAGGCCGCCGAGCACCCCGTGCGTCGCGTCCCGGTGATCGGCCAGGTAGGCCAGCCGGCCGCCGTGCAGGGCGGTGACGATGTCGATGTCCGGCGCGTTGGACGCGAGCAGCAGGGCGGCGGTCGTGCCGCGGCCGGCGCGCTCGAGCGGTGTCCGCGAGAGCGTGAATCCGAAGAGGGTGTGTGTGAGGTTGTCCACGGAGCCGATCCGCCGTCATGCCACGCGCCGGCGCGGAGGCCGGGCCTCGGTACTATACCGCGCGGCGCGCGGCCGTGCAGGACGGACGTCGCCGGGGCGTCCTCGGCCGCTCCCGCGTACGGCCGGCGGCGTCCGGCGCCGCGGCGCGCAAAACCGCTGTGTTATCGTACGAGAGGCGGGCATGGACGTTTATCTGATCCCTGTCGGTGACGACGAGTACGCCTTGTACAGCAACGTGCCGCCGGCCGAGGTGCACGAGGACGGACCGGTCCCGACCGGGTTCCTCGGCCGTGTCCGTACCCGCATCAGGCACTTCCTGGCGCGGGTCGAACGGGAGGACGTATCGGGGCCGGAGGGCGCCGGGACGGCGTGGGCGGGCTGGCGGGAGCGGATGCGGCGGAGCCTGGCCCGGCGCATCGGCGAGCAGCGGCTGCTGTGGCGGCTGCGGGGCCTGACGGCGGCGACGATCGTCCGTCCGGACGACTGCACCGACGCGCTGGCGGTCGAGTTGGTGCGCGCGCAGCTCCGGCGCGACGCCGACCGTCACCGGATCTGGCTGGTGGTCGACGGCCTGGCGTTCATCGTGTCCGGGCTGCTCGCCCTGGTGCCCGGGCCGAACCTCGTGGCGTACTACTTCGCGTTCAGCGCGGTCGGGCACTACCTGTCGATGCGCGGCGCCCGGCACGGCCGTGCGCGCGTGCAGTGGGGCGCCCGGGGCGAGGCGGCGCTGTCGGATCTGCGTCGGGCGCTCGGGCTGCCGGCGGCGGATCGGGACCGCCGGCTGCACGAAATCGCCGACCGCCTCCATCTGCCGGCCCTGCCGGAGTTCGTGACGCGGGCGGCCCTGCGGAGCGCGTGATATACTGCGCCGCGGGCGTCCGGCGCCGGGCGCCACCGGAAATTTTTTCTTCGCTTCCGACAGTCTCTTGAGACTCCGCGAGATCGCTCATCATCTGGCGTGCCGGCTCGACGGGGACGGGGACGTCGAGGTGTACCGCGTCACCGGCATCGATCAGGCCGGGCCTGGCGACCTGACGTTCTTCGCGAATCCGCGCTACACCTCCTCTCTCCACCAGACGCGGGCGGCGGCGGTGATCCTGCGGGAGAACGATCCGCAGGCGCCGTGCGCCATGCTGCGCACGGACCACCCGTACCTGGCGTTCGCGGAAGCGCTGCAGATGTTCGTGGCCCCGGCGCTGCCTGCGCCCGGGATCGATCCGCTGAGCGCGATCGCGCCCGACGCGGAGATCGGGCCGGACGTGTCGATCGGCCCGTTCGTGGTGGTCGGGGCGCGGGCCCGGATCGGCGCGGGGACGGTCATCTATCCGAACGTGACGATCGGCGCCGGGGTGACGATCGGCGAGCGGTGCGTGCTGCACGCGCACGTGTCCATCCGCGAGCGGGTCGTCGTGGGCGCCCGGGTCATCGTGCAGGACGGCGCGGTGCTCGGCAGCGACGGGTACGGGTTCGTGCGGCGCGAAGACGGCAGCTACATGAAGATCCCGCAGACCGCCGCGGTCGTCATCGAGGACGACGTGGAGATCGGCGCGAACACGACGATCGATCGGCCGGCGGTCGGCGAGACGCGGGTGCGCCAGGGCGCCAAGATCGACAATCTGGTGCAGGTGGCCCACGGCGTGGTCATCGGGCGGCACGCGCTGCTGGCGGCGCAGGTCGGCATCGCCGGCAGCACGACCATCGGCGACAGCGTCGTCCTGGCGGGCCAGGTCGGCGTCGCGGGGCACCTGACGATCGGGGACGGGACCGTCGCGAGCGCGCAGACGGGGATTCCCAACTCCGTCCCCCCGAAGTCGTTCGTGTCGGGCTATCCCGCGATCGACAACCGCGACTGGCTGAAGTCGTCGGCCGTCTTCCGCCGGCTGCCGGCGCTGAAGAAGCAGGTGGCCGAACTGGAACAGCGGCTGGCCCAGCTCGAAGCGACGCTGGCGGCGTGCAAGGATCCCGGAGACCGATGACCCGACGTTTCAGATGCGTGTGGCTGCTCGCCGCGTTGCTGATCCCCGCCCCGGTTGCCGCGCAGACATCGCTGGCGCACCCCGTGACCCCGCCGGCGGCGTCGCCGGGCTTCCTCACGAACTACAACTTCCACCTGGATGCCGCCATGATGAGCGGCAACGATCCGCGGTTCGACTGGGACGCCAACTTCGGCGGCGACCTGGACGTCGTCGACTACGGGTTCGGCCGGCTGAACTTCCTGGCGAATTATCAGGTCATCCTCGGGAACCAGTTCCGGTCGTTCGATCCGAACCAGGGGAATTACACGCTGGAGTTCTCCTCGTCCGTGCGGACCCACGGCGTCGAGATCGCGGGGGTCTTCCACCACGTCTCGCGCCACCTGAGCGACCGGCTGAAGCTGTTCGCGATCGCCTGGAACGAGGCGGGCGTCCGTGCGACGCACGTCCTCGACCGGGGGCGATGGCAGGCGTCGATCCAGGGCGATGCCATGCGCGTGATCGAGAAGGCCTACGTCGACTACACCTGGCAGCTCGAGGGTGACGTGAACGTCCGGTACGACATGAACAAGTACTGGGCCCTCACCGGGACCGGGCGCCTGTCGACGATCGGCGTGGACGCGGCGATTGCGGGTCGCAGCCGGCTGACGGGCGGCCGCGCCGAAGCGGGCGTCGTGCTGAACGGCCGCCGCGGCGCCGTCGAGCTGTTCGTCGCCTACGACCGGCGGATCGACGCCGATCCGATCGACCGGCAGACGCAGACGTTCGAGCTGCTCGGGTTCAAGCTGCTCAGCCACTGACACGACCGGGGCCGCACCTGTTGCGCCCGGCCGCCGCCGCCGTTCCCGCGCCGGTCGGGCCCGCGCAGCTGTGACATAATCAACGACAGCTCACATGCGTTCCACAGTGCTGCGGACGACGCCCCTGGCGGCGGCGCTGGCGCTGGTCGCGGGCCTGCTGCTCGCGGCCGGTCCGGCCGGCGCGATGGTCCGGCCGCCGAAGCTCGTGTATCAGGAAACGACGCTGCCGAACGGCCTGACGGTGGTGCTGTCGGAGGACCACTCGACGCCGATCGTGAACGTGCAGGTCTGGTATCACGTCGGGTCGAAGGACGAGCAGAAGGGGCGCACGGGCTTCGCCCACCTGTTCGAGCACCTGATGTTCCAGGGGTCGAAGAACGTGGCGCCGGATCAGCTGACGTCGATGATCTCCGGCATCGGCGGGCGGAGCAACGCCTATACGACGCAGGACGTGACGGTGTTCTGGGAGACGGTGCCGTCCCAGTACCTCCCGCTGGCGCTCTGGCTCGAGGCGGACCGGATGGCGACGCTCCGCATCGACAAGGGGACGTTCGAGAAGGAGCGGGCGGTCGTGGAGGAGGAGCGGCGGCTCCGGATCGACAACCAGCCGTACGGCAGCCTCTCCGAGCTCATCGACGAAAACGCCTACACCGTGTCGCCCTACAGGCACCCGGTGATCGGCAGCATGAAGGACCTCGACGCGGCGACGGTGGAGGAGGTCCGCGACTTCTACCACACGTACTACGTGCCGTCGAACGCGACGCTGGTGCTGGTGGGCGATTTCGACTCGGCGCAGGCGCTCGCCGACGTCAGGAAGTACCTGGGCCGGGTGCCGCCGTCCACCAGGCCGATCCCGCGCGACTATCCGGTCGATCCGCCGCAGACGAAGGAGCGGCAGGTCACGGTGCACGAGAGCTGGCCGCTGCCGGTCGTCGCGGTCGCCTATCACATCACCTACGACGGGAACCCGGATTCGTATCCCCTCTACGTCATCTCGAAGGTGCTGTCCGACGGCGACAGCTCGCGCCTCTACCAGGATCTCGTCTACAAGAAGGGGATCGCGCTGGCGACGTTCGGCGGCGGCGAGATCATGGAAGAGCCGAGCCTGTTCTACGCGGTAGCGATCGTCCAGCCGGGGCACACGACGGCGGAGGTCACGCGCGCGCTCCTCGACGAGTTCAACCGGCTGAAGACGAGCGGCATCACGGCGCACGAGCTCGAGCGTGCCAAGAACCAGCTCGCCCGCGACTACAGCATCGCGCGCGAATCCGATCAGCAGAAGGCCGAGCAGCTGGCCCACGCCGTCGTCATCCACCATGACATCCGGACGGCCGACGGCGAATTCGACATCTTCATGCACGTCAGCCGGGCCGACGTCCAGCGGGTGGCGCAGAAGTACTTCACGCGGCAGAACCGCCTCGTCCTGACCGTCCTGCCGTCGGCCGCGGCGGCGCCGCCGGCGGCCCTGCCCGCAGGGCACGGAGCCTCACCACAGCCATGAGCAGGGCGGACCGGCCCGAACGGCGCCGGGACGCCGGGTGGGCGCGCCGCCTGGCGGCCTGCCTGCTGGCGGTGGCCTGCGCCGCGACGCTCGTCGCCTCCGTGCACGGGCAGACGCGCGATGCGCAGGGAGACGTGCAGGGCTGGCCGTCGTGGGGCCCGCCGCCGCCGCTGCCCGCCCACGAGGTGCCGTTTCCGCCGTACGAGGTGCAGCACCTCGACAACGGCCTGCAGGTGGTGGTCGTGCAGCACCACGAGCAGCCGGTTGTCTCCATGCGCCTCATCGTCCGGGCCGGCAGCGCGGAGGAGCCGCGCGACCAGCTCGGCCTCGCCAATCTCGAGGCCAACCTGCTCGACCAGGGCACGACGACGCGCACGGCGGAGCAGATCGCCAATGCGATCGATTCGATCGGCGGCGGGCTCGACACCGGCGCCGGCGTCGATCTGACCTACGGCTCGGTGCTCGTGATGCGGGACAGCTTCGACGTCGGCCTGCGCCTGCTGTCCGACGTGATCCGGCACCCGAGCTTCGCGCAGAGCGAGATCGATCGGCAGAAGGCGCAGCTGCTGGCCGGACTGCGGGTGAGCGACGACGATCCCGCCTACATCGCCGACGCGGTGTTCGACCGGCTCGTCTACGGCTTCCATCCCTACGGCATGCCGCAGGAAGGCGTGCCGCGGACGATCGCGGGAGTCACGCGGGCCGACCTGGAGGCGTTTCACGACGCGTACTTCGCGCCGAACAACAGCATTCTGGCCATCGTGGGCGACGTGACGCCGGACGAGGCGTTCGCCGAGGCCCGCGCGGTGTTCGGCGACTGGGCGCGGCACGACGTGCCGGAGGCGCACTTTCCCAAGCCGCCGTCGCCGACCCAGCACGTCGTCGTCATCAACAAGCCGGATGCCGTGCAGACGGAGATCCGCGTGGGGAATCTCGGCGTCCCGCGGAAGACCGACGACTACATGGCGCTGAACCTCGCCATCCGGATCCTCGGCGGTGAAGGCAGCGACCGGCTCCAGCAGGTGCTGCGCACCGAGCACGGGCTGACGTACGCGGCGGACGCGGCGCTCGACACCTACGCGCTGTCCGGGGACATCGAGGCGCAGACGAGCACCCGGTCGGCGGCGACGGCGGAGGTGGTGCGGCTGATCGTGAACGAGTTCTTCCGCCTGCAGCAGGAGCCGGTGAGCGAGCGCGAGCTGCAGAGCGCCAAGGACTACATGACCGGCAGCTTTCCCCTGACGATCGAAACCCCCGAGCAGATCGCGCTGCAGGTGCTGAACGTCCTGTTCTACGACCTGCCGCTCCGGCAGCTGCAGACCTTCCGTCAGCGCGTGGAGGTCGTGACGCCCGCCGACGTGCAGCGCGTCGCCCGGTACTATCTCCGGCCGGACAACCTCTCGGTCGTGCTGGTGGGCAACGCGGCGGTGTTCAAGGACGACCTCAAGTCCGCCGGCTTCGGCCACTACGATCTGATCGATCTGCCGGATCTCGATCTGGCCGCGCCCGACCTGAAGCGCGCCCCGCCCGGCGCGGCGCCGGCGCCGCGGCCGGCGGTGCGGCTCGTCTCGGCGACCGCCGCCGATCTGGCGCGGACGGAACGCCCCGGCCGGCACGCGGACGGGATCGGCCCGCCGCGCGTGACGCCGACGCCGGCCGAACAGAACCGGGGCCAGGCGATCATCGCGCAGGCGGTCCGGGCCAAGGGCGGCCTGGCCGTGCTGCAACACGTCCGGACCGTCGTCGCCGCCGCGACGACGACCGTGATGACGCCGCAGGGGCCGGTCGCCACCGATACGACGACCTACATCCGCTATCCCGACCGCTTCCGCGTCGAGGCCCACCTGCCGGGTGGCGAGGTGGTGCAGGTCTATGACGCCGGGCACGCCTGGATGAAGGGACCGGACGGCGTGCACGATGCGCCCGACGCGGTGACGCGCGGCTTCCACGACAGCGTCCGGCACGATCTCATCCGTCTGCTGGTCGGGGCGGCGTCCGGCCGTCTGCTGGCGCGCGGGCTGCCCGACGTAACCGGGGCGGACGGACGGCGCCAGCACGTCGTCGAACTGTCGTCGCCGACCCTGGGGCCGGTGACCCTGTACGTGGATGCGCGGACCGGCCTCGTCACGCAGCAGCGCTACGTCGGCGACGGCCTGCCGGGCGGGGCGCTCACGATCGAGTCGTTCTCCGACTACCGCACGGTCGACGGGGTGAAGGTCGCCTTCAAGGCGTCGGTCCGGCGCGGCAGCATCACGGTCGTCGAGCGCACGGTCACCCGGATCCAGTACAACGTGCCGGTCGACGACGCCCTGTTCCGCAAGCCTGCGGGCTGAGACCTGCGACCGCCGACGCCATTGTGAAGATCATGCTTTCCTGCGGCGAGGCGTCCGGCGACCTGTACGCCGGGGCGCTGGCCGGGGCGATTCGCCGCCTCGATCCGGGCGCCCGCCTGTTCGGCTTCGGCGGGGAGCGGTTGCGGGCCGCCGGCGGCGATCTGGTGGGCGACTATCGCGGGTTCAGCGTGACCGGGATCACCGAGGCGCTGGCGATGGTGCCGCGCTACTACGGGATGTACCGCCGGCTCGTCGCCGCCGCCCGCGCGGAGCGGCCGGACGTGTTCGTCGCGATCGACCTTCCCGACTTCAACTTCCGGCTCGCGCCGGCCGTCCGCCGGCTCGGCATCCCGGTCGTGTATTACATCAGCCCGCAGCTCTGGGCCTGGCGCGCGGGGCGGATGAAGACGATGAAGCGGATCGCCGACCGCGTCCTCGTGATCTTTCCCTTCGAAGAGGCGATCTACGAGCGCGCCGGCGTGCCGGTGGAGTTCGTCGGCCACCCGCTCGTGGATCTCGTGCGGGGCGGCATGCCGCGCGCGGCGTTTCTCGAAGAGATCGGGCTGGATCCGGTGGCGCCGACGGTGGCCCTGCTGCCCGGCAGCCGGACGAACGAGGTGCGGGCGATCCTGCCCGGGCTGGCGGCGGCCGCCGGACGGATCGCGGCGCAGGTGCCGCGCGTGCAGTTCGTCGTCGCCCGGGCGCCGAATCTCGAGTCGTCTCTGTTCGAGGCGGCCGGCGCCCCCGGGGGACGTCCGCCCGTCCTGGTCGACTCGCGCACGGACGACGTGCTGGCGGCCGCGGACGTGGTGCTGACGGCCTCGGGTACGGCGACGGTGCAGGCGGCGCTGCACGAGGTGCCGATGGTGGTCGTGTACCGGCTGTCGCCGCTGACGTACCGCCTGGGCAAGCCGTTCGTGCGGGTCGACACCTATGCCATGGTGAACCTGGTGGCCGGCGAGCGGGTGGTCCCCGAGCTGATCCAGGAGGCCTTCACGCCGGACGCGGTCGCCGCCGAAGCGGTGGGGCTGCTGACCGATCCGGTGCGGGCCGGGCGGCAGCGCGCCGCGCTGCGCCTCGTGCGCGAGCGGCTGGGGGCGCCCGGGGCGAGCGAGCGTGCGGCGGCGGCCGTGCTGCGCGTGGCGCGCGGCACGCCGCGGCCGGCGGTCTGACGGCCCCGTGGTCCGCCTGGCATGTTAGGATCGACATTTGTTTCGTGGCCGCGAGAGGGGCGAGGGAGCGATGCCAACAGCCAACAGTTTCGGAACGAAGACCCAGCTTCAGGTCAACGGGCGCACGATCGACTACTTCAGCCTGCCGATGCTCGAGCGGGCGGGGTTTCCGCAGATCGCGCGCCTGCCGTACTCGCTCAAGATCCTGCTCGAGAATCTGCTGCGCCGGGAGAACGGCCAGAGCGTGACGGCGGACGACATCCGCGCGCTCGCCAGCTGGGAGCCGGGCGCCGCGACGCGCGAGCTCGCCTTCATGCCGGCCCGCGTGCTGCTCCAGGACTTCACCGGCGTGCCGGCGGTGGTCGATCTGGCCGCGATGCGCGACGGCATCGCGCGGCTCGGCGGCGACCCGAACCGGGTCAATCCGCTGCAGCCGGTCGAACTGGTCATCGACCATTCGGTGCAGGTCGATTTCTTCGGCCGGCCGGACGCCTTCCAGAAGAACGCCGATCTGGAGTTCCAGCGCAACCGCGAGCGCTACGCGTTCCTGCGCTGGGGGCAGGACGCGTTCCGGAACTTCCGTGTCGTGCCGCCCGACACCGGCATCGTGCACCAGGTGAATCTGGAATACCTGGCGCGCGTGGTCTGCACGGTGGACGAGGGCGGCCGGACGACGGCGTACCCGGACACGCTCGTCGGCACCGACTCGCACACGACGATGGTGAACGGGCTGGGGGTGGTCGGCTGGGGCGTCGGCGGCATCGAGGCGGAGGCCGCGATGCTGGGCCAGCCGATCTCCATGCTGATCCCGGAGGTCGTCGGCTTCAGGCTGACCGGCCGGCTGCCGGACGGTGCGACGGCGACCGACCTGGTGCTCACGATTACCGAGCGGCTGCGCAAGCACGGCGTCGTCGCCAAGTTCGTGGAGTTCTACGGCCCAGGGCTCGAGTCGCTGACGATCGCCGACCGGGCGACGCTGGGCAACATGTCGCCCGAGTACGGGTCGACGATCGCCATCTGTTCGATCGACCAGATGACGATCGAGTACCTCCGCCTGACGGGGCGCGACGAGGACCGGATCCGGCTCGTCGAGGCGTACGCGAAGGCGCAGGGGCTGTTCCGGACGGGCGACACGCCGGACGCGCGCTACGGTGAGCGCATCGAGATGGACCTCGGCCAGGTGGAGCCGAGTCTCGCCGGGCCGCGGCGGCCGCAGGACCGGGTGCCGCTGGCGCAGGCCCGCCGGGGGTTCGAGCAGGCGCTGCCGTCGCTGATGGCCGACCAGAAGAAGAAGGTGTCGGCGCAGCCGCCACAGACGTCGACCTGGAACGGCGAAGGGGGCGGCCCTGGCGGCGCGGCGGTCACCGACCGGCCCGCGGTCGAGCACGAGATCGATCACGGCTCCGTGGTGATCGCGGCGATCACGAGCTGCACCAACACCTCGAATCCGAGCGTGCTGATGGGCGCCGGCCTGCTGGCGAAGAAGGCGGTGGCCCGCGGCCTCACGGTCAAGCCGTGGGTGAAGACGAGCCTGGCGCCCGGGTCGAAGGTCGTCACCGAGTACCTGAAGCAGTCCGGCCTCCTGCCGTACCTCGAGCAGCTCGGGTTCGGCCTGGTCGGCTATGGCTGCACGACCTGCATCGGCAACAGCGGGCCGCTGCCCGACGAGGTGTCGGCCGAGGTCAGAGACCGGAATCTCGTGGTGGCGGCCGTGCTGAGCGGCAACCGGAACTTCGAAGGCCGCATCCAGCCCCAGGTCCGCGCCAACTACCTCGCGTCGCCGCCGCTCGTCGTCGCCTACGCGCTGGCCGGGCGGATGACGATCGACCTGACGAGCGAGCCGATCGGCGCGGACGCGACCGGCGCGCCGGTGTACCTGAAGGACCTGTGGCCGAGCCAGGCCGAGATTCAGACGGCCCTGGAATCGGTGAAGGCCGAGATGTTCCGCGAGCAGTACGCCGACGTGTTCCGGGGCGACGACCGGTGGCGGTCGCTGGCCGTGCCGACGGGCGACCGGTTCGCGTGGGACGAGGCGTCGACCTACATCCGCAATCCGCCGTTCTTCGAGGATCTGCAGCCGGAGCCGGCGCCGCTGCGGGACATCACCGGGGCGCGGGCGCTCGCGCTGCTCGGCGACAGCGTGACGACGGATCACATTTCGCCGGCCGGGTCGATCCCGGCCGACGGACCGGCCGGCCGGTATCTGGTGGCGCACGGCGTGCCGCCGCGCGACTTCAACTCGTTCGGCGCCCGCCGCGGGAACCACGAGGTGATGATGCGCGGCACGTTCGCCAACATCCGGCTGCGCAATCAGCTCGCGCCCGGGACCGAGGGCGGATGGACGCGCTTCCAGCCCGACGGCGAGGAGATGACGATCTACGACGCCGCGATGCGATATCAGAAGGCCGGCGTCCCGCTGCTCGTGCTGGCGGGGAAGGAGTACGGGTCGGGATCGTCGCGCGACTGGGCCGCCAAGGGGACGGTCCTGCTCGGCGTCCGGGCCGTCGTCGCGGAGAGCTTCGAGCGCATCCACCGCAGCAACCTCGTGAACATGGGCGTGCTGCCGCTGCAGTTCAAGGCGGGCGAGCACGTGGCGGCGCTCGGGCTCACCGGGCAGGAGGCGTTCGAGCTGACCGGCATCGCCCGGGGGCTCCGGCCGGGCGGCGACGTGACCGTGAAGGCGAAGGACGCCGGCGGGCGCGAGAAGACGTTCACCGCAACCGCCCGCATCGACACGCCGGAAGAGCTGATCGCGTTCCGGCACGGCGGCATCCTGCCGTACGTGCTGCGCCAGCTGGCCGGTCTGGTGAAGTAGCCCGCCGTTCGACGGCCGGGACGGCCTGCCGGGGCGTCCCGGCCGTTTCTCTCGACGGAGGCCGCGTGCTGACCTCGGAGCGGATCAAGCGCCGGGCGCACGAGCTCGGCTTCGACCTCTGCGGCATTGCGCCGGCCCGCCGCCATCCCGAACTGGACGCGCTGCCCGCCTGGCTCGATCGCGGCTATGCGGGCACGATGACCTATCTGCACCGGTCGGCCGCGCGCCGCGCCGACGTGCGCCGGGTGCTGCCGACGGCGCGCGCCGTCATCATGACCGGCACCGTGTACAACACCCCCCGGCCGTATTCGACCGACGGGCGCGATCCGTCGCGCGCGCTCATCGCGCGTTACGCGTGGGGCGACGACTACCACGAGGTGCTGGGACGCCGGCTCGACGCGCTCGTCGCGTGGATGCGGGACGAGGCGGACGGGCCGTTCGACGCGCGCGCGTACGTCGACACCGGGCCGGTGCAGGAACGCGTCTACGCGCAGCACGCGGGCCTGGGCTGGATCGGGAAGAACACCTGCCTCATCAGCCCCGGGCACGGGTCGTGGCTGTTCCTGGGCGAGGTGCTGTGCAGCCTGCCGCTCGAGCCGGACGCGCCCGGCTTCGACCGGTGCGGGACCTGCACGCTGTGCCTCGACTCGTGCCCGACGGGCGCCCTCGTCGAGCCGCGGCAGCTCGACGCCACGAAGTGTCTCTCGTTCCTCACGATCGAGCTGAAGCAGACGATCCCGCCGGCGCAGCGCGCGTCGATCGGGACCCACGTCTACGGCTGCGACATCTGCCAGGAGGTCTGCCCGTGGAACCTGGCGCCGATCCAGTCGGCCGATCCCGCCTGGCAGCCGAGGCCGGCGCTGGACCTGCCGCGGCTGCTCGATCTGTGGCGGATGTCGGACGCCGGCCTGCAGGCGCTGCTCGACGGAACCGCGATGGTGCGCGCGCCGCTGACCGCGTGGCGCCGCAACCTGGCGGTCGCCATCGGCAACAGCGACGACCGCGACGCCGCCGCCGAGCTGGAGCGGCCGCGCGACGACGCGCCGAGCCTCGACGACCCGATGGTGGCGGCCCACGTGCGGTGGGCGGTCGAGAGACTGCGCGCGCCGGCGCTTGGCGCCGGCCGCGCGCCTCGCCTATGATGAGCCTCATGGAAGACCGCGATCCCGGCACGGACTCGCTCGCCCCGGCGCTGCTGCTGTCGATGCCGCAGCTGCTCGATCCGAATTTCGCGCACAGCGTCGTGCTGCTGTGCCGTCACAGCGCCGAGGGGGCGTTCGGCCTCGTCGTGAACCGCCGGCTGCCGACGCCGGCGCGTGTCGTCATCGAGAACGATCCGGCCGGAAAGGCCGAGAAGGACCTGCCGGTCTGGCTGGGGGGGCCGGTGGATCAGGAGCGGAGCTGGATCCTGCTGGGCGACGCGCCGGGAGAGGTCGAGGCGGTGCCGGTGGCCGACGGCCTGTACCTCTCGACGTCGCCCGCGCTCCTGAAGCGGTTGATGGAACCGTCGCCGCCGCGCGCCCGGCTCCTGGTCGGCTATGCCGGCTGGGGCCCGGGGCAGCTCGATGCCGAGCTGCGGGCGTCGGCCTGGCTGACGATCGGTGTCACCGCCGACCTGCTGTTCGAGACGCCGGAGGACGCGATGTGGGAAACCGCCCTCCGGCGGCTGGGCGCCGACCCGGGTGCCCTCCACCTCAGCCACGGCGTGCACTGACGCCGGGACGGCGCGCCGCGCCGCCCGGGTGCCGGGTCCGCCGTCCGTTCGAGATCCCGATGCCTGCTGCCATGCCCGATGCCGCCCGCCTCACGGCGATGACGGCACGCTTCGCCCCGGTCGACCTCACGGCCGATCTCGCCCGGATGCCGGCGTCCGAACGCCGGGTGCTCGCCCGGCTGATCGAGGCGTCGCAGGTCATGGACGCCTTGTTCCTGCGGCAGGTCTGGGCGGGCAACGACACGATGCTCATCGACCTCCTGCAGGACCAGACGCGGCTCGGCCGGGCGCGCCTGCGGGCGTTTCTGCTCAACAAGGGGCCGTGGAGCCGTCTGGATCACGAGGCGCCGTTCATCCCGGGCGTGCCGGCCAGGCCGGGCGGGGCCGATTTCTATCCGGCCGGCGCGACGAAGACGGCGGTGGACGAGTGGATCGCCGGACTGCCGCCGGCCGCCCGTGCGGAGGCCACCGGCTTCTTCACGACGATCCGGCGGGCGCCGGACGGCCGCTTCACGGCCGTCCCGTACAGCCTGGAATATCAGGGCGAGCTCGAGCAGGCGGCCGCGCTGCTGCGCCAGGCGGCCGCGCTGACGAAGCAGCCGACGCTGAAGGCGTTCCTGGCGGCGCGGGCCGACGCGTTCCTGAGCAACGACTATTACGCGAGCGACGTCGCCTGGATGGAGCTCGAGGGCACGATCGAGCCGACCATCGGGCCGTACGAGGTCTACGAGGACGGCTGGTTCAATTACAAGGCGGCGTTCGAGTCCTACATCACCGTGCGCGACGCGGCCGAGACGGAAAAGCTCGCCATGCTCGGCGCACACCTGCAGGCCATCGAGCACGCGCTGCCGATCGCCCCGGCGCTCCGCAACCCGCGCCTCGGGACGATGGCGCCGATCCGCGTCGTGAACGAAATCTTCGCGGCGGGGGAGGGGAACGTCGGCGTGCAGGCGGCCGCGTTCAACCTGCCGAACGACGAGCGGGTGATCCGCGAGAAGGGATCGAAGCGGGTGATGCTGCGCAACGTGCAGCAGGCGAAGTTCCGCCTCACGCTGCGGCCGATCTCGCGCGTCGTGCTGGCGCCGGCCGATCGGCCGCACGTCTCGTTCGACGCCTTCTTCACGCACACGGTCATGCACGAACTGATGCACGGCCTGGGGCCGCACGACATCACGGTCGACGGACGCGCCACGACCGTCCGGCAGGCGCTGACGGACACCTACAGTGCCATCGAGGAAGCGAAGGCCGACGTCTCGGGGCTCTTCGC
>Ga0307372_10006104_pt1 | contig 17794 bp, 13 predicted proteins | sample OX1MG_FD_202533 | JGI IMG/M metagenome (GOLD analysis project Ga0307372, IMG submission 202533) | Soil microbial communities from Risofladan, Vaasa, Finland - OX-1 | ecosystem: Environmental > Terrestrial > Soil > Coastal area > Acid sulfate soil | place: Finland: Risofladan, Vaasa | collected... | reverse complement strand
CTCAGGAGCCTGAAGTCGCCAGGAGCTGCTTGGCTTGCTCGTACACACCGGCCGGCAGCGGCCCTTTCCCGGCGATGGCCAGGTTGTCATGCAGGTGGCCAATGCTGGACGTGCCGACAATGGTGCTCGACAGCCCCGGATGGCTGAGCGTGAACCGCAGCACGAACTCCAGCGGCGGCATGCCGTCGAGGATGCCGTCCACGCCGGCGGACTCCCACCGGCGCTGGCCCTCGCCCTCGGGCAGCCCGAGCGGCCCTCGCTGCCAGTTCTTGTCCTCGGACGGTGCTCCGCGGGCGGCGCCGCCCCGGATCAGGGTCCCGGCGCCCGCCGCTGCCGCGGCGGTGATCAGGTCCTCGTGCTCGCGCTGGACCGCCGAATAGGGGATCTGGAACACGTCGAACACGCCCATCGCGATGTGGTCGGCCAGGTGGGGCAGGATCCCGGACATCCCGATGAACCGGGTCTTCCCCTGCTCGCGGGCCGACTGCAGCGTCTCGATGACCTCGTCCGCCTCCATCTGCGCCCGGCTGGGCGACATGTGCACCTGCACCAGGTCCAGCCGGTCGGTGCCGAGCCTGCGCAGGCTCTGCTCGATGCCCGCCCGGATGTTCCCGGGACTGTAGTCGTGCGGGAACGGCGGCCTGGCCCCCGGCGGCGGACCCGCCAGCAGGCATCCGCATTTGGACGCCAGGAAGTACTCGTCCCGGCGGTGACCCACATACCGCCCGATGAGCTCTTCGCTGCGGCCGTAGTCGATCGAGGTGTCGATCAGGTTGATGCCTGCGTCGAGGACCTCATTGAGCAGCCGTCCCGCGTCGGCGTCATCAACCGCCGGGCCGAACGGCTGGCCACGCAGCTCCATCGCCCCGTAACCGAGGATGGTCACATCCGACCCGGTCCGCCCGAGGGGGCGCGTTTCGATCGTCATGACCGGAACGTTATCGGAGTCCCCCGCCCGCTCTCGGCAGTGGCTGGCCGGTCAGTCCAGCCCGGCATTGGCCAGCCGCTGCGCAAGTTCGGCCCGGGACCGGATGCCGAGCTTGCGGTACACGCGGGACAGGTTGGCCTCGACGGTCTTGGCGGACAGGAACAGCCGGGCGGCGATCTCGTGATTGCGCAGCCCGGCGGCGGCCAGCCCGGCGATCTCCCGCTCGGTGGGGGTCAGCTGACCGGGCCCGCCGCGCCGGCCGGCCGCGCGCCGCAGCTCGCCGCGTGCCACCGCGGCCCAGCCCGCCGCCCCGGCGGACTCCGCCACAGCGGCCGCCTGCGCCAGGCACTGCTGGGCCAGCTGCCGCTCGTTGCGGCGGCGCCGGAGCCGCCCGAGCGCGAGCAGCGTCCGTGCCTGCTCGGCAGGCATGTCCAGGCTCTCGTGAGCCGCACAGGCCCGCAGATAGTCGGCCAGCGCCGCGTCGAGATCGCCCTTCGCAGCGTTCAGCAGCCCACGGCAGCGGGCGGACACGGCCAGGATCCAGGGCCGCGGGATCGCCTGGGCACGCGCCTCCATCCGCCCAACCAGCTCCTGCGCCCGGTCCAGATCACCGAGCCCGATGACCGCCTCGGCGTGGTCGGCGTGGAACCGCTCGTTGGCCGGCTCGCGGACGTGCAGGGCGACGTTGATCTCGTCGCACCGGGACAGCTGCCGGTCGGCCTCGGTGAGGTCGCCCTCGGACAGCGCGGCCAGGCCGAGCACCGCCCTGGCCATGCCCTCCAGCGCGATGTCGGGGTGGGCGTCGAGCAAGCGCATGATCTCGCCGCACGCCGCGCGGGCACCGGGCAGGTCGCCGGCTTGCGTCAGCACCTGCGCGCGTGCCCACAGCCCCATGATGAGAAAGGTCTCCTGCTCGGTCTGCTCGGCCAGGTCCAGCGCCTCGGCCGCCAGCTCGCCGGCCCGGTCCATGTGCCCGGTCACCGCCTCGATCACGGCCAGGTGGGTGAGCGCGGCGGAGACGGACGCCTCGTCCCCGTACTCGCGGAACACGCCGATGATGTCCTCGAACCGCTGCCTGGCGGTGTCGAAGTCGTCGAAGTTCCTGGCCCAGAAGGCGGGGACGGTGCTCATCTCCCATACCGCCGCGTCCTGTCCCAGGCGCGTTCCCTCCTCGATCGCTGCGTGGTCAGCTCCCCGGCCGGTGTACAGCTTGAACAGCGCGAGGTTGTGCAGGGCGAAGCCGTACAGCGCGGGGTCGCTGTCCTTGTCCAGCAGCGCCAGTGCCGCCTCGCCGTGTTCCACCGAAACGTCGCAGTCGTCGGCGAGCGCCGAGATCCGCGTGTGGATCTGCGCGCGCAGCGGGTCCGTCTGCGCCTCGGCCAGCGCCGCCAGCATCAGGGCATGGCCCTGCTCGGCCTCGGCCTGGGTCCACAGCACGCTGCCGAGCTCCAGCAGGACCTGGGCCCGGTCCTCGCCGGCTGGCAGTGACCGTGACAGCTGCTCAAGCTCGCGCCTGGCACCCATCGCGTCGCCCGCGAAGTACCGCCGGTTGGCCAGCTCAAGCCGCCGGCGGGCAAGGGAACGGTGGTCGTGCGGCGGGGTCAGGCGGCAGGCGAGTTCCTTCAGCTCGACGGCCATGCCGGCCGCTCCCCGCGCGGAGGCCGCCCGGGCGGCCTGGTCCAGCTCCGCGGCTGTCGGCTCGCCGGGGCCGGTCGCGGCCAGGGCCAGATGCCGCGCCCGCTCCTCCAGGCCCGCCGACCGGCCCGCCAGCTCATGGTGCACGGCGCGGCGGGTCTCCTCCGGCAGCGAGGAGTAGAGCACCGACCCGAACAGCGGATGGGTGAACTCCACCCGCCCGCCGGTTCCGGCCGGGCCGTCGGGCGCGACCCTGACGATCCCGGCGCGCACCGCGGGGTCGAGCGCCCCGGCGTCCAGGTCGCCCGCGGACGGGCGCGACATCGCGGCCACCCGGGCCAGCACGTCGCGGGTGGCCGGGGGCAGCCGCCGCAGCCGGAGCAGAGCCAGGTTGCGGTGATCGTCGGGGACCGGCAGCGGCTGCCCGGTCTGCGGGACACCCACGCGCTGGATCTCGCGGGCGATCTCCAGGGCGTAGAAGGGGTTGCCGCCCGCGGCGCGGTGCACCCGGACCAGCAGCGGCCGCGGGAATGAGGCGCCGAGCACCTGCCGGCACAGATGATGGGTGGCGGCCACCGTCAGCGGGCCGACCAGCAGGCGGGCGGTGTCGCGGTGGTCCGCTGCCGCGTCGAGCGCGGTGAGACCGGCGGGCCTGCGCTTGCCTGGGCCCTCGACCCGGACCGCCGTGAGCAGCCGCACCGGCTGGCTGTCCATCCGCCGCAGTGCGAACGCGATCGCCCTGGCTGACGCCGGGTCGAGCCACTGCGCATCATCGATCGCGAGCATCAGTTTCGCCTGGCCGGCGAGCACGGTCAGCAAAGCCGTGAGGCCGGTCCCGACCGCACGCGGGTCCAGGTCGCCCGCGCTCGCCTCCTCCCGCAGCAGGGCCACGGCCAGCGCGCGCCGCTGCGGTGACGCCAGACCGCCGAAAGTCTGCTCGGGCACGGGCCGGAGCAGGTCGGCCAGGCCCACATGGGACAGCGCGGCGTCGGAGGGGGCCGGGCGGCAGGAGAGCACCTGCCAGCCTGCCTCGCGGGCGCGGCGGATACCCTCCGCCCACAGCGTGGTCTTGCCGATCCCCGGCTCGCCCTCGATGGCCAGCACGGCCGGTGCCGGGTCAGCGCTCACCCAGGCGCCGATCCGGCCCAGCTCCCCGTCACGTCCCAGCACGTCCATGTGCGTACAAGTGTGGCAGGGATAGGGTTTTCCCCGACGCGAACGGCGAGTGCCGCGGCCTAGCGTCAGCGGATGACCTTTGCTTCCCTGGCCGGCTGGGGACGGCGCTGGGCCGTCGCTGCCGCGACGCTGAGCCTGATGGCCTCCGGCCTGGCCGTGGCCGGGGCGGCTGCCCCGGCCGGCGCGGCACCGCTGCCGGTGGTGACCTCCGGTGGCGGGCATTCGTGTGCTCTCATGCCGGACCAGAGCGTGTGGTGCTGGGGGCGCAACACCACCGGCCAGCTCGGTGACGGCACCGCCACCGACTCGATGGTCCCGGTGTGGGTGCGGACTCTCTTGCCGGCGATCGACGTCTCCGCGGGTCACGACCACACCTGCGCGGTCATGCGACGGCGGTTTCCCGGCTGCCCAGCGAGCCGGTGGGCAAACCGCGCCCGGCCCCCCTGCGTGACATCCTGAGCCATGGCGCCGCAGCGGGCGCCGCTGGATTGGGGGACGCGGTGAGGTGGTCGTCATCGCCCGCGGAGCGGACCTTCCGGCACGCCGCTGCGGTGGCTGGCTATGCCCGCCGCCATGGCTGTGACCTCGACGAGGCGAACGGCGCGATGGCGGCCGGCGCGATGGCGGCCGGCGGCCAGGGGCCCGCCGCCGCGCGGGGGACGCTGAGCCGGCGGCAGGTGCTGGGCGGCGCCGGCGCAGCTGGCCTGGCAGCGATGCTTCCCCTGGGGTGCAGCCCGCCGGCCCGCACCACCGCCGGGCGCGGCCCGCGGGTGGTGATCGTCGGCTCGGGCATCGCCGGGCTCGGGTGTGCCATCCGGCTGTGGCACCGGCATGGCATCCGCAGCGAGGTCTGCGAGTACAACCCCGGCCGGGCGGGCGGCCGGATCGCGACCCTGCGCCACTTCTTCGCCGACGGGCAGTACACCGAGCAGCACGGCGAGTTCATCTCCAGCGAGCACACCGCGATGCGGGGGCTCGCGGCGAGCCTCGGGCTTGTCCTCGACGACGTCAACGCCTACCCGGCGCACACCCGCCCGCAGGACAACCGGCTGCGGTTCGGCGGGCGCTTCTGGCCGCAGGAGGCCCTGAACCGCGACTGGCACGACTGGGGATACCGGCTCTTCCAGGACGCCGCGTTCAGCAAGGCACCCTGGCCGACGCTGCACAGCCGGCACAGCGCCTGGGCGTGGCGGTGGGACCACACGCCCGCCACCCAGTGGATCGACCAGCACATCCCCGGCGGCCTGGACGGCGACTTCGGCAAGCTGTGCGTGTCGGTGCTGCTCGACGAGTACGGCGGCCCGCCCGACCAGCAGTCCGCGCTCAACCTGATCTACCTGCTCGGCTTCTACGACAGCGTGCCGGGCGGCAGCCAGCCCCGGGGCCACCCGGAGCTGTCGGGCACGGACGAGAAGTGGCACGTCCGGGGCGGGAACGATCAGCTCATCCATGGCCTGATCGCCCGGCTGCCCGCGGGCACCGTCCGGCTCGGCGAACGGCTCACCGCCGTGCGCGCCCGCGGTCACGGCCGCTACACGTGCACCTTCGCCAGCGGCGCGGCCACCCACGACGTGGCTGCCGACCACGTGGTGCTGGCCCTGCCGTTCACCAGGCTGCGTGAGGTCGACCTGCGCGGTATCCAGCTCCCGGCACCGCAGCTGGCCGCGATCCGTGACGAGCCGCTCGGCTCCAATGCCAAGATCGGCATGCAGTTCTCCACCCGGGTCTGGAACGCCGAGCACTGGACGGGGACCATGTACACCGACGGCATCGTCCAGAGCGGCTGGGATACCACGGTCGCCCAGCCGGGGGCCGCCGGCATTCTCACCGCCCTGCCGGGCGGCGCGGCCGGCGCGGACCTGGGACGGCGCTACGGCCTGACCTCCGATGAGGGGCCCGCGCCAGCCGCCATGGTGGACGACTTCCTGCGCTGTTTCGACCAGAACTTCCCCGGCACCCGGAAGGCGTACAACGGCAGGGCGTACTACGCCTGGTCGTCCGGCGACCCCTACATCGGCGGTGCCTACTCCTACTTCAAGACCGGCCAGTACACCGCCTTCAACGGCGCCCAGGGCCTGCGCCACCAGAACCTGCACTTCGCTGGTGAGCACACCTCGGTGGACTTCCAGGGATTCATGGAAGGCGCGCTGCGCAGCGGATACCGCTGCGCCACCGAGATCGCCGGAGCCTGACGCTTTCCGATTTCTTTTACTGAACGTTACCGCGATGCTCCGTTGCGTATCACGGGCAGGAGCTGGCCTCGCCTAGGCTGGAACGGCCAGACAGACTCCCGGGAGAAGGGCGGATATCTCGTGGTCGGCCTGTACGTCCTTGGCCTCGTCGGCGCGCTGCTCGTGCTCTACACCGTGGATCGCCTCATCAAGGCACGGGCGCAGGCCCGCCGATTGCGCCGGATGAGTGACCGGCTGGCGGCGGCCGCGGCCAGATCCGAGGAGCAGCAGGCACAGCGCCAGGCGGAGGAGCGCGCCGGCGCGGAACTGACCTCCTTCATGCCGGCGATCGCGCGCCCGCCCCTCACCCTGCCCGGCGTCCGGCCGAGCCACCCGGGGCGGTCGCAGGCCAGCGGCGAGGACACCGGGCACCGCTAGCGCCCAGGACCTGCCGGGCCGGCGGCCTCAGGTCCGGCGACCCCGGCGACGATCACAAGTTCCGGCGGCAGCTTCACCATCGACGCCACCGGCCGCCGCGGCCGGACGATCAACGCCACCGTGTCCTGGGCATGCCCCTGACCACCCGGCACCATCGTCCTTCCCCAAGAACAGCCGTGAGCCGTAGGCTGGTCTTTCGTGAATGGCGGGAACAAGACTCCTGGTCATGTTTTCATCTCATACGCCCGGGAGGACTCGCTCCTCGTCGACGAGCTTCAGCAGCTGCTGGAGGCGGCCGGGATCCGGGTATGGCGTGATACGGCCGACCTGTGGCCAGGAGAGGACTGGCAAGAGAAGATCAGGAACGCCATCAGCGACGGTTCGCTGGTCTTTATCGCCTGCTTCTCGGGCCGGAGCGTCGCCCGCGGCGTCAGTTACCAGAATGAGGAGCTGATCCAGGCGGTCGAGCAGCAGCGGCTGCGCCGCCCGGGCGTCTCGTGGCTGATCCCGGTCCGGTTCGACGACTGCGACATTCCTGATTTCGCCATCGGCGCCGGCCGGACGCTGGCGTCGATTCAGCGCGCCGACCTGTTCGGCGATCAGGCCAGCGAGCAGAGCGCCCGGCTCGTGGCGACGGTCCTGCAGATCCTGCGCGGGCATGGCGGTCCCGCCCCGCTTCCGGCCGCCGGGGACGGCCGGACCCTCAGGCGCATTTCCGCGACGACCTGACGGCGCTGATAGCCGAGCTTGAGCGGCAGGCCGCCTACCAGGATCTGCCGCGGTATGTGCCGGCGGGCGTGGACGTGATGCGGCTGACCAGTCCCATCCGGGTACGGGAGGGCGTCGGTTCGGAGCCGGGCCGCCATGAGAGCGCGGCGGACGCGCAGCCCTACGCCCTCCCATCCGACCAGGCGGCGGACGAGCGGCATGTCGCTGACTGGCAGGTCGTCACCGAGCGTGAGAACCGGGTGGTGATACTCGCGCACCCCGGCATGGGCAAGTCGTGGCTGATCAGGTCGGAGACGGTCAGGCTGGCCCGGGCCGCGCTTGACCTGCTCGCCGCGGGCGGCGACGTCAGTGATGTCCTGCTTCCCATCCCGGTCCAGTGCGACGAGCTCGCCGCCGCGGCGGAAGCAACCCTGGCCGACGCCGCCTGTGACTACCTGATTGAGCGGTACGCCGTGCCGCAGCGGAGCAGGGCGCAGCTGCGGGAGCTGATCGCCGGTGGCAACGTAGTGCTGCTGCTCGACGCCCTGGACGAGCTCGCCGACAGGCAGGCCCAGCGGCGTCTCCACGAGATGCTCGGGCGCTGGGCGGCCGGCCCGCAGGCGCGGTTCCGCCTGACGAGCCGGGTCGCCGGGTTCACGAACAGCCCGCTGCCGCCGTCCACGTTCAGCGTCGTCGAACTGCTGCCGTTCACGCCGGCCGACGTGTCCTCGGTGATCGCGGCCTGGGGCCTGCGCGACGATCTGGCGGAACGGCTGAGCGGGCAGATCAGCGGCCCCGCCATGGCCAGCGTGGCCCGGATTCCGCTGCTGACCGCCCTGCTGTGCGCCACCGCCGGGGGTGGCGGGGAACTGCCGGTTCACGCTGCCGGGATCTACGAGCGGGTGCTGCGCCGTTTTCTCGCCCAGGAGAACCGCTGGCCGCAGCTGCCCGAGCCGGAGCCGACCGACATCGACCGCCTCATCGAGCTGCTCGCCCCCCTCGCGTTCCACTTCGCGGTCCGGCCCGATGGCTGGGCGGACCGCATGCCCGCCAGCCAGGTCATGGCGGTCCTGCGCTCGCTCGGCCCGGTGTTCACCGAGCTTGGCCGGGACGCTGCGGCCATCCTGCGGGACCTGTCCGTGCGTGCTGGCGTGCTCGTCCCCTCGGCCACCCAGAACGCCGGCCATGCCAGCCACCTGGTCCGCCACGCCGCGGTCAGAGCCCTCCAGCCCCGGTCCGGCGATCCTGACGTCGCCGCGGCACTTCTTCAGCGGTTCTCCGACCCGAGCCCGCAAGTGCAGGAAGCCGCTATCCGCGCAATGCAGGCCGCCGACCGCTCACCGGAGGTGACCCCGGCCCTGACAGCCAGGCTCTCCGACGATTACGACGTGGTGCGCAGGGCGGCTGCCTCGGTTCTTCAGATCGCGTCCACCCCGGCACCGCTGCTCCACCTGGCCGCGCTGACCGCGCTGCCCGCCGAGCCGGGCCTGCGTGCCCTGTACGGCGCTGCGGAGATGCTCGCCGAGAACGTCTACCGGCTGCTCGCGCGCGAGGACCGCCCAGCCGTGCTCGCCAGCCTGGCCAGGCTGACCGATCTGGCAGTCCAGCCGGAAGAACCGCCAGAGCCCAGCGACACCGCTGATCCCCGGCCGGATTCTGGCTTTCTCGAAACGGAAGTCGTCATCTCCGTCCAGGGCCACAACAAGCAGGGCGACAGCGTCTACTCCTATATACAGCTCACCGGCAGGAGCCTGCGGCGGCTGTTCGCCGCGATGGAAGCAGGCGTGAATTTCGTGCCATCGGACTATGGCGAGGTCCTGGCCGCGGGGAAGGGCACCCCGCCCCCGGAGGTCGTGAAAGAGATGACAGAGAAATACAACATGATGGAAACCCCGCTTCCTGAGGCTGCGGAGGATGAGGGGCCGGCGACCGGCAATCCAGGATTCGGGAGGTACATCTCGCCGTTCCTGGTGGATCCCGGGTCAGACGGCATGGAATGAGGAGGGTTACGGCCGGTTCAGCCGCCGGAACATAGCCTTTTGCGACTTGTACAGCTTGGGGAACTCGGCATACAGGCGGCCGTAGACCGCGGCGCGGGACGGGTCCGGCCGGAAGGTCGTTTCGATCTGGGCCAGGGCACTGGCGCGGGAGACGTCGATGTCACCGTGGGCCATGCCGGCCAGGACCGCGGCACCGCGCAGCGTCGCGTGCACCGGGTCGGCCAGCCGCTCGACGGTGCGGTTCATCACGTCGGCGTGGATCTGGCACCACAGGTCCGACTGCGCGCCGCCGCCGAAGACGCGGACCGGGTCGAGGCGCTGCTTGACGAAGCGCTCAACCGCCTCGTGCAGCCACCAGTTGTTGTAGGCGACGCCTTCGAGCACCGCGCGGACCATGGCCGCCCGGGTGGTGTCCAGCGACAGGTTGTGGAATCCGGCGCGGGCGTTGCGGTCGTCGATCGGAGAGCGCTCGCCGGCCAGCCACGGGGTGAAGATGATGCCGCCGGACCCGGGCGGGCAGGTGGCGGCCAGTTCTGTCAGCTCGGCGAAGCCGGGCCTGGGCCCGCCGCTGAGCGCGTCGTCGGCGGCGATGACGCGATCACGCAGCCATTGCAGGCATGCGCCTGACGTCTCATGGTTGTTGGCGACCAGGTACTGCCCGGGGAGGACACCGGGCACACTGGCGATCTGCCGGATGGGATCGGTCTTCTTGACGCCGAACGGGCAGCTGATCCATGACGTCGTGCTGATGGCCAGGTGGCACTGCAGGTCCGCCAGGGTGCCGGCCCCCACGGCGGCGGAATGCAGGTCCGGCGTGCCGGTCACGACGGCAACCCCGGGACCGAGCCCCAGGTCGGCGGCGACGTCATCGCGGACGGTGCCGACCACCGACCCGGTCGGCCGCAGCGGGGGCAGCTTGGATGCCTCGATCCCCGCCATGCGGATCAGGACGGGGTCGTACGCGACCCGGTCCAGGTGCCGGTTGTCGGTGAGCCATGCCGCCGTCATCGACGCCGGGGACGCCGCCGCAGTGCCGGTGAAGCACATCGACAGGTAGTCGACGGGCTCGAGGTACCAGGCGGCCTCGCGGGCGATGTCCGGCCGGTCGAGGCCGAGGTGGAGCATGTGCCCGATGGGGTCGGCCCCACTGGTCGAGGGGGCACCCCCCGTCCGGCGCACCCAGGTGACCAGCGGGCGGGGAGAGTAACCCGACACCGGGCCGCCAAAACGCCGGCGGGAATGGCGGCCGCCCCGGGTGTCCATCCACAGGATGCACGGCCCGACGGGCGTGCCGTCCTGCGCGACCGGGATCGTGCTCGCCCACTGCCCGGTGACACTGACGGCGACGACCTGCTCGGGGCTGACCGTCCCACTGCGAAGGCCGGCCTTGGCGGCGGCGCGGATGAGCTGCCACCACTGGCCGGCGTCCTGCTCGGCACCCCCGCCCGCGCTCAGGTGAGTGGACAGGTCAGCGTTGGCAGCCCACGCGACCGAGCCGCTGAAGGAGACAAGTCCCACCTTGAGGCTGGCCGTCCCCAGGTCGACCGCCAGCGCGTACCGCTCCCCCGTTCCGTCTGCGGCACCGTGTGCGCCGTTTTGTGCGGCGTCGGTCACGTGGCCCTCCCCAGGAGTCGGATGAGCCAGCGTCCCACAGACTCCCCGGGCTCACCCCTGCGGGGGAAGGGCCTGCTGGCCGTCCATCATGTCGGCCATGACCGCCCGGATGAACTCGTCAGCCTCGGCCGTCATGCCGCCCGCGACACTCCCGTAGATCGCGCTGCTCTGAGCTGGCTCATCAGCGTGCTCCCGGGCGTAGGCAACCGCGTCGGCGAGGTCGGCTCCGAATGTCTGCGCGACCCCGGGCTGGGTCTGTGGCCGGGTCACGGCCATGTGCAGGGCGTTGGGGTACTGCTGCCCGTTGAACCGCCAGCCGCGTGCCCGCATGAAGTCGTTGACGTGATACACGTCGAACTCGTCAGAGGTGAAGCTGAACAAGAAGGTCGGGCGCCCCAGGATGCGGAGCTCCGGGTGGGAGCGGACAGCGTTCTGCATGGCGAGGGAGGTCTCGAAGATCTGCCGCGCGTAGCGCAGGTAGCCCTCCCAGCCGAGGCTGACCATGGCCGCCCAGGTGGCGGCGAGCAGCCCGCCCGAGCGTGATCCCTCGATGCCGGGTGAGCAGTATTTCCCGCCGCTCCAGTCGGTGAGGTAGAAGTACTGGGCGTTGCGCAGTTCCCGGTGGCGGAAGGCGACAACCGACGAGCCCTTGAACGCGTATCCGTACTTGTGGGTGTCGGCCGAGATGCTGGTGACGCCCGGCAGCCGGAAGTCGTAGACGGGGATGTCGTACCCGAGCTTCTGGCCGAACGGCAGGATCAGGCCGCCGAGGCAGCCATCCACGTGCAGCCCGACCCCCCGGTGCAGCGCCAGGTCCGAGAGCTCCTCGATGGGGTCGATCGTGCCGTAGCCGTAGTTGCAGGCCGATCCGATCATGGCGATGGTGCCGTCGTCGATGTGATCAGCCACCCAGCCGACGTCCACCTGCGTGGTGACCGGGTCGACGGGTGCCTTGCGCACCTCGATCCCGAACAGGTGACAGGCCTTGTCGAAAGCGGGATGACCGGTCTCGGGCTTGATGACGTTGGGAGCGGTCACCCCCCGTTCGGCCCTGGCCCACTCCCGGTAGGCGAGCATGGCATGCAGGATGCTGCCCGTGCCCCCGGTGGTGACCGTCCCCACCGGCGCCGCGTCGGTGGCAGCGTCGGCGCTGAGTATGTCGAGGGTCATGGCGATGATCTCGCCCTCGAACTTGGTCATGCTCGGGCACATGTCCCGCTGGAGGGCGTTCACGTGGGCGAACCGCCCGAACGCCTCGGTCATGAACTCGTAGTGCTCGTGGTCGCCGCAGTACATCGTCCCCGAGCACTTGCCCGCCTCCCAGAAGGCGTCCTCCTCACGGGCGATGGCGGCCAGTTCGGCCAGCACCTCCTCGCGAGGTCTCCCCTGCTGGGGCAACCTGCGGTTGACCGCGAAACGTCCCACAGCCGAATCAAGGCTCATGCCATCAGGCTAGATGACCTGGCCAGGCGCGGGTTCTCAGGTGCCGGCGGCTCCGACGGGAGGAACCTGGACCGGCGGCATGGCCAGGCACGTCCGCGGGTGATGATGAGGGGATGATGACCGGCAGTTATCTCCCTGGCGGACTGGCCACCCCCGCGACGCTGGTGTTCGCGGACCGGCTGGACCGCAACCTGGCAGGCATGGCGGCGTTCGCGGCCGGTTCCGGGATGGCACTGCGGCCGCACGCCAAGACGCACAAGTGCCGGCAGATCGCCCGCCGGCAGCTGGCTCTGGGCGCCCGGGGCCTCACCGTTGCCACCATTGGTGAGGCAGAGATCCTGGCCAGCCGGGGGGGCGCGGGGCAGGCTGGGCCTGAGGTGGAGGACATATTCATCGCCTACCCGCTGTGGCCGGCCAGGGACCTGGTAACCCGGCTGGGTGACCTGGCCGGGCGGGTCCGGGTCACCGTCGGGACCGATTCCGCCGCGGCAGCCGGGCGCCTGGCCCCGTTGGCCGGGCGGGTGCGGGCCATGGTCGAAGTCGACTGCGGCCTTGGCCGCAGTGGCGTGCTGCCCGCGGACGCCGCCGGCATCGCCCGGGCGGCACAGCGGGCCGGCCTGGAGGTGAGCGGGGTCTTCACGTTCCCGGGTCACAGTTACGGGCCGGGCGCCGCGGCGGCCGCCGCCGCCGATGAGGCCGCCGCCCTGGGCGAAGCAGCCGCCGCCCTGGCCGCCGCCGGCTTCGGGAGTGTCGAGCGAAGCGGCGGCTCCACGCCGAGCGCCCGCCTGGCCTCGCCCGGCGCACTCAGCGAGCTGCGGCCCGGTGTCTACGCGCTCAACGACGCCCAGCAGGTGGAGCTTGGTGTCGTCTCGATGAGCGAGGTAGCGCTGATGGTGGCGGCGACCGTGGTAAGCCGCCCGGCGCCGGGACGGATCGTGCTCGACGCCGGGGCTAAGGTGCTGGGGCCAGACCGGCCGGCCTGGGCCAGCGGCTACGGGCGGCTCGCAGACTGGCCGGACGCCCGGATCACCGGGCTATGGGAGCATCACGCCGTGGTCGCCGTCGACGGGGACGCCCCGGCACTCGGCGAGGTGGTCGCTGTGGTACCCAACCATGTGTGCACCGCCGTCAACCTCGTACCCGAACTCCTGGTCGCCGACCGGGGACAGGTCGTCGACCGCTGGCCGGTCGCCGCCCGTGCCGCCAACCGCTGACCGCCACCCGCTGACCCGCCCGGCGGTCAGCCGTCAGCGGTCAGCGCGTACTTCACCACCAGGTCGCCGACGCGCGGAAGCGCGGCCTCGACGTGCTTGGCTGCGCTGCCGCGGACGGCGCGGTACGCCTTGATGATCGTGGGCCGCTCGGAGGCCGTTGCGAGGTCGTCGGTCACCGAGAGCAGAGCCTCCGCCACCTCCTCGCCGCGCTTGGCCAGGTAGTCACCGAACTCGGAGCCGCCGGAGGTGCTGAAGTCCGCCCAGTACGGCTCAAGCCTGTCCACTATCTGCGGAAGCAGGTCCGCCACCATGTCGTGGTAGTAGCCCGGGGCGAAGCTGGTCACCGTCTTGTAGGCGACCTTGACCGCGGTCCCGGAGACCCCCGACTTGTCCGCGACCTCCTGCTCGATCAGCAGGTAGCAGTCGGCGGTCACCTTGGGCTGCGTGTCCGGCCCGAGCAGGATCTCCTGGAGCGTGGCTGCCATGGGTATGGTCTTCTCCTTGCTGCTGGGTGCTGTTTGCTGCTGGGTGCTGTCCGTTACTAGACGGTGAACACCCAGCCCGGGTTTACCGTTTCTTTGTCATGACGGCGGATGGAACCTGCACCGTCCAGTGAAGGGGAAACCCCATGAAGGCGATCCGCCACCACGCGTACGGCTCACCTGACGTCCTGGAGGTCCAGGACGTCGGCATGCCCGCCTTGCAGGCTCTTCGCGACAAGGGCCGGATCCGGCCTGGGCACAAGGTTCCGGTCAACGGTGCGGCGGGAGGCGTGGGGCCGCCGACTGGGCGGGTAGGAGCCAGGTATGGGGGGTGCGCAGCCTGTGACCTGCCTGGTCACTGGGGCAACTGGGTACGTGGGCGGCCGGCTGGTGCCAGAACTCATCGCGGCCGGGTACCGGGTCCGCTGCATGGCACGTCAGGCCGCCCGGCTGGCGGGTTTCCCGTGGATCGGCCAGGTCGAGGTGGCGGAGGCCGACGCGCTGGACGAGGCTTCCCTGCGGCGGGCGCTGGCGGGGGTGGACGTGGCGTACTACCTGATCCACGCCCTGGGTTCGGGCTCCGGATTTGAGGCGGCCGACCGCGCGGCGGCGAGGACTTTCGCCGGCTGCGCCCGCACTGCCGGGGTCAGCCGGATCATCTACCTGGGCGGGCTGCGCCCGCCCGACGAGCGCCAGCTGTCCCCGCACCTGCGTTCCCGGGCCGAGGTCGGGAACATCCTGCTTGGCTCTGGTGTGCCAACAGCGGTGCTACGGGCCGGGGTGATCATCGGTTCTGGTTCGGCCTCGTTCGAGATGCTGCGGTATCTGACCGAACGGCTGCCGGCCATGATCACGCCGAAATGGGTGCGATCACGAACTCAGCCGATCGCTGTCCGGGACGTGCTGTACACCCTGGCCGGGTGTGCGCGCCTGCCCCCGGAGGTGAACCGCGCGTTCGACATCGGCGGGCCCGACGTGCTGACGTACGCGGAGATGATGCACAGGTACGCCACGGTGGCCGGGCTGCGCCCACGCCTGCTGCTGCCGGTGGGCGTTCTCAGCCCGTCGCTGTCCAGCCACTGGGTCGGGCTGGTCACCCCGGTGCCGGGAGCCCTGGCCCGTCCCCTGGTGGAATCACTGCGCCACGACGCGGTCGCGGCCGAGCACGACATCGCCCGGTACGTGCCCGACCCGCCCGGCGGGCTGGCCGGCTTCGACGAGTCCGTGCGCCTGGCGCTGCAGAAGATCAGGGACGCTGATGTCGCCACCCGCTGGTCATCTGCCGCGCTGCCGGGAGCGCCCAGTGACCCGTTGCCCACCGACCCCGGCTGGGCGGGCGGCAGCCTCTATCGTGACCTGCGGGAACAGCCGGCCGATGCCTCCGCCGGGGCGCTGTGGCGGGTCATCGAGGGGATCGGCGGGGAGCACGGGTGGTACTCCTTCCCGCTCGCCTGGGCAGCGCGCGGGTGGCTGGACCGCGCGGTCGGCGGGGTAGGACTGCGGCGCGGCCGGCGGGACCCGGATCATCTGCGCGCAGGCGACGCACTCGACTTCTGGCGGGTGGAAGCGGTCGAGCCGGGCCACCTGCTCCGGCTGCGCGCCGAGATGAAGCTGCCCGGCCTGGCCTGGCTGGAACTGTCGGTGCATCAGAGCGACGGACAGACGTTCTACCAGCAACGCGCGCTGTTCCATCCCCGTGGCCTGGCCGGGCACCTCTACTGGCATGCCTTGCTGCCACTGCATGCCGTCGTCTTCGGCGGCATGGCCCGCAACATCGCCCAGGCGGCCGAGCGTTCCCGGGCGCTCCCGGTCTCCGTGCGCGGCTAGCCCCCGTCCCGTTTGGTGGGCGTTCCTGCTCTGGCCTTCCGTGCGGGCAGGCGGCTGTGTGACAGCGGCGGGGATGAGGTGGTGCCGGCGGGGAGCCGGCGGGTGAGTGCCAGCGCCGCGCCGGTGACGGCGATGCCCGCCACCACCAGGCTGCGGTGGCGTACCGCCGTAATCGACAAGGTCACGTAAGCGTCTGCGCCGAAGAACGCGAACGTCAGCAAGCCCCGGGCCAAGATCGTGGCTGGCAGCTCCGGCCGCGCGGTCAGGGTGCCGGCGGGAACCAGGCGGCGCAGGGCGGGCAGCCCGGTGGCCACGCCCGCCACAATCAGCCCGATGCTGGCCAGGACAGCGCCAGAACCGGCCGCCAGCGTGAGACCGGCCAGGATCATCGTGGCGCCGGCTGCCGCGAGGATGCCGTCGGTCAGCCGGTGCTCTGGTGCCCGAGCGGAGCCGGGCGGGCCAAGGCGGATCAGGGCTGGCATGGCAATCGACCCGGCCACGGCCACCACCGGCAGCAGGCCCAGGAACACCCACCGCCACCCGAATATGTGTGCCACCTCGGCGGCCAGCGCTGGCCCGGCCAGCCCCGGCGCGACCCATGCGGTGAGGCCCAGCCCGCCAAGATCATGGGCGACGACCGGCATCACCGTCAGCGCTGGCCTCGGCCCCCCGGGCAAGACAGCTTCGCGGCCCACCGCGCACTCCCCTGCCATGCCTGGGGGACGATGGGGTGGAGGCGATGAGGGAGGCTGATGATGAGCAGCATGTCCGTCACGACCGGGCAGGATCTTCCCAGCCGCACGCTGTACGAGGGATTCGATCGCGCGGGCGCGAGGTCGTTCCTCTATGGCATCGGCTACACGCGGGAGGCACTCGAGCGGCCCATTGTCGGGGTCGCTCATTCGTGGACCTCCACCATGCCCTGCAACTTCAACCACCGGGATCTGGCGGCCGCTGCGGAGGCCGGGGTGCGGCAGGCGAACGGCACCCCGATGCAGTTCTCCACGATCGCCATCTCCGATGGCATCACGATGGGCACCGACGGGATGCGGGCCTCCCTGATCAGCCGGGAGGTCATCGCCGACTCCATAGAACTGGTCGCGAGCGGGCATCACTTCGACGCCCTGGTCTGTATCGCGTCCTGCGACAAGACCGTCCCTGGATGCGCGATGGCGATTGCCCGCGTCAACCGGCCCGCCGTGCTGCTGTATGGCGGGACGATCCAGCCTGGCATCTTCCGGGGCCGGCGAGTCGCGGTGGGTGAGGTTTTCGAGGCCATCGGCGCCGTCGCCGCCGGCCGGATGGAGCAGCGCGACCTGGACGAGCTGGAGCTGGTTGCCTGCCCCGGCGCGGGCGCGTGCGGCGGCCAGTACACGGCGAACACGATGTCCATGGTGATGGAGACGCTCGGCCTGTCACCGCTTGGCGCGAACTCGATACCGGCCACCGATCCGGCCAAGCGCGACGCTGCGCGTGATGCAGGCGCACTGGCCATGGATGTGCTCGCGGCCGGCCTGCGGCCGCGTGACATCCTGACCCGGCCGGCCTTCCTGAACGCGGTCGCGGCGGCGACAGCGTCCGGCGGGTCAACCAATGCGGTCCTGCATCTGGTGGCCATGGCACGCGAGATCGACGTCGAGCTGTCGCTGGCCGACATCGACGCAGTCTCGAGAAGAACGCCGCTGATCGGCGATCTCAAGCCGGGCGGTGAGTTCACCGCCGCCGAGTTGCACGAAGCCGGGGGCGTGGCTCTCCTGCTCCGCGAGCTCCTGTCGGCCGGGCTCATCGACGGATCCGCCATCACGGTCACCGGCCGGACCATCGGCGAGGAGCTTGAACGCCAGCCGGACCCACCCGCGGACCAGCACGTCATCAGGCCGATTCATGCTCCGCTCAGTTCGGAGGGCGGCCTGTGCGTGCTCGGCGGCAACATCGCGCCGGACGGCGCGGTCGTCAAGGTGACCGCGAAGACGCCGCGCCACCACCGCGGCACGGCAAAGGTCTTCGACGGCGAAGGCGATGCTCTCGCGGCCGTGCTGGCGGGCCGGATCACAGCGGGCGACACTGTCGTCATCAGGTACGAAGGGCCCCGCGGCGGCCCCGGCATGCCCGAGATGCTGCAGGTGACCGCGGCGATCGTCGGACGCGGGCTGGGAGA
>Ga0307372_10006102_pt1 | contig 17799 bp, 17 predicted proteins | sample OX1MG_FD_202533 | JGI IMG/M metagenome (GOLD analysis project Ga0307372, IMG submission 202533) | Soil microbial communities from Risofladan, Vaasa, Finland - OX-1 | ecosystem: Environmental > Terrestrial > Soil > Coastal area > Acid sulfate soil | place: Finland: Risofladan, Vaasa | collected... | reverse complement strand
GATCGAGATCGCAACGATGCACATGCTCGCGAGCATGAGCGCCAGCAGATTCGTCCGCTGGAAGTGGTCGATGATCAGCAACGCCAATGCGAGCATGCTCAACGCGACCGGTGTGGCGATGCTCGCCGGCGGGCGTGGCCGCGGCGCCTGGGGGCGGATGGGCATCCAGGCGGCGCCGGCAACCAGGACGAGCGCGACCGGCCAGGTGAGGTCGAGTATCCCGTTGGCTACGTAGGTGTTGTCGACCGTCTGCATCAGGTACACCGAATCCCCGGCGCAGAACACCGCGAAGCCGAGGCCGATCAGGAGCCAGGACCAGTCCGGCGACTCCCGCCGCGATGCGATCCCGACGCTGACCACCATCGCGAGCAGCCCGAGATCGCCGATCGGATAAGCCAGGCCCGTCGCGACGACGCCGAAGCTTCCGCTGGCGCTGTGGAGCACCGCGTCGAAGACCACGGCGGCCGAGACCGAGGCAACTCCCAGTGCGCCGATCACCCCGTCGAGCCAGAGGGTCGCGGAAAGCTGCGGGAGGCGCGAACGGATCAGCAGTACGACCGACGCGGCGGCCGGTACGTAGAACAAGAGCCAGAAGATGTCGGCGACTGAGGGGATCGGCTGCGGGCCGGAGGCCTGAGCGAGGAAGGCGTCGTAGTAGATCTCGCCGGTTGCCCAGCATGCGATCGCGCAGGCCATCAGGGCCCAGGCAAGACGCTCCGTGCGGCGGGACAGCGCGCGCAGCGCGCAGAGCAGCGCGGCGCCGACGAACACCGCGTCATAGACGATGGTGCTGGTCAGCGAAAGTGGCCCCGCGGCGCGATGGATTGCGAAGAGAGTCGTTTCGAAGAGCAGGGCAGCGATAAGCAGTCCCGCGACTGCGAGTGCTGCCTGGCGGATTCGCTCTGTTACCAAAGTCTCGTCGCTCGTGGTTGGTTGACGGCCGAGGTCCCGACTGCGACCGCGCACCACGACACGCGGTGTGCGGTGGCACCTCGTAGGACTCTCATCGGCAGCCGGAGCGAATCCTGTACCGCAACCGATTCCCCACGGCGAGCCGGCATGCGATCGCCGCAGCGCCGGGTAGGCAGGCGCTAAGCTCGGAGCATGGTGCCGGGGTTGCGTGCGAGGGTCCTGCCGCGGGCGCGATCGGCGAGGCGCGGGGTGTTCTTCGCGTTCGTGTCGGTCGCGTCACTCGGCGGCCTGGCCGTTGCCCCCGCCAGCGCGGGACAGATCGTCTGGAGTGTGAACAACGGGATCTGGGCGATGAACGACGACGGCAGCCAGCCGCACGAGTTGATCTCGGGTGTCGCGCCCCGACTCGCCGCCTCGCTGCCGTCGGGGACGGTCTCATCGCCCGACGTCTTCCAGAACGGTGGCCGGACGGTGGTGTTTCTCGGGCAGACGAACGCCTTCGCCCCGAGCAGCGAGCCGACAGCGTGCGGCGCCGATTGCTCCGGCAGCTACGCCCTGAGCAACGGAACGCTCAACGAGCTCGGGCCGGTCGCCGCGGCGTCGCCTGGCGCGGCCTACTACGAGACGCAGCCTCGCCTCACCGCCAACGGCCAGGAACTGTTCGGCTCGGCGCTGTACACCGGCATCGCCGGGAGCTCGACCAGTGTGCCGCTGACGGCGCTCGTCGAGCGAGCGATCACCGCCGGGTCGGCGGTCACGCCCTGGTCGGACACGAGCACCGAGACGGTTCCCGGTTCGGGGTTCGACGGCGCTCCCGACCCGGCCGACGCAACCCAGGCGGCGTGGGTCGAAGCGCAGGGCTGCCACTTCACGCTGCCGGCAACTGGGCTGCCGACATGCCAGTACGCCGTCCGCGTCGGGTCGCTGTCGGCCGCCAACGCCACCGTGACGATCTACGACAACGAATACGTCAGCGCCAACGGACGGGGGCCGACGTCGCTCTCCTGGTCCTCCGACGGCCGCAACCTGCTGATGGTCGATCCGTACGCCCCCAACACCGGCATCTACGAGTTCGCCGTGGCCGGCGACCCGAACGGCACGCCGCCCAAACCGGTGACCGAGGTCGTCGCCCAACCCGCGGGCTGGACGTTCGGCCAGGCCAGGTTCGCCGGCTCGAAGATCGTCTTCGACGCCCACCAGCAGGTGGCCGGGAAGACCACCGGCGACATCTACACGATGTCGGCGAACTGCACGGCGACCACCTGCGCGTTCCCGGCGAGTGCGCTCAACCTGACCAATGATGCACCGGCCGACAGCGCGGACCCCGCCTGGACCTCGGCGACCGAGCCGCTCGTGCCGTTCCGGGCGGTCGGCGGGGCCAGCGTGATCAAGGTCACGTTGCCCTCCGGGCCGATCCGTGCCGGCCGGCGCTTCACGCTTGGGGTGACGCTCTCCGCGCCGGGGACGATCGTCATCAAGATCGTTCTGCGCCGGCCGAGCAACACGGCGAAGTCCACGCCGAAGGCGAAGACCATCGGCTCGGTGACGTTTGCCGGCAAGGCCGGTTTCAACCGGCTCTCGATTGGGCTGGTCGCCGGCAGGCGCCTCGCCCCCGGCCGCTATAGCGCGACGGCCAGCGTCCATCGCTCGCACGCCGCGGCGAAGACCGTCCATTTCACGGTCGCGCGCTGACTCCGCGCCGCCGCGGTCGGCCGCCCGGCCGGCCGCGTCGGCCATGGGCCACGGCAGTGTCGCGCGCGAGGCGCCCGGATCGCCGCGGTGGTCCGATACGATCGCGGCGGAGTCGCGCTGACACCGAGCGGAGAGGGGTTGCGTGGACGTTCTCGGCGATATCCAGTTCTACGTCATGAACTGTCATCACTACGCCGACATCCCGGCGCAGGATGAGCGCTTCGCGTCGAGTTGGGTCGACATGCCGAACAGCGAGTTCGACCCGGTCCGCGGGCATCAGATGTACGAGCGCTACTCGCGCGAGCTGAGGCTGATCGAGGAGCTGGGGTACGACGCGATTGGCCTGAACGAGCACCACAACACACCGTTTAGCCTGATGCCGGCGCCGAGCGTGCGCGCCGGCCACGTGATCGCCTCCACCGAGCGGATCAAGATCATGGTCGCCGGCGTGCCGCTGAACCTCTCGACGCCGAACCGGGTCGCGGAGGAGTACGCGATGCTCGACGTCATGTCGGGCGGGCGGATGGAGTTCGGGTTTCCCCTGGGCACCGGGATGGAGTACTGGTCGAACGCCGCGCAGATGGACCCGGTCACCGCCCGCGCACGCTTCCGCGAGGGTCTCGATGTCGTGCTGAAGGCCTGGACCGAACCGGGGCCGCAGCGCTACGAGGGCGAGCACTTCTTCTACCGCTATCTCAACATCTGGCCGCGCCCCTATCAGCAGCCGCGACCGAAGATCTACATCATGGGTGGCGGCAGCCCGGAAACCGTCGACGTCGCCGTCGAGTTCGACGCCGGCTACTCGGTGGTGTTCACGCCGATCCCGGTTCAGCTGCGCGCCTTCGCCGACCTGCGCGAGAAGTGCGCGGCGCGCGGGCGCGAACTGGCGGGCGAGGACATCATGCTCACGGTGATGGCCTACGTCGCCGACACCGACGCCGAGGCCGAACGCGAGGGCCGGCCGTACATGGAGCGGTTCTTCAGCTGGTTTCACCGCGTGCCGCCGAAATACATGACTCCGCCCGGCTACGTCACGCGCGCGAACTTCGAGCGGCTGGCCTCGACGAGGGCGCTCGCCGCCGCCCAGGAATCGACCTGGGAGGACATGCGCGCGATCGGCCGGATCGCGATCGGCTCGCCCGAGACCGTCGCCGAGACGATCGCGCACTGGGCGCGTGAGGCGGGGAGCAGCCGCATCATGCTGAACATGACGCACGCCAACATGCCCGAGGAGATGACCGTCAAGAACCTGACGCTGTTCGCGAACGAGGTGATCCCGCGGATTCGCACCCGGACCGCGGTGGCCCGATGAGCGGCTTGCGCGAGCGGCGCCTCGAGTTGGGCGGGGTGGAGGTCGCGCTGTACGAGGCGGGGGAGGGGGAGCCGCTGCTGTTCCTGCACGGAGCCGGCACGGCCACCGGCTTCGACTCCCTGCTCCCGCTCGCCGAGCATTTCCGGCTGATCGTTCCGCATCATCCCGGCTACGGTGCCTCGGCCGACGACCCGGCGATCCGCAGCGTCCATGACTACGAGCGCCACTACCTTGACCTCTTGGACCGGCTCGAGATCTCCGACTTCACGCTCGTCGGTCATTCGATGGGCGGCTGGATCGCCGCTACGCTGGCGATCAGCCAGGGGGCCCGCATCAGCGAACTGGTGCTGGCCGCGCCGTGGGGCCTGAACGTCCCCGAGCATCCGACGGTCGACGGCTTCTCGATTCCCGACGCTGAGCTGGCGGGATACCTCACCGCTGACCTGTCGGTGTTCGCCGGCAAGGCTCCGGACCCGCCGACGCCCGAGTTCCTCGCCGACCGCTACCGGGAGCTGACCTCCACCGCGCGCGTGCTCTGGCAGCACACCTACGACCCGAGCCTGGCGCGCTGGCTGCACCGCATCCAGGTTCCGACGCTGCTGCTGTGGGGAGAGCTCGACCGCCTGATCCCGGTCGGGCAACTGCCGGCGTGGCGCTCGCTGCTGGCCACCGCCGACGCGCGGGTCCTCCCCGGCGTCGGCCACCTGCTGTTCGACGAGTCCGCACAGGCGAGCGCCGCGATCGTCGAGCACGCACACCGGCACGCGGTCCGCTGAGCAACGCGCGCCGGCGACGCTCGCGCCCGGCGCGACGCGAGCTTCTAGTGGCCCGCCATCTCCATGCCGCCGTTGACCGCCCAGACCTGGCCGGTGATGTACGCCGACGCGTCAAGGCAGAGGAACTGCACCACGCGCGCCACCTCCTCGGGCCGCCCGAGGCGTCCAACCGGGATGCGGTCCGTGACCTTCTCGATCACCTCCGCGGGTAGCGCCGCAACCATGTCGGTCGCGATGAAGCCCGGGGCAACGGCGTTGACCGTCAGCCCGGGAGAGTCCGGACCGTGGCGCTCGTCGCGGAGCATCGCGCGGGCGGCCTCGCGGGCGAAGGTCATCGTCAGCCCGAACAGGCCGGACTTCGACGCCGCGTAGTTGGCCTGACCGATGTTGCCCTGCTGGCCGATCACCGACGAGATGCTCACGATCCGTCCGGCGCCCCGTTCGAGCATCAGCGGGAGCGCCGCCTGGCTGAGGAAGAACGCGCCGGACAGGTTCACCTCGAGCACGCGATTCCAGTCGTCGTCGGTCATCTTCAGCACCGAGTGGTCGCTGGTGATCCCGGCATTGTTGATCAGGATGTCGAGGCGCCCGTGCTCCTCGACGACCTCCCCGACCACCCGCCGGCAGTCATCGGCGAAGCCGATGTTTCCGCGGTGCACGCTGGTCTCCACGCCGTGCGCCTCGATCGCCTTGCAGGTCTGCTTGACCTGTGCCTCGTCGCGGTGGTAGCCGGTCGCGATCGTCGCGCCCTGCTCGGCGAGCGCGAGACAGATCGCGGCGCCGATGCCGCGACTGCCGCCGGTGACGAGCGCGACCCGGCCGGTCAGCTCGCGTGTTCGGGTGCTCTGCTCGATCGGGCCCGCGCTGGTGTGCATTGCGTTCATGGGGCTCTCCTGTTCAACGTGCCGAACGCTGTGCGAGCCACTCGACGATGTCTGGCCAGATGCCGTGGCGGGCATTCGAGCCGATCATCAGCCCGATGTGCCCCCCCGGTCGATCGAAGTGGGTGACGTCCGCGCTGCTGACGAGATCCAGAACCACGACGGTGCCCTCGCGTGGTGCGATGTGATCCGCCCCGGCTGTGACGACCAGCAGGTTGGCCTCGATCCGCCGCAGATCGACCCGGCGGCCACGCAGCCGGAGTCGTCCACGCGCCAGCGCGTTCTCCTTGTACATCCAATCGATCCACTCGCGGAACGCGCGGCCGGGGAAGCGGGGGTTGTCGCCGACCCAGCGCGCCATCGCCTGGTAGGCCGACCGGCGGTCGATGCCCGCGTAGACGTCGTCCCACAGGCGCCGGTAGGTGGTCCAGTAGTTCGTCACCGGCTTGAGCAGCTTGTTCGCGAAATCGATCAGCTCGCCGGGAACCGACGGGTAGACATCGGTCACGGTGGCCGCGTCGAAGCTGTCGCGGGCGACCCAGTTGCTGTAGCGCGAGCTTGCGGTGTCGATCGGGGTGGTCAGCAGGATCAGGTTGCGCAGCGCATCGCGCTCGAGCGCCGCGTACATCGCGGCGAGCGTCCCGCCGATGCACCAGCCGAGGATGCTCAGCTCCTCGGCGTCGGCGGCGCGCAGCGTCTCGCGCACCGCCCAGTGCAGTTCATCGAGCACGAACGTGTCGAGCCCGAGATCGGCGTCCGCGTCGTCGGGCTCGCCCCAATCGAGCAGGAACACGTCAAAACCCTCGGCGAGGAGATGTTCGACGAACGAGTTGCCCGGCTGCAGGTCGAAGATGTCGGGGCGGTTGATCAGCGCGAAGACGAGCAGCAATGGCACGGCGTGGAGCCGCTGCTGCGAGCGGTAGCGAAAGAGCGTCGTGTTGCGGTGCGTCCAGACGACGTCCCGCGGGGTGACGGCGATCGCCGCATCGTCGGCCGTCAGCAGGATGTTGACGAAGTCGTTCGCCGCAACTCCGAGACGCGTGAGTTGCGCGACCGGGTTCACGGCGCGGCCGCGGGCGGGCCGTCCCGAGTCTCGGCACGCAGCGCCTCGATCTCCTGGAGCAGCAACTCGAGCTTGTCCTCGGTGCGCGCGAGCTGGCGGCCGAGGCGGTCGATGTCGGCCCGCCCCGCGAGGCGCAGATTGCGCACGATCAGGTCCGCGACGTCGAAGGCGATCTTCGTGACGCCCATGACGTTCTCGGTCACGCGCGCGAGCAGCTCGCCGAATGCATCGCGCTGCACGGTCCGCTCGGTCGCGGCGGCGAACGCGTCCTGGCTCTCCTTGAAGAGCTGCCTGATCGAATCCTCATGTGGCTCGGCCGCCGGCGTCATCGGCTGAGGATAGCTCGCAATGACGCATTTGCCACTAATGTCCATCGCATGCCCGACGACGAACAGGGCTTCCCCGAGTCGCTTGGTGAGATCGTGCGCCGCCAGCGCGAGTTGAGTGAGCTCTCGATGCGCCAGTTCGCGGCGCTCGCCGGTATCTCCAATCCGTACCTCTCGCAGATCGAGCGCGGCCTGCGCGAGCCCTCGGAGCACGTGGCGGAGGCGATCGCCAAGGTCCTGCAAACCTCGGTGTCCGCCCTCTACAAGGAGGCTGGAATCGATGAGGAGCGCCCCGACTCCGCCGTCGCGGACGCGGTCGCAGCCGATCCCGACCTGACGCCACGACAGCGCCAGGCGCTGCTCACGACCTACAACGCGTTTGTGCTCGCCAATGGCGGTGCCCGGCGCCGGCGCCGCCAGCGACGCGGCGCGGGCGACCCGCCGGCGGGCGAGCCGCCAGCGGGCGATCAGGAAGCCAGCGGCTGAAGCGCCTTCGTACGCGCGCGCGGGCGGAGCTCGCCCATGGCGATCGTGTTGCGCACCACGGGGTAAACCTGGCGTTCCCACTGGCGCCCGCTGAACACGCCGTAGTGACCGACGTCCGGCTGCAGGAGATGGTGGCGCCGCGCGACCGGGATCCGGCGACAGAGCTCATGCGCCGCGGCGGTCTGCCCGATACCGGTGATGTCGTCGCGCTCGCCCTCGACGGTCAACAGGGCCGTGCGACGTATTTCGAGCGGGTCGACGAGCTGGCCGCGCCAGCGCAGCTCGCCGAGCGCGAGGTGGTGTTCCTGGAAGACCCGCTGCACCGTCTCGAGGTAGAACTCGGCGGTCAGGTCGAGCACGGCGAAGTACTCGCGGTAGAACTCCGCGGTCCTCGCCGCAGTCGCCCCCCGCTCCTCGACGAGATCTGCGAACAGGCTGGCGAACGCGGCAATGTGGCGCCCGGCGTTCATGCCCATGAACCCCGACAGCTGCACGAACCCGGGATACACCCGACGCCCTCGGCCTGCGTAGCGGGCGGGTACCGTCGCGATCACGTTCCGTGCGAACCACTCGAGCGGATACCGCGTGGCGACCTCGTTGACGGCGGTGGGACTCACCCGCGCATCGATCGGGCCCGCCATCAGCGTCAGGCTCCGCGGCTCGCATGGGTCGCCGGCAGCGGCCATCAGCGCGGTCGCCGCGAGCGCCTGCGCCGCGGGCTGGCATACGGCGACCAGATGACCGCCGGGACCGATCGCACGGAGGAAGTCCATCACGTGCGCGACGTAGTCATCGAAGCCGAAGGTCCCCTCGGCAACCGGGATGTCACGCGCGTTGTGCCAGTCGGAGACGAACACATCGTGATCGGAGAGCATCGTGCGGACGGTGTCACGCACGAGCGACGCGAAGTGACCGGAGAGCGGCGCGAGGATCAGCACACGTGGTTGCTCGACGTGCGGCGTCTTCGCGAAGTGCAGCAGCGTGCCGAAGGCCGTGCCGGTGACCGCTTCCTCGTGTACCGGGAGCTCCCGCGAGCCGGCCCGCACCGTCTCGATCCCGAACGGCCTGCGCGTGTGGCGCAGGGCGGAGAGCGGAGCGATTTCGGCGCCCGCCAGCGCCGCCCGCGCCATCGGACCGTCGCGCAGCGACGGCGGGAGCGCGCGCAGCACCTCACCGGCGGCCACGGCCAGCTGTCGCCAGGGCGCGAGGAGGTCTTCCTGCGCCTGATACGCGGAGTAGAGCACGGTCATCCTTGCCCCGAGTGGTCACCTATCATCGCAGCTTCCCGCTGTAGGAACCCAAGATCGCGAGGACCATGTCCGAGGCAAGCCTGACGATCATCGGCCGCAACTACGGATCGTGGTCGCTGCGCGGCTGGCTGCTGTGCGAGTTCGCGGGCCTCGCGGTGGACGTCCTGACTGCGGCCGTCGGCGACGAGGCGGCACGCGCTGAGCTGTTGCTCCTGTCGCCGTCCTATCTCGTTCCGCGTCTCGAACACGGCGACACGATCGCCTGGGGTGTGTGGGCGATCGCCGAGCATCTCCACGAGCGCGACCTCCCCGGCGCCACCTTCCCGGTCGAACCCGCCCGCCGGGCGCATTGTCGCTCGGTCTGCGGCGAGATGCTGTCGGGATTCGCCAACCTCCGGTCGGCATTGCCGATGAACATTCGCGCGCAACATCGCGGCTTCAACGTCTGGTCGGGCGCGCGGGCCGACATCGACCGGATCGTGGCGATCTGGCGCGACTGTCTCGAGCGCTACGGCGGTCCATACCTGTTCGGCTCCGATCCGACGGCGGCCGACGCGATGTACGCGCCGGTATGCACGCGTTTCGCCACCTACGACGTCACGCTTGACGCTGACTCCGGCCGTTACCGCGACACCGTGCTGACCCATCCGGCGATGGACGACTGGATCGCCGGCGCGCACGCGGAGACCGAGCAGGTAGAAGAGCTCGACGCGGAGTTCTGAGAGGAGGAGCCGCAGGTGGAACGTGGATCGACACGCGCCGACGAGCGAGTCCTCGTCGGACGCGTCGCGCTCGTGACCGGAGCCGCGAGCGGCATCGGGGCGGCGATCGCCGCGCGCCTGGCAGACGACGGCATGGACGTCTTGGCCGCCGATCTGACCCCGGCGCCATACGGACCGGGGGTGCCGTTCGCGTGCGATCTCACCACGCGCGAGGGAAACCGCGACGCGGTCGGCGCGGCGCTCGAGCAGTTCGGCCGCCTCGATGCGGTGGTCGCCAACGCCGGCTTCCAGCACGTCGCGCCGATCGCGGAGTTCCCCGAGGATCGCTGGGACGCGATCGTCGCGCTGCTGTTGACGAGTCCGTTCCTGCTGGCGCGGTACGCCTGGCAGGCGCTCAGTGACGCGCCCGAGGGGCGGTTCGTCGCGATCGCCTCGGCGCACGGACTCGTCGCATCTCCGTACAAGTCCGCCTACGTGTCGGCCAAGCACGGCGTGGTCGGGCTGATCAAGACGCTCGCGCTCGAGGGCGCCGACTGCGGCATCCTGGCCACCGCCGTCTGCCCGCCGTTCGTGCGCACCCCACTCGTCGAGGCGCAGATCGCCGATCAGGCGCGGGCCCACGGGCTGCCGGAGGAGCGTGTCCTGGAGGAGGTGATCCTTGCCCCGCATGCGATCAAGCGCCTTGTTGAGCCGGCCGAGGTGGCGGGCGTCGTCGCATTCCTGCTCGGCCCCGAAGGGCGGGCGTTCACCGGCGCGGCGATCGCGATGGATCTCGGCTGGACCGCCCGCTGAGACTTCGCGGGCGGTCCGCCAGAGCTCTACGTGTTCGAGGAGAGCTCTACGTGTTCGAGGCAGCGCGCGTGTTCTAGGCGAGCAGCGTGCGTGCGGCCTTGGTGTAGGCGGTCGCGAGATCGCGAGTGAGGTCGGCCTGGGCCTGGGTGACCGTGGAGACCCACTCGATCGGGCTGGCGGCGCCGATCTTCTCGGTGTAGTCGGCGAAGGTGTGCAACGCGGTGTCGTAGGTGTCGACGGTCACGCTGCCGGCCTTCTTGGTCGACGCGACGACGCGCTCGTTCAACTCACGAACACGCTCGGTTGCGTCTTCGAGACCAGTTTCGAACTTCGTATCTTTTGTGGTGGCGGCGTTCATGGTGTGTCCTTTCCGGGAGCGTCGGTATATGCTTGCAGATTAGCACGATTACAAGCTAATAGCAAGCGCTTCCCCGGGGTGCGATCACCGCCCGTGCCGGCTGCCGAACGGGGCTCTCGGAGCCCAGTGCCGCCGCGCTTGGCAGCCCACCCCGCGGGCGGTGCGCTCAAACAACCGCCGAGGGCGCCGCGGGGGCGTGCAACCATCTGAGCGATGGTACGCCGCGTTGTGATCGCCGGATCGGTTCTGCTCGTGCTCGGCGCCGCGGCGGCCGCGGCGTCGCAGTATCCGTATGGCAGGGGCACCGGCGGCTGCCGGCTGTTTCCGGCCAACAACCCGTGGCGCGAGAACATCTCCAAGCTGCCGGTGAGCCCGCTGTCGAGCGCCTACATCGCCTCAATCGGGACGAACGTCGACCTGCACCCGGACTTCGGCTCGAACCTGACCTACGGGATCCCCTATGCCGTCGTGCCGCCGACCCAGCCGAAGGTGCCGATCCATTTCACCGCCTACGGCGACCAGTCCGACAAGGGCCCCTACCCGATCCCGTCCGGTGCGCCGGTCGAGGGCGGCGCCAACGCGACCGGCGACCGGCACGTGCTCGTGCTGCAGTCCGGCAGTTGCAAGCTCTACGAGCTGTACAACGCGCAGCCCAACGGCGACGGCTCGTGGAACGCCGGTTCGGGCGCCGTGTTCAACCTGCGCTCGAACAAGCTTCGCCCGAACGGCTGGACCTCGGCCGACGCGGCGGGGCTGCCGATCTTCGCCGGCCTGATCCGCTACGACGAGATCCAGCGTGGCTACATCAACCACGCCATCCGCTTCACCACTCCCCAGACCCAGGCCGGGTTCATCCATCCGGCGACGCACTTCGCCTCGAGTTCGAGCAACCCCAGTCTGCCCCCGATGGGCCTGCGCGTGCGTCTGAAGGCGAGCTTCGACATCAGCCGTTTCCCGCGCGTGGCGCGCATCATCCTGCAGGCGATGAAGACCTACGGCCTGATCCTCGCCGACAACGGCAGCCCGTGGTACTTCCAGGGAGCGACCGACCCGCGCTGGAACGACAACGCGCTCGACACGCTGAAGGCCGTTCCGGGCAGCGCCTTCGAAGCGGTGCAGACCGGGCCGATCCTGCACACCGGCTGAGCGCGAGCACGTCGGCCCGCTGCGCGTGCGTCGAGCTGCGGCCGCCGTCGCTGCACGGGCCGATGCTCGCGTTAGGCTGCCCTGAAACCCACCCAAGGAGACCGGCATGCTGTTCGGGCAGGACCACGTCAAGCGCTACGTCGAGACCGACGGCGAGGAGGGCCACGACTGGCAGGGGACCACGACGCTGATCCTCACAACGACGGGACGCCGCACCGGCGAGCAACGGAGCACCCCGCTGATCTATCAGACCGAGGGCGACGCCTTCCTGGTGGTCGCCTCCAAGGCCGGCGCCGACGAGCCGCCCGCGTGGTATCTCAACCTCGAGGCGGCCCCCGACGTGCAGGTCCAGGTCCGGGGCGAGCGGTTCGCGGCCCGGGCGCGAACTGCCGACGCGCAGGAGAAGCCGGCAATGTGGCAGAAGATGCTTGGAGCGTGGCCCGCCTACGACGACTACCAGCAGAAGACCGACCGCGAGATTCCCGTTGTCGTGCTCGAGCGAGTGTGAGCTGAGGCGCGCTCCGTCGGAGCGCCTCGACGCTGATGCTGTTGCTGACCCCGATCCTGCGCCGCCTGCTCGTGATGCTGGTCGTTCTCGCGATCCCGGTCGTCATCGTCGAGCTCGTGGCCCGAAAGCTGATCGGTGACGCGGTCGCCAGCGCCGTCCGGTCGCGGATCGGCGCGGCGCCAAAGATCGGATTCGGCTCGAAGCCGCTGCTGCTGCAGCTGATCGGCGGCAAGCTCGACACGGTGACCGCCACGGCCAAGGGCGCGCGGATCGACGGCTTGCCGCCGCTTTCGCTGAGCGCGACGCTGCGTGACGTGCACATGACGCACCTGACGAGTCTCCAGGGGGCCATCGGCTCGCTGAGCGTGGTGGCCACGCTTTCCCCGGCCGGGGTGGCCGACCTGCTGGCCACGCCGTCCTGCGTGGCGTCGCTGCCGCCGAGCGGGCTCGTGGCGCTGACGCGCCGACCACGCGTCGATCTCCTGCCCGGGCGGGTCGATCTGCTGCCGCCGCATGGACGGGCTGCCGAGCTGCGGTTTCGGCCGCTGGTCGCGGGCGACAGCATCGTGTTCGCGCTGAGCGGCTTCGAGCGCGCCGGCGCGGCGGTCCCGGCCGCGGAGCTCGCGAGCGCCGGCACGCGGACGCACTGCTCGCGCGCGCTGGCAAACCTCCCGTTCGGTATCGGCCTGGACTCGGCGACGGCGAGGAGCGGCGCACTCGATCTGGGCTTCCGCGGCACCAACGCGTCGTTTTCGGCGCTCGGCTGAGCCGGCGGACTCCGAGCCGTCGGTGCGCCCGCCTATTGTGGCGAGCGTGCCCGTCGCCGATCCGCCAACAGCCTGGCTCGAGGAACGCGAGGCGGTGCTTCGCTTCGCGTTCGACGAGCGCCTCAAGACGCTGCTGCGGGCGATCCCCGGGCGGCGGTGGGACCCGCTCGAACGGGTCTGGCGGGTGCCGCTGACGCCCGAGAGCGCCGAATCGGTCGCCTGCTGGCTCACGGCGCTGAGCCCGGCCGCGCGGATCGCGCCCGAGCTCCGGGCCGCGCTGGCGGCCCAGCGCGAGGCCCGCGACCCCGACGAATGCCTGATCGAGCTGGTCCGCTTCGACGACGATCGCTGGCTGACGTGCTGCGCCGACGCGCCGCGGGAGCCGGTCGCGGCGCTGATCGCGCATCCGCGGTCGGTGACCCTGCCCGCGATCGGCCGTGTCCTGCTACCACTCGACGACGAAGCGGCCGAGCTCGTTCGAGCCGCGTGCCTCGATCATCCGCTCGCGTGGCTGAGCCCGGCGGCCGAGCGCGCGGTGGCCGAGCGCGAGGCGCATGGCGCGAGTGTCCCGAGTGCCGCGCCGCGAATCGAGGCGATCCCGCGCACCGACGTGTCGGTCGCGCGCGTCGCCGGTGAACCGGTGTTCGTCATCGACGGCACGCCCGCCGCTCCGCTGCGCGAGCACGCGATGCCGAGCCCGGCGGGCTGGATCCTGCCGCTCAGCGCGGACAGCTGGGCGCTGATCACACGGCACGCGCGGGGCCGCATGACGCGCGCCGCGGCGCGCTGCGTCGCGGCGCTCGAGCGCAACGAGCCGCCACCCGCCGCCGTGCTCGAGCTGTCGCTGGTGCACCCCGAACCGACCTTCGTGCTGGCCCCCGGCTATGACCGGTCGATCCTTGAGCAGCCCGCGCCAACGCCGGTCCGGCGAAGCGGTTCGCCGTCGCACGAGCACGGCGTGCTGCCGAGCGTGCGAGTCGACGCGTTCTGCGTGCCCGCGCTCGACGCCTTCCTGGCCCGCGACGGCGTCGTCTGCAGCGCAGAGGCTGCCCCGCACCTGCGGGCGATCCGCGATGAGCACGCCCTGGCGGCCGCGATCGTCGAGCGCTCGCAGGCCACCGACGCGCCGCTCGAGGTGCGCGGGCTGGGCGGGGAACTCCAGCCGTTTCAGCGCGCCGGTGTGCGCTATCTGCTCGAGCGCCGGCGGGCCTTCCTCGCCGATGAGCAGGGTCTTGGCAAGACGATCGAGGCGATCGCGGCGCTCGAGCATGACGGGGCCTACCCGGCGATCGTCGTCTGTCCGGCGAGCCTCAAGCGCAACTGGGAGCGCGAGGTGCGCCGCTGGATCCCGCATCGGGCGGTCGAGCTGCTCAGCGGCCGCGGCGGGGTGCTCGCCCGGGCCGACGTCACGATCGTCAACTACGAGATCGTCGAAGGACGCCTTGACAGCCTGCGCTCACTCGCCCCGCAAGCGCTCGTGATCGACGAGTCGCACTACTGCAAGAACACCAAGGCGAAGCGGACCAAGGCGGTCGCACGACTCGCCGCCGCGGTACCCGAGGGCGGGCTGGTGCTCGCCTTGACGGGTACGCCGGTGATGAACCACGCCTCGGAGCTGATCGCGCAGTTGCGAATCCTCGGGCGGCTGCGCGAGTTCGGCTCGGGGCGCGCGTTCGACGAGCGGTTTCGCGGACCCGATGCCCACCAGCGGCTGCACTGGCACCTGCGGTCGCGCTGCCTGGCCCGGCGACTCAAGGCCGACGTGCTCCCGCAGCTGCCGGCCAAGCGGCGCTCGGTTGTGCCGATCGAGTTGGACAACGATCGGGAGTACCGCCTGGCGGAGCAGGACGTCGTCGCCTGGCTGCGAAGCCAACCGCTCGACCTGCGGGAGCTTGACGCGCGCGTGGCGGCTGCGCTGCGCGCCGAGCGACTCGTGCGCCTGGGCGCGTTGAAGCTGCTCGCCGCGCGCGGCAAGCAGCACGCCGCGCTCACCTGGATCCACGACTTCCTCGCCTCCGGCGAGCGGCTCGTGGTCTTTGCGCGCCACCGCGAGATCCAGCAGGGGATCGTCGAGCGCTTCCCGCGCGCGCTGCACCTGCTGGGGTCCGACAGCCCGCCGGAGCGCGATCGAACGCTCGCCGAGTTCCAGGGTCCGGACACGCCCGCGAACCAGCTGATCGTCTGCTCGCTCGGGGTCGCCGGCCAGGGCCTGACGCTGACGCGCGCGTCGAATGTTGCGTTCCTCGAGCTGGACTGGACGCCGGCGACACATGACCAGGCCGAGGACCGCTGCCACCGGATCGGACAGGCCGCCGCGGTCAACGCGTGGTACCTGCTGGCCGCGGAGACCATCGACGAGACGATCGCAACGCTGCTCGAGCGCAAGCGCGCCATCGTCGCGGCGGTCACCGACGGGCGCGAGGAGGACGAGGAGGCGGTGATCGACGCGGTGGTGCGCGAACTGCGTGGCACGCCCTACCGGCATCTGCGCGCGCTCGCCACACGCGGCGGTGCGCCGGCGCCGGTTCGCTCGGGAGTCGTCGCGGGGCCCCGGTTGGCGGGGGTGTCGCCGGCATAGCCGCCTTCGCCCGGGACGGTGCGGCTGTCGCGCGACGGTCCGACCGCCAGCTTCCGGCCGTGGTGCGAGGAGTAGCCTCGGGATATGGATTCGAAGCTGCCGCGACGCGTCCGGCCGCACGTCACGCGAGGTCCCGCGCGCGCCCGCCCGCTGCGTCGTCCGGGGCTCACACCGAGCGGCCACGCGCCGCCCCCGGGATCGGCGCGCGAAGCGGTCCCGACGCGGCTGTTGCTGCTCTTCACGCGCCACGGGATTCCCGCGCTCGCGGTGCTCGCCGGGATCGTCGCGATGTGCTTCGGCACGGAGACCTCGCTGGTCGGCGGCGCCGGCCTGATCGGCGCCGGGGTGGCGACCTGGCTGATCTCCTGGCTCTATCGGGTCGGCGTCGAGGGCGACCGCACGCGTGACGCCGAGGAGCGCGCGCGACGGTACTTCGAGCGCCACGGCCGCTGGCCGGAGCAGTGAACAGCGGGACGTCCGGCTAGCGGTTCCAGCTCGCGTAGGCGCCCTGGGGCACGATCGTCGTCGGCCTGCCGCCGCTCCACGGGATGGTCTCGATCGACAGCGGCCCGAGGTTCGCCGTCATGCCCTTGGTCAGGAGGATCGTCTTGCCGTCGGCCGAGATGGCGTCACCGATGTTGCCGTTGCCCTGGCCCGTGAGGTCGCGCCACAGCGGCTTGGACCCCGTCAGATCGATCGTGTAGGCCTCCGTGTGGTCCTGGGGGTCCTGGCCGACGAAGTTCGCCAGCAGATGCTTGCCGTTCGCGGAGAACGCAATCGGGGTCAGGCCCTCCAGCTGCGGGCCGACCTGGATGTGGGTCAGCTGCCGCGCGCCCGTACCGCTGGGTTTGATGAACCACAGCTGCAGCTCCGGGTAGGGGTCCTTGGCACGGACGTACTCGTGAGAGTAGACGATCCCGTTCGGACCCCAGAGCGGGTACTCGCTGCGCCCGTCCCTGGTCAGCTGACGCGTGTTCGTGCCGCTGGCCGAGGTGACGTAGAGGTCGACGCGCGTCGTCGACGGAGCCGCCCGAGCGTAGGCGACCTCGTCGGAGCGGCCGGGAGCGAAACTCGCGCCGTCGATCACGCCGGTCGCGATCGTGTGGATCTGGTTGGTGGCGACGGTGATCACGTCGAGCTGCGCAGGGCTCGCGCCGACGGTGACGAGGAGCAGCTTGGAGTCGGCCGACCAGGCCAGCAGCTGCATGAACTGGACGCTCGCGCTGACGACCCACGACGCGCCGCCGCTGGTCGCGTAGAGCGACAGTGTCGACTTCTTCACGGCCTGGGCCTTGGCGATGCTCACCGCCGCGACCTGGCTGCCGTCGGGGCTGAGCAGCGCGCTGCTCGCCGGCCCGAGAGCCATCGGCGAGCTGCCATCGATGCCCGAGACCCAGACCTGCGGAGCATTGGTGACCAGGCCCTTGATATAGGTCATCAACGGCACCGAGCCGGGCGTCGCCGCGAGCGCTCCGGCGCACAGCGATAGCCCCGCGAGGATCGCGGCGAGGGCGGCGGGCGCCGACGACCGTTGCAGAACAGACCGCACCGCGCCTCATCGTACGCTGTGGACTGGCGGCTGGTCGCACTTGGCGGGCCGGCGCGAAGCGATCCTCGGCGGACCCCCGATTTCCGCAGCGTGCGGGGCGCTACATTGTCACCCGAACCGCCAGATGAGCGCTCCACTCCGGATCAGCGTGCTCGACCAGTCGCCGATCGCGCAGGGATCGAGTGGCGCCGACGCGCTGCGCAACACGCTCGATCTTGCCCGCCTCGCCGACGGCCTCGGCTATCACCGCTACTGGGTCGCCGAGCACCACGGGGGGCCGATGCTCGCCGGGCCGAGTCCCGAGGTGCTGATCGGCCCGATCGCCGAATCGACCGGCGGGATCCGTGTCGGCAGCGGCGGGGTGATGCTGCCGCACTACAGCCCGCTGAAGGTCGCCGAGAGCTTCAGCCTGCTCGCCGGCCTGTACCCGGGCCGGATCGACCTGGCGCTCGGGCGCGCGGCCGGCACCGACCCGCTGACGACCTTCGCGCTGCAACGCGACCGCCGGCAGGCCGCGCCGGACGACTTCCCGGCCCAGCTCGCCGAGCTGCTCGCCTACCTCGAGGACCGAATGCCGCCCGACCATCCGTTCGCCCGTCTGGCGGCAACGCTCCCCGGCCTCCCGCACGCCCCCGAACCGTGGTTGCTGGGATCCTCTGCGCAGAGCGCGCTCTGGGCCGC
>Ga0307372_10006100_pt1 | contig 17806 bp, 22 predicted proteins | sample OX1MG_FD_202533 | JGI IMG/M metagenome (GOLD analysis project Ga0307372, IMG submission 202533) | Soil microbial communities from Risofladan, Vaasa, Finland - OX-1 | ecosystem: Environmental > Terrestrial > Soil > Coastal area > Acid sulfate soil | place: Finland: Risofladan, Vaasa | collected... | reverse complement strand
CGAGTCGATGCGGGAAGGGCAACGGCGCGGGACGTGCTGACCTACTTCGACGGCCAGGCCGCAGCCGTGCGAAAGCTATGGGGGTCGGTCGCGGCGGGGATCAGCGACCCGGGAGCGGTGCAAAGATCCCCCGAACTCGAGCGAGCCCTCACTGCTCTGGTGGACGCCAGTGACGCCACAGCACTTGGGTGGGACCGCGCCTCCGCGATCTCAAGCGTCGTCGTGCCGCAGTTTTCCGCCTCCGATGAGACGAGACAGGATCTGGCCGCCGCGGCCGCCCTCTACGCCGAGGTGGTGGCGCGACTGCCATCCGAGCTCAGTGGTTCCGCTCTGCGCGAGTGGCAAGTTGCCGTCGTGAACAACCCCGCCGCTCAGTCCTTCGATCACCTCATCGCCTCAACACTCGCCGGGACCGTGGTCACACCGGTGGCGAATCTCGCCACCGTGACCGAGCAGCTCCGCACCGGGATAACCCTGGAATCCAGCCTCGCCCAGGTCACAGCCCTCGCGGATCAGAACGTTCAGAGCGTCGCGATCGGTATTCATCGCAACGCAGCGCGAGACTTGTGGCTGTTTCTACTTGCCGCCATCGGTATGATCGCCTTGACAATTGGGGGCAGTATCTGGCTAAGCCGCCGCATCACCCAACCGCTCGAGCGACTTGCCCGGCGTGCCCAGTATCTGAGCGACGGTCAGCTCGATGGCACACCCCTCCCAGTGGGTGGACCACGCGAGATTGCCATCTCGACTCAGGCGTTCAACGACGCGACGGCCGCGCTCGGCAGCCTTCATGCCGTTGTCGTGGCGATGGCCACCGAGCAGCCCGAAGCAGCAAACCTCGCACTTCCACTCCGCGGTGAACTTGGGCAAATCATGACCGGGGCACTTTCCCGCCTAACGGCATCCATCAAAGACAATCGCCTGCTCCAGGATGAACTTCGTGCTCAGGCCATTCGCGACGAACTGACCGGCCTCCCGAACCGTCGGCTCATTATGGAGCAGCTTGAGACTATGGTCCAGCAGTCTTTGCGCTCGGGCGCGCCACTGACACTTCTATTCATCGACCTTGATCACTTCAAGGAGGTCAACGATGAGTTCGGCCACGCCACCGGGGACTTCGTTCTGCAGGAGACAGCCTCCCGGCTTGCACGGACGTGTCGAGCGGCGGACGTAGTCGGCCGCCTCGGCGGCGACGAATTTGTCGTAATCACCCAGTCCTCGGTGCCCAGGTCGGTGTCTTTGCTTCAGCGGATCGAAAAGACCCTTTCCGCACCCATTCAGATCTGCCCTGACGTAGCCGTGGTGTGCCCGGCGAGCGTCGGTATGGCCGATATCTCGAGGCAGCAAACGGCAGAAGCAATGCTCGATGCAGCTGATGCCGCCATGTACGCTGCAAAGTCGCTCCGGCACAGCAGAGCCAGTGACACCCAGCCGGTGGTGGCCTCAGCCTGACCTGCTGCGCAACTCTGGCCGCGATCTACGTGGCTTCAGCGCACGAGCTCCAGTTCCCACTCGAGCGCACCGAGCTGAAGCTCGCTGTCCCGACTGACCCGGGCGATGCGACCGCCCAGATGACGGGAGAAAGCTTCCCGGCTCGGGGCGAGGTGCGGTCATCGATGTGAAGGCAACGCTGGCGTGACCAGCCCTCCGGGGCGATCTCGGAAGGGTCCACTCCGGCCGCGGCCAGGAAGGCCACCCGGTGTGTTTTAGGTCATGGGCTCTCAAGGGTTCGAGCCCAGCAGCGGCCACGGCCGGGCGCCAGAACAGCCGGCGCCACTCCTCAGCCCGCAGCCACCGCCGTCGTGATGGGGAACACTTAGATAGGCCCGGCGTGGCGCCCGAGGTGGCTCTCCAGCTCCCTGGCCCCGGACGGTGCCAATTGAGGCCGCCTTCCAGGTCCACAGCACGCAGCGTAAGACAGCCGTCCGACGACCGGGATCCCTGGGCTCACAGCCCCGCCGAAGGCGACGCAGGAGCTACCGATCCTCATCCGAGATCCACTTCTACGTGTACACCAACTCTGTCGAAGCCAGCAGGTTCAGGGCCGCGTCGGGGGCGCCTGCCCTCTGGATGATCTCTCGGTTCGCTGGCTTCAACAGCCCGACGCTCACCATCCGGTCGAGCTGGTCGACCAATGGTTGCCAGAACTCGGCGACGTCCAGGAGAACGACTGGCTTCCTATGCAGCCCCAGCTGGGACCAGGTCGCAACCTCGGCCGTCTCCTCGAGCGTGCCCAGGCCTCCTGGCAGAGCGATGAAGCCGTCCGCCGCGACTCAGGGCGGCGTCGGCGAGTTCCCCCATCAAGCCCACCCTGCCGCCCCCGTAGACCAACTCGATCCCCCGGTCCGCCACGATTGTCCCTAGCAACCTGGCGGCCTCTGTGTAGGCCGGGTCAGCAGGCGTCGAGGATCCGCAGAAGACGCACACGGCTCGAAGCTCGGCCACTCTCGGAAGCTAGACGAGTGCGGCAGGGAACCCAGCGGAGTCGGTATCCCGAATCGCGGCCGAATCCCTAGGGCCAACCTATTGCCCCAAACGCCGGCTGGAGGACCCCGTGGCAATCCGCTATGGACCTATGGCTATGACCAGCTTGCCTCGGACATGGCCGTCCTCGAGGAGGCGATGCGCCTCAGCTGCCTGCTCCAGGGGAAACACCTCCTGTACGGTCACGGACAACCGTCCCGAGGCCATCAGCTCCGAGAGCCGGGCCAGACGGTCGGTGCTGGCTTCACAGCGGATCGGAGTCACAGTGATCCCACGGACCACGTCGCCTGGCACGCCGGCCACCGCCGCCACCCTGGCCCCGGGTGACAGGTAACTCAAATAGGACTCGATGTTGGCGGCCCCGACGCTGTCCAGGAGGTACGGGATCCCCTGAAGCTGGCGACGGTGGTCCTCGTCCCGGTAGTCCAGCACCTCGGCGGCGCCGAGAGCCCGTACGAAGTCCAAGTTGGAGGGTCCGGCGGTGGCGATCACCTCCAGGCCCAGAGCCACCGCAATCTGGACGCCCAAATGTCCTACTCCGCCCGAGCCCGAAGTCACCAGGACGCGCTCGCCCGGCCGAGCTCCCAGAGACTCCAGGCCCTGTAGGGCGGTTAGCCCGGCCAGCGGAAGCCCGGCCGCTTCGTCCGCCCGAACCCCTGGCGGTCTGAGGGCCAGAGCCGAGGCGGCCACCACCAGGCGCTCGGCGTGGCCACCCGGACGGGCCCCCCAGCCGAAGAAGGCGAAGACCTCCTGGCCTGATTCCAGCCCATCGACCCCAGGACCCACCTCAACCACACGCCCAGCTGCCTCCCGGCCAGCGACGTAGGGCAGATCGACACCGCCCAGACGCCCGCTCCCGGCTCGGAGCTTGCTGTCGCTGGGATTGAGACCCGCAGCCTGGACGGCCACCAGCACTTCGCCGGAGCCGGGCGGGTCCGGCTCGGGCCAGTCCTCGCGAACCTCTATCACCTCGGCTGGGCCGTGTCGGGGAACCACCGCGGCGCGCATCCTCCCAGCATGGCGCGACCGACCCGGCGGCGACGCCCGTATTCGGAGTCGGACAGGGAGCCGGAGGTCCCGAACACCGAATGGTTTGATACAGGCATGCCCCGTCGTTTGACCAACTCGTAGTGCCCCGGTCGTTTGACCAACTCGTAGACGAAGCGATGACTGTTCCCGTGGACGGTTGGGACTTCTCATGGCTGGACGGTCGGGCCACTGAGGAACGACCGTCATGGGGCTACCAGCGTCTCCTGGCCGGGCAGCTCTCCCAGGCCACGGCCGCCTTGGACATTCAGACCGGAGGCGGTGAGGTCCTAGCTGGCGCCGGGGCAGAGAATTTCCCGCCAACCCTGGTGGCCACCGAGGGATGGCCACCCAATGTGGCCAAGGCGACCGCCCTGCTCCATCCCCTTGGTGCCGTGGTGGTTGCCGTTGCCGAGGACGCGCCCCTTCCCTTCGCGGACGGAGCATTCGATCTGGTGACCAGCCGCCACCCGGCGCGGGTCCAGTGGACCGAAATCGCCCGCGTGCTCGGACCGGGTGCGACTTACCTCGCCCAACACGTCGGGGGCGGCACCAACGTCGAAATCACCGAGTTCTTCATGGGTTCTCTACAAACCTCTAACGGCCGGCACCATGAGGTCGAGGTCGAACGGGCCAAAGAGGCCGGCCTAGAGATCATCCAGTGCCGGAACGAGCGCCTGAAGCTCGAGTTCTTCGACGTCGGGGCGACGGTCTTCTTCTTGCGCAAGGTGCTCTGGACCGTGCCTGATTTCAGCGTCGAGCGATACCGTCAGCGTTTGATGGAGCTCCACAACCAGATTGAGCAGGAGGGCGTGTTTCGCTCATCTATGTCCAGGACCCTCTTCGAGTTGCGAAAGCCCCCGGCCGGGTAGTCCTAAAGGCGAACTGACCTGCCGAGCACGTCGCTGCTGATCCCAGTTACGGCCTTCGCGACCACCAGTGCCTCAACCAGGGTCTGAGCACGTCTCTCCCCCACGGACACCCCAGGCGACGGTTGGAACGGCCGCCTCCCCCGCCCGGCTGTTCAGGCCGTCGGCCAGCTCAAGGTGCTCGGAAACGCCCGGGAGGAGCGTTTGCGAGCATCTGACGCACAGTCCATCCGCACCGATCGACTATCGGACGCGGCCGGAACCGTGGCCCCGGTTCGATCGTTGGTCGTTATGTCGCGACCTCCGCCAGCCAACGAGCCCTTCGCAAGCCAGATATACGCCCCAACCTCGTGCCGGGAGACCTCGTTGTGTCTCAACGCGCCCGCGCGTATGGGCTCCACCTCGCTTCACGTGTCGTTGTTCGTGGGAAAGGGTGGGTCAGCCGCACGCCTTCGTCCTTCGTGGCGCGTCGTCTGGCGTCGTAGGCGGGGAGGCACGGCGTACGACGAGCGGCGTGCCTGCGGCAGCTACCCGCCTCCATGCCATGGTCAACCCTGTCCGGGGGCTACCAGCCTTCGGCCCCGTCCCAATCCCACCTGGGCAGGGGAAGGTCGCTAGGCACGTCCCCCGGCCCGGTCCATCGGTGATTGAGCATCGCCGTGGCCCAGGTAAACCAGGCGATGAGTTGAAACCGCAGGTCTGGGTCGCTCGGGACGCCGACATCATCGAGGGCGAGCACGAAGGCGGCGACCGCCCGACCGTCCATCTGCTCATGGGGCCCGTTTCCGCTGTGGACCCGGACGACGTTGGAATAATCGCCGATCGAGCTTGTGTATGAGGCTGGTCCGCCGAGCTGCTCAGACCAGTAGGCGGCGAGCCGCTCGGTGTGTTGGGGGTGAACTCCGCCCTCAAAGGGATGCGCCAGGATCGGATCGGCTAGGCAGCGCTTGTGCCATGCCTCAGCGAGCGCCAAGATCGTGTCCCCTCCACCCATCGCTGCGAAGATTGTGGGCTTCACAAAATACGATCCTAGGCGAGGGCAGGCCAGGTCGCCCCCGTCGGAGCCGCAAGTCAGGGCGGAGTCGATCTCGTGGGGCGGAGCTCGGCTTGGTTGGGCTGCAGTCCCGCCCTCCTAGGGCAAGCCGGAGCGTTGAGCTTGCCAAGAGCTTCTTCGGTGCGACTCGGCGATAGCTGTCGGTCACGAATTCAACGACTTCACCCCAGTTGGTCGTCTCATCGAGCAGGACCGCGATACGACCGACTCGGTCGAAATATCGGCTTGAGAAGTAGGGATGACCGACGGGGAGCAGTGCCTCGCGCTCAGCCGGATCGGGAGTCCAAGCCAGAAATGTCACCCGCTGGCCGCGGGGGTCGACGACGATTGCGATCTGGGCGAAGAACTTCCGTCGGACGCGGAACTAATAACTGACGCCATTGTTGAACCGTTCAGCGTCGGGGAGGCGCGTGACGATGGGCTCCATACGTTCGAGGGCGACCTCAGCCAGATTGGGCGTCGCTCACCATACCTACCGATACGCCCCAGGAGCACCGAACAGGATGCTATGGAACGGCAGGTCTACAGGCGAGCGCATTCCCCGAAGCGAACTCAATCAGACTGTGAAGCGTGCCGAGGGCCGACGCCTAACGACGTCAGAACGAGCCCTCAGCTTCCTGGCGGACGCCGAACACGAACAGGCACCGGTCCAGGCCTTCGATAGTGATGTCGTCCCGGCGGCGGGCCAGCCACTCCTCGCGAGTCAAAAGGAAGTCGGTGAGGCGATCCGGCTGACCTCGGCGGAGGGCGAGGCCGCCCTCAACCTGCCGGCATCCCAGCGCCCGGGAGACAGCGACGGAGGCGGCGTTGTCATGCCACGCGCCGCTTTCCGCCTCCATGGCTCCCAGACCCTCGAAAGCGAAGTGCAGCACAGCGGCTCGCATCTCCTTGCCAATGCCCTGGCCCTGGAACCGCTGGCCCAGCCAGGAGCCGGTCTTGACTACCCGCAGCTCGGCAAAGTGCTCCGCCATCAGGTCCTGACGGCCGACCGGACAGCCGTCCAGGAACACAGCACCGCTGAAGTGCCAGTTGTCCTGGCTCCAGCCGGCCCGAGCCCTCCACCACGACTGTAGCGACGAGCGGTCCCGTTCCGCCGGCTCAGCATCGGTCCAGGGATGGAGAAACGGCATGGTGTCCGGATCGTGGATGCCCTCGGCGGCCACCGCCAAGAGGCCCTCGAGGTCGTGATCTCCGGGCATGCGTATCTCCAGGCGTGGCGTGAGGATACGCAGCCCGAACAGCGGCCATTGGGCTTCGAGCATGTGGAATTGTGCTGGCGCCGGCCCGAGAGGGCGAGCGATTTCTTGAAGGGCTCCCGAGGCTGACGGCTGCGCCCGCAATACTGGTGCGGTGAGCCCGGCAGCGGTGGTCGTACACGCCGGAGCCGGCGTATGGCCTGACCGCTCCGATGCAGCAGCAGAGGCTTGCCGCCGGGCCGTGGCCACTGGAGTGGAGGTCCTAAGAAGCGGGGGCGCTGCGGTCGAGGCGGCCACAGCGGCGGTGGTTGTGCTAGAGGACGATCCGAGCTGCAACGCCGGCACTGGGTCCGTGCCCACCTCCGCGGGCACGGTCGAGCTCGACGCAGCAGTAATGGACGGGCAAACCGCCACCTCGGGGGCCGTGGCCTGCCTGCAGGGCTACCGCAACCCCATCCTGGTGGCCGAGGAGATGCGCCGGGAGGGCCGGTGCTATCTGTTTGTCGGCGACGCGCCGCCCGCTTCGCCCAGGATCACGGCTTGGGACCGGCCGTACCGGTGCCGCCCCGCGGCGCCGCCGACATCCCATCCGCCTGGGATCACGACGACTGCGGCGGCACGGTGGGGGCGGTAGCCCTCGACCAACTCGGCCAGCTTGCCGCCGCCACCAGTACGGGCGGCATGTGGGGCAAACCGCCCGGGAGGGTGGGGGACACTCCGATCGTGGGGGCCGGCACCTACGCCGATGCCGGTGCAGCATGCTCCTGCACCGGGCAGGGGGAGAGCTTCGCCCGGGCGCTGGCCGCCTTCCGGGCCGTCACCGCCGGGGACGCTGACACCGTCGCCGCGGCAGATGAGGTCCTGCGGCTGGTGCGGGAGGACCACGCCGGGACCGGTGGGCTGATCCTCCTCCGCCGGGACGGCACCTGGGCCGCTCGACACAACACGAACCACATGCCACACGCGTACGCAGACCTGGACGGACCCATTCAGGTGGCCATTACGAACCCCAGCCGGTGACCCGGCACAATGACCCCCCAACATCGACTCGTTGATGGCCGTCACTCAGGACCGCCTTCCCGGGGACAGTCCCTATCAGCGCCGTCGCTGCCGCACAATGCGCAGTTCGCTCTTCGGTTTCGCTGAGCAGACCACCGGTCACTGGCGAGCCTAACGACGCTCCCGCGCTTCTCCGAGAGCTCCGCGCGCACGCAGAATGCCGAGCAGCGGCCATCCCGACTTCGACAGACCCTAGAACCCGTTCGATACCCCTCCGGACCCGCCATGAAAGGATCTCGGCGCTTCATATGACGATGACAGAAATGATCTCAATGGATCATTTCCCACCGATCGGGGAAGTGTGACACTTTCATAGTGAAGATCCGCTGGATCATGCTCTCCTTGGTTGTCGTCGAGGTGGCCCTCTTCTTCGCTGCCGGCGCGACATCGGACAGGGCCAATGGGGCGAATACCGGGCCGGGAGCGGGAGCGGTCAGTAACTCCTTGTTTGGTGTCTTCGTCGCCGGGTTGCTGGCACTGATCGGCCTCGGCATCCTCGCTCTGATCCAACGGCGAGGGTCCAGGGTCACTGCCTGAGCCATCCGACCTCGCGACGCGGCCCAATGCCCGCCCCGCTTCGCCGAGTTTGCCGATGCAGCCGCTGATCGGGTGGCTCCGATCCTGATACCGCCTCGATCCGGCCGATAGCTCCGCCACCATTTGGGTGCAGGCCAGCCGACCGGATCAAGTCATCACGACTAGCTGTCCCTAACTCAGTACGACCTCCGGTTGTCCGGATTTCTCGCCAAGGTCGGAGCATCACCTGTTAACCCAGTCCGGGGGCTGCGTTCCCGGCACCGGACTGGCCCTGATCGACGGATGTCTCGGTCAGGCTCTTCGCTCTCGAAGGGACCCGGGTAGCCCATAAAACGCACGCTGAATGTCTGAGGCCCCGCCCCTTTCGCCAGGGCTAGGGCGTCATGTTCTGAAGTTGGGCGGCAATTTCTCGCAGCATCGCTGACATGGTCGAGGATGCCACCTTGGACATAACCGCCTGGTCGAGGGTCTGGCCCAGGCTGGCCAGCGGCGGCTGGTAGCAGCCGATGATCGAGAGTTGTGACATGTCGGGTTGGTCACCGGCGGCCAACTCGAGGTTGGCGTCAAGGGACGGGAATAACCCCCCGGTCGCGCCCTCGGTCTCCCACCGAAGCGCCCAGCCCAGGCGCTGATGACCACCACGGAGGGGACGCATCCTCACGACTACCTGTCTGGCCGGACAGTGACCGCCGCGCGGCCCAACTGGCATCACGAACGCGAGGCCCTCGGCCATGGCACGTCGAGACTGAGGAACCAGGCCGCCGTCGGCCAGGGCCCGGTCGAAAGCCTTGGCCGCGTCATCGAAAGACAGGGTCAGCGCCAGGTCCGTCTGGACGAACATGAAGCAATTAACCCACCTCAGGCCGCCAACCACCAGAGCCATAGGTCACCCTTGATCCTTTCGTGCCACGCGACCGGATCGGCCGAGGATCTCACCGCCATGCAGGGCTTCCGGGCCGAGATAGCGGCCAGGATGGCCGGTCTCGACGTGCAGTTCTCCAACGCTACCTATTCCGGACTCAGGGCCCGCTGCGTATCTGTCACCGCCAGCGGGCAGCCCTACAAGTGGTGCGTAGCCCAAGCGGGCATCCTGGCCTACGCCTCCAGCAGCGGCTCGACCTTCCAGTTGACCAGCTACTCGAGCAACGTCTCTTCGGCCGGCTTCAACCTCGCCGGCCGGGGCGACGGTCATGACTTCTCCCTGAACACCACCCGTGAGCGACGGGGCGACGACCTCCTTTGTCTGGGCCAAGCCGGTCGAATCGAAGGTCGAAGGCTTCCGCTATCGGCGCTTATCGGTCAAGCGAGGAGACCCTCGCAAGGCGAACAACTCCCGACGGCTCCCGTCGTCTCCTCGGTTGCCGTGGTCCACTGACCCCTTAGGACGCACCGCCGCCGGTCGGGAGCGTCGTTCCGGCGGCGCAGACTCCGATGCCGATGATGGCATCCAGAACTGAGCCCGCCCACCAGCATCGTCCGGCTCTGAGGCGGGGCGCTGGTCTTGGGACTGGGTTTGCGGAGCGTTGCTAAGCCTCGAGGCTCGAGATCTCCTTGATCAGACGTTCCACCTCCGCGTTGTCGGGCCCGCCTGAACTTGTGCGCTGGGCGTAGACGGCGGCCCCCAACTCCCGGAAGAGCCCGTCGACCCGGTGCTTTTCCTGCACCTGGTCGAGTTTGGCTTGACCGCTCTGCGCTGCCCCCTGGGCCTTCTGTGCTACCTGGCCGGCTTGGGCTTTCACCTTGTCCATTAGTCCCACTTTGGTGCCTCCATTTCTCGGTTGATCTCTTGTCCGCCATGGCGTCCAGCCGGGCGGCGGCCGAGCCGTCGGACTGGAACCTTCGGGGAACCGGTACAAGTATGTGGCGTCCAGGTTCCCCTTGCTCCGGATCCGGCGCCGGTCACCCATCGGGCCGCATCAGATCTGGCCGAGCTCGCCGTTGGCGACGGCCCCAGAACCGCCGAACACCCTCACCCCGGTCACGCTCGGGGTGGCCTGGAGGTAGGTGAGCATGGGCGCTGACAGGGTAATCGGGTCGGTCAGCCTTAGCGGGCATCCCAGCCCGGCCTTCTCCACCCCGCCGGACAGCGCGTCGGGAAAGGTCGCCCCGGTGGCTACCTCGGCGAGGGTCGCACGGGCGAAGAACTTGGCCGCCACCGCCTCGGCCGTGGCGTACCGATCAGCGCCCATCACCAGCGTCGCCGACGGATCAGCAGCAGTAGCGGCACCGCCGATGGCGTACCCGGTGTCGTCGGGGTGATCCGCCAGGTAGGTCGCGGTGGCCCACCCGAGGCTCGCGCCGTCGGTGAGAAGGATCGCCCCGTGAACAGCCGCCGCTGCCTGGTCCGCAGCCAGATCATCGGGGAAGTCGAGGCCGGTGACCAGGAAGATCGCCGACGGCTCGCCTAGGCCCTGGGTGGCTATCACCTCTGCCGTGGCGTAGCGATCTACACCGAGGCGCTGGTCGATCCGGAACTGGCGCAGCGAGTGTCGGACCGCTTTGGGAGGGGACCGACGCGGACCAAGCCCCGCGACGTCCAGTACCCCTACCTTTTGCGTGACTGTTCCGCTGCAGCATCTGCGGCCGCAGACTCCAGGGCCAAGCCCCCCGGCTCACTCGCCCGGCCACCCGACCCGGGTCCTCTACCGGTGTCCACTTCGCTCCCAGCGCTCGCTTCCCCCAGACGTTGACCATCCCGCCGCCGTTTACGTCTGGGAGGACACCATCGTGCCCAAGCTCGACGCAGTCCGTCGAGGAGGGCGGCATGCCCACGGAGTGGGTGTCCAGATGCATCTGTCGAGCTGCAACGAACGCGACCGTCTGGAGAGGACCCTGCCGGACAGGTCACGGTGGCGCCCCCTCTCGGCCGGGGAGATCGAGGCCATGGCCACCGCGCTGGGCGGGTTGATGCGGGCGCTGCAGGAGGCAAGTCCAGCTGACCGGGCGGCGGTCCACGCCCAACTCGGTCTTCAACTCACCTATGACCCAGCGTCGAACCAGCTGCGAGCTGAGGTGGACCTGGCGCGTGGCCCAGGTGGTGTCGGAGGGGTGAGTGCAACCCGAAGTACATGCGCGCCTTGGCACGGTCATTACCTCGCAGCGTGAGTCGGACCGGAGGGTCTGGCGGCCATCGTCAGCTGGCGGATCTCAGGGGACACTGCCCTGGGTGACCACCCACTCGACGGGCTGGTCGGTTACCCCTGCGATCAACTCGAAGTCGGCGTCGTAGTGCAGTACGCACAGCCCAGCGGCCTCGGCCGCTGCCGCGATCAGTAGATCAGGAATCGTGACCCCACGATGCTGCCCCTTGCGAGCCAGGGCGGTCTGGACGTCGACTGCACGCTCGATGCCCGCCTCTCCCACCTCTGCTCGGAAGAGGCTGCGCCGGTCGGTCAGGATGGCCAGGTAGTCCATCGTGCTCCGAGCGCTGAAGAGCACCTCCAGGTCAACGATCCCGCAGGTGGCGATCTCCCCACCGATGTACAACGGCTCCAGGCGGGCCGCAACTGGCTCCAGATGGGCCCGGGCCAGTGCCGACTTGTCCGCCAGGTAGCGAGCCGCTACTGCCACGCTCGGACCATGACAGCCTCGTCGGCCAGGTCGATCCCTTCCTGGCTACGCAGACGCTCGAACAGCCGCTCACGCCCCCTCCGGGCAACGACCTCCGCGAGGGCAGCGTGGATGGTCTCCGTGGCGGTCTTGGTCCCGAGCACCTCTCGGGCGCTGGCGAGCAGGTCGCCGTCGAGGCGTAATGCCGTCTTGTGCATGGCTCCAAGTCTACCGGAGAGACCTCAGGTCGGTAGACCTTCGCTGGGCATTCGTCTACCGGTTCTGGCCACTCTAGCCCAGCCGACAACGCATAAATGGCTGCCGGCCATCGAGACGACCATCCGGGCCAGCACCTTCGAGAGCTACGGGCGGTACCTGCGCCTGCACGTCATCCCGGCCATCGGTGGAGTGCAGCTCAAGGATCTGGACGCTGCCCGTTTGAACCGCTTGTACGCCACGCTCCGCAAGGAAGGGGGCCGGAGGGACACCAAGGACGGCGGACTCTCGCCCCGGACCGTCAGGTACGTCCACACCATCATCCACCGGGCGCTCCGGGACGCCGTCACGTGGGGACGCCTGGCCCGCAACGTGGCCGACGCCGCCGATCCGCCCAGCGCCAAGATGGCCGCCGAAGCCGCTCCGGAGATGACCACGTGGACCGGCGCCGAGCTGGCCCGCTTCCTCGACTCAACCGACGGCGACCGCTATCACCCGGCGTGGACCTTCCTGGCCACGACAGGCATGCGCCGCGGCGAGGCTCTCGGCCTGACGTGGGACGACATGGACCTCGACACCGGCAAGGCGTCCATCCGGCGAGCCATCACCGCCATCGACCACCGCATCGAGCGGGGGACGACCAAGAGCGGCAAGAGCCGGGTGATCGAGCTCGACGCCCGCACCGTGGCCGCCCTGCGCTCCCACCGGGCCCGCCAGTCGGCCGAGAAGCTCCTCCTCGGCGCCGGCTACCGGGACGAGGGCCTGATCTTCTGCCTCCCGGACGGACGGCCCTACCACCCGGAGCGCTTCAGCCGGGAGTTCGACCGCAAGCAGGCGGCGTACAACCGGACCCACCTAGCACCTAGCCACTCCCCTCCAGCGGCTCCGGCTCCACGACCTGCGCCACACCTGGGCCACCCTGGCGCTCATCGCGGGAGTCCACCCGAAGGTGGTGGCCGAGCGGCTCGGTCATGCCAATACCAACATCACCCTCAACGTCTACAGCCACGTCACGGCCGGGATGCAGACCGATGCCGCCGAGCGGGTGGCAGCCTCAATCTTCGGGGCTTAGGTTTCGGGCTCCTGGTCGGAGGGCCGTCGGGAGTACAGCTCCAGCGGGTCCTCTTCCGGCTGGCTCAGCTTCTCGCGCATCTCGTCTGTCCATTTGGGTAGGTGCCCAAGGACCTGCCCGTCGTCGGCAGGAGCGCAGCCGGGTACGCCAGACTCGTCGATCCACCGTGAGGTCCGTGGGTCGTAGGCGATGGTGCGCCCGCACCTCTCACACTCCACAGTTCCAGACCGCGTTATCCCTGCAAAAGGGCAATGGATCAGCAGGGTCGGACATCGCAAAATCTCCCCCGGTAGAGGATGGGTAGAAGATCGGGCCTCGGCGGCAACTCCGCACCCCCTCTGACCTGGACCTCAACCCGTGTCGGAGGGGGGACTTGTCCACCTGCGCCACGCGAGACTCTGCTCGACTTGGCGGCGTGACACTCAGGGCAGCGCCCAGCCAGGCCCTGGCCTGAGTGGGGCCGATCAAATGGGACGTCGCCTGGCCGCCCTCGTCGAAGGCCGGCCGCCGTGGCCACCCGCCGGCGCGCTCGCGGCCGCTGAGTCATGGATTAAGCGTGTCTGCACCGCCAACCTCCTGGCGGCGGTGGCGGAGCACCTCGAAGGCGGCCATGACCGCTGAGGACCCGACGGGAGCGATACAGGGCGCTGTTACCGTCGACTCGTGAGTAAACCGACCCGCGCGGAGGAGCCCCAGGAGTGGCACCTCGAGGTCTTCACTGCTGATGATCGCTCGCAGCCGTTCACGGCCTTCTTGGAGAAGATTGACGACTTCAAGGCGGTGGCGCTGGACACAGCCCTGCGCCTGCTCCTGGCGAAGCACGGGATCGCCCTGGCCGGGTCGGAGTGGCTCAAGCCCCTCGGGGAGGGCCTTCATGAGTTCCGCGTCCGCCACACCGCCGACGAGATCGCTCGCATGTTCGGGGGCGAGCAGGACGACAAGGTGGCAGCGGCCGCCAGCCCTGGCGCCGTGCTCCTCCGGACCTTCGTGCACTTCCATGGCCGCAGGATCGTGCTGCTCCTGGCTGGCTACGACAAAGGGACGGACCCGAGCAAGCGCACCCAACAGAAGGAGATCGCGGCCGCCCGGAAGCTCCTCAAAGAGTTCCAGGGCCAGCAGGCCCGAGCGCAGAAGGCCGAGAAGGGCGGCCGCCCGCCGACGGGGCGCGGCCGATGACATAATATGGGCTTGACACCATATGGCGTTTAGCCGATAATCTGGCGGGAAGGGAGGATCGAGATGACCACGCCATACCAGGAGGTATCCCGGGCCCGTCGGAGCCGGATGTCCGAGGCCACGAAGCGCCAAGGGAAGGTTCTCGCCCGCGACTACGGACTCGCTGGTCAGGTCATCGCCGCCCGTAAGAGTCTCGGCTGGACTCAAACGGACCTCGCAACCAAGACCGGGATGAGCCAGGGTGATATCAGCAACATCGAGCGGGGCGTAGTCAGCCCTACGGAGAAGACCCTTGTCCGCCTCGCCGAGGCCCTTGGCAGCGAGTGGCGTCTCGTTCCCCAGTCCACTGTCCGGCGAGGCCCGGAGCCAGCCCGGCGCGTTGCAGCCTCAACTCGCGCCTCTTGAGCGGGCGGGTTAGCCAGTCACACGGGAGTGGAACCGTGGTGAGCACCAAGGAAGATGGCCTGCATGTCGGAGACCGGGTCGCGGTCCCGTGGGGCATCGACGCCGAGGTTCTCGGAACCATGACCGAGATCTGGGGCTCGCCGCCGGCGCATGTTTGTATAGCCCTGGAACTGGAGGAGGACGAGGAGCCGGAGGTCCTCCTTCTCAACCCACGGATAGTGCGTACGGCTCCGTAACTCGGCCCCGAGCGGGCCCGTGACACTCTCGCGACACGCGATAACGGTCACTCCTGTCATGACCTGGCCGCTCCTGGTCGATCCCGCAAGTGCCCCGTGACCAGAGAACACACGCCCTGACCAGGGAGAGGAGGCGGACCGAATCGAACCCTCGTTCAGGGCTTTGCAGGCCCGTAACTGTCGCGAGCCGAGCAGGGCAACGGTCCTGGTCAGAGCCATCGAGCGCCGTCTAACAGGGCCAGTCAGAGCGCCTCGTGACACAGACGTGACACGCGAGATGGCGGGCACGGACGAGTCCGACGGCCGCCAGGCGGCCCGCACCCTGGTCACCTCGAAGGGTCGGGTCTGATAACAGTCACGGTCTGTGAACATCCGCACGGGGCCGCCCAGCCCCTCAGGTAGCCCGGGCGCGGCGTCTCAGTCGTCCATCCGCTCCGAAATGCCGGACAGCAGCGCCTCGGCCTCCCTGGTTAGCTCCTCCACGATTTCGGCCGCGGTCTGGCGCGATCGCACCCAGCCAACGGCCTGGCCGGCGTAAAGGGCCATGGCCTCGATGACCCCTGACGAGGTTGCCGACGGCCACTCGGGGCTCCACGTCTGGGCATCCCCCCGGGCCTGCCCAGCGGCGACGGCCGATCTGAGCACCCGGTGGGGAGCGTCGGGCCAGCCCAGCCCGAAGGCTGTGGTGAGGATGGTGTCGCCCGCGCCGGAGCGGATCAGAGCGTCGACGTAGTCGGGATGGGCGCCGCATTCGGTCGCGGCGACGAACCGGGTCCCGACCCGCACGGCATCGCCGCCCGCCACCAGCGCGCCGGCCATGGCGCGGCCCGACCCGATACCCCCAGCTGCCACCAGCGGCAGGTCGGTCGCCAAACGCACCTCGTCGAGCAGAGCCAGGAGCCCGACCACGCCTCGCACGTGCCCGCCGGCCTCGATCCCCTGGGCCACGATCACATCGCAGCCCGCGTCGGCGGCGGCGCGGGCCTCCTCGGTCGAACCAACCTGCCATCCGGCCCGGGCTCCCCCGCGGTGGACCGCCTCGACTAGGCCCGGATCCGGAGCACCCCAGAAGAACTCGACGTAGGGACTCTGGTCGGCGGCCACCTCCAGCGCCGCCCCTTCGAGGAATGGAACCAGGAAGTTCACTCCAACGGCCAGATCGGCCGGCACGTCAGCGAGCTGGGTGCCCAGGGCCCGAGCTCCGCCAGCGCCACTCAGCATCCCCAGGCCCCCGGCCCGGGCCACGGCTACGGCCAGGTCGCCCGAGGCCAGTCCGCCCATGCCGGCCTGCTGGAGCGGATGGCGGCAGCCGAATAGGTCAGTGAAGCGAGTCTTGATGGGCATCGAGACACTCTCCCAGGCCGGACCTGGGTCTGGCAGGCCTAGCGGCCGACGCCGGTGAGGGCAAAGAACTCTTGGCGGGAGCGAGGGTCATTGCGGAGCAGGCCGTGTACGGCGGAGGTGACAGTGTGGGAGCCGGTGGCGCGCACTCCGCGCAGGGACATGCAGAGGTGGTCGGCCTCGAAGACGACGCCGACGCCCTTGGGTTCCAGGTGTTGTTGGAGCCAGCCGGCCACCTGGGTGGTGAGCCGTTCCTGGAGTTGGAGGTCGCGGGCGAACAGCTCCACGACTCGGGCCAGCTTGGACAGGCCCAGTATGCGCTCGGCGGGCCGCCTCGACCTCGTCGGCCTGGACGTAGACGGGCACGCTCGTCCCGTAGTAGGTCGGGTTCTGCCCGCAGTGGTCGAAGTGCAGGTGGCTGTTGACCACCGCCGCCACCCGAGAGGGATCGACCCCCACGGCGGAAAGGGCCGCAGACAGGTCCTGGACTCTCGGGTGGTAGGCCTCGTCGATGAAGGCGTGACCCCGTCCGATCCCGGTGTCAACGACGATTGCCCCATCGGGATGGTCGATCACGAAGCCGAACACGACGGCCTGGCCCCCGCCCGGAGCCGCGGGGTGTCCTTCGGGCAGCACCAGGTCGGCCAGGTGAAGTCGCTCGATGCGGGGCAACACGGACAAGGCCACCCGGCCATTCTCGCCGCCTCGGGCCCAGGCCACACGGCCGTGACCTCGACGCCAGACTGGGACGGTGGGGATCCCCGTCGAGCTGCGACCGGTGGGCGAGGCCGACCTGGACCACCTCCTGGCTTTCTTCACCGAGGAGGGCCTCGCCGGTGAGTTCCAGTGGTTCGGCTACCGCGTCGGCCACGCCGCCGACCTCCGCCGGCGCTTCACCGAGGACGGTTTGGTCGGGGCCGAGCAGTCGTTCCTGGCCGTGGTCGTCGATGACGGCGTCTGTGCCGGTTGGGTCAGCTGGCGACCGGCCGGGTCGCACGGCAACTGGGAGATCGGCGCCGCCTTGTTCCCCGAGTTCAGGGTCCGGGGCATCGGCACCGAAGCCCAGCGCCGGCTAGTCCGCTACCTCTTCGACGTGACCCCGGCGCAGCGGATCGAGGCCGGCACCGAGGTCGACAATCTGGCCGAGCAGCGGGCGTTGGAGAAGGCCGGCTTCCGCCGGGAGGGCGTCCGGCGGGGCGCCTACTTCCGGGCCGGTCGCTGGAGGGACAGCCTCATGTACGGCTTGACCCGAGATGACAACGAGTAGCCGAGGCTCGGCGTCGCGCCGTCGCCGACATGTAGGACGGCTTCTTCCGGCACGAGGCCGGGCAGTGGTTCCAACGACCCCCTCCCCAGCGTTACCAGCCCGGCTGAACGGCTTACATCGGCCTTGACGGAGTGGGTAGCCCGGCAGCACACCCTAGGCACGGGGTGCAGGTAAAACCATCCCTTCCCCGCCGGTGGCCATGGGGCGAGGCGGCAAGCACCACGAGCATCGACTCGGCGTACGGCGTGGGTAAGCCTCACCAGGAAGCGTCCGCAAACGCGCGCTCAAGAATCCGAGATGGCCGACCAGCGATACCAGA
>Ga0307372_10006098_pt1 | contig 17807 bp, 14 predicted proteins | sample OX1MG_FD_202533 | JGI IMG/M metagenome (GOLD analysis project Ga0307372, IMG submission 202533) | Soil microbial communities from Risofladan, Vaasa, Finland - OX-1 | ecosystem: Environmental > Terrestrial > Soil > Coastal area > Acid sulfate soil | place: Finland: Risofladan, Vaasa | collected... | reverse complement strand
ACGCGTGCCGGCAGTCCTCGCAGAGGTGGTCTCCGATCAGTGGGGCGTCGCGCAGCAGCTCCAAGTCCTCCTTGGAGTCGAGGACGCGCAAAGGGTTGGTCTCGACCCGTCGCCGGCTGTCCGCCGAGAGGCGGTCCCTGATCGGCTCCAGGTAGGCGAGCAGCGCGGCCCGGTAGGCCGGCCGGCAGACGGCGTCGCCGACGCTGTTGAGCTGCAAAGTCACGCCCTTGAGACCGATCTCGCGGTACCAGGTCCAGGCGACCTCGACCACCTCAGCGTCAAGCGCGGGCGAGCCGTCGCCGATCGCCTCCAGGTTGAACTGGTACAGCTGGCGGTAGCGCCCGGCCTGCGGCTTGTCGTGGCGGAACATCGGCCCGATCAGGTAGAGCCGCGCCGGCTGCGGACCCTGGTTGAGATTGCCCTCGAAGTAGGCCCTAACGGTCCCCGCGGTTCCCTCCGGGCGGAGGACCAGCCACCTCTTGTCTCGGTCGTTGAACTTGTAGAGCTCCTTCGAAACGATGTCGGTCTCGCCCCCGACCCCCCGCTCGATCAGCTCGACCGGCTCCAGGATGGGCGTCTCGATCTGCTGGTAGCCAAAGCTCTCGGCCACCCTGATGGCCGCCTGCTCGGCGTGACGCCAGCGGGGCCGGTCCGCCGGCAGGATGTCGCGGACTCCCCGGGTGGCGCGGATCGGCTGGTGGGGAGGCACCTCGCGATTCTACTGTTGCGTCCCATGGACCCCTTCCAGCGGGTGACCGAGTGGTACCGGGAGGCGCAGGCGGCCGGCCAGTCGCAGCCGGACGCGATGGCGCTAGCGACGGCCGGCGCCGACGGGCGGCCGTCGGTTCGGATGGTGCTCCTGAAGTCGTGGGACTCGCGCGGATTCGTCTTCTTCACCAACCGGGATTCCCGGAAGGGATCCGAGCTGGCCGCCAACCCCCGGGCAGCGCTGACCGTCTACTGGGGCGTGACCGGGCGGTCGGTGCGCGCGGCGGGCCGGGTGAGCCGCACCGCGCGGGCGGAGTCGCTGGCGTACTGGGCCACCCGGCCGCGCGAGTCGCAGGCGGCGGCCTGGGCGTCACCGCAGTCACGGCCGATCGCCGCCAGCACCTCGCTGGAGGCCGCCCAAGAGGCGGTCCTGAATCGATTCCCGGATCGGCCGATACCGCTGCCGCCCTTCTGGGGCGGGTACCGGCTGCGCCCGGACTGGGTGGAGTTCTGGGAGCACCGCCCGGACCGTCTCCACGACCGCCTGCTCCTCACCCGCCGCCGGGGCGGCTGGCGCGAAGAGGTTCTCGGCCCCTAGCCGTCTCGGCGGTTCAGACCTCGGGGGTTGCTCACAGGAAGGGGTTGTACTGCTTCTCACGGCCGATCGTCGAGGCCGGACCGTGCCCGGCGAGGACCACCGAGTCCTCCGGCAGCGGCAGCAGTTGGGAGCGGATGCCCTCCAGCAGCGCGGCCCCGTCGCTGTTGGCGAAGTCGCTGCGCCCGATCGAGCCAGCGAAGAGGGCGTCACCGGTGAAGAGCAGCTGGCCGATCGCCAGCGTCACGCCCCCCGGCGAGTGGCCGGGCGTGTGCAGGACGGAGAAGGTGAGCGTGCCCGCGCTGAACGGCAATCCCTCGACCAGGTCCACCACCTCCGGGGCGCTGGGCGACGGGAAGGGGAGATTGGCCCGCAGTGGCTTGCCCTCGGTGATCATCTCCCGCTCGGCGGGGTGGACCGCGACCGGCAGCGGCCCGAAGGCCTCCAGCAGGGCGGGCAGACCGGCGACGTGGTCACCGTCGGTGTGGGTCAGCAGGATGGCGCGCACCCTGGCCCCACGACGCCGCGCTACCTCGATCATCGCCTCGGGCTCGAAATTAGCGTCGATGATCACCGCGTCATGACTGTCGACGTCCTCGACCAGATAGGAGTTGGTGCCCCAGCGGGAATCGGCTGTGGCTTCGACCTCGACGCGCGTCAGCCGACCTCCCGAGCGACGGTCGTCACATCGCGCACCAGCTCCAGCTTCTCCATCAGCCGCGACAGCTGTGAGAGCGAGTCGATCTCCACCGTGGTCGACACCACCGCCGACTTGTCGTCGTAGACCTCCACCTTCACCGCGCTCATGTTCACCTTCGACTCCGCCACCACGGTAGCGATGTCGCGGAGCAGCCCGGTCCGGTCCCACGCCTCGATCTTGATCGCGACCGGGTAGAGGTGGGTCGCCTGCCCATCCCAGTCGACCGGCACCAGGCGGTGCTTCTCCACCGCATTGACGGCGTTGATGCAGTCAGCGCGATGCACCGTGACGCCCTTACCCCGGGTGGTGTAGCCGATGATCGCGTCGCCCGGGACCGGCTGGCAGCAAGAGGCGATGGTGGTGAAGACGCCCCGTTCCCCGCGGACCAGGACCCGCGCCGTCGGCTCGACCTGGGGGATCAGCGGGATTGACTTCAGCTCGTCGCCGTCGTCGCCCGGGACCAGCGCCATCTTCATGATCACGGCGTGCGGTGAGACCTCGCCGTAGCCGACGGCCGCCAGGAAGTCGTCCTCGGTCGTGTACTTGTACTGCCTGGCCAGCTCCAGCAGCCGGCCGTCGGGCAGCTGGGCGAGGCCGAGCCGGTGCATCCGGCGCAGCTCCTTGTCGAGCATGTCGCGGCCCTTGGCCACGTTCTCCTCGCGCCGCTGGGCCTTGAACCACTTCCGGATCCGGTCACGGGCCGAGGCGCTCTTGACGAAGTTCAGCCAGTCCCGAGACGGCCCGTGCGGAGACCGCGTGGTGAGAACGTCAACGATCTCGCCGTTGTTGAGCGCGTAGTCGAGCGGCACCATCCGGCCGTTGACCTTGGCGCCGATGCAGCGATGCCCCACCTCGGTGTGGATGCGGTACGCGAAGTCCACCGGAGTGGATCCGGCCGGCAGGTTCAGGACGTCGCCCTTAGGCGTGAAGACAAAGACCTCGTCCTCGAAGATGTCGACCTTGACCGCGTCGACGAACTGCTCGGCATCGAGCACCTCCTTTTGCCACTCCATCAGCAGCCGGAGCCATCCGAAGCGCTCGTCGAACTTGCCGCTGCTGCGCCCGCCGGCCACCCTGGCGCCGCCATCGCCGCCCTCCTTGTAGGCCCAGTGGGCGGCGATCCCGTACTCGGCGAAGCGATGCATCTCGTGGGTGCGGATCTGGATCTCGATCGGGTCGCCGGAGTGGGAGATTACGGTCGTGTGGAGTGACTGGTAGCCGTTCGACTTGGGCATTGCGATGTAGTCCTTGAACCGCCCCGGCATCGGCTTCCAGAGCGAGTGGACGACGCCCAGCACCCCGTAGCAATCCTTCACCGAATTGACCAGCACCCGGATCGCGAGCAGGTCGTAGATCTCGGCGAAGTCCTTGACGTCGCGGTTCATCTTCTGCCAGATCGAATAGGCATGCTTGGGGCGGCCTGAGATGTCGGCGTCGATCTCAATCTTGGCCAGTTCGGCGGCAAGGATTTCGTTGAGGTCACTGACCACCGTCTCGCGGTCCTTGCGCTCGCGGTTGATCCGCTTGACCACGTCCCGGTAGTCATCCGGCTGAAGGTTGTGAAAGGCGAGATCCTCCAGCTCCCACTTGAGCTGCCAGATCCCGAGCCGGTGAGCGAGCGGCGCATAGATGTCGAGCGTCTCGCGTGAGATCCGCAGCCGCTTGGCCTCGGGCAGGAACTCCAGCGTCCGCATGTTGTGCAGGCGGTCGGCGAGCTTGATGAGGACGACGCGGACGTCCTCCGCCATCGCCAGCAGCATCTTGCGGATGTTCTCGGCCTGGTGCTGCTGCTCGGAGCGGATGGAGATCCGGCCCAGCTTGGTGACCCCCTCCACGAGCTTGGCCACCTCGGGCCCAAACTCGGCCGACAACTCCTGGGCCGTGAGCTCTGTGTCCTCCACGGTGTCGTGGAGGATGGCCGCGATTATGGTGGCCGCGTCGAGACGCAGTTCGGCGAGGATTGAGGCCACCTGGAGCGGGTGGTTGACGTAGTCCTCGCCCGACAGCCGGCGCTGCCCGGAGTGCGCCGCGGAGGCCCGCTGGTAGGCCCTTTCAACCAGCTCCCGGTCCTCCGGCGGGAGATGCTCTGAGATCCGGAGGAGCTCGGATACTGTCACGTGAAAGCTTATATACCCGAATTCATTAGCTCGTCAGTAGAATGGGCGCCGCCATGAGGGGCCGGGGGCTCAGCCTTCAGCTTGCCCTCTTCGCGGGGGCCGGCCTGGCCATCCTCGCGGGGGCCAGCTTCAACATCCAGGGATACAGCGGGCAAACGGCCCTGCTGGCCATCTTCGCCGGCGCGGCTGCGTGGACGGCGGGGCTCCTCTATCGGCAGTGGAAGATCGCCGTCTGCCTCGCCCTTGCGGGCCTCGCCTCCACCGCCCTCGAGGTCCACTTCGCCAAGATTGAGTTCTTCGGAGTCAACTCGGCAGGCCTCCTCTGTCTCCTTCTCGGCGGCGTGCTCAGCACGGTGGCCTACTCGCGGGTGACAGCCGCCATCCGCGCCCGGGTCAGCGAGGTCGAGGGCCTCAACGCTGAACTTCAAGAACAGCACCGGATGTTCCTTGCCGCGACCGAGGACCCAGCCATCAACTTCAGCGACCTCGCGGCCCTATCGGCGACCAGCGCCCGCCAGCTCGGTGCCGGGTTCTGCGTCTATTACCTGATCACGGCGGATGGCCACCAGTTCCTGCCCCAGCTGCCCGGCGCGGGCTTCACCAGCGGCCGTCCACAGGCCCTTATCCCGCGGCCTGAGGGCGGTGATCAACTGCTCAACCCACTCGCCGCGAACCAGGAGTTCTACGCCGACGACCGCGAGCGGCTCGCGCACGTCGCGCGCCTCTTCAGCCCCGGCCTGAAGCTCGTCAACGTGCTCGTCGAGCCGATGCTGATGGGGAGCCGCCTCGGCGGGTTCATGGCGATGGGCAACAAGCCGGGCGGCTTCGGCCCCGACGACCGCAGGCTGGCGCAGACCCTGGCCATCCGCGCGGCGATCTACTTCGGAAGCCAGACCGCCGTCTCCCAGACTAAAGAGGAGCTGGCCCGCTACTCGATCCTCAACGAGATCGCCAAGCAGGCCAGTGGGCTCTCCTTCGACGAGGTGATGAAGCTGGTCGTCGATCGTGCCCGCGAGCTGGTGCCCTACGACTCCGCGATGGTCGCTAACTTCGAAGCGAACGGGACCTTCCGCCTGCTCGGCACCGATGCCGTCGGCGAGATCGACAAGTCGTCCCTGGCCGAGGTTCGCGGGGACGGGAAGGTGGTCATCCGCCGGCTGCTGACGAAGGCCGACGGTCTTTTCAGCGGGATGAAGGTCGAATCGGATGCCACACAGGTCTCCGAGGCGCTGGCGCCGATCACCGGCCGCGAGGGCGTCTTCGGCGCCCTCTGTCTCGGGCGGAAGGGGGGCATGGGCTTCGGTGACCGCGACATCCCGGCACTCCAGGAGCTGGGAGCGATCGCCGGTGTCGCGGTGGAGAACTCGCGAATCCTCCAGAAGGTGTCAGGACAGGCGGTCAAGGTAACGTCCGCCCTCGACTCGCTAGGCGAGATCTCCCAGGCGCTGACCGCCACCACCGAGGGCGCCGGGACCCTGGCGATGAAGACGCTCGAGGTCGCCGCCCGGCTGGCCGGTGGCAGCCACGCCCTCCTCACCCAGGCCGACGGTGACAGGAACCGGGTAATCGCCGCCCTCGGCTTCCCGCCCGACGTGACGGGCCTCGTCATCAGCAACGGGCAGGGCGTGATCGGTGCGGTGGCGCTGAGCCGCCAGCCGCTGGCCGTCAGCGACGTCATCGACTCCTTCGACATGGCCGCGCCGCCCGATCTGGCCGCCGCCGGCGTGCACGCCGCCCTCTGTGTGCCGATCAACGCGCAGCAGGCCTTTTGGGGAACCCTCGCGGTCTTCAGCCCCGAGAAGCGGGAGTGGAGCGCCGACGACACCCGGGTCCTCACAACGCTCGCCAACCAGGCGGTCGTCGCACTCAACAACGCAGAGCTCTACGACTCGAGCAAGAAGATGGTCTGGGAGCTCGGCAACCTGATAGAGGGGCTGACCGCGGTCACCTCGACCCTGGAGCTGGACGAGGTGCTGGGCCAGGTCCTCACCTCCGTCGCCAAGGCTGCCGAGGCCCAGATCGGCGTCCTCGCCCTGGAGGACGGTGGCAAGCTTGCGGTCAGCGCCGCAACAGGCTCCGACCCCGACACCGCCCAACGCCTCGCTCTCGAGCTCGGCGGCGAGATCTGCCAGGACGTCTTCGCCACCGGCAAGCCCTTCATGCACTTCGAGAACAAAGACGGGGCGGCCGCCGGGCCGCTGGACCCCCGCGCCGTGCTGTGCGTTCCACTTCTGCTCCGCGGCACGCCGATCGGCGTGATCTTCCTGGCCAACTACGTGGCCGGTAAGCCGTTCAGCGAGGACCACGAGCGGGTGGCCACCGAGCTCGGGGCCCAGGCCTCGGTCGCCATCGACAACGCCCGACTCTTCCGGGAGCGGGAGCTCGTCGTCCTCGAGTCCCTGAAAGCGATGGCCCAGCTGGTCGACGCCAAGGATCGGTACACGGCCGGCCACTCGAGCCGGGTGACCGAGTACTCGCTGGCCATCGCCCGGGAAATGCACTACGCCCCCGGCGACACCGGCGCCTGGAAGCGCCTTGAGCAGGGCGGATTGCTGCACGATATCGGCAAGATCAACGTTCCTGACGCGATCCTCGGCAAACCCGGGAAGCTCACCGACGAGGAGTTCGACATCCTGAAGCGTCACCCGGTAGTCGGCTACGACGTGCTGAAGAACCTCCACATGCTGACCGACGAGCTGGTCATCGTCCGCTCCCATCACGAACGCTTCGACGGCAAGGGCTATCCAGATCGCAAGGGCGGGGACGAACTGCCGATCATCGCCTGGATCGTCGCGGCCGCGGACGCATTTGACGCGATGACGTCGGACCGGCCGTACCGGAAGGGAATGTCGATCGAGGTCGCCCTCGGCGAGATCTCCAAGTGCCGCGGCACCCACTTCCACCCGGCCGTGGCCGACGCGGTGCTCGAGGCGCACGAGAAGGGAGCCTTCAAGATCATCCCGCAAGAGTCGCTCTACCAGGACGCGCCAGTCGTTGGAGCATTCGAGAACCCAACCGGCTAGTCCGTCGCGAATTCAGCCGGCTGGCGGCTTAATCTTGAGTTCAGGCGCAAACGCGTTAACTTTTAATTCAAGTGCTGCTTCTACGCGCCTTCCGCCCGCTGCGGATCCTGGCACTCTCGCTCAGCATCCTCGCGGTGGGCGCAACCGTGCCCCCGACCATCGCCCAACCCCGGCCCGTCCACACCCAGGTCGGGTTCACCTTCGTGCCCGGGAACGCGCAGTGGCTCGGGTTCGAGCCCGCCCCCTCGCTGGACCGGCTGATCCGCCGGCTCCGCCCGGACCTGGTCCGGATCCCGGTCTACTGGGGCGACGTGGCGCCCGACCAGGCCACCCTCGACTTCACCCAGGTCGACCAGCTGCTTCAGGTCATAAGCGCGGACAACAGCCGCCGCCACGCCCACCAGACCCAGGTGATTCTTGTCGTCGGGGTCCGCAACCTGTCCTGGCCGGAGGTCCACCTGCCCGCCTGGGTGGACACCAGCGGTGGGCTCGATCTGGCCAAGATCACGGCGTCCGCCTCCTACCTCGCCTACCTGGCGGGCACCTTCCGGCACTTCGCCGGCAACCCCGTCCTGAACGCCTGGCAGATTGAGAACGAACCCCTGGACAATACGAACCTCAGCCTCGGACAGGTGGCCCTCGCCGGTGGCGTCGTCGCCGACGAGGTGGCGCTTCTCAAGAGCATCGATCCGATCCACCGAGCGGTGATCACCACCTACAACTCGGCCAGCATCAACCTCGACCTGGAAGCCTCGAGCAGCTTCGGCTGGCTCTTCAACATCCTGCCGGGCCCCAAGCCGGCGGGTCATCCGCAGCCGACTCTGGAGCTGGCGGACGTCCTCGGACTCGACGTATACGTCGACACCCCGTCGACCCCGCTCGCCCAGGCGAGCGTGTTGGAGCGGATCGGCTGGAAAGCGACCACGCTCACCTACTGGGCCTCGGAGGCCGCCAAGAGCGGCAAGGAGGTCTGGATCACCGAGATGCAAGGCGCGCCCTGGAACGGCGATCCCGGCTTCAACGAGGAGGACCTGCTGGAGAGCGCCCAGGTCTACGCCGGCACCGGGGTCAGCGTGATCCTGCTCTGGGGAGTCGAGAACTGGCTCGCCGACCCGGGTTGGATGGCGGCCGGACAGGCCGCGATCGACGACCTGCGCACGTGACCCGGTGGCGGCCGCCTGCCGCCGTCCTCCTGCTGCTGCCGGTAACCCTTGCCGCCTTCCTCGGCGCCTGGGGCCTCGGCTTCGGGCTGCCCTTCGACTTCCGGCCGGACGAGGAGGTCTTCGTCGGCAGGGCAGTCGAGATGGCCGTCAACCACAGCCTGGACCCGCTCTTCTACGCCTATCCGCCGCTCGGGCTCTGGACCTTCGCGGGAGCCGAATGGCTGCTGGGCCTGTTCGCGCCCGGTCACCTGGGGGCGGCTGACCGGGTCGATCCGACCCTCGAGTACATGGCGGCACGGATCGTCTCGGTGGTCGCCTTTGCGGGCGCGACCGCGCTTGTCGGCCTGGCGGGGCGCGCAGCCTACGGCGTGATCGCGGGGCTCCTCGCGGCGGTGATGTTCGCGGTCGCCCCCCTGGCGGTCCAGAACGCGCACTTCGCCCGGGTCGACCTAATCGCTCTCGCGTTCGTCGCCCTGGCCCTGTGGTTGGGTGGCCGCGCCAGCGACTCACGCGGCTGGGCCCTGGCGGGCGCGGCAGCAGGGCTGGCTGCCGGCACCAAGTACACGGCGGGCGCCGTGATCGTCTACCTCGTCCTCCTCCTGCTCCAGCAGCCGGGTCAGGACCGCCGGCGGGCGCTTGCCGTCACCGCCGGCTCGGCGCTGGTCGCCTTCCTTCTCCTACTGGCGCCGGTCGGCCATCCCCTTGCGCTCATCAGCGGAATCCGGTTCCTGGGCGGGCGGGCCATCTCCGGATACGGGGACCTGCCGATCGGGTTTCTCTACCACCCCACGGTCAGCCTCCCGGCGGGCCTCGGCCCCGGCGGCTACCTGCTCGGCCTGATCGGACTCGGAGTGGCGCTCCTGCGGCGGCGGCCGGTCGACCTCGCCCTGGCGGGCTACCTGCTCGCCTCCTACCTGCTGATCGGGTTCAGCCACGAGGTCTTCTTCCGCTACGTGCTGCCGATGCTGCCGGCGCTCTGCCTGCTCGGCGGGGGCATCTTCCGCGGCGGTGTGGGAAGGCGGCCGCAGGCGGTGGGCTTCGCCCTGGCGGGACTGGTGTTGGTCCCCTCCCTGCTGGCCTCGGCGAGCTCGGACAGGCTCCTCGACCAGACCGACACCCGGGTGCTGGCCGCACGATGGCTGGACGCCAATGTCCCGGCAGGCAGCGAGCTCCAGGTGTCCAGCTACTGGTCCGAACCCGTCTACGACTCGTCCGAGATCGCCGCCGAGCCGCTGCATAACATCTACCTCACCGGCATCCCACTGGCGGACAGCTTCCAGCTCGGTCGCTACAGCGACCGCTACGCCATCAACCGGCCCGGAATCCCCTGCTACCGCTACACGGCCTCGGGTCCGCCCTGGCAGGGTCCGACGCCCGCCGCCGGCGGCCGGGTGCTGGCGACCTTCATGCCCTATCCGGTCGGGTCGGCGATGACCGGCGTCTACGACCCGCTGGACGCGTTCTTCCTGCCCCTTTCCGACTTCGGCGCCCTGGAGCACCCCGGTCCCAGCATCGTCATCAGCGCCTGCTGAAGCCCGGTCAGTAGCTCCGGGCGAAGACCGCCACGGTGGTGGCGGGCTGGTCGCACCAGACACACCGGTCGCCGTAATCGCCCTCCACCTCGAAGGGCTTGTTGCGGGTCGTCACGCCAATGGCGTCCTTGAGGTCCGCTTCGCACTCGGCCCGGTCGCAGAACGCGGCCCAGGCGAAGCCGTTGCCGGCCGCGTAGATCTCCTTCAACTCGGCCCTAGTCTTCGGGCGGTGGGTGTGCTCCTCCCGGTAGTCGAGGGCGCGCTGGAAGAGGCGCCGGTGGTACTCCTCCAGCAGCTCCGCCAGCCTGTCCGCCAGCCCAGTCACCGGGACCGCCGACTTCGAGCGGCTGAGCCGGTCGGCAACCATCACCTGGCCGGCCTCGATGTCGCGGGGCCCGACCTCGACCCGGAGCGGCACCCCGCGCAGCTCCCAGTGCGCGTACTTGCTACCCGGGCGCTCGTCCCGCCAGTCGACCTTGAAGCGAACTCGGCCCTTCAGTTCCCTGGTCAGCGGCTCGACGAACCCCTCCACGGCCCGCCGTGACTCCTCGTCGCGGAAGATCGGGACGATCACGACCTGCACCGGCGCGACGCGGGGGGGCACCAGGAGCCCGAAGTCGTCGCCGTGCGCCATCACCAGCCCGCCGATGAGGCGGGTGGAGATGCCCCAGGAGGTGGTGAAGGCCAGCTCCTTCTCGTTGAGGCGATTGGTGAACTCGATCTCGTAGACGCGGCTGAAGTTCTGGCCGAAGTGGTGCGAGGTGCCGGCCTGCAGCGCCAGGCCGTCGCGCATCATCGCCTCGATGCTGGTCGTGTACTCGGCCCCGGCGAACTTCTCGGAGTCGGTCTTGCGGCCCATGATCACCGGCATCGCCAGCCAGTCCTCAGCGACCGACCGGTAGTACTCGAGGATCCGCGTCACCTCCTCGGCCGCCTCGGCGTGGCTGGCGTGGAAGGTGTGGCCCTCCTGCCATAGGAACTCCGCGGTGCGCAGGAAAAGGCGCGTCCGCATCTCCCAGCGGAGCACATTGCACCACTGGTTCAGCAGCTGGGGCAGGTCCCGGTAGGACTGGATGTACTTCTTCATCACCGGCCCGATGATGGTCTCCGAGGTCGGCCGGATGACCAATGGCTGCGCTAGCCAGCCCTCTGCCTCCTGGGCCTTCTCGGCGTCGGTCCAGTTCGCCGGAGAGGTGAGCACCGGCTTGGGGCCCGCGTACTGGACCCAGGCCACCTCGGGCGCGAAGCCCTCGACGTGCTCCGCCTCCTTCATGAAATGGTCGTAGGGGATCAGGAGCGGGAAGTAGGCGTTCTCGTGCCCGCTCTCCTTGATCATGTCGTCGAAGGCGCGCTGGATCAGCTCCCACATCGCGTATCCGTAGGGGCGGATCACCATGCAGCCCCTTACGCCCGAGTAGTCGGCCATCTCGGTCAGGCGGATGACGTCCGTGTACCAGCGGTCGAAGTCCGCCGACATCGCGGTCAGCTGCTTAGGGAGCGCGTACTCCTCGGGGTTGGAGGCCATGAGCCTCCGAATTATCCCGGTTGGGATCGATCTCCCGCGCCGACGGCGGCGAGCTCGGCAGCGGCCGCGTCCACCTCGGCCAGCAGCACCGGCAGCAACTCCTCCTGGGGGACTGTCTTGTAGAGCTTGCCCTTCTTGAAGATGACGCCCTTGCCGCGGCCTCCGGTCACGCCGATGTCAGCGTGGCGGGCCTCGGCCGGGCCGTTGACGACGCAGCCCATCACGGCAACCGTGATCGGCACCTTGAGGTTGGCGATGTGCGCCTCCACCGCCTTCACGGTCGGCACCATGTCGTACTCCAGGCGGCCGCAGGTAGGGCAGGCGACCAGCGTCGCCGACTCGTTGCGGAAGTTGAGCGTTTTCAGTACCTCGAAGCCGACCCGCACTTCCTCCGTGGGGTCGTCGGTGGCGAGCGAGACGCGGATGGTGTCGCCGATCCCCTCGCTGAGCAGGATTCCGAGCCCGATCGCGGAGCGGATGGAACCGGCCTGGACGGGGCCCGACTCGGTGACACCGAGGTGGATCGGGTAGGGCCGGGCCTGGGCGAAGAGCCGGTTGGCGAGGATGTTGGTCAGCACGTCGGTGGCCTTCAGGCTGACCTTGATGTGACCGGCGCCATAGTCGAGGTCCTCCAGGATCTGACAGTGGCCGAGGGCGACCTCGACCATCCGCTCCGCCGTGCGATGGCGATCGTCGCGGTCGACCGCGCGCGCCTCCCGCATCGACTTGTGGACCTCCTCCGGCAGGGACCCCGCGTTGACGCCGATTCGGAAGGGGATGTCGCGCTCCTTGGCGGCGTTGACCACCTTGACCACCTTGTCGCGGTCGACGATGTTGCCCGGATTGAGCCGAAGACAGGCCACGCCGGCCTCGATCGCAGCCAGCGCGAGGGTGTGGTCGTAGTGGATGTCGGCGATGACCGGGAGCGGCGAGCGGCGGACGATCTCCTTCAGTGCCTCGGCCGCCTCCCGGTCGGGCACGGCAGGCCGCACGATCTCGCACCCGGCGTCCTTCAGCCGCGCGATCTGTTCCAGGGTGGCCTTGACGTCGCGGGTGTCGGTCTTGGTCATGGTCTGCACGGCGATCGGCGCGGCGCCGCCGATCACGACATCGCCGACGCGGACGGGTACCGAGTAACGCCGCTTGCTGAGCGTCTCGGTCGTCATTGGCCGAAGCCGGGGAACTGGTGGTTGATGATCCGCTGGATGTCGAAGTAGGCGATGAAGGCGACCAGCGCAAGGAGCGCGGCCAGGCCGAACCGCTGGAGCTGCATCTCCCTCTCGCGGTTGAAGGGGCGGCCGCGCAGCTTTTCCAGCAGCACCACCACGATCCGGCCGCCGTCCAGCGCGGGCAACGGCAGCAGGTTGGCCAGGCCGAGCGCCACCGACAGCAGCGCAACGATGTTGAGCCAGTTGACCCAGCCGGCCTGGGCCGCCTCGACGGTCAGGTACCCGATGCCGATCGCGCCGGTCGCGCCCTGGGGTCCGAAGAAGCCGCCCGGCACTTGGCCGCTGGCGAGGGCGTAGATGCCCATCACGATCCCGATCGCCGCGTAGACGGGGAAGGTCACCCCCGTCATCACCGCCTGGGCGGGCGTGAAGATGCCGGTCCCGATCCCGATGATGTTTCGCTTCTGGTCCGGGTTGTAGGCTGGCGTCAGGGTGATCGTGCGGGCCGCGCCGCCGGGGTGGCTGACCACCAGGGTCAGCGGCTGCCCGTCGGCCTTATCGACCTCGGTGCGGATCTGCTGGGTGCTGGTCACCGGATGGCCGTCGATGCTCACGATGTGGTCCCCGGGCCGGATGCCGGCGCTCCAGGCCGGGCTCGGCGCCGAACCGGTCGGCTGAAGGACGTTGATCACCTTGCCGGCGTCGGTGTTGACCTGGGTGAGTGCGATCACGGTCATCGCGACGGCGGCGACCAGGAAGTTCACACCGGGGCCGGCGAGGAGGACCAGCAGCCGCTTCCAGGCCGCCTTGGAGTGGAACCCGTTGGGAGCGTCGTAGTCGCCCGGCTCCATCCCGGCCAGCCGGACGTAGCCGCCGATCGGCAGCAGCCGGAGGGCGTAGAGCGTCCCGTTGCGGGTCGTCGACCAGAGCCGGGTGCCCATGCCGAGCGAGTACTCGTAGACGTTGACCTTGAAGAGCTTGGCGAAGAGGAAGTGGCCGCCCTCGTGGGGTCCGATCAGCAGCAAGAACATCCCGACGACGGCGAGAATGCCGACCGCCCAGGAAGCAACGAGGGTCACGGGGAAACCTTACCCGCGATCTCCTTGAAGTAGTCCCTGGCCCAGCGGTCAGCCTCCATGATCTCTTCCAGTGAGCTGCCCGACCCCCGGTAATGCTCGAGGGCAGATTCGACCGCCCGCAGGATGCCCGGGAACCGAATCTCGCCGCGGAGGAAGGCACCCACCGCCTCCTCGTTGACGGCGTTGAGGACCGCCGGGTAGGGCGCGCCGGAGGCCGCGGCGCGCCGGGCGAGGCCGGGCGCCGGAAAGCGGACGGGGTCGAGCGGCGCGAAGTCGAGGCTCCCGAGCGTGGGAACGGAGAGCGGCTCGACCACGCCGCGCAGCCGGTCAGGGTAGGCGAGCGCCACGGCGATCGGGAGCCTCATGTCGGGCTGGCCGAGCTGGGCCTTGCTCGACCCGTCGATGAACTCGACCATCGAGTGGACGATCGACTGGGGGTGGATCACGACGTCGATCCGGTCCAGCGCGACGCCGAAGAGGTGGTGGGCCTCGATCAGCTCCAGACCCTTGTTCATCAGCGTGGCCGAGTCGACCGTCACCTTCGGACCCATCGTCCAGCGCGGGTGGTTTAGCGCCTCAGCCACGGTGGCCCGCTCGAGGTCCACCTCGGGCCGGGCGTAGAAGGGCCCGCCCGACGCTGTCAGGACCAGCCGGCTGACGCTGTCGATGTGCTCGCCCCAGAGGCACTGCCAGACCGCCGAGTGCTCGGAGTCGACCGGGCGCAGCCGCTGGTGGGCCTCCGTCATCACCAGCTCGCCGGCCATCACCAGCACCTCCTTGGTTGCCAGCGCCACCACCTTCCCCGCCCGCAGGGCGGCCAGGGTCGGCGCCAGCGCCCGGGCGCCCGGGATCGCCGTGACAACGACGTCACAGTCCGGGTGGGTGACCATCTCCTCCGTCCGGGCGGCAGCATCGACGTCGGCGGCGCGGATCGCGAAGCGGGCGTCCCGGTCCAGCGGCCGGCTCCCGGCCAGCAGCCCGAAGACCTCGAAGCGATCCGGATAGCGGTCGATCACATCGAGTGCCTGGGAGCCGATTGACCCGGTCGCCCCGAGGATGGCGATGCGGAGCCGGCTCACCGGAGGAGACCGCCGAAGGACGCGTAGTAGAAGACGAGGATCGCCGGAAAGAGGATCGAGTCGAAGCGATCGAGCGCGCCACCGTGTCCCGGGATCAGGCTCGAGGAATCCTTGACTCCGCCGATCCGCTTCATCTGGGACTCGACGAGGTCGCCGCCCTCGGCGCCGATCCCCACCAGGATCCCGATTGCGACCGCGTGCTGGAGCGGCAGCCCGAGCGTGACCAGGCTGCCGAAGACCATCACCAGGACCGCGCCGATCAGTCCCGCGACTGCCCCCTCGACCGTCTTGTGAGGGCTTATCCGGCGAAAGAATGGCGTCCGCCCGAGTCGGCTGCCGACGAGGAGCGCCAGCACGTCAGTGAGGGCCGCGGCGAGGATCACGAACACCACCCACCCGAGGCCCCCGTGGCCCGAGAAGTAGAGCAACAGGTAGCAGTTCATCGGAAGTCCGATGTAGAGGGCTCCGGCCATCCCCATCGCCCAGCGGCCGAGGCCCTCTCGCCGGCCCGGGAGGAAGAGGAAGACCAGCAGCCCGCCGACGAGGGCGATGCTCAGGATCAGCTGCAGGGAGATGCCGCGCAGGAAGGTGCCGCTGAAGGTGATGTAGCTACCCAGCGGGTAGAGCAGCCAGCTCGGCGCCCGCGAGCCCATCTTGTCGGAGAGCCCGCGGAACTCCCAGAGCATCAATGCGGTCAACAGCACGCAGAGGCCGACCACGCCATACACGCCGAGGAAGATGGCGCCCAGGCAGACGACGAGGACGACCGCCCCGCTCAGGATTCGCACCATCAGGGGCGAGAGGCTCACGCTTTGTCGACCCGGCCGCCGAAGCGGCGCTCGCGCCGGTTGTACTCGGCGATCGCCGCCTCCAGATCCGGCTTGTCAAAATCCGGCCAGAGCGTCGGCGTCACGTAGAACTCGGAGTAGGCCGACTGCCAGAGCAGGAAGTTGCTGAGACGGCTCTCGTTGGCGGTCCGGATGACGAGGTCGGGATCGGGCAGGCCGGCCACGTAGAGGCGGTCGGCGATCGCGCGCTCGTCCACCTCCGCCGCCGCCACCCCGTCCGCGATCAGCCGCCGAGTGGCGTCGACGAGCTCGGCGCGCCCGCCGTAGTTGAGGCAGACGTTGAGGATTCCCTTCCGGTTGTCCCGGGTCTGGCGCTGGACGTCGTCGAGCATCCCGCCCAGCTTCGCGCTCAGGCCATCGCGACGGCCCGAGATGAAGACCCGGATGCCGCGCTCGTTGAGTTCGTCGAACTCGCGCCGGACCGTCTCCTCGAAGAGCCGCATGAGCCCCCCGACCTCGCGTCGGGACCGGCTCCAGTTCTCGGTTGAGAAGGCGTAGATGCTGAGCACCTTCACCCCGAGGTCGTCGCAGGCGTACATGACCCGCTTGATGGCCCGGACGCCGGCGCGGTGGCCGTAGTTCACAGAGCGGCCCTGCTGCCTCGCCCAGCGGCCGTTGCCGTCCATGATGATCCCGACGTGGTGCGGGACCTCCTGCGACGCGGTCGTCAGACCTCCATCACTTCGGCTTCTTTGGCGGCGCCCAGGTTGTCCACCCGGCCGACGTGGAGGTCGGTGATCTTCTGCAGGCGCTCGCGGGCCCGCTTCGCCTCGTCCTCGGGAACCTCGCCGTCCTTCTCGAGCCGCTCCACCCGATGGACCTCGTCGCGGCGGATGTTGCGGATGGCGACGCGGGCCTCCTCGGCCTTCTGGCGGACGAGCTTCACGTAATCGCGGCGGCGCTCCTCGGTCAGGGGCGGGATCGGGACCCGGATCACGTTCCCGTCGGAGGCCGGATTGAGGCCCAACTCGGGCGCACGCAGCGCCTTCTCGACGGCCCCCACCTGGCTGCGGTCGTAGACGTTGACGAGCAGCATCCGCGCCTCGGGCACGCTGATCTGCGCGATCTGATTGAGCGGGACCGGCGTCCCGTAGTAGGGCACCTGGACGCGGTCGATGAGCGCGGGGTTGGCGCGGCCGGTGCGAATCGAGGTCAGGTCGCGCTGCATCGCCTCGACGGACTTGTCCATCTTGGACTCCGCCTCGGCCAGGATCGGATCTATCACTGGAGGCCACCAACGAGGTTCCTGACCAAAAGAAGGCGTCTTAGGTAGGCGGGGTTCATCCCGGCCGATTGGCTTGTGCCGCCCCGCCGACCAGCGTCGCGCCGCGAGAGGGTTCTGGAAGGGGGGGCCTGCCCCGCCCCCACGCTAGTCACGGGCGGCCACCAGGGTGCCGATCTCCTCGCCGCGGACAACGCGCTCGATGTTGCCCTCCTTCAGGAGGTCGAAGACGATGATCGGCAGCTTGTTGTCCATGCACAGGGTCAGCGCGGTGTTGTCCATCACGTCGATGCCCTTCTCGTTGAGGGCCTCCAGGTAGTCGAGGCGGTCGTATCTCTTGGCGTCCGGGTTGTCCAGCGGGTCGGAGTCGTAGATCCCGTCCACCTTGGTCGCCTTCAGCAGCACGTCGGCCTCGATCTCCAACGCGCGCAGCGCCGCGGTGGTGTCGGTGGTGAAGTAGGGATTGCCGGTGCCGGCGGCGAGGATGATGACCCGTCCCTTCTCCAAGTGGCGGAGCGCGCGGCGGCGGATCCACTGCTCGGCCACCTGGGGCATCGTGATCGCGGTCATCGTCCGCGCCGGTACTCCCGAATCCTCCAGTGCCTCCTGCAGCGCCAGGGAGTTGATCACCGTCGCCAGCATGCCCATGTAGTCCCCAGTCGCCCGGTCGAAGCCGCGACGGCTGGCGGCCATCCCCCGGAAGATGTTTCCGCCGCCGATTACGATCCCGACGTTGACGCCCAGCCGGTGGACACTGCCGACCTGGGTCGCGATTGAGCGGACGACGTCGAAGTCGATCCCGTACTGCCGCTTGCCGAGCAGGGCCTCGCCGCTCAGCTTGAGCAGGACACGCCGGTAGCGGGGATCTCCTCCCGTTTCAGCCATCTCCGAAGTGAAGTGTGCCTATTCCTTGACGGCGTAGCGAGAGAAGCGTCGTACCGTGATGTTCTCCTGCAGCTTCGAGATGTGCTCTTTGATCAGGTTCTCGATGGTGGTCTTGGGCTCCCGCACCCAGGCCTGCTCGAGCAGGACGTTCTCCTTCACGAA
>Ga0307372_10006095_pt1 | contig 17810 bp, 20 predicted proteins | sample OX1MG_FD_202533 | JGI IMG/M metagenome (GOLD analysis project Ga0307372, IMG submission 202533) | Soil microbial communities from Risofladan, Vaasa, Finland - OX-1 | ecosystem: Environmental > Terrestrial > Soil > Coastal area > Acid sulfate soil | place: Finland: Risofladan, Vaasa | collected... | reverse complement strand
TTTCGCCGCAGGAGCCCGCTCCCAACCTTCGGGTATAATGAGCGAGCATGCTGGCTCCGGCAGAGACTCTCGCGCGCTACCCGTCGCTCGGCATCGTCCTCGTCGCCGTCTTCGTCCTGGCAGGCGCGCTCTTGGCGCGCGGCCTGATGCGGACGGTCGGCTTGCCGTCCATCATCACGCTCATGCTGTGGGGATTGCTCGCAGGCCCGAGCGGTCTCCACCTGATGACCCTGGATCTCACTCAGCCCGCGCTGCGTGCGCTGCTCTCCCTCTGCGTGGTGATCGTGCTCTTCGAGGCCACGCTGCGCATGGACTTGAGCAACCTCCCAAAGCGCACGCTCATGCTGCTCGTGAGCGTCGGTCCCGCGCTCGTCCTGGCCTTGGTGCCGTTGACCGGCCGGCTCCATGGACTCGACGCGACCGTGGCCTGGCTCGTCGCCGCGGTCTGCATCGTCACCGGTCCCACGGTGACCGGACCGCTCCTCGTGCGCCTGCGCCTGCGCACCTCGCTCTCGCACGTGCTCGAGACCGTGGGTCTGATGCTCGATGCGCTGGGCGTGGTGGTCGCCGCGGCGACCTTCACCTTCCTGACCTCTCGTGGCGACACGACTCTGGCCACGGCTCTGCGCAGCGCCACCGTCGTCGGCACCGGCATCGCGGTCGGCATCGTGACGGGGGTCGTCGCGCAGCGGCTTCTGCCGCTGGTGCTCCGCCTGCCCAGCGACATCGTCAAGCTCGGCGTGCTCTTCACGGGGCTGCTCGCCTATGCGGTCTCGGAGTTCCTCGCGCACGAGAGCGGTCTTGCGGCCGTCGTCGCCTGCGGCTTGGTGCTCGACCTCAGCCGCCTGCCCCAGCAGCGTCTCCTGCGCACGTTCAAAGAAGACATCTCGACGCTCGCGCTCTCGACGGTCTTCGTGCTGCTGGCATCGCAAATCAAGCTCGCCGCGATGCGCGACGCGCTGCAGGCCGGGCTCTGGATCTTGCTTGCCCTGCTCGCCGTGCGCGTGGCCACCGTCGCCGTCGCGACCGTGCGTTCGCCGTACGGCTGGCGCGAACGCATGATGATGGTCACGATGATGCCACGCGGCATCGTCGCCGTATCGCTCGCCACGTACTACTCGACGCAGATGAGCGCGTGGGGCGTGCGCGGCGGCAACCTGCTGGCCGGCACCCTCTTCGTGGTGGTCATGGGCTCGGTGATCTTCTCGGGCGCGGCGGGCGCGGCGATAGCCACGCTGATGCGCCTGCGCCAGCCGTCGGTGGTGGTCGCCGGCATCTCCTCGCAGAGCGTCGAGATCGCCGAGACGCTGCGCGACCTCGGCTACGTGGTGCACCTCGTCGACGAGGACGAACGCCGCGTGGAGTTCGCGCGCTCGCACGACTTGAGCGCCTCCGTCTGGGAACCGCACTGGCGTCTGCGGGATGCCGTACGCGAGCACCGCGCGCGTTTGCTGCTCATCGGGCGCCCGCACGTCTGGATCGACTCGTTGCGCGCCGGTCTCCCGGTCCGGGTAAGGCTCTTGGCCACGGAGCCGCTCGACCGGGTCGACGCCGTGGTCCTTCCCGACGCCTCGCGCGAAAGCGTGCGCCGGGCGCTGGAGGGGGAGCCGGGCGAACCCGGAGCCGTCGAGACGCAGGGAGGTGCGCCGAGCGCCGAGGAGCTGGGGCCGGTGGTGCCGGTTACGGGCGCGCCGGCGGCTGCCCTGGCGGCGGAATCTCCCGTTCGGGATCGAGGATCTGCCTGACGCGGCGCTCCCATGGAGGCGGTCCCTCGGAACCGGGACCGTAGCGCCCCGTTCCCGGCGGCGGAGGCGGCATCGAGGCGGCTTCCTGCTCCGCGGCGCGCGCATGGGGCAGCGAGATCCATGCGATGACCACCTTCGACAAGCCGACGAAGAGCGGAACCAGTCCGCCGATCAGCCAAGGCCCCGGTGTGATCGAAGGCATTCCGAAGAGGCCCTCGCCGGAGTGGTAGCCGATGAAGGAGAGCCCGATCGTCAGGGCGAGGCCGATGAACGTAAGCTGAATGCCACGATGGAGCTGGCGGCGGAGCAGCCGCTGCTCGTCGGCTGACGTGGCGGCCTGCCAGTCGATGGGCTCGCTCCACGGGGCCTCGCGGCGCGCGTCGCGCATGCTCCGGCGGTCGGGGGGAGGGGTCATGCCCCTGCGGATCATCGCCAGGCGCTCCTGGTGAGTAAGGACCCGACTGATGATGGGCCACGCGATCCCGCCCCCGAAGACGAGGATGAAGAACAGCGCGGCGACGTCGTTGTCGGTCATGCCCGTGGTACGTTCGATGACCTCCGCGGGTTTCGCCCCCCGCCGTGAAACTTTTTCGCAAGACGGGGGCTACCACTAGTCGTGTCCGCTTTGGCGCTCGCACCCGCACGGGTGCCCGTGACTTCCGCACCGCCCCGGCGCAGCGCCGAGGAGGACCGTCTGCTGGCCTTGGCCTCGAGCGGGGGCGACGGCCAAGCCTTCGCGCTGCTGGTGGAGGCCTACGAGCGGCCCCTCTATCACTTCACCTTTAGGATGCTGCGCGACCGCGAAGAGGCGGCCGACGCGACACAGGAAGCCTTCGTCAAGGCCTACCGCGGCCTGCGCACCTTCCGCCCGGAGTTCCGCTTCTCGACCTGGCTCTTCGCGATCGCCCACCACACCTGCTGCGACCGGCTGAACCGCAGCCGCCGCATGCCGCTTGCCGACCAGCCGGACCACCCCGAGCCGCCCGATGCCGCGTCGGGGCCCGAGGACGAGGCGATCCGCAGCGACCAGCGCTCACGGCTGCTGGCGGCCATCGCCGACCTCCCGGAGCGTTACCGCGAGGCCATCACGCTCTTTTACCTCCGGGACCGCTCCTATGAGGAGGTCGCGGAGATTCTCGGCTTGCCCCTCGGAACGGTCAAGACGCACCTCCACCGCGCGAAGGTGCGCCTGCGCCGGCTGTTGGAATCGGGAGAACCCGCATGAGACCCTACGACGACGATCTCGATCGCATGCTCGCGGAGCTCCCGATGGCGGAGCCCCCCGCCGCGCTGCGCGCGCGGATCATCGCCGCCACCGTGGATGCGCCCCGCATCGCGATCGCCTCGTGGGAGAGCGCCCTGTACGGCGTCTTAGCGGCGCTGGTCGTCTGGGGAGCGCTCGTCATCGCCCGCTCTCCCGCCGCCGGCGCCTACGCCGCCGCCGCCATCGCCTGGGCAGCCACCGCGATCCACCTCCCGACCATGCTCTGGACCGCCGCCGGCGGCGTGGTGGCGCTCTGGTACCTACTGCTGACCGGCAACTCGGGAGGCGGGCACCGCCTGCGCGCGTAGGCGCGCCGCCAGCGCGCGCACGAGCGCACGCGGCCATGCGGGGCCCCCGTAGACGAATCCGGTGTACGCCTGCACGAGATCGGCTCCGGCTTCGAGCCGCTCCCAGAGATCGTCGAACGTGGAGATCCCTCCGACGCCCACCAGCACCGTCGGCCGCGGCAAGAGCGCGCGCAGCTGCCGCAGCACCTCGACCGCGCGCCCCCGCAGCGGCGCGCCGGAGAGTCCCCCGGCGCCCACGCGCTCGACGACGTCCGGGGGCGTGCGCAAGCCGCTCCGGGCCGTCGTGGTGTTGGTGGCGACCACGCCGTCCATACCGTACGCCTTGACGATCGCGGCGACGTCGGCGAGGGCGTCGCCGTCGAGCTCCGGCGCGATCTTGAGCAGCAGCGGCGTTCTGCGCGCGGCACGCGCGCGCACCTTCGTCAGCGCCTCCGCCAAGCGCTCCAACTCGCCGCGCGCTTGGAGGTTGCGCAGCCCCGGCGTGTTGGGCGAGCTCACGTTGACCACCGCGTAGTCCGCCAACGGCGCGAGGCGTTCCCATGCGCGCACGTAGTCGTCGACCGCGCGGTCGAGCGGCGTGGCGATCCCCTTGCCCACGTTGACGCCCACGACGCAACGGCGCGGTGCCGCCAGCCGCGCGGCCACCGCCTCGGCGCCCTCGTTGTTGAACCCCAGCCGGTTGATGAGCGCGCGGTCCGCCGGGAGGCGGAACACGCGCGGCTTGGGGTTTCCCGGCTGAGGGAGCGGCGTCACCGTCCCCACCTCGACGAAGCCGAATCCCAGCGCCGCCAGCGCCTCGAAGGCGCGCCCGTTCTTGTCGAAGCCCGCGGCCAAGCCCAACGGGTTGGGAAAGACCACGCCGGGCCACGGCTCCACGCGCAGGATCGGATCGTGCGCCGGCTCGATCGCCCGGCGCAACGACGGCATCGACGCGAGCGTCTCCAGAACGCCCAGGCCCAGCTCGTGCGCGCGCTCGGCGTCGAGGGCGAAGAGCGCCCGCTTTGCCGCCTCCCACCAGAGGCTCACGCGCCCAGCCCCCAGGTGCGCACCGTCTGGTAGCGCGAGCCGTCGGGCAAGGTCTGACTCTCCACCAGCGCGATCTCCGCGATGCGCCACGGCGTCGCGGGGATGTCGAGTGCGGGCAGGTCCACGGCCGTCGCCGCGCGCGCGATGGTGACGTGCGCGAGCGCGTTCTTCTCGTCGTGCGCCACGCCCGCGTCGCGCAAGCGCGCGCGCACCGCCTGCGCCGTCCGCGCGAAGCCGTCGGCGGACGCCCGCGAGCCGAGCCAGGCCACCGCCGCACGGCCATCCGTGGGAAAGCCGCCCAGGCAGTCGATGGTCACCGCGAAGGGCTCGCATGCGCTCGCCGCCGCGCCGCAGGCGCGCTCGACGTCGCCCACGCGCGCCTCGTGCACCCTTCCCAGGAACGCCAGCGTGGCGTGCAATTGCTCCACCTCCATGAAGCGCAAGGCCAGCCCTCGCTCCCGGAGCGCGCCCTGAACCTCGCGCGCGCGCAGGCGCACCGCATCCGACGCCCATGCGGCGACGAACAACCTCGGCATAGCCCGGCCTCATTCGCGACCGCCGCCCGCCCTCCTCATCCCACGACGCCGGCAACGCCGCCGGGGGGAGGGGGCATGTCCCTCCCTCCGGCGGCCTGGAGCCCCTCCAGGTGGGGCCTCATGCCGTGTCGTAGCGGACGTGGCGATGAGCGAGCAAAAGGCCCGCATCCTGGTCGTCGAAGACGATCCCAAGATCGCGCGCGTCCTGCAGTTGGAGCTCGAGCACGACGGCTACGCGGTGGAGCTCGCGAGCGACGGGTTGCGCGGCCTCGAGCGGGCCCTCAACGAACCGGATCTCGTGCTGCTCGACGTCCTCTTGCCGAAGATGGACGGCCTGGAGGTCTGCCGTCAGGTGCGCAAGCAGACCGACGTGCCGATCATCATGCTCACCGCCAAAGACGCGATTCCCGACCGCGTGAGCGGCTTGGACGCGGGCGCCAGCGACTACCTCACCAAGCCCTTCTCCATCGAGGAGCTGCTCGCGCGCATCCGCGTCCGCCTGCGCGAGCGCACGCCGGTAAACAGCGTGCTCTCCGCGCACGACCTGACCATGGACCGCGACCGCCGCGAGGTGCGGCGCGCCGAGAGAGCCGTGCAGCTCACGGCGCGCGAGTTCGCCCTGCTGGAGTTCCTCCTGCTGCACCGCAACAAGGTCCACACGCGCGACGAGCTCTTCTTGGGGGTCTGGGGGAGCGACTTCCTGGGCGACTCCAACTTGATCGACGTCTACATCCGCTACCTGCGCGGCAAGATCGACGACGGCTTCGAGCCCAAGCTCATCCACACGGTGCGCGGCGTGGGCTACATGCTGCGCGACGACCTGCCCGCGTAGAGGACCGTGCGCTCCCTGCGCTGGCGGATCGGCGCCTGGTACGCCACGCTCCAGATCGTTGCGATCGTCGTCTTCGCCGTCGCCGTGACCGTGGGCTTCCGCGCCCTGCTCTTCGACCAGGCGCGCGAGCGCCTCGCGAACGTGGCGGACGACATCGCCCGCTTCGCGACGCAGGCCGATGCCATCCTGATCCTCGGCGACGACGTCAGCATCACCGAGGCGCTCGGCAGCACCGACACCCTGAACCAGTGGGCCTCCCGCCACGTCTACGTGCAGGTCGACCAGCCCGACGGCAACACCATCGGCAAGAGCTCCAACCTCGGCGCGGTGATCCTGCCGCCCGGTGCAGACGCCGGCGCCGCGCACCCCGTCGCCTACCGGACCGTCGAGACGAGTCTGGGCGAGCTCCTGGTCGAGGATCGCGCGATCGTCTCGCACGGCAAGGTCGCCGCGGTCGTGCACGTGGCGGAAGACCTCTCCCTGCTCAACCGCACGCTCGCGCGCACGCGCGAGATCATGATCCTGACCCTGATCGCGGCCTCTGCCGCCATCCTCCTGGCGAGTCTCTTGCTGGCGGCGCGGGCCCTGACCCCCATCGACGAGCTGACGCGCGCCGTGCGCGAGATCGGCAGCGAGGACCTCGGCCGGCGCCTGCGCTGGACCAACCGCAACGACGAGCTTGGGCGGCTGGCCAACACGTTCGACGCCATGCTCGCCCGCCTCGAGGAGGCCTTCGCGCGCGAGCGCCGCTTCATCACCGACGCCTCCCACGAGCTCAAGACGCCTCTCACGGTCGTCAACGCGAACGCCAACATGCTGCAGCGATGGGGCGACGGCGATCCGGCGATCCGTCATGAGGCCCTCGAGGCGATCGCCTCGGAGAGTGCGCACCTGGCGTCGATCGTCTCATCGATGCTGGTCCTGGCGAAGGCCGAGACGGGAGAGGGCTTGGAGCGCGCGCCCGTCGAGCTGGCATCGGCCGTGAGGGAGGCCATGGCGGCCGCGGCCCCGCGCGCCCGCGCCAAGGGGCTGGAGCTCTCGCTGGTGGCACACGCCGACGCCGTCGTGGTGGGCGACCCGGGCTTGCTGCGCAACGCCGTCGGGAACTTGATCGACAACGCGGTCAAGTTCACCGAGCGCGGCTACGTCCACGTCGCCATCGACGCCGAGGGCGGCGACGCGGTCGTGCGCGTGCGCGACAGCGGCCCGGGCATCGCCGCCGAGGAGCTGCCCCACGTCTTCGAGCGCTTCTACCGTGCCGACAAGTCGCGCTCGCGCAACATCGAGGGGACGGGACTGGGGCTGGCCATCGTCCGCAGCATCGTGCAAGCCCACGGCGGCGCCGTGGAGGTGGAGAGCGCGCGGGGCACGGGCACCACGTTCGCGCTTCGGCTCCCGCTCGATCGCTCATCGCCCTCTCATGGCGCTCCGGCGCCGCCGCCGGTACACTCATAGCGTGCTCATCCGGCTAGCGCTCGTGTTGGTGGCGGTGCTGACGGCCCCCGCCGCGGCGTGGGCCGCGCAGGTGGACGCTCCAGTCGGCCCACAGGCCATCGTCGTGGTCGACGTCCACCAGGCCAACGTCGTGGTGCGCGAGGGCCCCGGCACCGCGGTCCGCATCGTTGCCACCGGGGCGCGCGTCGAGCGCAGGACGTACACGCCCACCGCCGGCGACCGCCGGGTCCACGTTCTCCCCGTCTCCGTGCAGACGCGCGACGGCGCCCGCATCACGCTCTCGGGCGAGTCGTTCACCATGGCGCCGTTGCGCGCGGCTCCCCACGACGACATCCGCGTCGTCGGCGGGGACGTGGGGAGCGTGGCGATCCAGGTGCCCCAGCGCACGGCCCTGGTGCTCGTCAAGATGGAGCGCGGCCGGCTGCGGGTCGAGGGCCTCCGGCACGCCACCCTGCTGGCCAAGATTCGGCGCGGCGTCATCGCCGTCACGGACTTCGCCGGCGCCGGCTATCTGCAAGTCGCGCAGGGCGTCATCGGCATCGACGGCTCCATGCTCCGGCACGTGCGCCTGCGCACCGGGATCGGGGCGATCGTGCTGCGGGACTGCACCATCGCCCAGACGCAGGCCACCAGCATTCGCGGCGACGTGATCGTCGACGACGCCGCCTTTCTCCCCGGCATGGCCCGCTTCGACTCGCGGAGCGGCGCGGTGGCTCTCGGCGTGGGCGAGAGCGGCGCTCAGGTGAGCGGCTCCACGGCCGCGGGGCGGATCTTCACGCTGCTGGACGGCCGCAGCCACCCGCAGATCGACCGCGGCGTCGTGAGCGCCACCGTCCACGGCGGCGGACCCGCGGTCACCCTGCGCAGCGAGCGCGGGAACCTCTTTCTGTACGACGGGTCTTTGCTCCACCGCGCGACGACGCCGCCATGGGCGCGCATCGAAGCGCTGCTCGAGCGTCTCTAGAGCAGGAACTTCCGCAGCACGTCGACGTCGAGCTTGAACGTGTGCTGCGGCAGCGTGGCCTCCACACGGTAGCCGCACGCCGTGAAGAAGGCCTCGGCGGCCGAGTCCTTCGGCACCTCCAGCGAAACCTTGTGGCAGTTGTAGTAGTTGGCGATCTCCTCGATGCGCGTCACCATCGCCCGGCCGTATCCGCGGCGCCGCGCCTCGGGGAGCACGACCAGCCGGCGTACCTTCGCCAGCGACGCGGCGACTTCGAAGAGCGCCGCACCCACCGTCCGGCCGTCCTCGCGCACCGCGAGCGCATGCACCTGCTCGTGCCAGATCACGCGAAAGCCCCAGAAGGACGAATCCGCCTCGACGCGGCTGGCGGTGAAGAAGGGCGCGATCTCCTCGGGACGAACGACGGCGACCTCGTGGCTCGACGGATCAGACATGGGCGGCCTCCAGCTCCTCCTCGACCGCGAACTCCCAGCCGTCGCGGGCCGCGTAGACCCGCAGGCCCAGGGCTTGCTCCAGCTCGCGCGCCAAGAGCCAGGGCTTGCGCTCGAGCATCTGCGTGCCGAAGTGCGTCAGAATGGCCACGCGCGGGCGCACGGCGTGGATGATGGAGCGGGCATCGTCGAACGTGAGATGATCGACGTCGAGGGCGTCGCGGTAGCGCAGCACGTTGAGGATCAGCACGCTCGGGCGGTGGCGAGCGTAGTCCTCCGCCAGTCCGTCGAAATACCGCGTGCACGGGAGGTAGGAGATCGTCGTGCCGTCGCGCGTGAAGTGCAGTCCGTAGGTCTCCACGCCGTGGCGGTGGCGCAGCGAGGCGCGGATCTCGACGTCGTTCACCAGATACGGCCCGCCGTGCTCGCAGATGTGCTCGATGCGCTCGACGAAGCGCCGCACGTACGGCAGCACGACGCCCTCTTGATCGAAGGCGTCCGCGGGAGCCAAGAGCGCGCCGCGCTTGCGCCAGCCGCCGTGCGTCATCGCCTCGATCATCACGTTGACGTCGCCCGAGTGGTCCAAGTGCTTGTGCGAGAGGACGATCGCATCCAGACGCGGGGGATCGAGCGGCGGCTGCTGGGAGAGCGCCCGCACGAGCGCCCCCGGACCGGGATCGACGTGGAAGCGCGTCTCGCCGAGCTCGAACCATAGGCCGCCCGATGCCCGCAGCTGCTTGGCGACCACGAAGCGGGCCCCGCCGGTACCCAGGAAGACGATGCGGCTCATGGCGCGTTATCCGCGCCGGGGCGCTCCGGCACCTGCGCTGCTCAGCCGAAGAGCGGCAGCGCACGCCAACTGCCCGCCAGCACACCCGACGGCGACGCGCTCGCCTCGCCGTGGTCCGTGCCGCGGTTGGCGTTCTCGGCCACGCGGCGCCCGAACTCCGAGAACGTCATGGTTACCACGCGCTGCTCGTTTGCGTGCTGGGCCAAGTCGCGATAGAAGGCGGCGACTGCATCGGAGAACTGCCCCATCCACGGCCCTTCGACAGGGTTAACGGCGTGCGCTGCCCGCGGCGTTGCGGGGCGGACCGGTTCTCATCGATCTCTAGCGAACGGCGCTAGCCGCGCGATTCGGCCAGCGAGAGCACCACGTCTCCCGGCTGCTGCTCCTCGCCGGCGCGATAGACCACCGGCCGCCCGTCGCGTGCCCCGCACAACGGGGGCAGACCGGTGCGGTCGCGGCGCACCACCGCCCAGGGCGTGCCGTGGACGCGCACGCGGTCGAGCACGTCGTGGCCCGCTACGCGCTCGGCCACCAGCGGCGCCGCCAAGTCGCGCAGGGCGTGCACGGTGCCGGCGCCCAAGTGGCGCTCCACCGCGCGCCCCAGCGAGGCGTTGTTGAAGCGCAGCACGATGTGCGCGTCGTGCTTGAGGGCCCGCGCGGTGAGCGCGATCTTGAGGTTGGTCGCGTCGTCGGCCGCCAGCGCCACCACGCCGAGCGCGCTCTCCACGCCCGCGTACTCGAGCGTCTGCTCGCGCGTGGCGTCCCCCGTGATCACGCGCGCGCCGCGCTCGCGCGCTTGAGCCACCAGGGCGGGGTCGGGTTTTCGTTCCACGATCACCACGGGGACACCCAGCGCCAGCAAATACTCGACCACGCGCGAGCCCACCACGCCCGAGCCGCAGACGACGATGTGGTTGCGCGCGTAGACGCGGCGCAACCCGGCCACCATCTCCTCGCGGCGGCGGACGACGGCGTTGGTGAAGAGCGCGACCACGCTGCCCGTGAGCGCGATCCCGCTGAGCATCACGACGATCGTGAACGCCTCGACGCCGGGCGATGTGCGCCACAGCGAGACGTCGCCGTTCTCCGCGATGCGGCTGGTAACCACGTAGAGCGCCTCGAGCGGCGTGAGACCCAGCTGGGCCCCGTAGAAGATCGCGGCCACCAGGAAGAGCAACACCGTGGCGAGGCCCACGCTCAGCGTGACGGGATCGAGACGGCTCAGCAGGCTGCGCACGACGTTGCGGCGGCGTCTGCGCGCGGCGCCCCGCGGCTTGCGAGCGCGCGCGATTTGCGCCAGGCGCGCCACCGGCGCGAAGACCACCAGCTCGTCGCCGGTCTCGAGCGGCTGCTCGCGCGGCGCATGGCCGTTGACCTCCATCAGCCGTCCGCGCAGATGCTCGGCGGCGGCGCGCGGCTCCATGCCCGCGCAGCCGAAGTCCTGCGCCATACCCGCGGCGAAAGCCAAGAGCGCGTCGTTGGCCTCCGGAAAGCGGAACGCGGAGACGATGTGCGGATCGAGGACCGAGGCCGCGTACGTCGCCGCGGCGACGTCGGCGATCGCCACGACGCCCGCGTTGGGAAGGATGCGCTCCAACTCTCCGGCCATACGGCGGTCGAACTGCCGCAGGATGAGGCGCACGTGCGGGTGCGCCTCGCGCGCCAGGAGCCCCACGGTGAGATTGAAGTCGTCGGCCTGCGAGATACAGGCCACCACGGTGCCCTCGGAGAGCGCCAGCCGCTCCCACGTGGCCAGGAGCTCGGGGTCGGCGTCGCGATGGCGCGCGCCCAGCCGGATCGCCTCTTCGGCGATGCGGCACGGCGACCGCCAGAGCAGGTCCACGTCGTCGCCGGCCGCGCGCAGCTCGCGCAGCACGTCGAGCGCCAACTCGTCGCCGCCGACGAGGACCACGCGGAGCCGGCTCGCCATCGTCGGCCAGTTCACCCGCGACCGGGCTTTGCCTGCAAGAGAGCCGCAGGCGCCCCCCGAAGCCCCGCGCGTGGCCATACTAGAGACGCATCTCGATACCGGGACCGACGCCTACGCGCGCAACCGCGAGCGCATGGTCCGCCTGACGGAGGGGTTGCGCGCGGCCATGAAGCGCGTACAAGCCGGCGGCGGACCCTCGGCCGTCGCCAAACACCGCGGACGCGGCAAGCTCACCGCCCGCGAGCGCATCGACCACCTGCTCGACCCGGGCTCGCCCTTCCTGGAGCTGGGCGCCCTGGCGGCATGGGAGATGTACGGAGGCGATGCCCCGAGCGCGGGGATCGTCACCGGCATCGGCACGGTGGAGGGGCAAGAGTGCATGATCGTCGCGAACGACGCGACGGTCAAGGGCGGCACGTACTATCCGGTCACCGTGAAGAAGCACCTGCGCGCTCAGGAAGTGGCCGAGCAGAATCACCTGCCGTGCATCTACCTCGTGGACTCGGGCGGGGCGTTCCTCCCCCTGCAGGCCGAGGTCTTTCCCGACCGCGACCACTTCGGGCGCATCTTCTACAACCAAGCGCAGATGAGCGCCAAGGGCATTCCGCAGATCGCCGCCGTGATGGGCTCCTGCACCGCCGGCGGGGCGTACGTGCCCGCGATGAGCGACGAGACGGTGATCGTCAAAGGCAACGGCACGATCTTCCTGGGCGGGCCTCCGCTGGTCAAGGCCGCCACCGGCGAGGAGGTCACCGCGGAGGAGCTGGGGGGCGCCGACGTGCACACGCGCGTCAGCGGCGTGGCCGACCACTTCGCCGAGAACGATCTCCACGCGCTGGCCATCGTGCGCGGCGTGGTCTCCGAGCTCCATCTTCAGCACCCGCAGCAATGGGATCTCGCCGAGCCCGTACCCCCCGCCCACGACCCCGCGGAGGTCTACGGCATCATCCCCGAGGACACGCGCCATGCATACGACGTCCGCGAGATCGTCGCGCGCATGGTCGACGCCTCGCGCTTCCACGAGTTCAAGGCGCGCTATGGGACCACGCTGGTCTGCGGCTTCGCGCGCATCGAAGGGCACCCGGTGGGCATCGTGGCCAACAACGGCATCCTGTTCAGCGAGAGCGCGCTGAAGGCGGCGCACTTCATCGAGCTGTGCTGCCAGCGCGGGACGCCGCTGGTCTTCCTGCAGAACATCACCGGCTTCATGGTGGGCAAGCAGTACGAGAACGGCGGGATCGCCAAGGACGGCGCCAAGATGGTGACCGCCGTCGCCACCGCCAACGTGCCGAAGTTCACCGTCATCATCGGCGGCAGCTTCGGCGCCGGCAACTACGGCATGTGCGGGCGGGCTTACGCGCCGCGCCAGCTCTGGATGTGGCCCAACGCGCGGATCAGCGTGATGGGCGGCCCGCAAGCCGCCAGCGTGCTCTCCACCGTGAAAGGCGAGATGGCCCCGGAGGAGAAGGCGGCGTTCGAGCAGCCGATCCTGGAGAAGTACGAGCGCGAGGGGAGCCCCTACTACTCCACCGCGCGCCTCTGGGACGACGGCATCATCGACCCCCTCGACACCCGCCGCGTCCTGGCCCTCGGGCTGCGGGCCGCCGCGCACTCGCCCGTCCCGCCGGTGCGCTTCGGCGTCTTCCGCATGTAGGGCCTGTGGGCGGGGTGGTGGCTCCCATTCGGGCCGCTCGCGCTCCGCGCTCTCCTGCGCAGCGCGCTGCCGCCTTCCTCGCCGCTCCGCCGTCCATGGCTCTCGCGGCTCGTTCAGAGCCCCTCACGGGAGCCACCATCCCGCCCCATGTCGTCAAGATGATCGCGTGACGCCGCGGCGCGGGTAAGAACGAGGCATGGCTGAGCGCGACCGGCGTGAGTTGCTGAGGTTCGTGGGCGAGCGGCTGATGAGCGCGCGCGTGCGGCGCGGCTTCTCGCTCGAGACTGCGGCGGAGGAGGGCGACGTGGAGGACGAGCGCCTGGAGGCGGCCGAGGCCGGCACGCTCGCGCTGGATGAAGACGAGCTGGCCGACCTGGCGGAGGTCTACGGACAGGCGCCGGAGTGGTTCTTCGGCGGCGAGACCACGCCCGTGCAGTACTTGCTGGGTCCCTGAGGAGCGGCTAGACGGCGAGCGCCGTCCGCTCGACGAACTCCGGGATCGTCCTCTTGACGATCTCGATGAACGCGATCACGCTGGGCGTGCGAAAGCGGTTGCGGGGCGTGGCGATGCCGATCGTGCGCGTGAGCAGCGGCTCGCTGACGTCGATGCCCACCACGTTGCCCAGCAGGGGAATGCAGAGCCGTGGCACCAGCGCCACGGCGACTCCCGCCCTCACGAACCCTCCGGTCGTCGTGAGGTTGGAGGAGCGCACGGCCACGGGCGGGTTGATGCCGATCACCGAGAAGGCGCGAGTCTGGATCGTGGAGCAGTGCGCGTCGCCGCTGTAGGCGAACGGCTCCGCGGCGATCTCACGCAGGGAGACGCGCCGGCGCCGCGCGAGCGGGTGACCCGGATGCACGGCCAGTTGGAAGTCCTCGGTGAACAGCGGCGTCACGTCCGCCTCGAGCGCGCCGTCGGTTCCCTCCACGAAGCCGATGTCCGCCGTGCCGTCCGCCAGCCACCGCGCCACGTCGTCGTCCTCGCCTTCGCGGATGCGCAGGTCCACCTGCGGGTGCGAGCGCCGGAAGGAGAGCGCCACACGCGGGAGCAGGCGGCCGGCCACCGACTGCAACGAGGCCACGCGCAGCGTGCCCCCCTCGCCGCGGAGCAGCGACTCGACGGCCACCGTCCCGTTCTCGAGCTCGGCCAGCGCCCGCTGCGCGCGGTCCAAGAAGGCGATCCCGGCCGCCGAGGGGACGACCTTGCGCTTGATTCGGTCGAAGAGCGGGGCGCCCAAGCGGCGCTCGAGCGCCGCGACGTGCTGGGAGACGGCCGCTTGGGTCAACCCCAGCGTCTCCGCCGCGCGGGTGAAGCTGCCCGAGCGGGCGACCTCGACCGCGGCGCGCAGATGGTTGACGTTCATCTGATTCTCTTATAGGTTCGTGAAGGTTATCGAGATTTACATTATAGCAACCGCAGACTATGCTAGACAATCATGGCGCCCCGTTCGACCCCTCGCTGGCTGGTCTACCTCGGTCTGACGACGGTCATCTTTCTCTGGGGCTTCAACACGGTGGCCTTGAAGGCGTCGTTCCGCGACTGGGATCCGCTGGGATTCTCGGCGCTGCGCTTCCTGATGATGGCTCCCTTGGCGGTCGGGATCGCGGCGGCGCGCGGCGCCTCGCTGAGGGTGGAGCGGCGCGACCTCCCCCTGCTGTTGGCGGCCGCAGCCTGCGGCTCCGGCGTCTACCAGTATTTCTACATTCTGGGATTGGCTCACACCACGGCGTTCGCATCTGCGCTGTTGAGCTCGCTGGCACCGATCTTCACGCTGGTCCTGGCGGTGGCGCTGGGGCACGAGCGCTCGCGCTCCGGCCGCTGGATCGGCGCCGTCATCGCCATCCTGGGCGTCGCCGTGTTCGAAGGCGCATTCAGCGGGCGCGCGGCGATCGGCCTGGGCGACCTGCTGACGCTCGCGGGAGCGGCCATCTTCGCCGGGTACAATGTGTTGGCGGGGCGGCTGCTGGGGCGCTACTCGCCGGCGTCGCTCATCGCCATCACCCTCACGCTCGGAGCCGCGATGATCGTGCCCGGCGGGCTCTGGAACCTGGCGCATCAGGACTTCTCGCGGATCAGCTCCACGGACTGGGCGCTCCTGGCGTACTCCACCGTCTTTCCGATGGTCCTCGGCTATCAGCTCTGGAGCTGGGGCATCGCCAAGATCGGCGCCGGCCCCGCCTCGCTCTTCAATTTCGCGGTGCCCATCGTGGCGGGCTTGGCCGCCATGATCTTCCTGCACACCCGGCTCACCGCGTACGAGATCGTCGGCGCGGCCGTCTGCATCGGAGGCTTGGCCGCCTCGCAGATCCTGGCACGCTTCTCGCTCACCACGCCGCTGGCCAACCTCTGGGCGCTGATCACCGTTCCGGCCGAACGCTGAGCGCCGCGCACTCATGAACGAACGCGTCAAGATCGTCGCCGCCTATGCCGGCATGGTGCTGATCTGGAGCACCACGTGGCTGGCCATCAAATGGGGGCTCGCATACATGCCGCCCCTACAAGGCGTGGGACTGCGCTATCTGATCGCGGGGCTCTTCGTCCTGGCGATCGCGCGCGTGGCCGGAGCTCGACCGCCGCGCGGCCGCGAAGCCTGGCGCGTGGTCGGCGTCACCTCCGTCGCGCTCTTCGGCCTCAATTACGCCTTGACGTATTTCGCCGAGGAGCATATCTCGTCGGGACTCACGGCGGTCCTCTTCGGCACCGCGCCGTTCTGGATCATGATCTTCGCGTATTTCCTGGCGGGCGAGAGCCTCACCGCGCGCAAGGTCACCGGCTCTCTGCTGGCGTTGGCGGGCGTCGCGGCGATCTCGTTCGCCGGCACGCAGCACGGCACGCTGGTGGGCGTGGCCGAGATCCTGGCCGCGGCGTTGCTGGCGGCCTTCGGCAACGTCTACATCAAGCGCCATCAGGAACACGCGCAACCCCTGGTGGTGATACCGCCGGCGATGCTGATCTCGGCGCTCACCTTCGGCACGCTCGGGTGGTTCCTCGAGCCGCACGACGCACGGGCGTTCGCCATCCCCTCGCTCGCGGCACTGGGCTACTTGAGCCTCTTCGGCAGCGGCATCGCCTTCTTGCTCAACTATATGCTGCTGCGGCGGCTGCCGGCCTCGACGGTGGGTCTCTCGGGCTTGATGATCCCGGTGGTCGCGGTGATCATCGGCGTGGCCGGGGCGGGCGAGCGCTTCACGCTCCAGGACGCCATGGGCGCGGCACTGGTGCTGGCGGGCATCGCCCTGGCCCTCGCCGGCGCGAAGGGGGGCGCCGGCGGCCGCCGACGCCCCCCTTCAGTCGAGACCGCTCCCGCGAACGCGGGCTAGCTGCCCGGGGTCAGGTAACCGCAAGCCACGTAGTGCTTGATGTTCTGCGGACTGGCGTGGACGTTGATGCTGTAGTTGCCCGACATGAGCTTGTCGATGGGGGCGTTCACCAGGGTGAGCGAGTGCCCGTTCACGACCGCGTTGAGCGGGTAGGCCGGGACCGGATCGATGTCCGGGCATTCCCCGCGATGGATGTGGGCCGGCTCCACCCGGCCCGCGGGCTCACCCAGGAGCACGATCCGCACCAGCGTCCGTGACCCCCGCGGGTAGAGCATCATGTAGCCGACCTGTCCGGAGTTGTTGAGCTGCCCGATGCCGCGCTCGCGGCTGAGGACCTGCGCCGAAGCCACCCCCGTCGCGGCCAGGGCAAGCATCAAGGCTAGAATCGATAGACGAGTTCGCATAGTCCCTCCTCTCGCCTCTCTTACCCAAACCCCGCCAGCCGGTATGCCTGGTCACTCCACGAGCTGGCCGCAGGCGACGTAGTGCTTCAGGTTTTTCACGGACTGGTGGACGTTGACGCTGTAGTTGCCGGACATCAGCTTGGAGAGCGGCGCGTTGACGACCGTGGTCGAGCGACCGTTCACCAGCGGGTTGAGCGGATAGGCCGGCACCGGGTTGAGGTGGTCGCAGGGGCCGCGGTGGATGTGGGAGGGCTCCTTCGCACCCCTCGGCTCGCCTTCTACCTGAAGCGAGACAAGCGTCTTGTTGCCCTTGGCGGTCAGGGTGACGACGCCCGCCTCCCCGGAGTTGTTGAGCCCCTCGATGCCGATCTTCTCCGGCGGCGGTGCCGCCAGCGCCGGCATCAGGCTCACTGCGGCGAACGCCACCGCGGCGGCGACGGTAAGATGAACGCGCATGTAACCTCCTGGCGTGCGGCGCACGAACGCCGCCGATCCTCTAAGCGTGCGGCCGTCATTCCAGCACGCACCTCGTCTTCCTGTCGGACGCGCGCGCCGCGATCTGCGCGAAATGGTCGCGCAGCGTCTGCGCTTGCACGCCGTCGAAGCGCGCCGCCCACTCGCTCATCGAGGGCTGCCCGGGCGTGGCGTTCGCGGAGGTGACGATCGCGATGTCGCCGACGCATATGCCCTTCTCGGCTGTGTTCGCGATCACGACTCGGACGCCGTGCGCGGCAAGGTCCGCCAGCGTCTCGGCTTCGAGCGGCATCGCCGATCCGGCGCGCCCCACCACCAACGTTGCGTGCACGTCGCCGGCGCGCTCCAGCAGCGCTCGCGCCAACAGCGACGGTCCGGCATATTCGGTGACGGCCAAGACGTCTGTGCCGGGGGGCGCCGCGCTTACCAAATCCGCCTCCAGCCGCAGCACCCGGCCCTTCTCGTCGAGAAGGACGTCGCGCGAGCGCGCCGATCCCTTCACGATCGCGCGGGTCACGGCGCGCACGTCGTCCGTGCGCACGAGCGTCTCGTCGCGCGCGAAGTTGCGATCGGCGAGAAAGGCCTCGCGATCGTCGATCACCACGGCCTTGAGGTGGCGGATCCGCGCACCGTCGTCCATGACGACGCGCACGCCTGCCGCGCGCATGGCGGCGGC
>Ga0307372_10006094_pt1 | contig 17811 bp, 12 predicted proteins | sample OX1MG_FD_202533 | JGI IMG/M metagenome (GOLD analysis project Ga0307372, IMG submission 202533) | Soil microbial communities from Risofladan, Vaasa, Finland - OX-1 | ecosystem: Environmental > Terrestrial > Soil > Coastal area > Acid sulfate soil | place: Finland: Risofladan, Vaasa | collected... | reverse complement strand
CGAACCAGGTCTGCCTGCGCGGTCCCGTCAAGCCAGGAGATATCTGTCACCAGCCCAACCTACGCGGGCAACTCCGTGCCGGGAAGTCCCGACTGGATCGGGGCTGGTGAACGCTGTTCGCGGCTGGGCCGCACTACCGCACTACCGCTCAGCCGGCTGGCGGCCGTTCGCGGGCGTGGCTTTCAGAATGGGACGATAGTGGTGAGCAGGAGTTATATCTGGTGCGGGATTCTTCTTGGCATGGGGTGGGTGCTTGCGGGAGGTTTTTGTGATGTAGATCACGTTAGACTGCAGCGTCCGCCGGAGTCTGTCGCATGCTGGGTGTGGCCCTTCGGCGGGCGGCGGCACGGCCAGGTGTCGGAGGTGGCGGGCTCGGGTGTGGAACGAGAAGCGGAGGTCGCGTATCGTCGCTGCGCTGCGCGGGGGCGGCGGGAAGGTTGGCGCGGGTGAGCTGATGCGGCGGGTCTGCGGGTTCGCGGTGGATGAGATGGCGGTGTCGGGTTGCGCGCTTGCGCTGATTTCTGGAGCTGAGTCGCTGGGGATCCTGGCTAGTGCGGGGAGGCATCTGGCCAGGATCACGGAGTTGCAGTTCGATCTGGGGGAGGGTCCCTGCCTGCAGGCGTATGCCTCGGGGATCCCGGTGCTGGTGCCTGACCTCGCTGTTCAGGGGGCGGCCCGGTGGCCGGTGTTCACGGGGGCCGCTGCGAGGCCGGGAGTTCGCGCGGAGTTCTGTTTTCCGCTGGGCGTCGGGAGGATCACTATCGGCGTGTTCGACTTGTGCCGGGATGAGCCTGGCATGCTCAGCGATGAGCATCTGGCTGATGCCCGTGTGGCGGCTGACATTGCCCGTGACGCGGTGCTGTATCTGCAGGATCCGCCGGGGCATCCGGCTCTGTCGGCGCTGTTCGAGATCGTGGGGATGGACCGGCTCGTGATTCATCAGGCGGCTGGGATGATCGCGGTCCAGCTCGATGAGGAGCCGTCGGATGCTCTGGCCCGGTTGCGGGCGGCGGCGTTCGAAAGCGAGCGCTCGATTTACGGCATCGCGCAGGATGTCGTCGAGCGGCGGGTGAAGTTCGGTGAGTGAGGTCGGCGGCGGGGGCAAGGATGGCGGCGGGGGCAAGGACGTCAGTCTCCGCGAGCGGCGGCTTGCCCGTGCGTTCGTGCGCCTGGCCGATACGCTGGCCGAGGAGTTCGATGTCGTGGAGTTCATGCACGGCCTGTCGGTCGACTCGGTGGAGATCCTCAGCGCGCAGGCGGCCAGCGTGATGCTGGCCGACATGCGCGGCGGACTGCGGCTGATCGCGTCATCACATGAGCAGATGCGGCTGCTTGAGCTGTTCGAGATCCAGAGCGCACAGGGCCCGTGCCTGGATGCGTTCGGTTCTGGCCGGACTGTGCAGGCGAATGCGGCCGAAAGCCGTAGCCGGTGGCCTGTCTTCGCGCGTCAGGCGTCCCAGGCCGGGTTCCGCGCCATGTGTGCGGTCCCGCTGCGGGCGCGGACGGACACCATAGGCGCGCTGAACCTGCTCCGCGGCAGCGACGAGCTGTTCAGCGACGCGGAGCTGGACATCGCCCGCGCAATGGCCCAGGTCGCGACGATCGCGCTCATCCAGGAACCGGCCCTTCGTGAGCGCAGCCTGCTGGCTGAACAAATCCGCTTGGCCCTGCGCAGCCGGGTCGTCATCGAGCAGGCCAAGGGCATGCTTGCCCAGCACTTGTCGGTGACCGTGGACGAGGCGTTCGAGCTGCTGACCAGGCACGCGCGCGATCACGGCCGCCGGCTCACCGACGTCGCACGCGACGTCGTCGAGCGGAAGATCTCACCCGGCGCACTGGCCAGGCCTATCCGGACCCGAAGCATACGAAGGGGCTGAACGGCTCGGCCTGGGCTGCCGTCGCGAGGGCTTCAGCGGGCCGGGCTCCGTGCCGCAGCTCATGGTGGTAGGCGGTCATGACGCTCAAGGCCGCATGGTCGGCTACCCGGCTCACCGCCGAGATCACGGTAGCAGTCCCGACGTAGAGCAGGGCTGCCGTGAAGCCGAGCACTTCCTCGCCCGGACGGACGACGATGCGCCCGATGTCACACGCGGAAAGAACCACGTGATACGGCGCGGTCGCGAGCTGCTGCAGGTCGTAGGCCATCAGCGGGCCGTCGGCTAGGTCGAGGCTGGAGAACAGGACGTTCTCCCGTTCGTGGTGTCCGTGCGCGGCCAGGTGCGCGAGCCAGGCGCCGTCGAGAGCGCGCAGTGCCGCGCTGACCGTGGCTTGCCCGCCCCGCAGCGGTTCGCAGCCTGGATAGATGCTCGCGATCTCGGTTACCTCGGCGGCAGCGTGTTCCAGATCTGGTCCTGCGGCGACGAACGGCGGCGCGGCCCGCGCGCGTGCCGCGGCCGGGTCCCGGCGCCGGGCGCCGAGCCAGGCGGTCGCGGACGGGCAGACGGTGACTGGCTTGCCGCGCAGGTCGGGCACGAGGCTCCAGGGGACGCTGGCCAGCGCGCCCGCCGGGACTATGACCACTCCGCCGTCATCAGTCCATGGCCGCAGCGGTGCGGTGACTTCCGCCGTGAGGACCTCCGTCTGGGCTCGGATCGATTCTTTGATGACTGATTCCAGCCGGGCGGGCAGCCGTCGTCCTGCCAGACTGTCAAGATCGGCGGTGAGCCGCGCGGCTGCTTCTGCGGCGGCCGCGTAGTCGCCGAGCCGCACCATGCGCGCCGAGCCGTTCCCGAGCAGCACGGCGTGCATTCGCGGTCCGTGGGCGAGTACCGCGATCAGGGTCTGGCCGCTCTCCTGCAGGGCAGCGCTGACTTCGGCGAGACCGGCTTGCGCCTTGCTTTCCCCCGCGCCGCTGATCTCCCAGCTCCGCTCCCTGACCTCGCGCCGCAGGTCGGTGCGTCTGGCGATGGCCGCCGCATCGCGCCGGCCGCTGAGTTCAGCCTCCCTGATCAGCCTGCCCAGCTGTCGTAGCTCGGCCAGCACCGCGGCGGCGCGTTCGTCGGCGGGCGGCCGTACCGGACTTACTCTGAACGCCTGGGCACGCGAGCGCTCCAGCCAGGCGAAGACCTCCGGCGCGGACCCGCGCTCCAGCGCCAGCCGCAATCCAGCGGCCGCAAGGTCAGCGCCTAGCGCGGCAGTTCCCGTCTGCAGGTCAACGCTGCCGAGCGTGCCACGCCTGGCGTGTACCAGCGCCAGGCCGGCCCTGAGCTCGCCCAATGCCTTTCCCGGCTGCCCTTGGCGTTCGGCAAGCTCGGATCTGGCAAGCCGCCGCATCAGGCTCACGTCAAGTGACAGCGCCGCGCCCCGGCGGCGGATCGCTGCTATCCGGTCTCCGGCTTCGGCGGTGCGTCCGGACGCGATCAGCCCGCGGGCGGCAATGAGCTGCGCCAGGTCAGCGTCCTCACCCAGGCCGAACCTTTGCAGCTGCCCGGCCAGCGCAAGCGCGTCGTCGGCCAGCGCCGTGCCCCGCCGTGGCGAGGTCGAGCGTGCCCGCAGCCTGGTCAGCTCGGCCAGGCAGGCGGAGGTTTCGTTGCCGCGGCGATGAAAGTGCCGCTGGGCGGCCGCTGCCCATTTCCGTGCGCTGCGGAGGTCTCCGGCGGCGAGCGCGGCCTGCGATCTTGCCAGTTCGGCTTCAGCATGGTCCTGATCAAGTCCCTGACGGCGGAATGCGACGATCGCCGCGTCCAGTTCGCTCGCGGCATCATCGGCAAGGCCGGCCGCGAGCAGCGCCCTGGCCTTATCCATCGCGAGCACCGGCAGATTTCCAGGCGCCCGCTGGTCGTAGACATCGGCGGCCGCTTTGAACATCGCCAGCGCCACCGGAATGTCCCCGGCGAGCAGTTCGCAATAGCCCAGGTTGTGCACCGCCTTCGCCGCGATCAGCTCAAGCCCGCGCTCCGTCCCGATCCGCTCGCACCAGCGCAGGTCGGCCCGTGCGCGGCGCAGGTCAGCGCGGCCCAGGTGCAGGAAGCCACGGTTGAGCAGCGCCCTGGCCAGATCCGCCGCGTCTGGATAGCCGTGCAGCAGCACGACCGCCTGGTCGAACAAAGGCAGCGCCTGGCTGTCTCGGCCGGTACGCAAGAGCGCCAGCCCGCGCTGGTAGAGGAGGATGCCCCGATCCTGATGTGCGGTCATTGGCTCGGCCTGGTCGAGCAGGCGCATACCGTATTCCGTGCGGCCCTGTTCGGCCTCGAAATGAGCCAGGCTCATCAGCAGCCTGGCGGCCAGGGTGTGGTGTACCCGCGCCAGTTGCACAGCCGCGGGCCAGCTGTCGCGTTCGACCCAGCCGAGCGCCGACAGCCCGGCCCGCAGCCTGCGAGCGCCGATCGCCGGCTGGCCAGCGGCACCCGCCAGCAGGCCGGCCCGATGAGCGGCACGAGCCAGGTCCTGGGCGCGGGCGATCGGCCCGGCGGGCACCGCCGCATCGGGCAGGTCTGCCGGCACTTCCAGGCTCACGCCGTCACAGCCGTCACGGCATCAGAGGACTAGCGCCGGGGTCACCACCGACCGGCCTGACCCGCCCGGGTCAGGCCGCGCCGGGTGAACGACCAGTTGCGCGATCCCCTGAGGCACGATCGCGAAAGCGAAACGCCCGTGGTCATCGGCGACCACCGTGAGCGGAGCGGCCGCGGTCCTCATCTCGATCTCGCGGCGCTGCGGCGGGGCCAGCCAGCCGTCCACTCGTACTGTTCCGTCACCGTTCGAGTCGATGCGGATCATGATAGTCAGGCTCTCGCTGTCGAAGGTGATCGTCCGGCTCTGCTCCGCACCGCGGCTGGACAGGACGGGCTGGCTTTCCCTCGCTGCGAGCCGAGCTACCTCGACTTCCAGGTCCCGCAGCGCCAGTGCGAACCGAATGCGCTCGGGCAGGTCCGCGGGCATCGGGTCCGCCGCAGCGAACAGGTCCCGAATACCGCCAAGGATCGCCAGGTCAAGGTCGTCGGGCGGGCCATCGGCGCCCGCCGCCTGGCCGGACTTGTCCTGTTGCCTCATCGCTTGCTCCCTGCCGCGTCATCGACCTCAAGCAAGCAGCGCAGCTTCGCCAGGCACCTCCCGCGGGTGGGGCCTACGCTTCCGCGCGGAATGCCAAGCTCGTCCGCCACCGCCTGATAGTCCGGTCTGGGCACGAAGGCGATGATCCTCAGCAACTCCCGGCACCGCGACGGGAGCTTGCCGAGCGCGCTCCACAGACGGCGCCGGTCATCGTCGATGATGGCCTGCGCCTCAGATCCAGGTGCCTGATCAGGCATGGCTGTGAGCCAGCTGTCGTCCACGGGAAGCTGTTTGCGCCCGGCGGCCCGCACCCGCCACGCCTCTCGCTTGGTGGTCGTGACCAGCCATGCGGTCAGCGCCGCTGACGTGTGAATGCCGCCGAGGTGACTGACCAGGCGCAGCCACGCCGTCTGCACTACGTCCTCCGCGTCACTGGTGCTCAGCCCAGCCGCACGGGCCACCTGCCAGAGCAACGGGCTGAGCTCGGCGACGATCTGCCCGAGCGCGTCCTGGCTGCCGTCCCTGGCCGCGCCGACCAGGTCGGCAATGTGCGCAGCGCGCTCAGGCGGCTGCGCCCGCGTCGTGACCGATCCTCGCCCGTCCACCGTCGTCAACCTCACCAGCCAAGCTCTTCGAGGGCCGCGACAACCCGCTGCTCCGCTGCTGCCGTCCCCTTGACGTCCAGCCGCAGTCCGCTCCCCGGCCTGGCGGCTGCCCGGATCAGCGAGCTGGCCACGCGCGCTGCGAGCAGCGGAGCGGCGAAGGAGGTGCCGCTCCAGACCGCGAAACCGCCTGAGTAATCGTCTGGATCTAGCGCTTCACGGGCAGCGGGCAATGATCGCGTGGCCGGCAGCTCGTTGGCCGGGTGGGCACGCATCCGGATCTCGGGGGCACGGCTGCCGTTGATGTCCTGCGGAAAGGTGCTGATCAAGGCCGCACCCGACGCCCAGGCGGTGACCCACCGGCCGCCGTCGCTGAAGAGCGCCTTCGAGCCATTGGGGTTCAGCGCCCCCACGCTGATCAGCGGGACTTGCCCGGCGGGTGACCGCGCCGCGAAGGCCGCAGGGTAGAACCTCCGGCTGGTGGCATAGTTCCCCGCCGCGGCGATCACCGCGACACCGAGCCCGAGCAGCATGTCGATCACCTCGCGCAGCCCGGAGCTATAGGTCACGTCGGCAGCCGACTCGCTGAAGTACCCGAGCGAGAGGCAGACCAAGTCGATCATGCCGGCCAGGTCGCCGAGCACCGCTGAGGCGACGCGATCAGCGAGCAAGCTGAGCGCGCAGATGAGGTCGCCCTCATAGACAATGCCGTCGCTATGCATGATCCGCAGGCTCAGCACCTGGGCCGGCGGCGCCACCTGGCGCACGATTCCGGCGATGAAGGTCCCGTGCCCCGTGTGCGTGTCAAGCTCGCCGACCAGCGGCTCAGCGGTCACCGGCCGATCCCACGGATACGCGATCAGCTGCCGCAGCGAGTCCCCGGCCGAGGTGACAGCTGCTCCCTGGAGCCTGATGATGTCCTGCAAGCCCTGGCTGACCTCGACAAAGCCATCGGCGGAATAGCCGCCGGGGGCTGCTGGGTCCGCGTGCACGCCCAGCCACGAGTGCGCGCGAACCCCCGTGTCCAGCACCGCGACCACCGCGCGCCGGCCGTACTCCCGGGCGCACCGCTCTGTAGTCGACCAGTCGGGGGCCTCCATGCACACCTCGACCGGAGAGCGTCCGTCACCGCCGCTGAACAGATACGAGTCGGTAGCGGCGGAGCCGGTGCCGCCGCCGTTCGGGGCGCTGTAGCTCAGCCCGCCGCCCTCGGTGATCGGGCTGCCGGTGATGGCGGCGCCGATCAGCAGGTGCTCTAGCGCGATCCGGCTGACGGCCTGCTTGTCCAGGCCAGGCTCGTGCGCGTCGGCGGCGGCGCGAAGCATCTGCAGGGCGACCCAGGCGTCGATGACCACCGGGAACCCGGCCGCCGCGTGGTCGCGGCGGGCCGGCGTCAGGACGGCGGGCCGGGGCAGCCGCATCCAGGTCCGGGTGCTGATCCCCTTGCCGTGGGCCTCCTCCGGTATCAAGGGCGCGACCAGCTTCATTCCGACGCGGGCCAGGACGGCGTTGATCGCGTCGAGTTGCGGCCCAGCCAGAAGCTCGCCGGGTACCAGCAGGTTCCTCGCTCGGTACACGGCTGGCCGGGGCGCGGGCCAGCCGGGGATCGAGACAGCGGCGGCAGGGTTGAGCACGATCGCACCGTGCCGCAGTAGCAGCGACTCGGGCAGGGCAGCCAGGCCCGGTTCGGAATCGGCTTCGGAGTGTTCGTCCTGGCTGTTGTCACGACGCGGTTCTATGAAGCACTTCACGCTCGGCTCCCGCATCAACGCTGCCCTCTCATCCTTGTGATAGACCCTCGCACAAGTCCGGCGCGCATGACACTCACACGCGGTTCCGCGTTCTGAGAGCGCCGGCCGGGCCGCCAAGGACGTGACGGCCGATAACTATCTGGTAACGGTCACATTCTTCGGTAGTCCGGTATCTGCGTCCGGGGACTCCGCTCTTGTCTGTCCAAGGCCACAGTGCGTAGCTGACACCGGAAAAGGAGATCACCATGAGCGTTGATGCGGAGCTGGCAGCGAAGATCCGTCGCATGGTCGAGAAGACCGCGGCCTGGCTGGCCGACGGGGACGGCGGCGGCGGCTCGGGGGGCAGCGAGTCGTCCGAGTCCAGCGAGTCGTCGGAGTCGAGCGAGTCCAGCGAGGGCGGCGAGGCGTTCTTCTTGCAGGAGGTGCTGGCCGCTGACCCCGCGCCCGACGAGTGGGGCACGCTGCTGGAAACCGCCGCCAAGCTCTCGGGCATAGCCGAGGCCGGAACCGCCGGGCGGCAGTCGGGAGAGCAGGGCTGATGGCGCCGCGGGAGCCGGTCGACGTGATCGTCGCCCGCTACTCGCAGCTGGTCTCACTGGCCAGCCTGGAGGACTGCTCGCCCGACAGCGAGTCGTCGGAGTCCTCCGAGTCCAGCGAGTCCAGTGAGTCCTCCGAGTCCAGCGAGTCGAAAGAGTCTAGCGAGAGCCTGCTGCTCCAGGCCGCCCTGGCGATGGATCCCGCGCCTGACGAGTGGGTCCCGGTGCTGGACGCGGCCGGGCAAGCGGCGCGCGAGGCATTCGGTGGATGAGGGATTCATCCCTCCGGAATGCCGGCCGGACGTGCAGGACGTGATGGCGGCAAGGGCGTGGGCGGTGGCCTACGCCCTGGCCGGACGCGAGCCCCCGCCCGCCGCGGAGTCCGCGGCGGGCGGCGCGGGAGAGCCGGAGCCACGGGAGGGAACGTGCTCGCGCTGATCGGGCACGATGGCGACCCGGTCTGCGACGCGCTGCTGCGCGCCGCGGACCGGGCCGGCTTGCGTGCCGCGCGAGTGCGCGACCCGGCCGCGTGGAAGGTGACAGTCCAGCTGGACGGGGACGGTCGCGGTCGCGTTGACCTGCGCGCTCCCGACGGCACCCCGGTCACCTGCGCCGTCAACCGCTCCCTGCCGCCGCAGCCGGGCCTGGGACCCGGGGAGTACAACGACCTGCTGGCGACCTGGTGGGCCGCCCTCGCGCTGCTGCCAGGGCGCGTCGTCAACCGGCCAAGCCCGCAGGGGTTCATCCCGTCGCCGCGGCTGCCCGGGGCGTACCTGACGACCAGGCCGCGTCCGTGCGGCACCGCCGTCGTGGCCAATGTCCACGACGCGCACACCGGCCGCTTCCTCTACCGTGCGGACGGAGAGCACCCGTCCGCCCAGGCCCCAGTGCTGCGCGTCACGCCCTTCGATCCCGGCCGCGCCTGGCGGCTGATGCTGGCCGGCGACCAGGCAGTCGAGCTGCACACTCCTGCCGACGGCCTCACCCAGCGGGACCGTGCGGCCGGCCAGGCTGATATCAGGACTTTCAAAGCCGCGGGGCTGGGCCTGGCCCTGATAGTGCTGTCGCGAGCCGGCGACGGCGTGATGCGGACGGTCGCGGTCAACCCGCTGCCTTCGCTGCCGCACTATCAGGACTACGAGGAAAGAGTTCACAGCGCGCTGATGGGATGGCTGGCGGGATGACGATCTTCCTCGGATCGGCCGCCGATCCCACCTTCCGTTATACCGTCTCCGCCTTGCGGCAGCGCGGCGTCGAGGGCGAGATCGCAGACCTCGGGCACCTCGTTCTGGCCGGCGACCTGCATCTTCCCTTGGACGGCACCACCGGCAGCCTCGACCTGGCCGGGCGCTGCCATGAGCTCGCGCCGCCGTTAGTCGCCCGGCTGATCGACATCTCCGCGGCAGCGCCGGACCGGGAACTGGCGCAGCGTGCCCGGGCGGTGCAATGCTCGCTGGCAAATTATCTCGCGGCCCTGCCGTGGAACCAGGTAGTCGGCGGCATCCAGGACAACTCCAACTTCAGCAAGGCGTATCAGCTCTCGCTGGCCCGCGGCCGGTCCTGGTCGATCCCCCGGACCTGCCTGACCAACGATCCGGACCAGGCCGCGCGGTTCGCGGCCGCACGCTCAGTGATTTACAAGGGCGCGAGCAGCGCCAAGACCTGGGCGCGCGAGTTCAGACCCGAAGACACCGCCCGGCTGCCGCTGCTCCGCCACGCGCCCGTGCTCTTCCAAGAGCAGATCACTGGTTACGACGTGCGCGTCCACGTCGTCGGCGACCGGGTCTTCGGCGAGGCGGTTCGGGCCGCCAGTTGCGACTACCGGACCGACCGCGCGGCAGCGTTCGCGCCGGTGAGTGTGCCCGAGCCGATCGCGGCCGACTGCGTGCGGCTGACCCGTGCGATGCGGCTGGTCTTCTCCGGAGTGGACTTCAAGGTGTCCGACGCGGGCGAGTGGTTCTTTCTCGAAGCCAACTCCGCACCGTGCTTCCAGGGCTACGACCGCAGGCTCGGCGGCGCCATCAGCGATGCCCTGGCGGACTACCTGCTGGATTCAACCGACGCCGCCGGGAACGTCACCAGCATGCTCAGCCGCGTTCCAAGCTCGGCAGGCGGGACTCGATCGCCTCGATGATCCGCGGCCGCAGTTCCGCCGCGCGGATGACGGCGTCGACGGAGCCGACCCGCACCGCGCGCCGGATGTCGTGCACGCGGTCGAACTCCGTGGCCACCTCGCCGAGCTTCTCCGCGCGGACCGCCGCACGGAGTTCGTCGAGTTCCGCGGTCAGCGCCGCGCGGTCGGTGCCGGCTGCGGCCGCGACCCGGGCCTCGACGTCGCGCACGCGCGGGTCGGCCGCGGTGCGGGCATCGACGTCGCCGGAGAACACCACCGCGGCGGCGGGGGCGCCGCCGAGCACCGAGGCGAACGAGCCTTCCAGCGCGAGCACGGTCATGTTCGGGTTCAGCGCCTTGGAGAACACTACGAACGCGCCGCCGTGGTACCGCGAGATCACGCAGAACACGATGGGCCCGCGGAAGTTCACGATCGCCCGGCCGATCTCCGCGCCGTACTCCAGCTGGAGCTTGCGCATCGACTCCGGCGAGCCGTCGAAGCCCGACAGGTTCGCCAGCACCACCAGCGGCCGGTTGCCGCTGGCCGCGTTGATCGCCCGCGCGGCCTTTTTCGACGATTGCGGGAACAGCGTGCCCGCGGTGTAGGTGTCCGGGCCGTCGGCGGGCGGGAAGCCGCGCCGCGGCACCGCGCGTGACTCGATGCCGAGCAGGCACACTGGCCTGCCGCCGAGATGCACGTCCTGCACCGCTACGGTCTCCGCGTCGGCCATGCCCGCCCAGCGTTCCAGCACCGGGTGGTCCTGGTCGGACAGCGCCCGCAGCACGGTCCTGATGTCGAACGGCTTCTTGCGGTCCGGGTTAGCCCGCGCGGAGAAGATCTCGCCGACGGTGGTGAAGTCACTGCCTGCCGCGGTATGCGGGAAGCAGGAGATGTCGCGGTCCAGGGGATCGGTCGTGCTCGCCCGCCGCGGCGCCTGCTCGCCGGGCGCGACGTACGTGTGGTCGTAGTACGACATCAGCACGTCCCGGGCGGCTGCCAGGTTCGGCGCCCAGTACTGCGCCTGCCCGTTCGGGCCCATTACCCGGTCGTAGCCGCCGATGCCGAAGTTGTCCTCGGCCGACACGCCACCGGAGAAGTCAAGCGACTGCTTGCCGGTGAGCACCATCGCCGAGTCCGGTGTCATCACCAGGATGCCCTTGGTGTGCATGAGCATCGTCGCCTCGGCGTTCCAGTACGGCTGCGCACCGACGTTAATGCCGGCGACCACGATGTTGATCTCGCCGCCTCCCTGGGTGAACTCGACGATCCGCTTGAGCGCCGCGGCCACCCAGTCCATGTTCTCGGTGCCCGACTCCATCGAGATCCGGGCACCGGCGGACAGCGCGTACCACTCCAGCGGCACCCGCATCCGCTCGGCCAGGTCCAGCGCGGCTATCACGCGACGGCACTCCGGCTCTGACAGCGCGCCGAGCGATTTCGTCGGGTCACCGAGCAGGACGACCCGCCTGACGCCCCGCGGGTGCAGCCGGGTCGGCGTGGTCACCACGCCCGCGACGATCGCCGCGGTGTTATGCCCCTTCGGCCGGTGCACCGGCACCAGCGCGCCGTCGTCGAGGTCGTGCTCGGTGAAGTCGCCGAGCAGGCCCGTCAGCTCGTACGGGTACACCGTGTTGCGGCTGCTCGCGCGCAGCACCTTCAGCCGGTAGTCGTCCAGCGGCTCGACCGGCTCGTCCGACGGCTCGCCGACGGTCAGCTTGGTTCCGCCGGCGGCGTCGAAGGAGATGCGCACCGCGATCTTGGTCAGCTCGCCGGTCTTCCGGTCGCGCTGCCGTGCGATAAGCAGGATCTCCTCCAGCCCGGCGCCCGCGGTCGTCGGCAGCACGCGCCCGGCGATCATCTCCAGTTCCGCGCGGGTGAGGTCGCTCGGCGGCCACACGTAGACCACGATCCGGTTGGTGCTGAAGCGGTTCTTCGACGGCCGCCGCGACTGCGCGCGGCGGATCGAGTCGAGGCAGGCGGCGATGGCGTCCTCGGCCGTCGGCAGCGCGACCAGCCTGCCGTCGTGCTCGCGCAACTCGGTCAGGTCGCGCACCTGCGCGAACGCGACAAGGCGGTCGTCCGACGGATCCTCCCGCGCCACGCACTTGAAGAGGTAGACCTCCTCGTCCGACGACGGCAGCCGGGTGAGGTCGAACTTGCTCAGCCGCGCCAGCTGCATGCGCTGCGCGATGTACGGGTGCAGGCCGCGGATCAGCCGCTCCTCGGCCATTCCGGTGGCCGACGGGCGGAACGTGAAGTGGTGGTGCATCACCGCGCGGCCGCGGCCCGCGACGGTGGCGGTGAGCCTGCGGACCTGGTCCGGCAGCGGGTGCGCGCTGACGACCTCGTGCAGGGCTGCCGCTGTCGCGTCGAAGTCCTCCGGTTGCTCCTCCCAGGCGAGATAGATGTCGGCGTCGATTACGTCCTCGCCACTCGCCAGTTCCGCGAGCCCGCGCAGCGTGCCGCCCAGCGCTTCGAAGCTCACGGCGGCCGAGACCACGCACGAGCCCGCGCGCTCGGCGACCACGAAGGTGCGGCCCGCGACCTGGCTGGTACGGACGCTGGTGAGACCCTTGTTGCCGTAGTACCGCCGGGTCAGCACTTCCAGCATGATCGCGTTGTCAAGGTCGTGGCGGACCAGCCGCTGGCCGAGCAGGCGCACCAGCGGCTCGGTGCTGCGCACCATCTCGGCGATGCGCTCGGCGCGGTCCGGCGCGTCCGGGTGCGCGTCCAGGTGGCGCAGGTGCTTGCGGACGTCGGCGTAGACGCGGGCACGGTTGCGGCGCAGCAGCGGCTGGCCGAACCAGGCGAACACCACACCGCGCGCGAGGTCGGAGAGCACGGGGAAGCGGACCTGCGTCGCGGCCACCAGCCGCTCCAGCGCGAGGCCGGCGGGCTCGCGCAGCGTCTCGTCCGGCGGCGGCTCCCGCAGCCACGCGCGCAGCAACGTCGCGACGACCGTGGCGTCGGCGGACGCGCGTTGCAGGGCAAGGAAGATCCGGAACACCGCGGCTTCGAGCTCGGGGGAGCGCTCCAGCCCGGTGACACCGTAGTGCCCCAGCGCCTTGGCGAGCTTGGCCTGGAACGGCTCCGGCAGCCCCGCCCGCTCGACGTCGAGGCTCCGCAGGTAGGTGTGGAAGTACTCGCGGGGGCTGTGCACGTGGCTGTCCCCGCCGCCGTCGTCGCCCGCCGGCCGGTTGCGGCTCAGCTCGGCGAGGTCGGCGAACACGTCGACGAGTTCGAGTTCCCCGGCCAGCGGCCGGTCGCCGTCTTCGGTGGTCGCCCGGCGCGCGGCGAGGTAGTCGTCGAGCACCCGGCGCTCGTCGTGCGGGTCGACGTCGAAACCCAGCAGCAGGCTGCGCAGGTCCTCCTGGCCGCGCGTGCTGCGCTCCCGCGCCGGGCTCTTCCCGGGTGCGGCGGGCAGGTCCAGCTCGACGGACTCGGCGGCCGCGGTGTTCACGGCTTCGGCGTCACCGAGCGGCTCCAGCCGCAGCAGCGGCGCACCGGTCTGCACCTGGCTGCCCACGGACACGACGCATTCCCTCAGCCGAGCCCTGAACGGCGCCCGCAGCACCGTCTCCATCTTCATGCTCTCCAGCACCAGCACCGGTGCGCCCGCCTCGACCTCGGCGCCGACCTTCAGCGGCGTGGCGACGACCAGCGCGGGCATCGGCGAACGGACGACGCCGCCCTCGTCGTGGCTGACCCGGTGCGTCACGCCGTCTACCTCGACCAGGTGGATCGGCCCGTGCGTGCCGGTGACCAGGCGGTACCGGGTGCCGTTGACGACGATCTGCCCGGTGTGCCGGTCGAAGCGGTCGAGTTCGACGTCGGCGGTGCGGACGTCGTCACCGGCTGCGACGCCGACGCGGAACCGGTGCGCGCCGACCCGCGCGACGCGCACGCGGTAGCCCGCGCCGCGCAGCTTCAGGTCCAGCGGCCGGCCGCTCTCGTGCTGTACTTGCGGGCGTCCGCCGAACGCCGTCGACAGCAGCCGCTGCCGCTCGATGCGTTCCTCCGCCTCGTACGCCTCGATGGCTGCGGCCGCCAGCGCGACGGCGGAGTGCCGGTGCGAGACGAGCCTGCCCTCGCCGCGGACGCGGTCGATCCAGCCGGTGTCCGCGCTGGCGTCGATCACCTCGGGCGCTTCGAGCAGGTCGAGCACGAAGCTCTTGTTCGTCGCGCCGCCCTCGATGATCACCGTGGTCTGCGCTATCGCCCGGCGCAGCCTGCCGAGCGCCTCGTCGCGGTCGCGGCCATAGGCGATGATCTTCGCGATCATCGAGTCGAATTCGGCGGGGATGGTGTCACCCTCGCTGACCCCGGTGTCCACGCGGATGCCCGGCCCGGCGGGCAGGTCCAGCCGTGCGATGCGGCCCGGCGAGGGCGCGAAGTCCCGGTCGGGGTCTTCGGCATTCAGGCGGGCCTCGATGGCGTGCCCGCGTTCCACCGGCGGCTCGCTTTCGAGCCTGCTGCCGGACGCCACCAGCAGCTGCGCCTTGACCAGGTCGAACCCGGTGGTGGCCTCGGTGATCGGGTGCTCGACTTGCAGGCGGGTGTTGACCTCGAGGAACGCGAACACCTTGTCGCCCGGGTGGTAGAGGAACTCGACGGTCGCCGCGCCGCGGTAACCGACCGCGACGGCCAGCCGCTGCGCCGACGACTTGAGCTCGGCCGTCTGCACAGGGCTGAGCACCGGCGACGCCGACTCCTCGATGACCTTCTGGTTGCGCCGCTGCACCGAGCAGTCGCGGACACCGAGCGCCCACGCGGTTCCCTCGCCGTCGGCGATCACCTGGACCTCGACGTGCCGGGCACCGGTGAGGCGGCGCTCCAGGAACACGATGCCGCTGCCGAACGCCCGCGCGGCCTCCTGGCTGGTGCGCTCGTAGACGTCGGCGAGCTCGGCATCGTTCGTGACCACGCGGATGCCGCGCCCGCCGCCACCCGCGGTCGCCTTCAGCATCAGCGGATAGCCGATCTCGGCCGCTGCCGCCAGGGCGGCGTCCAGGGTATCGACCGGACCGCGGCTCCACGGCGCGACCGGCACGCCTACCTGCTCGGCGATCAGCTTCGCGCCGATCTTGTCGCCGAGCTTGCGCATGGCCTCCGCGCTCGGTCCGACGAAGGTGACGCCGATCTTCTCGCACAGCTCCGCGAACGCCGGGTCCTCCGCGACGAACCCCCAGCCGACCCACGCGGCGTCGGCTCCGGTCTCTGTCAGCGCGCGCTCCAGCGCCTTCAGGTCGAGGTACGGGCGCTCGGCGGCCGGACCGAGATCGTAGGACAGGTCCGCTGCCCGGACGAAGGTGGCCGCGGCGTCGACGTCGGTGTGCAAGGCGACGGTCTCGATCCGGGTCCCGGTCTCCGCGGCCAGCTCCCGGACCGCGTGGATGAGCCGCATCGCGGCCTCACCACGGTTGACGATGGCAACACGACTGAACAACCCGACCGAGCCCTCCTGTAGACCAGCGACGTGCGCGGCGCGACACGGCGGCGCCTGCGGTTTTCACCTTTCCGCCTAGCGGCTGGCAGCGCCATGCCGCGGATAGTGCAGACTAGCCAGTTTCCTTTGTAGGAAACCTCCAAGAGCCGTCGTGCGCCATGCGCGCCGGGCGGCGCGGGTATGACCGTCTGCGGTGGTCGTGATAATACGGCGTGACTCAGCATCGCCCGGCGAAGCGTCGTGTTAAGGGTGTGAGCACTTCGAGAATGGCCGGCAGATGATCGCCGACGAGCAGGCCGCGGCCGCGGCACCGCGTAGTCCCGCGCGCCGCTGGCCCCGGGCGGCGCGAGCCGTCCGCCCCGCGCCTGCTCATCCTGCCCATGTGTCCGCCGCGGCGGCTGTCGCGGTCATCGCGGTGCTGGCTCTGGTCGTCGTGCCTGGCGTAGTCTCCGGGGGCGGGCCATCCGGGCCGGGGCACCGATTCCCCCTGGTGTCGGCCAGGCGTGTGCCGGGCCGGTCCTGTCCCTGGACCAGAGACTCCAGCTGGCATTCGTGCGAGCGCACTACCAGCAGTTGCGGGCAGTGGAATCACCAATGAGGTTCACCGGCCGCGCGGTGAACCGGTATCTGGCCGACGAGTGATCTTACGCGTGTGGATCCGATCGACGGTCGCACGCGGCTGTTAGAATGCGCCGGGTGAGTTCCCGACCAGCTGATCCCCCCGCGGTGCGGACCAGTCTCCTGCTCCAGCGCTATCTCGCCTCGGCGCAGCCCGGCCAGCTCGCCCCGGGCGCGGTCGCCTTCTTCGCCGGCCTGGAGGCGATTGGTGCGGTCTCGCCGAACATCGCCGCCTCGATCGTGCGGGAACTGGCTGACCAGCGCTCGAACCTGAAGCTAATCGCCAGCGAGAACTTCTGCTCGCTCGCAGTGCAGCTGGCCCAGGGCAATCTCTTTACCGACAAGTACGCCGAAGGATATGCGGGGCACCGGTTCTACGCGGGCTGCGACAACGTGGACGCCGTCGAACTCGAGGCCGCGGGCCTGGCGCGGGACCTGTTCGGCGCCAGCTACGCCTACGTCCAGCCGCATTCGGGCGCGGACGCCAACCTCGTCGCATTCCTCGCCATCTTGTCCGCTACCGTGGAATCCCCCGCGCTCGAGAAGCTCGGCCAGACCAACCCGGCCGCCGTCACCGCCGATGACTGGGCGCGGCTGCGCGCCGAGTTCGTCGGGCAGCGGCTACTCGGCATGGACTATTACTCCGGTGGCCACCTCACCCACGGCTACCGGCACAACGTCTCCAGCCTGCTGTTCGAGGCCCATTCTTACAAGGTCGACCGCGAAACCATGCTGCTGGACTACGACGCCATTCGCGCCCAGGCGCGCGAGGTCCGGCCCCGCATCCTGCTCGCCGGCTACAGCGCCTACTCAAGAAGGATCGACTTCGCCCGGCTGCGAGAGATCGCGGACGAGGTGGGTGCGACGTTCATGGTCGACATGGCGCACTTCGCCGGGCTGGTGGCCGGCAAGGTGTTCACCGGCGAGTTCGATCCCGTCCCGTATGCCCACGTCGTGACCACGACCACGCACAAGACGCTACGCGGCCCGCGCGGCGGCATCGTGCTCAGCACCGAGGAGTTCGCGCCTGCCATCGACAAGGGCTGCCCGATGGTACTCGGCGGTCCGCTCCCGCATGTCATGGCCGCCAAGGCGGTGGCGCTGCGCGAAGCGCTGCGCCCCGATTTCCAGCGGTACGCTCACGCCGTCGTGGAGAACGCGCGGACGCTCGCGCAGGAGCTGGTCAAGCACGGCGTGCGCGTGGTGACCGGCGGTACCGACAATCACATCGTGCTCGTCGACGTTGCCGCTTCTTACGGGCTCACCGGGCGTCAGGCGGAGTCCGCGCTGCGCTCGTGCGGGATGACCCTCAACCGGAACTCGCTCCCGTTCGACGTCAACGGCCCCTGGTACACCAGCGGGCTGCGCATCGGGTCGCCCGCGATCACCACGCTCGGCATGGGCGCGGACGAGATCACCGAGATCGCGGACATCATCGTCTCCGTGCTCGCGCAGGTTACCCCGAAGACCACGACCGGTGAGGACGGCGTCAGCAAAGTCAGCAAGGCGCACTTTGGCCTGCCGGAGGCCACGGCGGACGCGGCCAGGCAGCGGGTCCAGGACCTGCTGCAGCGCTTCCCGCTCTACCCGGAGATCGACCTCGGCCTGGCGTTCGGCTAGGGGACTGGAGAGCGGAAGCCTGAAGTGGCCGAGCAGGAACGTGGTCACGATCTTCAAGGGGTTGCAGCTGGACATCGGCGCCCCGCCGCAGTTCATGGATTTCCGCTACGCCGTGCACGACCGCTGGCACGGG
>Ga0307372_10006092_pt1 | contig 17813 bp, 17 predicted proteins | sample OX1MG_FD_202533 | JGI IMG/M metagenome (GOLD analysis project Ga0307372, IMG submission 202533) | Soil microbial communities from Risofladan, Vaasa, Finland - OX-1 | ecosystem: Environmental > Terrestrial > Soil > Coastal area > Acid sulfate soil | place: Finland: Risofladan, Vaasa | collected... | reverse complement strand
AAAATACCCCCACGCAATAGCCATAGACCAGAATCTTCGTCATCATTCGCGGATGGTACGGCGGCTGGCCCCGGTCTTCCTCTGCATAGACCGACTCGATCGCCGACAGATCCAGTTGGTCCACCATATCCGACACGAAATAGGCCAAGTGGTTCTCCGGCAACCATTCCCGTAGACTCGGAGGTAAGAGCGAGTTCTGTTCAGGAACGTAGGATCGAAATGTTTTTGCCATGATTCGAAAAACTCGCACACCTTGCGGTTCTTTTTCAAGCACAATCAGCAGGACAGAGACGAATACTCGGACAGACTCCTAGCAGACGAAGAAGCGGCTTAATGGTTAGGCCCTGCACGATAATCGAAAAGGCGACCACTCCAAACGTCAATTGAAGGATTTGATCGCGATAGGGAAACGAACGTTGGAGACTTAGGGCAAGAGCCAGGGATAGGGATCCGTGCAATCCACCCCAAACGAGTACGTACTGCCAGCGAAACGAAATTTTCTTTGTGAGGAGGTTGCTCACCGGTGTGAGCCCATAGACTGACAAGGCCCGGCCAAGTAAGACACCGGCAACGCCCAGAAGTGTCGCATGCCACTGGCGAAGCAGATCGCCGAGATGGACTTCCATGCCGATGAGAAGAAAGACCAGAGAGTTGATCAGAAAGCTCGCATATTCCCAGAATGACCACAGTGCCAGCCGGGTACGAGCGCTCATTCCTTTTGGCGCTCCAAAATTTCCAACCATGAGACCGGCCATTACCGTCGCGATTACGCCTGACAAGTGCAATGAATTCGCAAGTAAGTAAGAGCCATACGCGAGGATCGTGGTAAGCGTTATCTCGATTTGTGGGTCATCGATCTTTTCCGTGACCTTGCTCATCCCATAACCAAGAAGAAATCCAACGGTTGCCCCGCCCAGCACCTCGACAATAAAACTTTCAAAACCTTTCGCCAGGCCCAAAGTGTGTGTCGCTATCGCTGCGAGAAGAATTCGAAACAACACGACGGCGGTACCGTCGTTGAATAAGCTTTCAGCCTCGATAATGACCGACAGTCGCCTGGCAACTGGCATCTCTTTGAAAATTGCCAGCACGGATATCGGGTCCGTCGCAGAGATTATTGAGCCAAAAAGAAGGGACACCAAAATAGGAAGGCCGAGGATCCAGTGCACCGCATATCCAGTAATCACTGTCGCTACCGCGACCCCCATATTTGCAAGCAGCAGGATGGGGACGACATTTTCACGAAGCTGACGGAGATGTATCTTCAGGCTCCCTTCGAAAAGCAACGGAGGAAGAAAGAAGATGAGAATTACGTCCGGCGTGAGCCAGTTTGGCCCTTGTGCGAGACCAAGACTTTGTAGAATGGGATGACGGCTTATGCCAAGTATCAACCCCCCGATGGCAAGCGCTACTGTATAAGGAATTCGTAAGCGTGTAGCGAGCACCCCAATGATGGAGGCGGCAATGAGCAACCAGATTAAAGACTCAATTGTGGAGCCTGCTGTCATGGCGCGGTCGGCGTAGAAACGACATGATACGACACATTCCTGGTACCGGTGGTGGCGTTAATCTGGCGCACCCAAAACGGTGACAGTCGGTTGGATCTGGTCATCAGTTTTAGCAGGCGCGTGCATGCGCAGGTTGATTCCGCCGGCGGAAGCGGCTTTGTCATGGGGGACGCCGCCGGCCGAATTGGATCCGGCCGAGAATGTTGCGAACCCTCTTGTGGACGGCTCCCTGGCTGGCGGACGTGGAAATCACGCCATCATTCGCCGCGTTTCCTTTTCTTCGAGTTCGATCCCAGGAACTCCCAGCCCTTTGCAAGTCCAGGCGCGGGGCCCTTGGCTTTCTGTTGGGGCGCCCTGCTCACTTGTTGGCCTCGCCGGTTGTTTCGTTGCGCGATTCGACCGGCTTTGATTCCGGCCATCCCTGCTGGCGCAAAAAAATGGTGAGCACGACATAGAGTGCGAACGCCAGATATTCTGCCTGCCAGGTCTGCAAGGTTGTCGACCAGAATTTGGCCGACAGCAGAAACGCCGCAGTGGAAATCGGCGGCTGGCTCGCGAGCGACCGTTCCTCGTTGTAGGCGTGAGCGCCGAAGACGATATGCAGCGCAAGCGCGAGCACAAACAGGAGCAGAAAGGCCAGGAACAGCGAATGGCTGTAGAACCAGATGAAGCGACCCGCTTTGCGCCGCCGTTGCTTGCGCTTTGCCACGCGCGGATCGAGGGAATGCGGCGCGCCGCGCTGATAGAGGAAGCTGCTGAATAAGATCAGCGAACCAAGCTGCAGGACCGCGGCTTGCCAATTCGAGGCGAGCCCCTCCAGAAAGGCGCCGGTGGCCAGAAAGTGCCGATATCCGACCGCCGCTCGCCCGTACGCCGCCAAAGTCTCGTTTTGCACCCGCCAGCCTGCAAGACTTTGCGCGGAAATGCAAATGACGAACAGCGCGAACAGAGCGATCGAAAGTGAATTATCCATGATCGGGTGAATCAGTCTTCGCATCCGTTACGACCTTTCACGCGCTTTGTGAGAAACGCCAGGGGCGCGCGAGTTTCCCGGACCGCGCCGCTTGCGGCTGCCCCGAGCCCGGCGTTTTCCTGCGCTACAAGAACCAATCTGTCAGAACGCTGACCGCTGGCGGCAGCCCGATCCGCTCGATCTCACCCTCCAGAATCCGTCGGAGCGATTCTCTCGCCTCGAACGGCGCGAACTTTATGCTCGAAGACGCGCTCTCGATCATCAGGATCCGTGAATCATCTGGGTTTGCTGATGACCACCCCGTCACTCTGGAACCTCCAGAAAATGCCTTTCATAATGACCGTGGATGCTTTCCCGCGCGCATGTACGCTTCAATCTCTTCTAAGCTTCGCCCCTTGGTTTCCGGCACCATGAAAAATGCAAAGAGCCATGCCCCGATGCTGACGCCCGCGTACAACCAGAAGGTCGCAGCTTTACCAATAACGCGCGTGAGCGTTAAGAACGACACTGCCACGACCAGGTTGCCGCCCCAATTGGTGACTGTTCCCACGCTCATGGCACGACCTCGGATACGCAACGGATAAATTTCCGAAAGGACCAACCAGAAAACCGGCCCCAGTCCCACGGCAAATGAACCGACGTATACCATCAAGCTGGCCACCGAGATCCACCCCAGACTGCCGGACAGTTGCGGAAGCGAAAACGCCAGCCCCAACACCAGCAAACCCACCGTCATTCCCGCCAAGCTGACGAGTAAAAGCGGTCTCCGCCCGACACGGTCGATCAGTTGCATGGCCACCACTGTCAACGCGAGGTTGACGACTCCGACCCCGACGCTGGCCAGAATCGCCACCGACGCAGAAGAGAAACCAGCGAACTTAAAAATAGTCGGAGCGTAATAAATAACCGTGTTGATGCCTGTCAATTGCTGCGCGATGGCTAGTCCAACGCCCACGATCATCGCCGATCGCAAGAGCGGACTGAGCAGTTCGGACCAGTTCCCCTCCTGTTTCGCCACGCTTTTCTGAATATCGCTGAGTTCGGCCTCGACCTGTTCCGGGGGACGGATCTGTTTCAGCACAACCTGAGCGCGATCTGCGTGTCCGCGAGCGGCCAGCCATCGCGGGCTGTCGGGAATGAACAACAGTCCGATTCCAAACGCTGCCGCCGGAATCACTGCCATCGCAAACATCCAACGCCAGGCCTGGGACCCGGCAAATGCGTAGTCAACCAAATAGGAAATCACGATGCCGCTGGTGAGCGCGACTTGATTGATCGAAACGAGCTTCCCACGAATAGCAACGGGGGCAATCTCGGAGATGTAAAGCGGTGCGACAAACGATGCGACGCCAATGGCGACACCGGCAAGGACACGGGCGGCAATCAGCCAAGCCGTGTTCGGCGCCAGCGCCGCTCCGATGGCGCCCAGGGCGAAGACAACGGCGGTGATAATCAACAATTTTCGGCGCCCAAGGCAGTCGGCCAGCATGCCTCCCGCCACCGCACCGAGCAACGATCCCACCAAGACCGAGCTGACGACGATTTCCTCCATGCTCGAAGAAAGAGAGAGAGCTTTCTTGATGAACAGGATCGCCCCGGAGATGACGCCGATGTCATAGCCAAAAAGCATGCCGCCCAGTGCCGAGATGCCAGTGGCGAGATAGACGAAATGTTTCCCGTGCGTCTGGTCCTTATTCGTCATCGGCCTCGCTCCTCCAGTAGAAGCAGGTCCATCTCGCCGCAAAGAGCCGACGTGAACGGTGAAGTCTGGCACCTTCCCAATGATCAGCCACCATGACCGAAGTCGGGATAATCCATCATTCCACCGTCTACGAAGATCGTGCGGCCGGTCACATAGGAGGCAGCTTCAGAGACCAGCACCACCACCATGCGGGCAACTTCTTCAGGCTCGCCAATCCGTTTCAGCGGTATCTTTTCCAGCAAGTCTTTCAGGTTCTGAGGATCACTCCAGACGGAGCGGTTGTTCGGCGTTTTGATAGCCCCAGGGCCAACCGCCAGCACGCGCACGCCGTGAGGCGCGGCCTCTTGGGCCAGGGTCTTGGTCAGCATGCCGACGGCAGCCTTGCTGGAGGTATAGGCGCTGTAACCAGACCAGGCGATTTGTTCATGCACCGAACTGATACTAAGCACGACGCCGCTTTTCCTCCGCACCATGCGCTTCAGCGCTTCGCGGGAACAGTAGAACGCACCAAACAGATTCACTTCGATTACTTTTCGCCACGCCGCGATATCGGCCTGCCACCCGAAAGCGCGATGACCGTCAATGCCCGCATTGTTGATGAGAATGTCAATCCCACCCCAGACCTCGTCAATGCGCCCAAACATTTTGGCGACGGCCTCGGGATCGGAAATGTCTGCCTGTAGAGCGATCGCCTCTCCGTGTTGATCCTTGATCCGATGCACGAGCGATTCTGCGGCTTCGGGATGGGTGACATAGTTGATCGCGACTTTTGCACCCACCCTGGCGAGGCCTAATGCTTCGAATCCCTAGACCTTCCGCGATCTGGACGAACATCGGGGTGTTTTCGATGTAGAGCACTTGGCGAGGCGACGCCTGGGCGACGTCCAGCGCAAGTCGAAACATCTCCACGTCGGGCTTCCGAGCGTGGACGAAACAGGAGGAAATAAACGTATCCACGAACCCGTCCAGCTTGAACTTGTGAATCCGATACGCATTCACCTCTCGCGATTCATTACTGACTACGGCGACCCTCAGTCCGTAGCGCGCCTTGAGATTGCGGACCATCTCGATCATCTTGGTATAAGGTTTCGATTGCGCGAACATGAAGAGCCGAAATCGAGACCGGGTGAACGATCGCTTTTGATAGAAGATCACCCGACTTAAGTATTGTTCGAACGTAACCCTTCCCTCCTCGTGGGCGGCAAAGTTCACGCCGTGCCGATCTTCCATTTCAACCCAATTCAGATTGAAGTTCTTTGCCGCACGTCTGCGGGCATGATGAACCCGTTGGTGAGCAGGACACCGCCGACATCCAGAAACAGGGTCGTGATCGCGGCTGGTCTTCTCATTTGACCGTCGCTCGTAGAGCAACAAGTACGGCGCCAGATCGCGGAGACAATCGGTAGGTACGGGGCGTTTCCCAAAGCGGTTCATCGCCCGCTGCGAAAAGACCTTGCGATGCTTCCTGAGAGGTGTCCACGGCCAGATGCCAGCGAGCCCCCGACGGTGCCGGAGGCAAACCGAAATCGACCGCATCGCCGCCGGCATTGAACATTAGGCAAAGCGCACACTGCTCACCTTCTTGGATCAGGCAAGCAAGCTGCTTTTCCTTCGGGTCGAACCAATTGGGCGATTGCTGTTGCGGGTTGAACCAGCAGATTTCGGCATCCGTGTAGAATTTTTCCTTACTGAGAATCGGATGCGCCCAACGAAAAGCAATCATGCTGCGAGTGAAGTGGAAGATTTCTTTGTGCTCTTCCAAGCAGTTCCAGTCATACCAACTCGTTTCGTTATCCTGGCAGTAAGCGTTGTTGTTGCCGCCTTGCGTGCGGCGAAATTCATCGCCGCCAAGCAGCATCGGCACACCACGTGAAATCAGAAGGGTCAGAAGGAGATTCTTGATTTGGCGTTTCCGCAAGTTCTCAATACCGGCATCCGTCGTATTGCCTTCAGAGCCGTAGTTTTCGCTGAAGTTCGCGTCGGTCCCGTCGCGGTTGTTTTCTCCATTTGCTTCGTTGTGCTTTGCCTGATAGGTCACCAAGTCATTCAGAGTGAAGCCGTCATGGCACGTAATGAAGTTGATGCTGCCTTCGGGGCCTTTGCCGGACTTGGTATAGATGTCGGCGCTGCCGCAGATGCGGCTCGCAAACGAACCGAGCATTCCGTCATCGCCGCGCCAGAAACGCCGCACATCATCTCGGTAACGACCGTTCCACTCTGCCCAGCGCCGCTGTGAGAAGCTACCCACCTCGTACGCACCAGCGGCGTCCCACGCCTCGGCAATGATCTTCACGTCCCTCAAGATCGGATCTTCGGCGATTCGCTCGAGAAGCGGAGGATTGGGCAGCAGTTCGCCGGAACGGCCCCGGCCGAGCACTGCGGCCAGGTCAAAGCGAAATCCATCGACATGCATCTCCACAACCCAGTGGCGCAAAGCGGACAAGATGTGATTCCGCACCACGGGATGGTTGGCATTGATAGTGTTGCCGGTGCCCGTGTAGTCCTTGTAGTAGCGTTTGTCGTCCCCTAGCATGTAGAAGATCGTGTTATCAATCCCGCGGAAAGAAAGTGTGGGTCCCTGTTCGTTTCCCTCGGCCGTGTGATTGAACACGACGTCCAGAATCACTTCGATACTGGCTGCGTGCAGAGCCCGGACCATTTCCTTGAACTCCAGCTTCTGCCGGCCCAAGCCTCTCGAGCTGCTATAGGAAGCTTTAGGCGCAAAGAAGGCCACCGGATCGTATCCCCAGTAATTTTTGAGCAACTTACCCGTTTGCGGATTCTTGCGCGTCACAGAAGTTTCATTGAACTCCTGCACGGGCATCAGTTCTACTGCGGTCACTCCCAGATTTGTGAGATAGGGAATCTTTTCTAGCAGACCTCGGTAGGTTCCCGGATGGTCCACGCCCGACTTGGGATGAATCGTAAAGCCGCGAACATGTGTTTCGTAAATGAGTGTCTTCGACCATGGATGCCGGGGCGGCTGATCTCCCTTCCACTCGAAGGGCTCGTTGACAAATACGCACTTTGGCATCGACCCGGAATTGTTCAGGTTCGAGAGAGCCAAGTCTTGCTCCGGCGCCGCCGGATCGTAGCCGAGTGCCGATGCAAAATCCCACGGCGGCAGTTGCGAAATCGCGGTAGCGAAAGGGTCAAGGAGAAGCCTGCTAAAGTTGAACCGATGCCCGTCGCTGGGTTTGTAGGGCCCGTCCATGCGATACGCGTAAAGTTGGCCGGAACCGATGCCCGCAACCCAGACGTGCCATACGTCGCCGGTGTGGTTGTCAGCTGAGTCCAGATCAATTGTCCGGGAAGGAACTGCGTCTTCAGGTTGGTCGAACAACTCCAGGCGAACGCGGCTGGCGTAACGGCTGAGAATGGAGAAATTAACCCCGCCTCCCGTTTCCTGCGGTCCTAACGGGAGAGGAGAGCCCGCGCGAACATCAGAGCGAACTGGGATCGCCGAAATATCATCATGCAACTTGAGTTCGGACGTTTTCATCAGCGTTGCCATAGAATTCGAGCGGATTCGAGCGGAATCGCTACCCCGGAGCGCTGGGGTATCACTCGTGGCGTGTAGTCGCTCGCCGGACGTGCGGCAGGTACGGTTGCATGAAACATGCAGCCGCGAGGCCCATCAGGCAGCGATCCGGCGCACTTCATTTCCTCCCGTACGGGACCGGCACCGTTGATTCCGTCCGCATAAAGCTCGACCCGAACTGCATTCGGGTCGAGCTCGGCTAGAGAGACTTCGACCTCAAACGCATGGCGGTTTACGTCGGTTGTGACTCGCAAATCTCCGAAGCGCAACGAACTCCATTTCCCATCCACCGCATGTTGCCAATCGACCACTTGTTTGCCTACGATCCCCTCGGTCGCCGCGCGCTCGCGATAAGCGGTAGCAGCCGGAAGGTAGCGTTCCTCGGTATATTCGCGCACGGTGCGATGGGCGGAGAAGCGCGGTGTCAATTGCGCCATGCTTTCCCGCATCCGCTTGACCCAAGCGGTGGGGATACCGTTCTTGTCTCGTGTGTAAAACTCTGGGATCACATTTCGTTCAAGCACCTCGTAGAGCGTTCGAGCTTCGGCAGCGTCCCAAGCCGAATCATCACCGTGTTCCCGACCATCGCCCAATGCCCATCCCACTTCGGCTGTGTAGGCTTCCGCCCACCAGCCGTCCAGCTCTGACAGATTGATACCGCCATTGACGAGAATTTTCATGCCGCTCGTCCCGCAGGCCTCCCAAGGAGGCCGCGGTGTGTTGATCCAGACGTCCACGCCCTGTACCAGTTGCTCGGTCACATGCATGTCGTAATCCGTGAGGAAAATCACGTGGGAGCGCGCTTCGGGCGTCCGGATGAAGCGAATCCATTCCTGGATCAATGCCTGTCCAGCACGATCGGCCGGATGTGCCTTTCCTGCGATGATAAGTTGCACCGGACGTTGTGAGTTGCTGAGTAGGCGGAGCAGTCGCTCTGGGTCGTGAAGCAACAGGTTCGGTCTCTTGTAGGTCGCAAAGCGCCGAGCAAAGCCAAGCGTTAACGCATTCGGATCGAATAGATGCTTCGCCTCGTCGATCGCCCCGGTTGATGCGCCGGTGGCAGCGAGCTGTCCGGACAATCGCTCGCGAGCATATTCAACCAGCGACTTGCGCGCGGCCGCGCGGAATTGCCAGAGGGTGGCATCGCGTAGACGGCGAATATTCTGCTCCAGGTTTTCCGTCGGCCCCAGCCAGCGATCCTTTCCACACGCTTTCGTCCAAAGATCGTCGGCCGGTGCTGAGTCCCAGGTCGGCATGTGAACTCCGTTGGTGACGTGTCCGACGGGCACTTCGTCCTCCGGCCAGTGGGGGAAAAGAGGCTCAAAGAGTTGCCGGCTGACTTTTCCATGCAAGCGGCTGACACCATTCACGGCCCCGCTCCCCCGGATTGCAAAATAGGCCATGTTGAAACTCTCCGACGAGTCGTTCGGATTCTCCCGGCCGAAAGCCAGCAAATCGTGGAGCGTTATGCCGAGTTTCTTCTCTGCATACCCGCCGAGGTGTTGTTCGATGAGAGCCGGAGTGAAGCGATCAAAGCCAGCGGCCACGGCCGTGTGCGTGGTGAAGAGGTTCCCCGCTCGTGTGACGGCTAGTGCGACCTCAAAGGGCTGCCCGGTTTCTTCCATGAAACCTCGAGCGCGCTCCAATATGGCGAAGCCCGCATGCCCCTCATTCAAGTGACAGACTTCCGGCTTGATGCCGAGCGCGCTGAGTAACCGCCAGCCGCCGATCCCGAGAAGTATTTCTTGCTTGAGGCGCAACTCCGGGCCGCCCCCATAGAGCTCGCTCGTGATCCCTCGGTGAGCGGGGAAGTTCGCCGCATCATTGCTATCGAGCAGATAGAGTTTGACTCGACCGGCCTGGACCTGCCAGGCGCGCAGCCAGACCGAGTAACCAGGCAAGGCGATCTCTAGCCGCAGCCATTCCCCGTTCGGTTGGCGCACCGGGGTGATCGGCAACTGCCCGGGGTCGTTGTACGGGTAAAGCGCCTGTTGCGCTCCGTCTTTATCAATTACCTGGCGAAAATACCCCTGTTGGTAGAGCAGACCCACGCCGACAACTGGCACACCCAGATCGCTGGCGGCCTTGAGCTGATCGCCGGCTACGTTGCCAAGTCCTCCGGAATAAATCGGGAGCGCTTCGCTCAACATGAATTCCATGCTGAAATACGCGACGCAGGCTAAGGGAGCTTGCGGATGCTTTTGCTGAAACCACGCCGGTGCGTCGGCCGCCTGACGCTTGACTTGCAGCAGGTCGTCAATATTCTTGCGGAAGGCGGGATCGGCCATTACGCGCTCGAGTTGGTCGCGCGAGACCGTCTGCAGAACCACCCAAGGATTTTGCGTGACTTCCCACATTGCGGGGTCGAGCGCGCGCCATACTCGGTCGGTGGCATGGTTCCACGACCACCGCATATCCAAGGCAAGCTCCGCCAGGGAATCGAAACCCTCGATTTCGGTCGGCAGAAGGCCGTATAGCGGATGGGCGATGCGCGTGTCCTTGCTCATGGTTGTCGCTCCGAATTCCTTCCGAGCCGAATCTTCGAATGCATCCGCCGGATTCTCCTCGTTACGCCAGAGTTCCTTGAGGTTGCTTGCCGACTGCCGATGAATTTCCCGGCGACGCGCTACCTTTTTTCCGTGCCGGCACGTTCGCCAGAGCCTCGTTAACAATCGTCTCGGCCTCTTCCAGGATGCGGTGCAGATGATCCGGCCCTCGGAAAGTCTCCCCATAGATTTTGTAGATATTCTCGGTGCCTGACGGACGTGCCGCGAACCATCCGCTTTCGGCTATTACTTTCAATCCACCGATGTGTGCACCGTTGCCCGGCGCGGCAGTGAGGACGGTCTGGATTTTTTCGCCCGCCAGCTCGGTAATCTTGACGTGCTGCGGTGAGAGTTTCGCCAACAGTTCCTTTTGGTCAGGAGTGGCTGGGGCCTCCACGCGGTCATAGGCAGGCTCACCGAATTCGCCCGTCAGTTCTTGGTAGATTTCGCCGGGATCGCGACCCACCCGGGCTGTGATCTCGGCCGCCAGCAGAGCCGGGACAATGCCATCTTTGTCCGTCGTCCAAACAGTGCCGTCGAGGCGAGAAAAGGATGCCCCTGCGCTCTCTTCACCGCCGAAGCCAAGCGATCCGTCGAGCAAGCCATCCACGAACCACTTGAAGCCAACCGGCACCTCGTAGAGCTTTCGGCTAAGCTTTGCGGTGACCCGATCGATCATCTGGCTGCTCACCACGGTCTTTCCAACCGCCGCTTCTTTCCGCCACTTGGGCCGATGTTGGAAGAGGTAGGAAATGGCAACGGAAAGGTAATGGTTGGGCGGCAGCAGTCCTCCACTTTTGGTCACGATACCGTGCCGGTCATGGTCTGTGTCGCACGCGAAGGAAAGGTCAAAGCGGTCTTTCATCGCTATCAACCGCTCCATCGCATAGACAGAGGAGGGGTCCATCCGAATCTGACCGTCCCAATCCACGGTCATGAAACGAAATGTCGGATCGACAGCCTCGTTGACAGCCGTGAGGTCCAGTCCGTATCGCTCTGAAATCGGTCCCCAGTAGTGAACTCCGGCGCCCCCAAGGGGATCAACACCGATGCGGAGCTTCGCGCCGCGAATGGCGTCCATATCGACTACGTTGACGAGATCAGCAACGTAAGTATTGAGGTAGTCGTGCCGGTGCGTCGTCGAGGCGCGAAGAGCTTTCTCGAGAGAAATTCGTTTCAGGCTCTTCAGCCCAGCTTCGAGAAATTCGTTTGCTCTCTCTTGAATCCAATCCGTGACGACGCCCTCCGCGGGCCCGCCGTTTGGCGGGTTGTACTTGAACCCTCCGTCATGTGGTGGGTTGTGCGACGGGGTGATGACAATACCGTCGGCGAGTCCAATTTTCCGCCCGTGGTTGTAAGTCAGAATCGCGTGGGAAATGACCGGCGTGGGAGTATATTCGTCCCCTTTCGCGAGCATGACTTCCACTCCGTTGGCCGCGAGCACTTCAAGCGCGCTCGCCAGTGCCGGAACCGAGAGCGCATGCGTGTCCATCCCAAGAAACAACGGGCCATTAATCTGGTGCAGCTTTCGATACAGACAAATCGCCTGGCTGATTGCGAGGATGTGCCACTCATTGAAGGCTTTATCGAACGAAGAACCCCGATGTCCTGAGGTGCCGAAAGCGACCCTTTGGGCGGAAACGGAAGGATCTGGCTGTTCAGTATAGTAGGCCGTGACAAGCCTGGGCACATTCACCAGCATCGATGCTGGGGCCGGCTTTCCCGCAAGCGGACTTATCTTCATGACGCTTTCGCCAAATGCGGTGATGACCGTTGCGCTAATGTCTCCATGAGTTTGTCGAACGGCTCGTTGAATTTCTTAACACCTTCGTCCTCAAGCTGCCGCGTCACATCGTCGATGCTGATGCCCAGTTCCGGCAGTCGCTCTAAAACCGAGCGGGCTTCCTCGACATCTTGTTCGAGTCGGGCTTTCGGCTCTCCGTGATCGCGGTATGCATCGAGGGTTTCCATCGGGGCCGTGTTGACTGTGTGCGGTCCGATAAGGGCCTCGACATATTTCACGTCGCTGTAGTCCGGGTTCTTCGTGCTGGTGCTGGCCCAAAGCAGCCTCTGGACAAGAGCGCCTCGAGCCCTCAGCCTCCCAAACCTGTCGCTGCCGAACATTTCTTTATAGATCTGGTAGGCCATCTTAGCGCTGGCGACCGCAACCTGCCCGTGTGCCTTTTTTGCGAAGTCCCCCCGCCTACCTGTTTCTGCATTGAATTTCTCGATCAGCGGATCCACCAGCGCATCGATGCGGCTCACAAAGAAGCTGGCCACCGAGGCTACGCGCTCGATCGACTTCCCTTGGGCAGCGCGCGATTCGATGCCGGCAATGTAAGCTTCCGCCACTTGCCGATAACGAGGCAGCCCAAAGAGTAGCGTCACGTTGACGTTGATTCCTTCGCTGATCAGTTGTTGGATCGCGTGCAGACCTTTATCAGTCGCCGGAACCTTAATAAGGACGTTGGGGCGGCCGAGCGCAGCCCACAACCGACGGGCTTCCTTTATCGTTCCCTTCGTGTCGTGCGCCAGATGGGGATTGACCTCTAGGCTGACATATCCATCTTCGCCGTCCGTCATGTCGTATAAAGGCCGGAACTCGTCGGCTGCACTCTGCACGTCGCGCTGGCTCAGGTTTTCGTAGACTGCCTGGACGCTTTTCCCTTTGAGCGTCATAGCTTTAATGTCTTCGTCGTAATCATGGCTTTCCGCAATTGCTTTTTCGAAGATGGACGGATTCGAAGTCATCCCTCGTAGCCCATCTTCTTCGATCAAACACTGGAGGCCGCCTTTGGCCATCAGATCGCGTCGGATATAATCCAGCCAAATGGATTGGCCGAATGTTCGCAATTGCTTCAAAGGATTATTCTTCATGCTCGTGCCTCCGCGCTTTCGAGTCCCGCAGCTTTCGCCAGACGGCGCCGGTGACGCTCGGCGCCACTGAATCGGCCCTCAAGAAAGGTCCCGACCAATTCCCAAGCGAACGTGTTCGCCACCACGCGGCCGCCCAAGCAGATCACGTTCCTGCCGTCGTCTGAACACCCTGGTGGGCTGAAAAACTCTCATGAATCAGGCAAGCCCGCACGCCCGGCACTTTGTTGGCAGCAATACAGGCAACCACGCCACTACCGCAAATGGCCACACCTCGATCCACTTCGCCGAGAGCAACCACACGAGCCAAGGGCACAACGAAATCCGGATAGTCGTCGTCCGGTTTCTGCTGCTCATCGCCAAAATCGACCACTTCGTACTGAGCCGCGCGTAACATTCCAACCAGATACTTCTTCGATTCAAATCCTCCATGATCGGCAGCGACCCCAATACTGTAGAGGCCAGCGCCCAAGGCCCCCACCTCCACCGCACCTTCGCACCTTCCAAGCCCGCCACGATCCATGCCACTACCGGTCCAGCCGCCAGAATTTGGCCGAGACCTGGAATCATGAAAAAAGCAGATCCGAATAAGAGTCCCCAGAAACCTCCCCAGAACGCGCCAACTTTGCCCCAGTACTTCATGCGATCGCCGGTATTGTAGTAACCGACTGCGTGCTCGTCTGTGTGTGGTACCCCTTACCAACAATCGACAGTTTGTGCATGTCGACTCCGCCGCTTTGGAGCTCCTTATACCGCTCGGTCTGCTTCGGTGCGCGTGCTATATATTGCGACGACTGAATTTGGATTGACATTTCATATTCTCCTCAGGCACTCGGTATCAGGCCATCAAGCTAAGTCCCTAACAAAACTATCGCACTGCACTAGCAATGACTGTTCCATTTCGGACAGTTCGGGTTGAGAGTCCATGCCACTCCGTTTTAAGCGCGCAGTTTAGAGTCCGATTTTCTCCCCCCGTCTGCGACCAAAATTGAAACGTGTACCTTATTGGACAGATACCGCTTTGTTCAGTGTTTAAGATTCTGTTTCGGATCGCATCCGCCACTGACTTCGGGAATCGATCGATTGGCGGTGAAGCTGAGTTCACATTTGAGGGGGATAAACGCAATGTTGAAACGTCTTCTGGCTGTCACAACGCTAGCTCTACTTGTAGCTGTAACTGCTGTCGCCTCAGACCGCGACGATGATGTTAGTCGCACCCACAAAGCTGCCCAGGTTTTTCAGGAGATTATGGCGACCCCAGATAACAGCATCCCCCAGGAACTACTGGAAACCGCAAAATGCATTGCCATTATTCCGGGGGACGTCAAGTTCGCTTTTATATTTGGCGGCAACTACGGCCGGGGACTGGCAACCTGTCGCACCGGGCATGGCTGGAGCGCCCCCGCGTTCGTGGCTATTGACGGCGGGAGCGTGGGTTATCAGATCGGGGGCTCTTCCACCGACATCGTGATGCTCTTTATGAACAGTCACGCCTTGCGAAGCCTGCTCAGCGACAAATTCAAGCTCGGAGCTGACGCCTCCGTAGCAGCCGGGCCAGTGGGGCGAAATGCCTCTGCGGGCACCGATCTTAAACTGAATGCGGAGATTCTGTCTTATTCGCGTGCCCAAGGCGTTTTCGCTGGGGTGAGCCTAACCGGCGCCGTGGTGCAAGCGGACAAAAGTGCAGACGAAGCCATGTATGGGCACAATGTAAACCGCCGGGAAATTCTTAACGGCAACGTTGGTGTTCCTGTATCGGCGCGACGGCTGCTGCACGAAATTGGCCGATATGCCCAGGGGGGGGCGACAAATGACACTCTCCGGGAGGGACGTGCTCTTGGTCGGGCAGAATTTTCATAGTGCCCAGACCGTGGCGGACCGGCTGCACCGGTGGGGATTCCGGTGCCATTTTGCCAGTAATGTGCGAGCGGCCTCCGATCTGTTGAGCTCGCACCCGGTTGATCTAGTGCTCAGCAATGTGCCTCTGTCCGATGGAACTGGCTTTGGCCTAATGGCGGCTTTGGCCAACCTGCCGGTGACCGCGTTCCTCTGCTTGCCGGTTGAAAATAGCTGCTTTTGGCTGCCCGCCCTCGATGGTGGAAAAGAATGCTTGGGATTGCCCGCTCTCCGGCCTTCGGAGTTTGCGAGCGCACTCGAAGAAATGGCCCGGTGTTTAGCCGCCGTGCCGTCGGTCAACCTGCCGGTTCCCGAGGCCGGGGTCGCGTAACCTTGGCGGTGAACGGCTCCACCGCAAGATGCTCCTGTCTCTTCGAGCGCGGAAACAAGACTTTATTTGACACAAAGATAAGGGAGGAAGCCATGACACAGCATTCTTCAGTTGCACCATCGAAAAAAAACAGCGCTGATTTGAATCTCGTATCCGCGCATGAACTTTTCGAACATACACAAGGCGTATTCAACCTGATTGCCCAGCGCGCGTTTGAGATTTTCGAAAGCCGCGGACACGCGCACGGAAACGACCGGGAGGATTGGTTTCTCGCGGAATCCGAGCTGCTGAAGCCCGTGAAATGCCACGTCCGGGAATCGGACGACCATCTTATCGCGCACGCAGAGGTGCCCGGATTTGGTCCACACGAGATTAAGGTCAGCATCGAGCCTCGCTGGCTGAGAATCAGCGCCAGAACGGAAACTCCCCAAAATCGCAATGCTGGCGAAGCCATTATATATTCCCTCGGGCATTCCCTCCTACCTGCAGAGCAAATTTTTCATGTGGCCGAGCTGTCCGCCACAGTCGATCCGTCAAAATCCAAGGTGACGTTCAAGGACGGCATGCTCGAAATAGTCATGCCAAAAGCGGCTCCTGTGAAGGGCGTCCGAGCGGAGACGAAGCCAGCGTTGTCCGTAGAAGGTGATACATCTGTCCATGAAACAAGCGGGATCGAAGCCGCAGGCAGCCCGCCGGTTGTCACCGGGGCCAACAAGCCGATTGTCAAAACGCAAGTAGCATCGTCGAAAAGATAGCAGGGGCCGCCGAACCAGCTGAAACGTTGAAATCGCCCAGGGTGTAGTGGCCGCCGCTGTTTCGACTCAGAACAGTTATCTTCGCTTTCGTTACGGCGGACCGTTCGGGGTGCCCGACCCGCAATCGATTCACTTGGAAGGTAAAAAGGAGGTTCCGACTATGCACTATTTTTGGGGAATGCATTGGTATTGGTGGTTTTTCTGGATCGTCCTCTGGATGTTGTTCTTTTCCTTCATGATGCCGGTGAGGCGGACTACCTACCGGCAAATGCAATCGCCTCTGCAGCTCCTGCAAAGGAGATATGCCGCCGGGGAGATCACAAGCGAGGAATACGAAGAACGGCGAACCAAGCTGCTGCGGGATGCCAATTCGAAATAGAGATATCTCTTGGAACCAGCCATTAGTCTTGGGAAAAGTCCGAACATCGACCGTTCCTGCGTACGCCTGGATGCAAGCCGAGGGTGTCCGGCTGACAGTTGAAGGTTGAAGCGGCGGTTCGGGCGCGATTCGTTAGAATCGCGCCTGAGAATCCTGATCAAAGGAGATGGTACGAATGTTTCGGTTCTGAGGCGGTAGGCTTCCGGGAGCGGGCCCGCCCAGGCGGGCTGGAAACAGTTCTCGGAGTAGACAGGTTAGGAGATTGGTCAGACCTGTGGCCGGGTGCCACCGTAAGGCTCGACGAGAGACCTTGGATAGGAGAATGGGGCCGCCGCAGAACAGGTCTACTCCGCCTGTTGAGGAAGAGAACCACAGGAGGAGGAGAAGATGAGCGAGAAGCGATACATCGGGGCGGATTTGAACCGGAGAGTATTCACGTGCGCGCGCGGTTGGAAAACGGCAGACAATTTCTAAGCGCATGGCGGCTGGAGCAGTTGCCGCAGTTTGTCAAGAAGCTGCGCGCGACGGACGAAGTGGCCGTGGAAGTCACCGGCAACACGCGGCTGTTCTATAACGCGGTGGCGCCGCATGTTTCCCGCGTCGTGGTGGTGAACCCGAACCAGTTCCGGGTGATCAGCCAGTCGGTAAAGAAGACCGACCCGAACGATGCGCGGAATCTGGCGCTGTATCTGGCCAAGGACCTGCGGCCGGAGGTGCGCATGAAAGACAAACCACACGCGCAGGTGGCCAGTCTCACGCAGACGCGCGACCGCCTGGTGAAGCTGCGCACGGCGCTGAAGAACCAGGTGAACAACCTGCTCTCGGGCGGCGTTCCAAGCCATCTCCCTCACCGACTGCAGGGGCTTCTTTTCTAGCGCCCGATACGCTACATCATTTATGGAAATGCTCTAGCGGAGCGGTTCCTGCCTCTAACTCAGATACTAAAAGTGTACATTTCGGGACAGTTTTCAATGTAGTTCCCCGTAACAATGACATTGCTTTTTCCGAAACGTGGCCGCGATTCAAAATCACGGCTCGTGCAATTATCGATGACAGTACAGATAGTGACATATGCGAATCCGTTCTCCCTCGTCAAAATCGGCATGTTGCCCACCCGGGCGCGTCACCCCGTATTCTGCGTTGCTCAACATTAAGTTACAGAACCAACATAGGTCTGGGGACGCCACACATGAAGCGAGCTAAGCTGGGCTGCACGCTAATCAGCGGCGCGGTCCTTCTGGCTTTTATAGTGAGTTTGTGTCCCAACACACAAGCTGTTCCGAGCTTCACGCGGCAAACCGGACTTAA